>Ga0207830_100035_pt1 | contig 173838 bp, 152 predicted proteins | sample TtanPargueraPR_6_FD_187740 | JGI IMG/M metagenome (GOLD analysis project Ga0207830, IMG submission 187740) | Aerobic enrichment media microbial communities from Bioluminiscent Bay, La Parguera, Puerto Rico - Tt and E2 (3) (SPAdes) | ecosystem: Environmental > Aquatic > Marine > Unclassified ...
CAACCCGGCTTACCTTCTGGGCGATATCCGCCATGTTGAGGGTGCCCACCATGCCGTACAGCAGGCCAACGGCCGACAGGAAGAGGGCCGATGAAAACAGGTTCAGGGTAACGTACTTGATAGCGCCCTCCATCTGGGCTCGCTCGCCGCCAAGGGTGAGCAGGGCGAATGAGGCCAGTAGCATGACCTCAAACCAGACGAAGAGGTTGAAAATATCGCCGGTCAGAAAGGCGCCAGCGACTCCGGCAAGCAACAGGTGCATCAGCGGGTAGTAGCCGAATCTTTCATGCCCCGGAGGCGTTGAAGCCAGAGAATAGATGGCGATGGCGAGCCCGATCATGCCAGTCAGCACAATCATGATGGCGCTGAGGATGTCCGCTACCAGCACAATACTGAACGGTGCCGGCCAGCTGCCCATTTCCACCACCAGGAAACCTTTGTCGATGGTTGAACGCAGCAGCCAGATGCTGGCAACAAGCAAAAGAGCGGTGGCCACCACGGCAACCAGGCGTTGCAGCTGAACCGAGCGCCACAGCGCTAGGGACAGGGCACCGGCGGTCAGGGGGATCAGGATCGGGAGAACAACTTCCAGGCTCAAGTGTCGGTATCCTTCATCTTGTCCAGATCATCGGTGCCTACTACCTCGTAGGCCCGGCGGATCAGAACCACGGCAAAAGCCAGAACACTGAATGCGATCACAATGGCCGTAAGGATGAGCGCCTGGGGTAACGGATCTGCCACCGTTCCAGCCACCTGTTTCGCGCCGTCGGCTATGAGAGGCGGTGCGCCCCGGGTAAGCCCCGACACTACAAAAATCAGCAGGTTTGCCGCGTTACTCAGAATGATCAGGCCAATTACGATTTTCACGATCGAGCGCCTGAGCATCATGTAGATGCTGGCCGCGAAAAGGGTGCCAACCACCAGTGCCATCAGGCTCCCCATTGCAAGGCTCCCCGTTCCAAAAAGTGTGTTCGACTCATCCCTCAACCTCCATCAGACCGATCACGAATGTCATCAGTGTGCCAAGGACCGCCAGATACACGCCAATGTCGAAGACGAGTACGGTCGATAGCTTCAGGTAGCTGTCACCGGGCAGCGGAAGCTCCCACCAGTGGGCAGTCAGCATGGCCTGGCCGGAAAGCAGGGCCGGAATGGTTGAGGCCAGTCCGAACAGCAGGCCGGCTGCCAGGAGATCTTTGGGGTGCACCCTGAGGAGTTTCCGGGTAGCTTGCGCGCCGAAGGAGAAGGCATAGAGGACAAACGCGCTTGCGGCGACCAGGCCGCCGATGAAGCCGCCGCCAGGTTCATCGTGCCCGCGCAACAGCAGGAAAACCGAGAACATCAGTTGCAGCGGCATGATCGCCAGTGCCGCGGTGTGAAGGATCAGGGTATTGGGTTTCATGACTTGTACTGATCCTCCGCCCTGAGCTTGATCATGGAGTAGACGCCAATTGCTGAAAGGCCCAGTACAAAGATTTCTCCGAGGGTGTCCAGTTGCCGGAAGTCCACCAGAATGACATTGACGATATTCTTGCCAAACGCCAGGGTGTAGCTGTTTTCAACGTAGTAACTGGAAATACTGTCAAAGTACTGAATATCCAGTACCGCCATCATAATGAGTGTCATCACCACGCCTGCAAACACTGCGACAGACAGGTCCCGGTAACGTTCCCAGGAAGAGGAGAGCTTGGCGAACGGTGGCAACCGAAACAGTACCAGCACCAGCAGGATGACGGTGAGCGTTTCCACCAGCAGTTGGGTGATACCCAGATCCGGGGCACTGAAGTGAATGAAGGTCAGGGCCACACCAAACCCTGCAACCCCCAGCGACGCCACAGAACCAAGGCGGGATCGGGTGACACAGGCAAAAACCGTCGCCGCGACAATCAGCAGCGCGATGCCCCATTCGTAGAAAAAACTGTCGCTGAAGTCGAAATCCAGCTGCAGACCGTGCCGCGTCAGCAGCGTGAAGCCCGTCAGAGAAAACGTGACAAGAACCAGAACCAGTAAATAGGTGCCGAGCACGCCGTTCTGCAGGATTCGTGTCTGCCAGCCAGCAACCTGACTGATCCCTTCCATTAAGCGGAAATAACCGGCTTCCGGGCCGAATCGGCTGGCTGCGGTATTCATCGCATACAGGGTTGGCTGAAGTCTGTGCCAGGCCGCCACGAGGAACGAACCTGCCAGGAGACTGAGACCGGAAAGCATCAACGGAATGTTAATGCCATGCCAGAGGGCGAGGGCAGTTTCCACCGGGTAGCCGGAAATGGCCGAAATAGCCGCATCCAGAACCAGACTGGCGGGAAAAGATGGCATGACGCCGAAGATCAGGGCCAGCAGTGTCAGCACACCGGGGCCGACGAGCATCGCAAACGGAGCCTCGTGGGGCAGTTTGGGTGTTTTGACAACCGGGCCGAAAAAAGGCTTGATAATCACCAGGCCGGCGACGGCTACCACAAGAATGGCCGAGAGAACGGCTGCCACCAGCAGCCCGGTTTGCCATACCGGCGCATTCAACAACGACTCCAGCAACAGCTCCTTCGCCACGAAACCGAACAACGGCGGCAGGCCCGCCAGCGATAAGGCCGTGAGGCCGGTGATCACGGCTGTTTTGGGCATGCGATGCCTGAGGCCGCCCATCCTGGTAATGTCTTTGGTGCCGGTTTCGTGGTCCAGTGCGCCGGCGAGCATAAACAAGGCGCCCTTATACAGCGAGTGGGCCACCAGGAAACAGATGAAAGCTGTGATGGCCAGTTCCGTCCCCACGCCCACCAGCATGGTCAGGGTGCCCAGCGCCATCACCGTGGAATAGGCCAGAACCTTTTTGATGCCGGTGCTGCTGTAGGCAAGATAGGCGCCGGTGAGCATAGTGACGGCACCAAACACCAACAGCGAGCCGCTCCACAGCATGTCTCCGTTCATTGACGGGTTCAGGCGGGCCAGCAGATACACACCTGCCTTCACCATGGTGGCGGAATGCAGGTAGGCCGAAACCGGGGTGGGGGCAGCCATGGCGTTTGGTAACCAGAAGTGGAAAGGCACCTGCGCGGATTTGGTAAAGGCGCCAATCAGTATGCAGACTGCTGCCGCGGTGTAATACGGGTGCTCATGAATGGACAGTTCTGTCGCCAGAAGGCCCGAGAAGGAGGAATCCCCGGTGATCATAATCAGCAGGATCAGGCCCGCCATCAACACGAGCCCGCCACCTGCGGTTACGAACAGGCCCTGGAGGGCAAACTTGCGCGCGTCGGTATCTTCATGGTTGAAGCCGATCAGCATGTAGGAGGTGATGCTGGTCAGTTCCCAGAACACAAAAAAGGTAATGAGGTTGTCCGAGAGTACCAGCCCGAGCATCGAGGCCATGAACGACAACATGATGATGTAGAACCTTGCCAGGTCTTTGTGGCCTTTAAGATAGGAACCCGCGTAGATCAGAATGAAGGTGCCGATGCCGCTGATCAGAAGGGCGAACGCCAGGGACAGGCCATCAACCATGAAGTCCAGGGTAATCCCGAGGCCTGGCATCCAGGGCGTTTCAAACAGGAGTTTTTCACCACCACGGATCGCGGGAATCAGGCTGGCGAAGTAGGCGGTGAGGGAGGCGGGTAGCAGAGCCAGTACCCAGCCGATGTAACTGCCTGCCAAACGATATAGCGCCGGTACCGCGACCGCCAGCATAAATCCGGATAGCACAGCCAGTAACATCATGGGAGAGGACTCCTTAAAGACCTGACTTTACGCGTATTGAAATATATCGGTGCCGGTAGCCTTTTGATTTATACGATTGTTTTGAACAAAAGGCTCAATGAGCCCTTGAATAGCAAGGGCTCATTGATCCCAGGTCTGACCGCGAGTTTCCTCAGAGGTTCTGACTTCCAGGTGCATGGCGGCCTTTGCCAGGAAGTTAGCGCTGATGGGCGCCGTCATGAACAGGAACGCCGTGATCAGGATTTCCTCGATCCCGATGCCTCGTCCAAGCGTGCTGAAGTAGATCACGGAGCTGATCACGATAGCGCCAACGCCAACCGTGGTGGCTTTGGTCGGGCCGTGTAGCCGGGTGTAGAAATCCGGCAGTCGAGCCAGACCAATGGCACCGATGAGAGTAAAAACGCCACCGATAATCAGCATGGCGGAAATGGCGTATTCAGCGAAGGTGCTCATAGGGTGTCCTCCGGGTTATTCAATGACGCTGCCGCGCTTGAGGTATTTGGCCATGGCGACGGTTCCGACAAATCCCATAACCGCAATCAGCAGCGCAGACTCAAGGTACATGCGGGTTTTCAGCGTGATGCCCAACAGAATGATCAATGCGATGGCGTTAATGTAGAGGGTGTCCAGCGCCAGTATCCGGTCCGGCGCATCCGGGCCCTTGATCAGGCGGTACACGTTCAGCAAGGCGGCCAGCGTGACCATGGCAATGGTGATGTAGAGCGCGGTTAGCATCATTGGAACATCTCCAGCAAAGGCTTTTCGTACCGGTTCCGGATAGTGTCGATGACTTCCTGCTCGTCCTCGGCGTCCAGGGCATGAATCAGCAGCAGTGTGTTGTCATCGCTCACATCCGCGCTAACGGTGCCCGGCGTCAGGGAAATGGTGCTGGCTAGAATGCTGATAGCCAGAGGATCCTTGAGTTCCAGGGTGTAGCAGATGAACATCGGGCGTGGTTCGCGAGGGCTCAGTATCAGCCTTGCCACATCAACGCTGGCGACCACAATGTCCCACAGAACCCGCAACAGGTAGGCGGGTGTCTTCCAGGCCTTGAGCAAGGTGGGTGGATCTGGCCAGAAACCCTGGGTCATCAGGGGGATTATCCAGGCCAGGATCAGCCCAAGAACAATACTACCGCCACTGATGCCGTCACTCAGAAACTGCCACATGACGAACAGGGTCAGGCTCAGCCAGGGGTGGGGAAACCTCAGTCGATCAAGCATCAGTCATCCTCCCCGACCATAGGCATCTGCAGGATTTCGATATAGGCATTGTTATTGTGTAGCTGTTCGGCCGTTGCATCGGTATAGCGTGTTATTGGACCGGCAAACACGACCAGGACGATCGCCAGTGCGGTGAGCGCGCCTGCTGCTACAGAAATCCGACCATTCAATGGGTCCGGCTTTTCCAGGTGGCCGTCGACGGTTCGCCAGAAAACAATACTGCCGGCCCGACTGTAGGCAATGATTGTGAGGAAGCTGCCAACCAGCAGCACTGACCAGAGCCAGGCCATTTCGAAACCGGGCTCAACGGACTGTAGAATCAGCAGCTTGCCAATGAAGCCGCTGAGCGGAGGCAACCCGGCGGCGGCAACGGCACCGATCAGAAACAGCACGCTCAGGAAGGTGCGGTTATGCATCCTGGGCGCGGTGATGATGCGATCGTTCGCGCTGCCGCGCTGGTTGGCTATCAGTTCCGATACAAGGAACAGGCCGCCGACGGTCCAGGTCGTGCTGAGCATATAGAACAGGGCGGCAGACAGGCCGGCTTCGGAGCCCAGAGAGATGGGAGCCAGCAGGGTACCCACGGATATGATTACCTGCCAGGCCACAAGCGTCTTCAGGCTACCAGAGCCCAGAGCGCCTATGACGCCCATGGCCAGGGTGGCCAGAGCGATCGGGAACAGCCAATCCATGCCGAGATTGGCAAGCTCACCGGCTTCGTCGCCAAACACCAGCGGGTACACCCGCAGGATGGCGTAGATGCCCACCTTGGTCATGACCGCAAACAGAGCCGCAACGGGCGCCGTGGCTTTGGAGTAGGCACGGGGCAGCCAGAAACACAGCGGCAGAATGGCGGCCTTCAGGCCAAAGACTACCAGCAGCATCATGCCGCCGGCCTTGACGATATTCAGGCTTTCACCGGTTACCTGGGGAACCTTGACCGCAAGGTCTGCCATATTCAGGGTGCCGGTGACGCTGTAGATCATGCCCACACTGATCAGGAATATCGCCGAGCCGATCAGGTTGAGAACCACGTAGTGGAGGCCAGGTACAGTCCTTATGGTGCCTCCACCATGCATCAGCAAGCCGTAGGAGGCGATCAGAAGCACCTCGAAGGCAACGAAAAGGTTGAACAGGTCACCGGTCAGGAAGGCGATGTTGAGGCCCATCAACTGGAACAGGAACAGGGCGTGGAACTGTCGGTTACCCTCATCGGCGCCGCCGATGGCATAGAGGTGACAGAACAGGGCCAGAACAGAGGTCATGACCAGCATCAGCGCGGCCAGCCGGTCCAGAACCAGGACAATCCCGAACGGCGGCTGCCAGTTGCCAAAAGCATAAATGCGGTAACTGCCGTCGTTTGCCAGCACCAGAAGGACTATGGCCGAGACCAGGATCAGCACGGTGGTTGCCAGTGCCAGGGTTCGGCGCAGAGTGATGGGGGCATAGCCCATCAGTGCCTGCAGAATGCCGCCAAGCAGAGGAATGAGAATCGGAGCGGTAAGCCAATGGTTCATTTACCGGTTACCTCCTCGTCTTCCTGCTCCGGTGCTGGCGATTTATAGGGTTGTTTGCCATCAACATGGTCATCTTCGTTATCCGCAAGGTTTCGTAGCGACATCACCACCACAAAGGCTGTCATGGCGAAGCCAATCACGATGGCCGTTAAAACCAGCGCTTGCGGCAGCGGGTCGGCATAGCTTTCCGCAGTGCCGATAATCGGTTGCTTGCCGGTAGCCAGCCGGCCAGTGGAGAAAAGGAAAAGGTTTACCCCGTAAGACAGGAGTGTCAGGCCAACCACCACGGGGAACGTGCGCGCCCGCAGCAGCAGATAAACGCCGGAGGCGGTCAGGGCACCAATCACCAATGCATAGACAAGTTCCATTACGCGCCCTCCCTCTTACTCTTGATGGCCGAATGCGGCGATATGCGGCCAATGGTCACCAGCGCCAACAGGGTGGCCCCGATTACCGTGAGATAAACACCCAGGTCGAAGACCAGTGCTGAGGCTACCTCGAACTTGCCGACTACCGGCCAGGTGATATAGCCGAATGTTGAGGTCAGGAACGGATAGCCGAAGGCCAGGCTGGCCGCGCCGGCAATGGTTGCGAACAACAGGCCCAGGCCAATGACGTTGTGATATTTGAACGGAATCCGGTCCTGGGTCCAGTTCAGGCCACTGGCAATGTACTGGAGGATCAGGGCTATCGAGGTGATCAGACCCGCGATAAATCCGCCGCCGGGCAGGTTGTGGCCACGCAGGAAGATGAATGCCGACACCATCAGGGACAGCGGCAACAGTGGCCGGGCAATCAAGCGCAGCATTAACGGGTAGGCATCCCGTGACCAGGCATGGCCTTCGCCATCACTGGGTGGTGGCGTCAGCGGCGTATTTTTCAGCAGCGCGTAAATGCCCAGGGCAGCAATCGCCAGAACGGTGATTTCGCCCAGGGTATCAAAGCCCCGGAAGTCCACCAGGATGACGTTGACCACGTTGGTGCCGCCACCGCCCGGCTTGCTGTTCTCAAGGAAGAAATCGGAAATCGAACTGAACGGTTGCGTCAGCATGGCCAGGGTAACCAGAGTCATACCAATACCCGCAATACCCGCGATGGCGATGTCCCGGAAGCGACGTTTCAGCGGCGTTTCCACGGGTGTCCAGCCCGGCATGTAGTAGAGCGCCAGCATGAGCAGAACAATGGTCACCACTTCCACCGACAACTGGGTCATGGCCAGGTCGGGCGCCGAAAAGCGGGCAAAAGCCAGTGCAACGATCAGGCCCACCACACTCAGCACAACCAGCGCGTAAAACCGCTGCCGGTGTACGGCCGCCGTCAACAGGGCACAAATGATCAGTACGCCTGCGGCAATGGCGGTGGGCCAGTCCACAGGGCTCAGCCCGGTCTCACCAATGAAGATGCCCAGATCCAGCAGTGGCATGGCAGCGACTGCCAGTACGCTGACCACAAGCAGCATGCCGTATCTTTGCAGAGAGCCGTTCTCGATTCTTGCCGTAAAGCCGTTCGCCAGGTCGACAATCCGCAGTACGATCGCTTCGAATACGGCCTTCTCGTCGATTTCCTTGAAGCGCGCGTGGAAATCAAAGAACTTCTGGCGCTGGCTATACATGATCAAACCGCCAAAGAAAGCCGCAAAACTCATGATCAGTGGCAGGTTAAAGCCATGGATAACCGCCAGTTGATAATCCGGCACCTCGCCGCCAAGGGTGGCGTGGGCGGCAGCGTATAGCAGAGGCCCGACCGATACCGCCGGGAACATGCCTACCATGATGCAGGCGAAGACCAGGATCTCCACCGGGATTTTCATGTACCGGGGCGGTTCGTGGGGCGGGTAGATGGGCAGATTGACGGGCTTGCCGTTAAAGAACACGTCGTGAATAAAACGTGCGGAATAGGCGACCGCAAAAATACCGGCCAGCGTGGCCACGATCGGTGGCAGCCAGGCCCAGATGCCGGGCAGATTCAGTTGCAGGGACTCGGCAAAGAACATTTCCTTGCTCAGGAAGCCGTTCAGCAGCGGAACCCCCGCCATGGATGACGCGGCCACCATGGCCAGAGTGGCAGTGTGGGGCATATATCGCCACAGGCCGTTAATCCGGCGCATGTCCCGGGTACCGGTTTCATGGTCGATAATACCGGCGGCCATGAACAGTGAGGCCTTGAAGGTGGCATGGTTGATTACGTGGAATACCGCTGCCACCGCCGCCAGCTCGGTACCCATACCGAACAGCAGCGTGATCAGGCCAAGGTGGCTGACAGTGGAATGCGCCAGCAGCCCTTTCAGATCGTGCTTGAACATGGCCACGTAGGCGCCAATCAGCAAAGTTGCCATGCCGGTAAAACTGACCATGTAGAACCATTGTTCCGTACCAGCCAATGCCGGATACAAACGCGCCATCAGGAAAATCCCGGCCTTGACCATGGTGGCGGAGTGCAGGTAGGCCGAAACCGGCGTTGGCGCCTGCATGGCATGGGGTAGCCAGAAATGGAACGGGAACTGGGCAGACTTGGTAAAGGCGCCCAGCAGTACCAGCGTCAGGGCGACGGGGTACATGGCGTGGGCTTTGATAACATCGCCGGCCGCCAGCACATCGTCCAGTTCAAAGCTGCCGACAATGTTGCCGATGATCAGAATGCCCGCGAGCAACGCCAGCCCACCGCCACCGGTCACCGCCAGCGCCATGCGGGCGCCACGACGAGCGTCCTGTTTGTGGTTCCAGAAACTGATGAGCAGGAACGAGGTGAGACTGGTCAGTTCCCAGAAAATCATCATCAGCAAGAGATTGCTGGAGAGTACGATGCCCAGCATGGAGCCTTTGAAACAGAGCAGCAGCGCGTAAAACTTCCCGATATTCTCGGCCGGCTTCAGGTAATAGCGGGCATAGAGAATGATCAGCACGCCAATAATCAGAATCAGCAGTGCGAACAGCAGAGACAGTCCATCGAGGCGGAAGCTGAAGGAAATGCCGATCGCCGGTAACCACTCCCAGGATTGCAGGACGGTGCCACCGTTGGCCAGTGTTTCCCAGTGCGGAAACAGGGCAGCCAGGGCAATAAGCGCCGGAACAGAAGAGGCAATCGCAATTGCTGTTCGCCCTCCAAGGGCAAACAGCGGGGCAGCTATAGCCCCCAGAAATGGCAGAAATACAACCAGCGGTAGCGACATCGCAACCTCGTTATCGGTGTTCTTTTACATGAGTACCAAAGGCGTGTTTGCCTGAGTCTAGTCTCCGACCAGCCACCGTGCACGATGAGCATCGGGATCGGGTCGGCATGGATCGGGTGGATTCAGCAGGAAACAGGCGGGTCCGGGAAATACGGAAGGCGTCCCCGATGCCGCGCGATGTCAGCGGTAACGGGTGGGCGGGTGATTCTAATGCAGCCGAAGGACCTTGCGGTCATGGTTGCTCCGTCAGTCAAACTTGAAATGCGATGATACGTGGCCCGTCGGTCAGGTCAAGTCAACTTGCCATTGATCAAGTGTATACTCCCGATAAATAGTCGATGAGAGTGCGCCATGACCAACGCCTATCCCAACCTGCTGAAACCGCTTGATCTGGGGTTCACTGAGCTCAAGAACCGGGTGCTGATGGGGTCGATGCATACCGGCCTCGAAGACCGTTTCTGGAATATCCACAAGTTCGCCCGGTATTTTGCCGAACGGGCGGAAGGTGGCGTCGGACTCATGGTAACCGGTGGCTTTTCCCCCAACCTGGTGGGGCAGCTGGCGCCGCTCGCGTCTACGATGAATAACCGTGCGACTGCTTTGCTGCATCGCCATGTGACCGGTGCCGTGCATGAAGCGGGCGGAAAAATCTGCCTGCAATTGCTGCACGCCGGTCGTTATGGTTATCAGCCGCTGATTGTGTCGGCCTCGGCCACCAAGGCACCGATCAGTCCGTTCAAGGCCAGAGCCCTCTCGACAAAAGGTGTGGAACGGCAGATCAATGACTTCGTGAATGCCGCCAAGCTGGCTAAATTCGCCGGCTACGACGGCGTTGAGGTGATGGGCTCCGAAGGTTATTTTATCAACCAGTTTCTGTGTGAGCGCACCAACAAGCGAACCGACAAGTGGGGTGGGCCCTACGAAAACCGAATGCGCTTGCCGGTGGAGATCGTTCGCCGCATGCGTGAGGCGGTCGGGCCGGAATTCATCATTATTTACCGCCTGTCCATGCTGGATCTGGTGGAAGGCGGCCAGACCTGGGAGCAGATCGTCACTCTGGGCAAGGCTATCGAGAAAGCCGGTGCGACCATTATCAACACGGGTATTGGCTGGCATGAGGCCCGCGTCCCCACCATCGTGACCTCGGTACCCCGCGGCGGCTTTGCGGATGTGACAGCCAAGTTCTATGGCGAGGTGGACATCCCGGTATGTACCACCAACCGTATCAATACGCCTGAAAAAGGCGAGGAAATCCTTGCTGCCGGTAAGGCAGACATGGTGTCCATGGCTCGTCCGCTGCTGGCCGACAGCGAGTTTGTCCGCAAGGCGGAACAGGGGCGCGGCGACGAGATCAATACCTGTATCGCCTGCAACCAGGCGTGTCTGGACCATGTGTTCCAGGCCAAGCGCGCCTCCTGTCTGGTAAACCCCCGCGCCTGCCACGAAACCGAACTGGTGCTCACGGTAGCGCCTGTTGTCAGGCGCGTAGCGGTGGTCGGCGCCGGTCCCGCTGGCCTGGCAGCAGCCACCACGGCGGCAAAACGGGGGCACAAGGTGACCCTGTTTGAAGCTGACGACAAAATTGGCGGCCAGTTCAATTACGCCAAACGCATCCCGGGCAAGGAAGAGTTCTACGAAACCCTGCGTTATTTTCAGCGTCAGATTGATCGGCTGGAAATCGACCTGCGGCTCGGAACCCGCGTGGGGGCCGACGAGCTGATCGAACAGGGCTTTGACGACGTGATCATCGCCACCGGCGTCAAACCACGAACACCGAAGATTGAAGGCATCGACCACCCGAAAGTGCTCGGGTACCTGGATGTACTACGCCACAACAAACCGGTGGGCAAGTCGGTGGCTGTGATCGGGGCGGGCGGTATCGGTTTTGATGTCAGTGAATTCCTGACTCACGACTTTGGCAAACAGCCGGAAGGCGAACAGGTGAGTGTGGCTGCATGGCAGGCGGAATGGGGGGTGAATCCCACGTTTGAGGGCCCCGGTGGCCTGGCTGAACGGGCGCAGACCCTATCGCCCCGCAAGATCTATCTGATGCAGCGTAAAACCGGCAAAGTCGGCGGCGGCCTGGGCAAAACCTCAGGCTGGGTGCACCGAAGCAGCCTCAAGCATCGCGACGTCGAAATGCTCCGGGGTTGCCGTTACGATCGAATCGACGATCAGGGCCTGCACATTACTCTGACCGACAAGGACGGAAAGACCGGCGAGACCAGAGTTCTGGCCGTGGACAACGTCATCATCTGCGCGGGACAGGAAAGCTATCGGGAACTGTTCGACCAGCTTGCTGATAAAGGCGTGAAAGCGCACCTCATTGGCGGTGCTGATGTGGCGGAAGAGCTGGATGCCAAAAGGGCCATCCGTCAGGGAACCGAAATTGCGGCAGCCATCTAAAAACTGACCGGCTACGTCATCAGTTGACCGGAAGTGGCGTTCGATAGCTGTTGTCTGGATAAATGGCTATCGAACGGTTTTCAGGGCATTGGAAATCGCCTCTGCTTCGGCTTCCAATACCTGGCAACGCAGGCTGTTACCCTGCTGACTGGCCTGCGCGAGCTGCTTGCGCTTCATATCGTACAGCCGGTTAAGTACATCGGCCCGGCTCTGCTTCAACGGTGCGTTCATGGAAACGACCTCCCCCGAAGGGTTAAAACTGTCAAGATTATTTACGTACGGCGGCAAAAAAACGCCTACAAGACAGTTTGATGCATAACCCGCGCCACAGAAACGCTACCAAAGACTGAATTGTGACCTGTAACACCATACTATCGACCGAATTTTGCCCGATAGGCGCCCGGTGAAAGCTTCGTATGCCGACGAAACAGCCGGCTGAACGAACTCACATCCTCGTATCCGACCGCCCGGGTGACCGACTCAAGCCCTCCCGTTGAGGATTCGAGCAGCCTGCGAGCTTCCTCGACACGGAGTAGCTGCAGATAGCTGGACGGTGAATCCCCTGTCGCCTGCCGGAACCGACGTAACAGCGACCTTTCGGACAACCCGGCGAAGCTGGAAAGCTCTGGCAGTGAAACCGGCTCTCTGAAATGCGCCTCCAGCCAATCCTGAACCTGGTGAACCACCTTGTCTGAATGGTATCGCTTGGCCTGCAGGACGCTATAGGGAGCCTGGCTCGTGCGCCCGGCGTCAATCACAAACGCCTTCGCCAACTCCCGGGCCACCTGCGCACCTGCCAGCCGCTCAACCAGATACACCCCCAGGTCCCACCAGGCCATACCACCCCCGGCGCAGGCCACAGGGCCATCAACCGTGACCAGCTTGTCGGCATGGAGATTTACAGCCGGAAACTGCCGTCTGAACTGTTCACCAAACCCCCAGTGTGTGGTGGCCTTCCGACCGTCCAGTAACCCCGCCGCCGCCAATAAAAACGCGCCGGTACAGTTACTGGCCACCCGAACATCGCCGGGCGTCGCAGTCTGAAACTTTGAAAGCCACTGAATCAGGAGGGGGTTGGTTTGGAGAACTTCATCAATGGGCCCACCAATGGTCGGAATAATCAGCAGGTCATCGGCACCCAGTTCGTCGGCATTCTGCCAGGAACCATCCGCGAGCAAGGTCACGCCGTTGATGCATCGGCAGGGCTCGCCATCCTCGGTCAGCAGCCGGGTTCTGAACCATGCCGTCGGCTGCTCGCCATGAATTCGGGCCCAGGTCACCCCGGCCAGGCGAAACAGGTCGATCATACCGGTGATGGCGCTGGCCAGAGCTCCATTAAAGCCGATGATGGTGACGGTTTTCAATGAAGGATTGCTCCGTGGTTGTGTGAAGCTTGATCAGCCGATGCTGAAGTAGGCGGGAGGTGTGGGGCGTCAGTCACCACTAGCTGGTGGCGGATTCAACCAAAAATAAGTCAGAAATGACAATTCCAACAACCATAGCCGTTATGAGACGCTATGACCAATCAACAGGAGACCAAGAATGACCGACACCCTGATCGACCGCCGCGACCTTGCCTTCCAACTTTATGAGGTGATGGACACCGAATCTCTCATCCAGCGCGAGCGCTTCAGCGAACACAGCAAAGAAACCTTTGACGCTGTCATCGAAACGGCCGACAAAATGGCGAAAGAAAAATTCGCCAACCACAATAGCGCCGCCGACAAAGACGAACCCAAATTCGTCAACGGCCAGGTAGAAATGCTCCCGGACGTCAAACAGGCCTTCGATGCCTACGCCGAAGCTGGCTTCCTCGCTGGCCGATACGACTACGATCTCGGCGGCATGCAATTGCCGGAATCCGTCATGGCGGCCTGCAACGGCTTCTTCACCGCCGCCAATCCCGGCACCGCCGGCTACCCGTTTCTGACCACCGCCGCCGCCAACCTGATTCGTGTATTCGGCAACGACGAACAGAAAACCAAATTCCTGCCCAATATGCTCAGCGGCCGCTACAGTGGAACCATGGCCCTGACCGAGCCCCACGCCGGCTCCAGCCTGGCTGACATCCGCACCTCCGCCACGCCCACCGACGACGGCCACTACCTGATCAAAGGCGCCAAAATCTACATCTCTGGTGGTGAGCAGAGCATCACCGAAAATATCGTTCACATGGTGCTGGCGAAAATCAAAGGCGCACCGGCTGGCGTAAAAGGCATCTCCCTGTTCATCGTCCCGAAATTCCATGTGGACGAGAACGGCAACCCGGGCGACCGCAACGGCGTCAGCCTCGCCGGCCTGATCCACAAACTCGGCTATCGTGGCACTACCAGTACCGCCTTGAGCTTCGGCGACGACGCTCCCTGCCACGGCTACCTGGTAGGTGAACCCCATCAGGGCCTGAAGTACATGTTCCAGATGATGAACGAAGCCCGCATCGGCGTTGGCTTTGGCGCCGCGGTGATCGGCTATCGGGGCTACATGCACAGCCTGGAATACGCCAAGGACCGCCTGCAGGGTCGTAAAGCCAGCGAAAAGAATCCGGAAAGCCCGCAAGTACCCATCATCGACCACGCGGACGTACGCCGCATGCTGCTGGCCCAGAAAGCCTACAGCGAAGGCGGCCTGGCGCTCTGCCTCTACGGCGCTCGCCTGATGGATGATCAGCACACCCACCCGGATGACGAGAAACGAATGGAAGCCGGCAAGCTGCTGGATTTGCTTACCCCGGTGATTAAAGCCTGGCCCTCGGAATACGGTCCGAAAGCCAACGATCTGGCAATCCAGGTCTACGGAGGCGCCGGCTACACTCGCGAATACCCGGTCGAGCAGTGCTGGCGCGACAACCGCCTGAACCCCATCCACGAAGGCACCAACGGCATCCAGGCTCTGGACCTGCTGGGCCGGAAAATCTGGCAGGACCAGAGCCACGGCCTGCAGTTGCTGATGCAGGAAATGCAGGTGGATCTGCAGGCGGCCACCACCGAGCGCTGCCAGCAGTGGGCGTTGTCCCTCAGCGAAACCCTGCAGCAGGCGGTAAAAGTCACTCAGAGTCTGGGCAAATCCCTGATGGGCGGCGAAGTCGACAAAACCCTGGCCAACGCCAGCTGCTACCTTCACCTGTTCGGCCACATTATCGTGGCCTGGATGTGGCTGCGGCAGGCCAATGCCGCAGCCCACGCACTGGGGTCTGCCAACAGCGACAGCGAACGCAACTTCTACCAGGGCAAACTGCAGGCCGCCCAGTACTTCTTCCACTGGGAATTGCCCACCGTGGCTCAGGATCTGGTGCTGCTGCGGAATCAGGATGATACGTGTCTGAATATGAAGGCTGATTGGTTCTGAGTTTGGTGCTTTTGTTCTTGATGTAGCCCGCTGGTTTGAGAGCAGGCACGATCGGCTGGGAGTCCTTTCAGGGACACGCTACGAGCACGTCCATGTGCGCTCGACTTTGGCCATCCATGGCCAAAGACGTTCCCTGAAAGGACTCCCAGCCGTTCGCGCCCGCACATGGGCATAGCCTGTTGACAAGAAAACATTAAAGGAAAGCGCAATGGCTCTGGTAAATGTTGATAAGAAAAATCATGTTTTGCTGATCGGACTGAACCGCCCGGAAAAAATGAACGCCATGAACCGGGCCATGTACCACGAAATCGCTGCCGCCTATTACCAGCTCCAGAACGATCCGGAGCTGCGCGTGGCAGTGATGTACGCTGAAGGTGACCACTTCACCAGCGGCCTGCAACTGGATGACTGGGCCGGCGTGTTCGCCAACGGTAAAGGCATTGAACCCGGCGAAGGCGAACTCGACCCCTTCGATATTACCGGCGATAGCCTCACCAAGCCGGTGGTCTTCGCCGCCCAGGGCATCTGCTTCACCTGTGGCGTCGAGATGATGCTCAACACCGACATCCGCGTGGCCGCGAAAGGCACCCGCTTCGCTCAGTTGGAAGTGAAACGCGGCATCTTCGCCTGCGGTGGCGCCACCATTCGCCTGCAGCGCGAAATCGGTTGGGGCAACGCCCAGCGCTACCTGCTCACTGGTGATGAATGGACCGCGGAACAGGCTTACCAGTGGGGCCTGATTCAGGAACTGGTGGAACCCGGCGAACAGCTCAACAAAGCCATGGAAATCGCCGAAAAGATTGCCAAAGCCGCACCTCTGGGCGTTCAGGGCAGCCTGAAATCGTCCAAGATTGCCGTGTCCGAAGGCCAGGAAGCGGCCAAGGAACGTCTGTTCCCGGAACTACGCCCGGTCATGGCCAGCGAAGATGTCAAAGAAGGAATCCAGTCATTCCTGGAGAGAAGAGAGGCGGTGTTCAAAGGCAAGTAGCAGGATTGCCCTGTTAATCGAGATTTAGTCCTTAGCGAATCGTCGAATCAGCGACTATCCCACGGAAGCGAAAGCGGCGGGTTGGGGCCACCCTTCCGGGAGTGTGCGCAGCAGGGATGCTGCGCTCAAGCCCCCATGGATGGGTTCACGGCGTCTCCCGGAAGGGTGGCCCCAACCCGCAGCCGGCGCCCAACCAACAGGCTGGGGCCGGCAATCAAACCACGAAATCAGGCAGCCTCAGACTCAGAAGAAGAGCCAGCCCGCCGAGCCGCAGCCTCCGCTGCCACTTTCGCAGCATAGTCCGCATACTTGGCCATCAACTCCTCTTTGCGATCAGGGTCCCAGTTGATCTTCGACAGATCCCCTTCATAGTGGTCAATCACCCGCTTATCCATCGTCTCGTACCACCACTGGGGCAGGTAGGCCGGCAACAGCATCGATGCGTACCCTCCCGGCAACTGGGGCGCCTTCTCAAAATGGCGCAAGGCCTGGAAGCTCCGTGTCGGATGGGCGTGGTGGTCAGAATGCCGTTGCAACTGATACAGGAACAGGTTGGTCACAATGTGATTGCTGTTCCAGCTGTGTTCCGGCTTCGTGCGCTCATACTTGCCATTCTTGTCCTTCTGCCGCAACAGACCATAGTGCTCGATGTAATTCACACTCTCCAACAGACTCGCGCCATAAACCGCCTGTGCCGCCAGGAACGGCACCGCCCTCGGGCCGCAGACCAGCGTCGTGGCGCCAAAGAACCCGGCCGTCATGGCCCAACCTTGTAGCAGTTCGTTATCGAGACTCCAGAAGCTCTTACCCTTGCGTTCCAGCCGTGCCTTTTCGATCTTGACCGACGACTTGATGCCGCCGAACACGGTTCGGGGCAGGAACTTCCAGAAACTCTCGCCCATTCGGCTGCTGGCGGGGTCCTCCGGTGTGGCTACCCGCTTGTGATGACCAAAATTATGTTCAACCACAAAGTGGGTGTAGGCGGTGGGAGCCAAGGCGGCCATGGCCATCAGTTTGTTCAGTTTATTGGACTTATGGCCCAGTTCATGGGCGGTGTTGATGCCTACCCCGTTGATGGCGCCTACGGTCAGGGTCAGGCCGATCTTGTCCTCAAGTGGTGTGTTTTTCCGGCTGGCCAACCAGGCGCCCATGAAGGTCATGGCGTACTGGGTGGGGATAAACGCCTTCACAATACGGTCGTAATACTTGTCCTGCTCCAGGGTCTTTACCGCCGATTCAGGAGGATTGCTCTTGTCTTCACCAATCGCCCGGTCCAGTGCCGGAATAATGCCGTGCACCAGTGCCGGCCCGGTCCAGGCCAGAGCCTTCAGTCGTTTCGGGGCCAGGGCGTAGCCAGTTAGAGCGGCAAGGCCAATGCCTGGAAGCGCAGGCCCCAACAGCCACATATAGCGCTTGGGATCTTTCCAGGTCTCGGCCTTGGTGGCGGTGTCTTTTGAATCCGGTGCCCCGGTTGTCCGGGGCGCGGCGACCTGGTGCGTGTCGAGCGAGGATTTCACTTTGGCGTTCATATGGGCTCTCCGTGGAACTCGTTGTGTTTGTTTGTTCAATTTATGTCGGACAATCTGGCAATACAACAAGTAAGAGGGTCTGGCTAAGCGAACTGGCCTCTAATGACAATCAGGCTCCAGCTGGCGAATCCAGAGCTTGTGGTCCAGACTTTTGGAAACAAAAAAAACAGGGAAGCGTCGAATGAGTGCCATAAATCCATCTCCGGCCACTATGTCCTGGACGTTGCAGCACCGGCTCCAGGAATACGCGCGCGCCATGAAGCTGGCGGAAATCATCTATCAGGACCCGAATGGACAGGTCTGCGTGGTTCACGGCGTTATCCGGGAAGTGCTTAGCCGGGCCGGGCGGGATTTCGTGGTGCTGGGAAAAGGACAGGTGGTCTCAGCGGACCACATCATCATGATCGACGGTGAGCGGTTAACGAAAGGGTAATCGCCCGGTAATTGCTATTGACCGCGGGCTGCCTCTACTCTGTTGGCGTTGTACACATATACCGACAGAGGGACATGTTATGAACAAGTTTACCTTGAGCGCACTCGCACTGGTTGCCACGCTTGGACTTTCTGCCTGCAGCTCCGAGAGCGATGAAGGCGCGGATTTTGAAGAAGCGGGTGAAAATGCCGAGGAAATGATGGACGACGCCGCTAACGCCACCGAAGAAACCTGGGAAGAAGCCACGGGTCAGGATGAAGGCGTGATTGGTGAAATGCAGGAAGGTGCCGAAAACGCCGGCGACGAGATTGAAGAAGCCGCGGATGAAGCGGGTGACTCCATGGAAGAAGCAGCGGACTCCATGGAAGAAGGCTACGACGAAATGACTCAGTAATCCCCTGAGTTGCGTCGCGCGGTTACGGGGCCTTTTGGCCCCGTTTCTGTTTCTGCCTCACCGGTTGTCATCGAACGTTCAACATTCTGACTTAAATCTGTTTACGTCCTGTCACATTACTTGCCGACACTTGCCTCTCGAAATAAAGGACTTGTCCACCAATCCGAGAGAGGCAAACCATGGCCAAGCACGATCTTGATCCCAATTACCTGGACCCGAACTACGAGCCAGTCGTCAATCATTCCGAAAACACCCCGTTCCATCAGGTACTGTCTGCCAGAATGCAGCGTCGTACCGTCATGAAAGGTAGCGTAGGCGCCGCTCTGGCCAGCGTTATGGGGTTGGGGCTTGCCGGTTGTGGCAGTGACAGTGATAGTGACAACGATGGCGGTACTACCGGTGGAAACACATCCAGCACTGAACTGGGTTTCAAGGCTGTCCCTACTTCAACCGCGAATCAGGTCGTTGTTCCCGAGGGATACTCCTCTGAAGCGTTTCTTCCCTGGGGCACGCCAATTACCGGGTCTTACCCGGCCTATAAGCCGGATGGCACCAATACCGGAGAAGAGCAAGAGCAGCAAATGGGCATGCATCATGACGGCGTGCACTTTTTCCCGATTGATCTGAAAGCCGGTGGTAACAGCTCCAGCGAAGGTCTGTTGGTGATGAACCATGAGTACATCAATCAAGGCGCTTTGCATGCCAACGGGGCTACCTACATCAACGGTATGCGTCCGGCCGATGAAGTGCGCAAGGAAATCGCCGCGCACGGTGTGTCTGTGGTTCATATCAAGCGCGACAACAACGGCAAGTGGGATATTGTTTTCGGGAGTCCGTTTAATCGCCGGGTTACGGGTAATACCGAAATGGATATCCGTGGTCCGGTGCGTGGTTACGACAAACTGGTCACCAAATACAGCCCGGATGCAACGGAAACCCGCGGTACTCTGAACAACTGCGCGATGGGCCCGACGCCGTGGGGAACATACCTTGCGGCTGAGGAAAACTGGCACGGGTACTTCGCTAATAGCGATGCGACGCAGCCCCGGGAGCAGACCCGCCATGGCGTCGGCGATTCAAGCCGCTACGACTGGGAGTTGGCTGACAGCGGTGCGGACCAATACGTGCGCTTTGATGTTACCCCGACGGGTGCGTCGGCGGCGGATGATTACCGGAATGAGGCCAATACCTACGGTTTCATGGTGGAAATTGACCCGTTTACTCCAGAGAGCAAACCACAGAAGCGAACCGCGCTGGGCCGCTTTGGTCACGAGGGTGTGATTTTTGCGCCGGTTAAGGAAGGTGAGCCGGTCGTATGTTATTCCGGTGATGATTCCCGTTTCGAGTACATCTACAAATTTGTCTCCTCGAAGCCCTATTACGCTGCAACGGCCGGAGGCTACCTCCTGGACGAGGGCACGCTCTACGTGGCTCGCTTTAATGACGATGGCTCGGGCGACTGGCTGGCGCTGGATCTGAACGATGCGGATTTTGCTGCCAAAGTGGCTGCGGCCCAGGGCGAAATGGTTGGCAACGTTCAGTTTGACGGTTTTGAGAATCAGGCTGATGTTTTGTTGAACACTCGCCTGGCTGCCGACATCGCAGGTGCGACCCCGATGGATCGCCCGGAGTGGGGGGCTGTAGATCCGAATTCCGGTCAGGTTTACTTTACGCTGACCAATAACTCCCGCCGGACGGAGGAGCAGGTTAACGCGGCAAATCCGAATGCCAACAACCGCACCGGTCATATTATTCGCTGGAGCGAAGACGGCAACGACCACACTGCGACCAGCTTTGACTGGGATATCTTCGTGTTCGCCGGTGAGCAGGGCACGGAAACCGTGGTTGACGACCAGGTTATCGTATCTCTGACTGATGACAACATCTTCAACAGTCCGGATGGCCTCTGGTTCGATTATAACGGCCGCCTCTGGATTCAGACCGACGGCTCCGATGCAGCACCTTATCAGAACAACATGATGCTGGCGGCCAACCCGGAAACCCGCGAGATCAAGCGTTTCTTCGTTGGGCCGGTTGGCTGTGAGGTTACAGGCGTTGTCTCCACACCGGATGTGAAGACCATGTTCGTCAATATCCAGCACCCGGAAGCAAACTGGCCGGATGCCAACGATCCGCGTCCGCGTGATGCAACGGTTATCGTTACCCGCGATGACAGCGGCGTTATCGGTGCCTGATCAGCCATAACGGTTGTCAGGCTCTGCCAAAAAGCCCGGGCGGACTCGTTCCGCCCGGGCTTTTCTCTTCTGTATTTCAGATTTCCTTCCAGATGCCGATAAACTCCTTGGGCCCTGCAATAGTGGTATCTTTAGTCCACTAAAGTAGGAGTTATTAACCTATATCATTTCTTTAACCTCAGGGATGGCCTGCAATAACAACATGCTTGCGTTAGCAATGACAAAGATGAGGGCACCATGGGTTTACTCGATCGCACTGCAATTTTATGGGGGGTGGGCATTGCTGTTGCGCTCGGTATTGCCTGCATTCTGGTGGCTCCGTTGATGGGGCTCGATGCCGCCTCTCTGTTAATCGGGCTCCTTGTGGGCCTTGCTGCTGCGGCTTGCTATCTGGTTTTACGGGTGCTTGAACCAATAGAGCGTGGAATCAACGACCTGACTGATGGCTCCCTGGCTGACAATCATCCCTTGCGGGCTCAGTGTGCGCAGCTTCTGGCGGATGCCCGTGCGGGCAAGGCCCTGGTTGAAACCCTCTCGGCCAGTGCCGACAAGAATGCCATCTCGGCCGCCGAAGTCTCGTTTGCGGCGGATCAGGTGAAGCAGCGCCTGGACCGACAGGTTGAAGAAACCGCTCAGATGGCCGACTACGCCGGCCAGATCACGGAATCGGTTCGGGAATCATCGGAACAGGCCACCAACGCCGCCACCATGGCATTGCAGAATCGCGAAGTCAGCGTGGAGGGGCGTCAGTCATTGGTGTCGGCCATTGAAAATGTGCGCCTGGTGCATCAACAGTCGGAAGAGAACCTCAGGTTGATTCAGGCCCTGCACGAAAAATCCGGCAAGATCCAGGGCGTGACGTCCACCATTCAGGGTATCGCCGAGCAGACTAATCTTTTGGCACTGAATGCCGCTATTGAGGCGGCCCGCGCCGGTGAACAGGGCCGCGGGTTTGCGGTGGTGGCTGATGAAGTCCGGCAGTTGGCCGGGCGCACTGCCCAGGCCACCAGTGAAGTGGCAGACACCCTCGACGAAATCCAGAATGACACAACCAAGATTGTGTCCCGCATTGAATCTCTGGCGAAAACCGTGGAAGACGGGCTGGCATCTGTAGAGAGCGTTGGCGGCCAGCTGGATCAGATTCGGGATCAATCCGACCGGGTTCAGCAGCAGGTTGCCCGTATTGCCGAGATCGACCAGAACAACGAGCAGAGTCTGGCCCAGGTGTTTTCGGCTATTGAGTCTGTCCGTGACCATATATCCGAAAGTGATACCAGTGTGGCATCGCTGGCGGACCAGGCTTCCACGTTGATGGAGCTGGCGGAGAAGGCGAATGCTGCCTTTGCGCTGAACAGCAGCGAAAGCTACCACCGGCCGTTTTATGAGAAAGCACTGGAAGGGGCGCAGCAGATTGGCCAGTTGTTTGAGGCGGCAATTCGAGAGGGCCGTTTGAGTGAAGCGGCGCTGTTTGACAAGAAGCGAACACCGATTGCCAACACCCAGCCCCAACAGTATTCCAGCAGCTTCGATCGGTTTACTGACCAGATGTTTCCGGCAATACAGGAGCCCATCAAGAAATCCCATGAGGCTATGGTGTTCTCCATCGCCTGCGCGCCGGACGGTTATGTGCCTACCCATAACAAGGATTTTGCCCACCCGCCGAGTGGTAATCCGGAAGTCGACCTGGTGAAAAGCCGCAGCAAGCGACTGTTCAATGACCGCACTGGCATACGCTGTGGGAGTCATACCGAAAGTATGCTGCTCCAGACCTATCGCCGGGACACCGGTGAGATCATGCACGACCTGTCGGTGCCCATCTATGTGAACGGTAAGCACTGGGGCGGTTTCCGGGTTGGGTATCGGCCGGCGGGGAATTGATCGCACTGGGCTCCAGCCAAGGCTGTGATAGACTGCCAGGGACGTAACAAGGAGAACACCTGTGTCCGAAACCGAGTATATCCCCGCAAAACCTGACGGTCAGCAATCACAGGAGCCCAGCTCTGCGAGGAATCTGGCGGTGGTGGTTTACATCCTGCAGGCGTTGTCTTTTTTCCTGGGGGGGCTGACGGCACTGGTGGGCGTGATCATCAACTACGTCAAACTGGATGATGTCCGTGGTACCTGGATAGAGCCCCATTTCCGCTGGCAGATCCGCACCTTCTGGATTGGTTTGCTGTGGACAGTCATCGGGGTGATTACCACCATGCTGATCGTGGGCTGGTTTATTCTGCTGGGTATTGCGATCTGGGTGATCTACCGAATTGTCAAAGGCGCCCTGGCCCTGAACGATGGCAAGACCCCGATGTAACGGGGTCTTGATGGCTCAGCCTTCCGTCACTTCTTCCAGGCGTAATGCGCTCAGCATACCCGCCAGCCCCATCAGGCCCAATACCAGAATCACCGCCACGTCCGAAATCATGGAAATGGCGGCTGTGAACCCCCCGGTTACCAGCAGCAACACACCGATAACGGTATTGCTGACCGCTGTGTAGTCTGTCCGTTTGTTGCCTCCGGCCATATCCACCAGATAGGTTTTGCGCCCCAGGCGCACGCCGGCATGGGCAATACTCAGCACAAAAAACGCGACCGGATAGAACCAGGCACCGCCAAACCCGGGGCCCAGCACCAGTGCCAGAACACCAACCACCAGGCAGACCGAGCTGGCCATGGCGGCACCCCGAATCATCACTCGGCGGCTGGAGGTGTCGGCGGCCCAACCCCAGAAGCTGGCGCTCAGGGAGCTGGCTAGACTGCTGGCGAGCAGAAAGACGCCCAGCATCCAGCCAATATCGGATTCCTGTTGGGCGAGCACCACGAAATAGGGAGACGCCAGAGCCGAACACAAAAGCAGTGCACGAGTGATGACAAAATGCCTGAAGGGCGCATCGTCCCGTAGCAGCGACAGACTTTTAAAAGCCTCGTTGATCGCGTTGCCACCGCCCCCTGTTTCCCCGGCATACTCTTCCACATTGGCAAACAGAACCCCGGCAATCACCCACAGCGTAGCTGCCAGGAGCAGCAATGTGGTGTAGAACTCAATGCTGGGGTCGCCCCGATCCCAGAACAGCAGTCCTGTGAGCACCACCGTGGCGGTGCCACCAATGGTGGTTGCCAGCCCAGACAGCCGGCCCCGGCGGGTTTTGGGAATACACTTGCCCTGAACGTCTTTCATGGAGACCGAGCAGAATCCCCGGGCCAGTGAAAACACAATAAGTGCCGCGACAATGCCGCCACCGGCCGCATAGCCTTCAAGAAACCACACGCTTGCCGCCATCGCAGCCACGCTGACGGCCTGCCCGAAACTGCCCAGGGTCCAGAACCATTTGCGCACCGCCTTGCGACGCACCCAGGCGGCGATCACCATCTGCGGCACCATGGAGCCGGATTCCCGGATAGGCACCAACCAGGCTACCAGAGCCGGTGCGCCAACGGCACTCATCAGCCAGGCCAGCACGGTCTTGGGGCTGATCAGCAAGTCGCCGAGTTTGGTGAGCACATTGCTGAACAGAATCAGGAAGAAGTTTCGGGGTACTTCCCGACAGGCTTCCTCCGGGATGTCTTTACAGACCCGTGCGTCCTCTTCGTTGGCAATCAGTCCGTAGAGCTGGTCGATGGTGTCGGGTTTGGTAGCTGGCAAAGGGCCGTCCTCCGGAAAAATGTTTGCCAAGCATACCAGTTAGCTCGGGTGTGCTTAAGCGGGAGGACCAGCGGTGCCGGTCAGACCAGGTGGTGGTCCCACTGTACCGGTAGCCGCGCGATGTCTTTCGCAGGTTGTCCGGCGCTCAGTTGCACCAGTCGGCCCTGTCCCGAGGACACCAGGAAATCGCCTCCTGCCAGAGTCTGAATGCCGGCGCAGTCAGTGATGCGGGCTTTGGCAACCAGCTCCCCGGTCTTGCCGCGGAAGACAATAGCGGTGCCGCCCACGGGGGAAGCGGCGGCGATCAGGTCGTTTTCAGGATGGGCCACCACGCTGGCGATGTAGTTGCCGAGAGCGGCCTGGGTTTCCGGGTCAAAGCGATATTCCCGGAGTTGCCCATCTTCTATGCGCGCCAACAGCGGAGGTCGCTTGTAGAGCGGTCCCTGGTACTGGTAGGCAACATAGACTTTGCCTTCGGTACTGACGCTGACGTGGCGGGAGCTCTGCTGGTGGTGGGCAGGGGGAAAGCGGCCAACGATCTGGCCGGACCGGCGGTCCATCAGAATCAGGGCCGGTTGCATGGTATCCAGATTGAGTTTGATGCGGTCGTAATCAGGGTGAGTCAGAATGCCGCCCAGGCCGATGACCAGAGTGTTGCCGTCCGGATGCAGGGTAAGCTCATGGGGCCCGATGCCGGCCAGTTCAAAGGTGTCCACCCGTTTATAGTCCTGCTCGGCATCGTAGACGGCGACAATGCCTTCGCCGGGCTGGTAGCGGCTGGCCGTGGCGTAAAGCCACCGGCCGTCGGGTGAGAAGACGCCGTGACCGACAAAGTGTTCGCCTTCCGGGGCCATGATGCGGTGTCTGCGTTGGCCGGTTTCTGCATCAAACACATAGAACGACCAGCCCGGTCGGCGCTCAAAAAACAGAGTATCGTTTCGGCCGGGCCGGTTACAGCCGCTGTGGCATCGGGTGTCTACCGGCGCCTGCCACTGAACGTTGCCGGATCGATCAAAGGCACTCACGCCAAAGCGTCGATCCGGCAGGCCAACCGCGCCAGCATAGCGTTCGGGCTGTGGGCCGGTTTTGCGGGGGAGCAACGAGCACCCGGTGAGGGTGGCGGCCATAGCTCCGGCGACGGTGGCTTTGATCAGGGTTCTGCGATAGATGAGCATGGGTATACCTGTTCAGTCGCCGTCACTTGAGTTGAAGCCACGCACTACGCCAAGCGCCACGGCGGCTTCGTCATTGACCAGCGTTGAAAGCTGGGAAACATCCACAAAGAGCCCTTGCAGAATGCGGAACCGCTCATCACTCTCCATGAGCGTTGCCATGGCAGCATGGGCTTCCGGAAAGTTGTCAGCCACTTCCTCAAACTGCCTCTGAATGTGCTCTGCCAGTCTGGCCTCGCCGTCGGTTTTCAGCAAAGTGATCAGTCCGGGAAGGTAGAATTTCTCGAGCCCTGCCACTGTTGCTTCCACCGCCATCAGACTCTGGCCACTGCGCCAGGCATCGGTGATGTAAGGGTTGCGTTTGCCATTACCCCTTAGCCCCATGGGCTGCGCCAGTCGTCGCTCTTCCAGTATTTCAAGCGCCGTCATACCGGCTTTGATGGTGGTGTCGCGGTATGGCCCGGTGTCCAGATAGTGTTGTTTGAAGCTGGCCCAGCTGTCTGCGAGACCCCGGGCATTACGTGCCATATGTCGGGTGACCGCCGAGAGCACCTCACAGTTTTTGGCTGCGGGCAGGGCGTTTTCTCCACTGTTGAGTTGCTCATCGAATAGCAGGTATTCGGCCATGGGAAAGCCCTGAACCGCTACCCCGGATTGGTTGATCACCTCGGCGTTAACGGGAGCTTCGGTGCCAAGCAGATACCGGGCCTTGCGAGCGACCAGGTTTTTCGGGTCCGGCCAGAACTGGAATTGCCAGGACAGGTTGTTGTTCTCCACCGGGCCGAAGTCAACAAAGCGGACCCGCTGCCAGGCCAGGAAGGCATCGAGCCAGGCATCGTTCAGGGCCGGTCGGCTGTCGGACGTCGGTGCGTTGCAGTAGCCGACCGCCGCCGATGCCAGTTGTTCGGTTTTGGTTGCCAGCGATTCGTAGCCGTTTTGAATTGCGCCATGCCACTGTTCGCGGGCCCGGGTATCGGCGTTGGCCGCGAGTGCCGCCGTAGTGCAGACGAGCAGGGCGGAGGCGAAGAAAAGTCTGGAGATCGGTTGCATAGTGGATCCTCAGAGTGAATTCAGAAAATCGATCAGGGCGCTGCGCTCCGGCTCGGCCATCTGACGATAGCGGTCAGCTGCCGGCTGGGCTTCGCCACCGTGCCAGAGAATGGCTTCTTCCAGCGTGCGGGCGCGGCCGTCATGCAGAAAACCGGACTGGGGGTTAACCACCTGGGCCAGGCCGATGCCCCAAAGCGGTGGCGTGCGCCACTCGTTGCCGTCAGCGAGGAACTCGTCCCGGCCGTCTGCCAGGGCCGGGCCCATGTCGTGCAGTAACAGGTCGGTGTAGGGCCAGATGGTCTGGTTGCTCAGATCCGGGCGGTCGGCCACTTCTCCGGTCTGGTGTTTCGGGGTGTGGCAACCGGCACAGCCGGTTTCATTGAATAGCCTGGCGCCTTTCTGCACGGATTCAGCGCCCAGATCCCGACGGGCAGGGACCGCCAGACTCTTGGCGTAGAAGGTGACAAAGTTGGCGACCTTGTCGCTCACTTCGGGCTCACCACCGTGAGTAAACCGTTCGCACTGTTGTTCCGGGGTGCAGTCGGTGGTGGGTTTGATGGACGATGTCAGGCCCATATCGCCGGCGAAGGCGCCCATGCTTTGCTGGTGCACATCCGGTTCCGCGGCTTTCCAGCCAAACCGGCCCGGCAGCGTTTGCTGGCTGGCGACATCCCACACCTGATTAAGCTTGCCGGAAATCCCGTTGTTGTCGGTATCTTCCGGATCGGCCAATGCCTCAAGATCGGCAATAGGGATGGCTTCCAGCAGTCCCATGCCGATCATTTGTGGTGCCACCCGGGGAGAGACCAGCAAATTCGATGGCATAGGGCCATAGTTGGGGTTTTCGATGCGATATTCCGGTTTGCGCAGTTCAACCACCGTTCCATCCCCAAGTGTTTCCTGAACGGGCTCCCAGTCAATCACCAGATCCGCTTCCGGTTTTGCGGCCGGCAGGGCCGCAGTCTGCAACTGACTACCGTAGACCGGTGCAGGTTTGAAACCGTGCTTGCGCAGGAGTTCTGCATCCTTGACCGGATCGGCGGGCACTGCCAGCCGCAGGAACAGGGAGACAGGCGGTTCATCAACGCCGGGCGGGTGTCCGCGGCCATCCTTGATGTGACAACCCTGGCAGGAGTTGGTATTGAACAGGGGGCCCAGGCCGTCCCGGGCATCGGTGCTGGCCGGTGCTTCCACCCAGGGATTGCGGAAGAAACTGTTGCCAACGCTGAAATCCAGGCGTTTGGTCATGGACAGGTTGCCCTGGGGCAGGGAGTAGGCGTTGGTGTCGGCCTGATTGACCGTGCCTTCACCGCCCGTGGCCGGTGTAGTTTGTATCGGGTAACCAGCGTGAGTCTCTGCAATCAGGGGGTGAGTGCTGAAGGCCAGCGGCAACAGACAGAAGATGAGTGCTCGTTTCATAACTACTCGCGTTTCAGAATGGAAGAAGCCATGGAAAATCGACCTTTGGGCATAAAGGAGGGTTTTCCATGGCTTGTTCTTGTTAGCAGGATACCGGGAGTTTCTATCTCCCGGTATCCGTTTACTGCAACCGGATCAATCAGAATGAATGGCCGGCGTCGTCCGGTGACAGAGCTTGAATGCCCAGTTGCCGTGCAGCCTGCTCGATAGAGCCGGTCTGCTCAACCAGCGCCATGATAGCGCCGTTGACAATGCGGGTGCCTTCCGCGTTGCCCGGGGCAATCATGGTGTCAAAGGCCATCGGGTTCTGGCTGCTTTCGGCGCGGGCTTTCATGAGCGCCAGGGCTTCCATTGACGCGTCCAGCTGACGGTTCAGGCGAGCATCCAGCTCCGGGTTGGTCTGTTCAACCAGATCAGACAGGGACGGGCCTGAAACCACAGAGCCATCTACGCGACGATAGGTGCCGGTATACACGTTCTGGATGCCCTGGCCGTTGTAGTAGTGCGAGTTGTGGGTGTTATCGCTGAAGCAGTCGTGTTCGTCCTCATAGGAGTTGGCTTCCAGGGCAACTTTCATGCGCTCACCGGCCAGCTCGCCGAGGGACAGGGAACCCATACCGAACAGCATTTTCTGGATGCCCTCGTCGGCGTTTGCGGACGTCAGCTGGGAACGGTAGTTGTCTGAGGTGCCCGGGGCCCACTGGGCAACCATCCACTCCAGATCATCGACCAGCAGATCAGTCACGGCATCCAGGTACTGGGCACGGCGCTCACAGTTGCCGTTGGTGCAGTCGTTGCCTTTGGCGTAGTCAGTAACCGGGCGCTCGCCTGCGCCACCTTCAAAACCGTGCAGATCCTGGCCCCACAGCAGGAATTCGACCGCATGGTATCCGGTGGCTACGTTGGCTTCGGAACCGCCCACTTCGTTCAGGTCAGCCAGCAGTTCGGGGGTGAGTGTTGCCACATCCAGAGTTTCCCCGCCGACGTTAATGCTGTTGCTGGCGACGATGTTGGCGGTTGCACCGGCATTACCGAGTTCGTGCTGGTAGTCGTCGGCTTTGACGTAGTCGATCAGGCCTTCGTCCAGTGGCCAGGCGTTCAATTGGCCTTCCCAGTCATCCACGATGGCATTGCCGAAGCGGAAAACCTCTGACTGCTGGTAAGGAACCCGTGAGGCCAGCCAGGCTTCTTTTGCCGCTTTGAGGTTGGCTTCGGTGGGGTTGGCAATCAGGCGGTCAGTAGCCTCGTCCAGCGCACGCGCAGTAATCAGGGCATCCTCGTAGGTGGCATGGGCCAGATCGGCGTAATGGGTTACCACCGATGCTTTAGTGGCCGGAGCACTTTGCTCGGCGGACCAGGGCGCGTTTGCGCAGCCCGCGGTAAGGGCTGTGGCAATGGTCAGTGCCAATGGGGCTGGGCGAAACAGGTTTTTCATTTCAAACTCCATGTTGATGAGGTCTTTTTGTAAATAAGAAATATTAGCGTTAAGATTATGGGTTTGGAAACCCTACATAGCAAGGGGTTTTTGATAACGAGCAAGCCCGTGACTCAGTTTATGCTTTCAATGCCGACCTCCCTTCGGTTGGCCGTTCCGGAGGTCAGGCTCAGCAGGAAGCTTTCCAGGGCGTCAAGCTCATGCTGTTCAAGGTTCAATGGCTTGAGCAGGACGGATGTTTGTGGAAATAGAGGGTCAGTCAGCTGGTGTTCTTTGGGTTTGGGTCTTGGTGCCCCGGCGTTATACATGGCCAGAATCCCACGGAGGTGCGGAAAATTACCGGTGTGCATATAAGGCCCTGTTGCGGCGATATCCCGTAACGATGGTGTACGAAAACGGCCCACATCGGCCGGCTTTTTCGTCACGTTATAACGCCCAAGATCTTCCAGTTTCCGGCCGTAGTAGGTCAGCCCGATATTGTGGAATTTTTTATCGGACAATAACGGCCCCATATGGCAATTGGCGCACCGCGCCCGGGTGCGAAAAAGATGCAGTCCCAGCAGTGCCTGGTCACTTAATGCGTCTCTATTGCCTCGCAGAAATCGATCAAACGGCGCAGATCGTGAGCGTAACGTACCCTGCCAGGTTTCCAATGCCTCCCCAGCATGCTCAAGGGTTATGGCACGGTCTCCGAAGATTTCCTGAAATTCCGCTCGGTAGTGCTCGGAATTGTTGAGCCTTGATTCTATGCCTTCCCGGGTTCCTGCCATCTCAATCGGGTTAAGCATGGGCTCAATGGCCTGTTCAGCCAGTGAGGATGCGCGTCCATCCCAGAACCAGGTGTCACGTAGGCCGGTGTTTAACAAGCTGGGGCTGTTCCGGGTGCCCTCCTGAAACCTGTGCCCGTTCGAGGTGCGGCGGCCATCGGCAAACCTTTGATCTGGATGGTGGCAACTGGCGCAGGTGAGCTGCCCCGATGCGGACAGTATCGGGTCGAAAAACAGCCTTTCGCCCAAAATCCTCAGTTTCTGTTCCCTGGCATCAGGTTTCGCTGGTGGCGGGATTAACCCCAATTCCTGGTAGTCAACGCCCTCGTCAATGGTGGGTGTCGGCCAGAGTGCCGGGGGTTGCTCGTAGCATCGTCTCAGTTGAGAAATGGAGGCCTCGCAATCCGTGACCGTCACATCTTTCGGGCGGCTTAAGTTTGCTCCGGAAGCCTGAGTACCAGCCAGCAGGAGAGTCAGGGCAAGGGGAATGAGCTGCGGTGTGCGTAAACAAGAAAAAATCGGCATAGGTCTTCCTGATATTGGTAAGCGAATAATAATGATTTGCATTACGAATTCAAGTCGGCATAATTTACATATATCAAAAACGAATTAACCGACAGTTAGGAGTTGCTCTCATGAGTCGTTGGCGCTTGTTGCCTTCTGTGTTCCGATCGTTGCGGGTTGGCCTGGTGTTTTTATCCGCACTGGTAATTTCCGCTTGTGGCGGTTCCTCGGGTAGTAGTTCGGATGGCGGAGGGGCGAGCAACACCGCCAGCGTAGTTGGCACCGTGACGGACCCCGCCATAGAGGGTGCAGCGGTTCGGCTGGTTGATGCTCAGGGCGACGCTCTAACCCGGATTCAGATAACGGACCAAACCGGACAGTTTTCGTTCCGGTTGCCTTCTTCCGTCGATTTGGCGGGCGCCCGTGTGGTGGCCGTTGGTGGAAGGGATGTGGAAACAGGCCAGGATCTTCAGGGCATAACCCTGGAAGCCCGTCTACGCACCGGTACCGAGATTATGGTCACCCCGCTGACAACACTGGCGCTGGCGTATGAGCGTGAGGGCGGAACTACGACAGGCTTTGCAGGTATGCTGGGCCTGACCGAACAAGAACTGGAATCTGATCCGGCCAATTCGGCTGAAGTCCAGCGAGCCAGCATGCTGTTGACCGAGTTGATGGTGGCCATGAAAGGTGCAGCCGACAGTACCAGTAGCCTGCTGGATAAACTGCAAATGGCCAACGGCAATCTCCGTGATACTGCAGACCTTCTGGTCGCCGATGCTGGTCTGCCGGCCGCAGTGGTTTCTCGACTGCGGGCCGTGCAAAGCCGAATTGCTGCGGTGGATAGCCTGTCGGAAGCGCCGGCCAACGCAGAGGCCATGGTTCGCGAGCTGAACCGGCTCAACATCCGCACGGGTGTCGCTGACTACCTTAGCAACAACCTTGATTTCCAACCGGCCAGTGACAGCGAACAGGCCAACCTCAATGCCCTGGCCGATGCCATTTTTGAGGCCCTGAACCAGCGGGGCCTGCCTGCCGACAGCGCCGCCCTACTGAACATTGCCCGCTATGTGGTGGTGATCAATGCCCTGAGTGCCGAGGCCATTGCTGCGGCCGATTTCACCGTGCCCCAGCCCATTGACCCGGAAAACCTCCTGCCCTTGCTGGCTGACACCGAAGTGGTCGACAGTACGCTGCCGCTTGCGGTGGGGGAAGAGCTTGGCGACGACAACGCGGCGCGGGTGGAGTACTTCTTCCGTTCTGATCTGTCTCCGTATTATCGGGCTGCCCGACTGTTTGATGGGGTGATGGATGATCAGGTTATGGACCCTGTTTATGCTGATATCGCTGTTGGTCAGGCTGCAGCCGGTCTGGTTGAGCAGGCGAAGCTAACCGCAGAATCCTCAATTTTCCAGAAAGTTGAGAGGTTTAATGCCTACCGGCGGGTCGGGGAGCAGCTTCAGGCGCGAGGAGATGTGGACGATGCCATCACGCTCTGGCAGAAAGCCCTCGCGGACTTCCTCGTCTATATCGACGCGAAAGGACTCTCAAACCTGTCAGCTGAGGATGGCACCTTTCTCAGTAGCCTGAGTGGCAACTTCCGTGCTGTTGGCCGGAGCGATCTTGCCGATGAGGCTTTTGCCACCATGCAGGCCTTCCTGGATGCTGAGGCCGATCCTAATGGCGAACTCACAACCGCTTACCGGGTATTGATGGGAGAAATTGAGAGTAAGGCTGGTGAGCTTGTTGACGCTTTCCGCTTTGAGAACGGATCTGAGTCTGAGGCGCTCTCAGCGGCACAGTTGCTGGAGAAGGTTGTTTTTGGCGCTGGCCAATTTTACCGCAGCGGTGCCCCGATGGCGGGTTACTGTTACAACTTCCGCACCATGAACCTGGAGAGTGCGGCACTCTATTATGCGCAGCTCGGCCGCGAGAATGATGCCAAAAGAATGCTGGACGAATACGAACGTCTCTTACAGGTTGAATGTAACTGGAAGTGGGCGCGGAATATGGCAGACGACTTTGCACCGATATACGGCAAGCTTGGTTTGCTTGATCGCCTTGAAAACGTGCTCGTTAATTACGTTGAACCCCTCACGGATGGCCTGAAATACGCGAACGCGGCTCGTCTGGAGGTTCAGGTGTACACCGTTCGTGATGTTGCCCTCGAGCGTGACGTTTCATCTGCGATTCAATTGATTACTGACAGTCAGCCCTCACTCATCCAGCAGGCCAAGAGTCTGACGTTCGTTGGATCGGGTAGAACGATCGCAGACAAGACCGGCCTGGCTATTCTGTTGGCTGAGTCCGGACATGAGGAAACCGCCAAACGGATGGTCGATCACGCACTGAAGCTTGTGCTCAGTGATCAATATCTGGCGGAAGTGGAGTCTTCGCTCGCCAACCTGAATGAGAATGCTACCCGCCCGAGTCAGTTCCTTGGGCAGGGGTGCCGGAAAATGGCGGCCCTATACGATTGGTTGGGCTATCCAGCGGAGGCCAGCGATGCCATGGCGCAATGTGAAGCGCGCGCCATGACGCTTTTCGCAGGCAATGGCGCGGCGACGGCGGAAAAAGCGGAAACTTATGAATTGCTGGCGGAGGGATACCAGTGGATTGGCAATCAGTCGCGAACCCGTAAATTACTGCAGACGGCGGCAACTCACGTGGGCGTCTATGGTGATGCCAGCAAGCGGGCCTATGAGAAACAAGTGCTTGCGCTGATTTATGCGGAGATCGGTGATTTGCCAGAGGCATTGGCCATGATGGAATCTGCCCGTTCGGACCTGGCGTCAATCGCAACTCCGCAAAGCGCTCCGGAGGATCTTCTGACGGCCATTGAGCGTGCCCAGACTCTCAGTCAGGCCTATCTTGATATAGCCGATATCGTGCGGTCCCGCATAGCACAGCAAGGCATCGCCCAGGCGAGCCAGCCCGCAGATGCCGTAGCTGCTCGCAACGCGTTAGCAACGCTGTGGCTTGATAACGATGGATCATCAGGTTGGCCGGGTACTCTGGCTGCCATTGATCAGCTGAATGATCCGGAAGAGCGGAGAGATCAGCTTAACAGCGGGGTCTATAAGCTTTCGCAAGCTCGCTTTTTCGATGAGGCAGAAACCATCGCTCGGACATATGAGCTGGCGCCAGATCGAAACAAGGCGCTTGCGTTGGTTGCGCGTGCTCTGACCAGTTACGACGACTATCCCGAGTCTGAAACTGTCCGATTCGACTTCGACAAAGACGGCCTGCCGGACTTCTTCAGCCCGGTAAGCACCCAGCAGGAGCGCGACGCCCTCGCGGTTTCCCTGGATGATGATATCGATGGAGACGGTATCGCCAATGCATCGGATGCAACACCCTATTGTTCTGTTTGTGAGCTGTGAAGCTTGCAGGAACCGGCCAGCGCCTCTGTCGTATTCCACCACGGCGCTGGTCATCAAGCCCGTTACTGGTCACCTTGTCGATGATCAGTCACGGTGTGGTGGCACAAGACAGCACTGATCATTCCGCCGCGAAGCAACTGCCTGAACTCGTTATAACCGCGCCCGTTGCCAACCCGGGTGGTGTGGGTGAAACCGGCGCTGGTGAATACGTATTCGAGCGGGACTATATTGAACAGTTTGGTGCCGTGGATGGCGGCCTTGAAGGCGTTCTGAAACTGGTTCCGGGTATCCAGTTTGGCGAGGACAGCGAGGGTGTGGATGGGCTGACGGATCTGAAGCCCGAGTCCATCTCGATATCCGGTGGCCGATTCTATGAGAACCAGTTTGTCGTAGACGGATTGGGTAACAGCAATCGCCTGGATCCGGCCTCCGACAGCGACGGCTCTGGCATTGATGACATCGGCGGTCATGAGCAGGCACTGTTTCTGGATGCGGACCTGATCGGCGAGCTGAAAGTGTATGACAGCAACGTGCCGGCGGCATACGGAGGTTTTACCGGCGGGGTTGTGGATGCGACTACCCGCAGGGCCGGGAATGATGCGGAAGGCAAGCTGAGTGTCAGCGGCACCCGCAGCCAGTGGACCCAGTTCAGGACCTTTACCCGGGACTGGGATCCGGAATCCCAGGCGCTGCCCCCCATGCCGCCTTCGGAACCTGAATTTGAGCGTTATCGGGCCAACTTCCATTACTCAACGCCGATGACTGACTCTGTCGGGATTCTGACCAGTGCCAGCCAGGCCTATTCCGAGACCCCGGACGTCACTCTGGGAGAAACCCGCAACCGGGTTCAGCGTAACCAGAATGTCCTGGTCAAGCTGACGTCGGAACTGGGTGCCAGTGGGGTGTTGGATATTTCTGCCACTTACGCGCCGTTCGAAAGCGAAAGTTTTCTCACCGACGTAAAGGGCAGTGACTATTCGGTGGAAGGCGGCGGCTACAGCCTCAAGGCAGGGTACGACTATCTCGGTGAGGCGGTTGAGCATAAAATTGACCTGGGCTGGACCCGGAGTGTGAACAACCGGGAAGCCCCCAATGGCTTCTACAATTGGGAAAACACCCGAAGCCGTCAGTGGGGGCGTGAGGCAGACGTCGGCCTCAGTCGGGAAGGGGGCTACGGCGACCTGGATATGGTTCAGGAATCAGCCACTCTGGCCTATCGTTTGAAAGCCTTGCCCGTCACAGTTGGGGGCGTTGAATTTCGTCATGAGGCCGGTAGTGAAATCAGCCAGAGCAGCTACCGTTACCAGCGGGATAAAACGCTCTTCGTTTACGACACTGCGGTCGTCAATAGCGACGTACAGTGTCGGGGAATGGTCGACGACTGCGTGCAGGAAGAGCAGTACTTTTCCGGGCGGCGGGTGTATGAAGCCGACGATGTGACGGTGCGCCTGAACGAGGCTGCACTCTACGCGGAGAGCACTCTGGCCTGGCAACGGCTGAGCGGCACCCTGGGGGTGCGCTATGACTACAATGACTTCCTCAAGAACCACGACTTAGCGTTCCGGTCCCGGGCAACCCTGGATGTCTTTGGTAATGCCAGTACTCGACTGATTGCCGGCTATAACCGTTACTACGGGGCGGCCCTGCTGACCTATAAACTGCGGGAGGCCCGGGCGCCTTACTATCGTGAATACCGAAGCACCGAGCAGAACATTGTTACAGACTGGCAGCGTGAGTCCGGGCAGGGCGATTACCGTTATGTCTTTGACAATGTGGCAACACCTTACAGCGATGAGCAAACCGTTGGGCTTGAGCAAGTGCTGTTGGGCGGCGTGATGACTCTCAAAGTGGTGAAGCGGGACAATCAGGACGAGTTTGCCCGCACCGAAACAGAGACCCGGGATGATGGCTACCGCTACTACATCATGAACAATGACGGCAGCAGCGAGTACCTGGGCGTCTCCCTTGGTTGGAATGCTGTCTACGGCAACACGCTGATCAGCGTGCATGGCACCTGGTCCGAAACCAAAACCAACAATGGCGATTACGACGACCCGATTGATAATACCTCTTCTTCTGAATATATCTCCTATAAGGGCAAGCGCTTGCCTTATGGCGAGCTGGACATCCTTCGCAGCGATTTCAATCGACCGATTGTCGTGAATGTGGGTGTCGCCCACCGCTTCTCAGAGCAGCTCAGTGCCTCGGCCAATGCCCGCTATCGTGGCGCCTACGACCAGATAAAACGAACCGGTCGTCAGGTTGAAGGTGAGCTGATCGATAACGGTGGTGAAGTTGTCCGCGAAAGCCTGACGGTCTATGAGGACGAGGAGCGAAAAGCCACCCTTCTGTTCGATCTGGGTATCGATTACCGTATCCCGCTGGTTGGCGACAGCGTTCTGGTGACCGGCGCTGAAGTGAAGAATGTATTGAACGACCGTGTGTACACGGTGTCTGAAGGCGATTCGGGCATTGAGCCCGGCCGGCAATTGTGGCTCACGCTCGGTCTGGATTTCTGAGGCCACTTGCTTGGCTGAGGTGACTGCGGCTTAATGGGCTCCTGATTCCGGGAGCCTTTTATGCTGAGTTATCTTCACGCCTTCCACGCCGGCAACTTTGCCGATGTTCAGAAGCATGCTGCACTGTCACTGGTGCTGGCCATGATGCAATCCAAGAAATCTGCCATAGCCTGTTTTGACACCCACGCGGGCAGCGCCCGTTACGATTTGGGCAGCGAGCGGGCAAGAAAAACCGGCGAAGCCGATGCTGGTGTTCAGGCCTTGTGGCGGATCCGGGAGCAACTGGCCACCGGCGACTGGCAGCCGGTTCTGGAGGTATTGGCGCGGTACAACCCAGGCAATGGGCCGCTACGGACGTATCCGGGCTCGCCGGCATGGTTTGCGGAATTTTGCCGTCCGGGTGATTCCGTCACCGCTTTCGAGCTGCACCCTTCGGAAGAGCGTCAGCTGGCTCAGTGGGCTGATGAATCGGGGGTGAAGGTGCGCCATGAGGATGGCCTGAAAGGGCTCCTGCATTGTCTGCCGCCGGCACAGCCGCGACTGTTGGCGCTGATTGATCCTTCTTACGAAATCAAAACCGATTATGAGGCCGTAGCCCGGACATTGATGGCCGCGTGGAAAAAATGCCGCCATGGCGTCTATCTTATCTGGTATCCCCTGTTAACCAGTGGCCTGGAGCAACAGCTGATGGATTCGCTGAGGGCGTCCGGTTCAGTGCGCAAGATTCTTCAGTGCGAGGTTATGCTGGATCAGCCGCCCGAACGGGGCATGGTGGGTTCCGGCATGCTGATTGTGAATCCACCCTGGGGGTTTGATGAACGCTTTGCGGCCATGATGTCGGATCTGACCGGCCCGGGCCGGCTCGGGCTGTCGCCCTCCATGGACTGGCTGGTGCCTGAATAGGCCCGGAGTATCGCCGTTGACTGACAACAACCAAGCTGATCACCCATGCCTGCCTGGCGGACTGATTCCTCTGGAGCAATGGCGTGTTCCGGAGACCTCCGTCCGCAGAACCATTCGCAGTGGTCTCCGGGATATTCTGGATCAGTTAAAAGCAGGCATTCATCCCGACGAACAGGCGTTCAGAAGTCTGGATGATCTGCCTACCCTGTCGGAACGCCAGATTCAGGACTATGCCCCGGTACCGGATCGTGAAGAACTTGCCCGGGCTTTATTGAACGAACTGGAACAGTTGCGCCGGTCGGGTGGGCAGTCACGCAAGACCAGTTTTCTGGTGGCACCACCATTCTCAGGTATTGCCGAAGCGTTGTGGGCCTCGGGTCGGCGGGTGATCGCCCCGCCGGACAATCTGTTAATGCCTGAAAGAGACATTACCGGCTGGTGGGATCACCAGCTTCAGGACGATGACTGGGTAATACCGGAACTGGCAGATTTCTGGCTGCGACACCGGTCCGGTCTTGGCTTGTTGCGTGAATTATTCGCGCGCCTGGCGCGGGATAAAGTGGGTGAGGGCATCATTGGCTGTTCCAGCTGGTGTTGGCAGTTCTGGACTCAGTACCTGCCAGAGCTCCACCTGGCCCCATTGACCCCCAGCCCTTTGTCGGGGGATCGTCTTACCAACTGGCTTGGACATCTGGCGGGGGAGCGCTCGCAAGGACCACTGACGGCGAGAATGACCCAGGATGGCCTGTATGTACTGCCGGCGCCAACCGGGGACGACGAGCGAAAATACAGCCTGTTTACCCGGGATCTGGCCACTTTGGCTCGGGGAAATCCGGGGGTTGCCCTGGCTATCTGGCGCCGAACTCTTCGGGCACGGCCCGAGGATGATGCGCAGCAGCAAGGGGAAGGGGATGCACATCAAGAGGGCCGCCAGTGCTGGGTGGCGCCACTGGATCAGCTGAGTTTGCCTGCCGTGCCCCAGAGTTCAGCCCGGCGGTCCGGCTACCTGCTGCATGCGTTGTTGATGCATGGCGGCCTGAGCCTGGGGCAGCTGGAGCTGACGTCGGGGTTGCCTGGCGAGGAATTGCGGATAGCGCTGTCCCGGCTGGAACGAGCCGATGTAGTGACCGGGGATGAGCAGGAAGGCATCTTTCGGGTGCAGGCATTGGCGTATCCGGCTGTCCGGCGGTATCTGCAATCCAAAGGGTATCCGGTGGACAGCTTCTAGGAGAAACGGTTATGGGCGATTTCGGTATCAAGGACGCACTGTCTTCAATTACCTCCGAGGCTTTGCTGGAAGCCCTGGCGGTCATCGTTGCGGCTTCGTTGCTGATTCTGATGGTTCAGAAAGCAGTTCCGGTACTGGCTGCGAAACTATCGGGAAAACCGAGGCTGTACCTTCTCGCATCCGTTCCTCTTTTCCGGCTTCTGGTCATTGTTCTGACGATCATTGTGGTGGTGCCCATTCTGGTGGAACCCTCATTCGAGAACATGATTGCCATCTTCGGTGCCCTGGGTCTTGCCTTGGGTTTTGCGTTCAAGGACTACGCCAACAGCCTCATTGCAGGTATCGTTACGCTCTATGAAATGCCTTACCGACCGGGTGACTGGATCGAAGTGAACGGTCGCTATGGTGAGGTGCGGAGTATCGGTACCCGGGCCGCAGAAATCGTGACGCTGGATGATACCGTGATTGTGATTCCCCACAGCCTGCTGTGGAATACACTGCTGGCCAATGGCAATGACGGCACGGATAACCTGATGTGCGTGGCCGAGGTTTTTCTGGACCCGAACCACGATGTCGGCCGGATGCTGGGCCTGTTCCGGGATGCGATCTTTGCCTGCCCGCTCACCAAAACCTACCAGCCGGTGCTGGTCACGGTTGCCGCACGGGAAGCCGGTATGTGCTATCGGTTGAAAGCCTACCCGCTGGAGCCCAGAGAGCAGGCGCGTTTCATTTCAGACCTGACCGCAAGGGCCGCGGAGATCTGTGGTGACGAGGGTGTCCCGATGGTCTCCTACCCTTATCTGCAGGCTCAGAAAGCCTGATCCGGGCAGGGCTGATCAGTCACCCGCAATCGACGTTGCCCGCTGAATCAGCGCCTGGCCTTTCTCTCCGGTCAGTTCGATAAAGCGTTGCCGGGCGGGCAGGCTCGCATCGCGGAAGGCCGCCCTTTCAGCTTCCGTCAGCCGTACGACCCGGATACCGCCCTGTTCCAGTATGGTCTCCAGCCGCTCCTTGTTCAGGTCCTCCTGGAGAGTCCAGGCTTCCTCGGATAACTGTGCAATGGTTTCCTCCAGCCATTTCCGTTCCTGCGAGGGGAGTCCTGCGAACCAGTCCTCATTGGCCACAACAGATGCGATAAACCGTGAGGCCCTGGCCATGGTCATGACGTTCTGGACTTCATGGAACCCCATTTCCTCAATAGCAAACACCGGGTTGCTCTGGCCGTCGATGTTGCCGAGCTGGAGATCGCTGTATACCTGGGCGAAAGGCGTCTGTACGGGGTCAGCACCATAGCTTCGGAAAGCCTCTGCTGCGGTTTCCGAGGTCATGGTGCGAAATCTTAACCCCTGGAAATCGGCGGGGGTTCTCAGGGGGTTGTTGGCCGTCCAGGTCATCCAGCCTTCCGGCACGAACCCCAGCAGTTGCAGGCCAGCGTTGTGGTAGGCCGGTTCAAATGCGGAAATAAACTCGGGCGCCTCCAGAAGGCGACGGGCCGGTTCCTGTTCTTCCGGAAGCAGGAAGTGAAGATTAAAAAGGCCGGTTTCCGGAACGGTATCGGCCAGGTGGCCGGGCGAGGCAAAGGCCAGGTTGACTGAGCCGTTGCGAGTCAGTTCTGTCAGTTGGGCCGAGGTGCCCAAAGAGCCATAAGGAAAGACATCGACCTCAATCCTTCCACCAGACAGCGCTTCGACCTGTTCCCTGAACTGCTGTGCGTAAAGATGCTGAACACTGCCTTCAATCTCTTCCAGGGCAAAGCGCCAGGTGACCGGATACTCTGGTTTGCCGTCCGCCGAACTCTGCGCGGCTGACGAGGAGCCATTGTCGGAGCAGCCGGTCAACAGCATCACTGCCGCAGTGGCAACGAGGCTGAAGCTGAGAAGCGGGTGGCGTTTGGTCATTGTATTCAGGGCTCCAGAATCCGGCGCATTTGAGTCTAGAGGGAAAAGGTAACACAACAGACCGAGGAGAAAAGGCCGATGTGTAAACGCCAGACGAACAGCCACAAAAAAGCCCCGCCGAAGCGGGGCCAGACGACGAACCGGATGCAGGAAATTTACATCAGAGCGTCAACGCGGTTGCGTACCTTCGGCTCACTGCTATAGGCGGTGGCAATGGCGTTATAGGTGGGGATATCGATACCCACGTCTTCGATCACCGAGACCATCTCGTCGTTGGCTTCCATCTGCAGTTCCTGGGCCTTCTGCTGAGACTCGGCTGATTCGATCTTCTCGATGTATTCTTCGCGCACTTCCATAACACCGGATTGTGCCTCAATGAATTGTTTCAGCTCAGCATCGCTGTAATTGGTGCTTTGGCTGCCTGCGGCGGCGGGGTTGCTGTAACCCGAGCCCTGTTCGGCCGGGGCCGGGTTCTGTTGTGCTATCACCGGTGCGGTTGTCAGCAGTGCCAGAGATGCGGTGATGGATACAAGCAGTTTGTTCATAGCTTTACTCCTGGTTTTAATGAGGCCGGCTCGGTCGTCCAGCCACAAACTTGTGAATGTCGATGTGACAGTAGCGATTCCCGTGCCAGGTTTTAATTTCTCTATAAAGGCAATAAAAACAGTGGTTTATGGATTTTCTGTGGTTAAAGCTCAGTAATCTGTCTTGTGGCAAAATGCCACATGTGGCAGAAAGGCTGTGACATTTCTGCAGAGTGGTGTTTATGGCGTTGATGGGAAAACGGGTGGGAGCACTGTTCCGGTCGCTGCAATTAACGTTGGTGCTCAGTATTGTAGTGCCGCTGCTGCTGTTCAGTGGCATTGCTATCTACATTGGCATGGGGGCGGTAGAGCGCGCTCTGAACGATCGCCTTCGTGAAGACCTGGAACTGGTGGCGCGAGCGGTCAGCGGGCCGGTGAGTAAGGCGCTGGCCGAAAGCGATGAACTGGTCCTGGGAGAATCCCTGAAATCCATCTTCCAGATCGGGCGCATTTCCGGGGCCTCAGTGTTTGATGCCGGGGGTGACCGGGTGGCCAGTCTCGGTGTTGCTGACTCCGATGTAACCAATAGCGCCAGCGCCGAAAAGGCAATCGCCAGTGGTGAGCTCGGGGGCGCGTTTCGTTGGGTGGATGGCGAGTCGGTGTTTTCCCAGTTCACGCCGCTGGTTGCTGAAGACGGGCGGATTCAGGGTTTGTTGCAGGTAACGCGGCAACGCAGTGATTTCCATGATCTGGTGGCCACCAGCCGTTGGTGGGCAGTGGTGATCTGGTCGATGATTGCGGCCACCATCATCCTCGTTGTCGTTCTGGGGCATTACCGCACCGTGGGGCGACATGTGAACCGTTTGCTGGAGAGCATGGCCTCTCTGCAACCGGGAGCCTGGCGGTTGGAGACACCGGAGGCAGGGCCACAGGAGCTGCGCCAGATCCAGCAGGGCATTCGTGCTCTGGGCGAACGAATGGCCGAGGCCGAGGCCGAAATCGAAGACAGGATTGCCCGGGAACGGGCACTGGCAGAACAGCTGGAATACCAGGAGAAAGTGGCGATGATTGGCCGGGTCGCAGGCGGGGTAGCTCATGAACTGGGGGCGCCTCTGAACGTTATTCAGGGCCGGGCCCGCATTCTGGCCAGGGCCGGGCTGGAGCAGCAACGGCATCTGGATGATATCGAACATCAGGTGGACCGGATGACCATGATTATCCAGCAACTGCTGGACTGTTTCAGGCATGTGCCCGAGTCCCGGCGACCCGTAAACCTGGCAGACATTCTCGAGGACGTCGTTACCCGCGCCCGTGAAGACAGGCGCTGCCAGGCGGTTTCGCTGCAAGCCGACGCTTTTGACAGGCCGATGCCGACACGGGCAGAGCCGCTCCGGGTTGGCCTGGCGTGTCTGAATGTGGTGAGAAATGCCTGTCAGGCTGGCCGGGAACAGGTTGCGCTCTCTGTCGGCGAGACCGGGGAGTTTTGGGTGTTCCGGGTCGAGGACGATGGCCCTGGTATACCGGCGGAGCATCACGCCAGGGTTTTCGAGCCGTTCTTCAGCACCCGCCCGGCCGGCGAAGGCACGGGGTTAGGGCTGGCAGTGGTTCAGAGTGTCATGAAAGAGCATGGGGGATCCGTTGAGGTGATTGATAGCGAGTTGGGTGGTTGTGGTATGGCGCTGTATTTTCCGAAAGAGGTGGGCCAATGAGCAGCCGGCCTGTCACCATCTTGCTGGTAGAAGATGACGCCAGCCTTGGCCAGCTGCTGATGGAGGAGTTGGAAGTGGATGGTTACCGCGTACGCAGGGTCAGTATGGTGGCCGAGGCGCGGACTGCTCTGACAGACGAACGCCCGGGCCTGATCGTGTCGGATCTGCGCTTGCCCGATGGTGACGGTCTGGAGATTCTGTCGCTTCAGCAGGCCGAGCATCCCGGTATTCCCTTTATCGTGATTACCGCGTTTGGGACGGTGGACCAGGCGGTCGATGCTTTGAAGGCCGGCGCTGATGATTTTCTGACCAAGCCGCTCTCAACGGATCATCTCCGGTTAAAGATCAAACGGTTGCTGGCCCAGGCAGATCTGAACCGGCAGTTGGCGGAATATCAGTCCGGGCGCGGCGGCGATGAAAACATGGGCTTGATCGGCGGCAGTGCGACGATGGATCGCCTCAGGTCAGACATTCGCCAGGTTGCCCGCAGTCAGGCCGCGGTTCTGATTAATGGCGAAAGTGGAACCGGGAAAGAGCTGGTTGCGAGGGCAATCCACCAGCAAAGCGAACGCTCAGCAAAGCCGTTCCTTGCGGTGAATTGTGCCGGTATACCGCCAGACTTGATGGAAAGTGAATTCTTCGGTCACGAGGCTGGTGCTTTTACCGGTGCAAGGCAGGCCCGTAGGGGGCTGTTTGCAGAGGCGAGCGGTGGCACCTTGTTGCTGGACGAGATTGGTGAAATGCCATTGGCGCTGCAAGCCAAACTGCTTCGGGTGTTGCAGGAGGGCTGCATCAAACCAGTGGGAGCTGACCATGAGGAAATGGTGGATGTTCGCATTCTGGCGGCAACGCATGTGGATTTACTTCGGGCTGTTGAGCAGGGCCAATTCCGCGAAGACCTGTATTATCGCCTTGAAACCCTGTCGTTAATGGTGCCCCCCCTGAGGGAGCGGGATGAGGATGTTGAATTGCTGGCCATGCATTTTCTGGGTGAGGCAGCACGCCGCCACAGCCGGGGGTTCCTGAAGTTCAGTGATGTCACGTTGAGGATACTCCGGGATTATCCGTTTCCGGGCAATGTGCGTGAGCTGTCCAGTGCGATTGAGCGAGCGGTCACTTTTTGTGAAAGCGATACCCTACAGCCTGAGCATTTGCCCGAACGCATCCGGAAGCGCCAGGGCGGGATTGTTCAGGCTGTCGTTGCCGCTTCGCCCGGGAAACTGTCCGAATGGCCCACCTTGGAGATGCTCCAGCAGGATTACGTGCGGCGGGTCATGGCTGCCGTTGATGGTAATAAACGCCGGGCGGCCCAGATACTCGGCATTAATCGCAGAACACTGTACCGCTGGCTGGAGTCGGATGTGGAGCATGGGCATGACTGATCAGAAACAGGCCATGATGTACGGCCTTGCCACGGTGCTGCTGTGGTCGACCGTCGCTACCGCCTTCAAATTGTCACTGGCGGATCTTGCGCCGGTTCAGATGCTGCTGGTGGCCTGTACCGCATCCATCGTCGTGATGGCGGTTATCCTCATGCTACAGGGGCGCTGGGGACTGGTGTTCCGTTTGCGGCGGGGCCAATACCTGCAGTCCATGCTGATGGGGCTGATCAATCCCTGTCTGTACTACTTTCTGCTGTTTGGCGCGTTCGACCGTCTGCCCGCCCAGGAGGCCCAGCCTCTTAACTACACCTGGGCACTGGTGCTGGCCTATCTGTCGGTGCCGTTTCTGGGGCAGAAACTGCGCAAGATCGATATTCTGGCGGGGTTGGTGTGTTACGCCGGAGTGGTAGTGATCGCCACCCGCGGTGCCGTAACCTCGCTCTCATTCTCGGACCCCCTCGGTGTCTCGCTGGCGTTGGGCAGCACGCTGGTTTGGGCGTCTTACTGGATTATTGCCACCCGGGATACCCGGGACCCGGTGGTAGGCCTGTTTCTGAATTTTCTATTTGGACTGCCGGTCATTGTGCTGGTGTGCTGGCAGACGGCGGGGTTGGCCATGCCGCTCGGGAGTTCGATGGCCGCTGCGGTTTACGTCGGCGTTTTTGAAATGGGCATAGCCTTTGTGCTGTGGTCCCAGGCCATGAAAAAAGCCGAAAACACCTCGAAAGTGAGCAATCTGATTTTTATCTCGCCTTTTCTGTCCCTGGTGTTTATCTACTTCATTCTGGGCGAAGTTATTCTCACCTCGACCTACGTCGGGCTGGTGCTGATCATTGCGGGATTATGGCTGCAGCAGAAGAAGGTCCGTGACCGGGAGCAGGCGTTGAGCCATGGCTGAAAACTGGTATCTGTACCTTGTTCGCACCGCATCGGGTAGCCTCTACACCGGAATTGCCACAGATGTGGAGCGGCGGTTTGCCGAGCATCAGGCGGGGGCACCCAAAGGTGCCCGGAGCCTGAGAGGTAAAGGGCCGTTAACCCTGGAGTTCCATGTGCCTGCCGGCGACAGGAGCCGCGCCTCCCGCCTGGAATGGCAGGTCAAGCGCTGGCCCAAGGTGCGAAAGGAAGCTTTGATCCGGGGTGTCGTCAGGCTTGAAGATGATGCCTGATGTGACGCCCGGCAACGGCCAGAGCGTCTCTGGCCCGGTCAAGCTGCGCGGCGTGCACCTGGAATACATGCCAGAGATTGTTGTAGATCTCCAGCGTGGTTTCCACGTGTTCCTGTTTGGCCGCCTCCGCCAATCGACGGGCGTCGTTGAGCAGAACTTCCTGGCTTCCGACCTGAATCAGCAGGGGAGGCAGGCCACTCAGGTCACCGTAGACAGGCGACACCAGCGGGTGCGTCAAAGGCACGCCGTTGGCATACATTTTCGCGGCTTTGAAGGTCCAGGCAGCGTGCAGGACCGGTTCACATTCCGGAGTGTAAAGATCCTTTTCTGACAGATCTGTCCAGGGCGAGAAGCAGGTGACGGATGAGGGTAGTGGATGACCGTGGTCGCGCAATCGCATGGCCAGTACCACCGACAGACCGCCGCCGGCGGAATCTCCGGCCAGGGCAATGGAGCCGGGGCTTACCCCCTGGTTGATCAAGGCCAGATATACGGCTTCGGCATCGTCCGGCGCGGCGGGAAACGGATGCTCCGGCGCCAGCCGGTAATCCGGGATCAGTACGTCGCAGCCAGAGAATTTGGCCAGATGGCCGGCAATGCCCCGGTGGGTATCGGCAGAGCCCATAACATAGCCTCCGCCGTGAAAATACAGTACGGTGCCGCCAGAACGGTCTTCCGGGGAGGCGCGCAGCACCGGTACATCGCCCAGGTCTTCCCACGCGAAACTGACGTCTTTAGGCGGGTAGGATGTTCGATAAGCTTCCCGGGTGTATCGGCGCTGCACCGATAACGGAAACGCCCGGGACAGGACGGGCTTCACAAAACGGTGCATGGTCCCTCTCAACCCGGCCTCAAGAAGCGGCTGGAACATCTGTGTTCTCCCTTGTGAATGCGTTAGGATGACTGGCATTTATGGATTCATGACAGGCGTTTAACTCTACGTGTACTGGAAAACAGATACCATAGAAATACCGAATTGGGACAGACATTCCCTGCTGGACCGTCTGGAACCGTTTGATCCGTCCGCCAGCCGGGAACTGAGTTCCGAGATGGAGGCGTATTGCCGGTTCTATGGCCTTGATCTTTGGGTTGAGCATCCGGATGTGGTCTACCATCAGGGGTACATCTGTGCCGAGCGGCATGAAGTGATGGTGCATTACTTCCGGCTGCCGGAGAGCGCCAGCCCGAAAGGCACGGTGTTCATTCTGCATGGTTATTTTGATCATGTGGGTTTGTATACCCAATTGATTGACCGCTGTCTTGGTGCAGGCTTCGATGTTCTGGCCTACGATCAGCCCGGGCACGGATTATCGAGTGGTACGCCGGCCGCCATTGGCAGTTTCCTGGAGTACCAGGCCGTACTGTCGGAAGTAATGGCGAAGGTCAGGGACAAGATTCGGGGGCCCTGGTACGCAGTGGGGCAGAGTACGGGTGGCGCAATATTGATTGACTACCTGCTGTCGAACCACCACAACCGGGAGTCCTCGGCGTTCCGCAAAGTGGTGTTGCTGGCGCCATTGGTAAGGCCTATGGGCTGGCTGGGGGCAAAGATTCTCCACAGTCTGGTCAAACCGTTCCTGACTCGCTGGAAACGGGTATTCGGCCCGAACAGTGGCGATACCCGCTTTCTTCGGTTCCTGCGGGAACACGACCCGTTGCAGGCAAGAGCGGTTCATGTCGATTGGGTGACTGCATTGCGACAATGGGTGCCGCACATTGAGTCGGCGAGGCCGGTGGATTTTCCGGTCACCGTGGTGCAGGGTGAGAAGGACCTGACGGTAGACTGGCAGCACAATCTGAGGATTATCCGGAATAAGTTTTCCTCAGTGAAGGAACGAAGAATACCGGACGGTCGTCATCATCTTGTGAACGAAGCGCAGGATTTGCAGGCGACGGTATTCAATACCATTATCGATACATTCTCGGAGTAAGCAGTGGCCGTAGTGCCAAAAGCTCCGGACCAACGATTACAGAAGCGGGAGAAGACAGTGAAAAAGACAATTCTTGCCTTTGCGGTAGCAACTGTTGGCCTGAGTGGCTGTATGACCTATGACCCGTATACCGGGGAAGAGAAAACCTCGAACGCCACCAAGGGCAGTATTATTGGCGCGATCGGTGGTGCTGCTATTGGTGCAGCAACCTCCAGCAGCAGTGATCGTGGCAAAGGCGCACTGATTGGTGCCGCTGGCGGTGCGGCCGTGGGTGGCGGTATCGGCTACTACATGGATCGCCAGGAAGCCCAGCTGCGCCAGAAGCTGGAAGGTACCGGTGTTCGCGTCGTCCGTAATGGTGACCAGATCGACCTGATCATGCCGGGCAACATCACCTTTGATACGGATCAGTCCACCATCCGTTCCGGTTTTACCGGCACTCTTGAGTCTGTGGCTCTGGTTCTGAAAGAGTTCGACAAAACCATTATCCAGATTGAAGGCCATACTGACAGCACCGGTTCAGACAGCTACAACCAGCTGTTGAGTGAGCGTCGCGCGTCTTCCGTCCGTGATTTCCTGCTGAATCAGGGTATTGAGCCCCGTCGTACCCGGGCAACTGGTTATGGCGAGCGCTACCCGATTGCCTCCAACGATACGGCGGCTGGTCGTGAGCAGAACCGTCGTGTTGAGCTGACGCTGGTGCCGATGCAGTAATATCCTGTCCGGTACACAACGAAAAAGCCCCGGCATCAACCGGGGCTTTTTGCGTTATGGCAGGAGCAATCAGTTGGTATTGCTCGGCAGCCATTCGTCGATTCGCTTCTTCAGATCCTCCAGCTGATCTTCGCCGGAGTCCTTGAGTTCGCCCAGTTTGTTTCGGGCAGTCTCGATGTGGTCTTCAACGGCCTGAATGCGCTCTGAAAACTCTCTCTGAATTTCGGCTTCCGCTTCGTCGTCCTTTGCCTTGGCCATCTTTTCGTCGGCTTCGGCACGCAGGCTGTCGATCTGTTTGCTCCAGTACTCGGTCTGGGTTTCCAGTTTCTTCTGCAGAGATTCCTTCAAGGACATAATTACCTCCATGCTGGGCCTGTTCCGGCCCGGTTTGAATGACTGGTACTTTTCAGCATGGCTACGTATGGCCGAATCTCAAGGGCGGCAGCATGAAGTTTTGTTGAAATGCGGCGTTGTGGCCCGAAATGGCATAAAAAAACCGGAGCTCCCAGGGGGATGCTCCGGTTCTTGAAGGCAGCTGTCTGTCAGAACAGTACGCGGCAGCGAATAGTGCCTTTTACCTGGCGGAGTTTTTCCAGCGCCAGCTCACCGTAGGCCTTGTCCACATCGACCACCACATAACCAATATCTTCCTTGGTTTGCAGGTACTGGCCACAGACGTTGATGCCGTTTTCGGAGAACACCTGGTTGATTTCCGACATTACGCCCGGCACGTTCTCGTGAATGTGCAGCAGGCGGTGCTGGTTCGGGTGCGACGGCAGCGCCACTTCCGGGAAGTTCACCGAAGAAACGGAGGTGCCGTTGTCGCTGTACATGGCCAGCTTCTCGGCCACTTCGCGCCCGATGTTTTCCTGGGCTTCAATGGTTGAGCCACCCACGTGCGGAGTCAGGATGCAGTTGTCGAACTCGCGCAGTGGAGAGACAAACTCTTCGTCGTTGGACTTGGGCTCCACCGGGAATACGTCGATGGCCGCGCCCAGCAGTTTACCGGAACTCAGCGCATCGGCCAGGGCGTCGATATCCACCACGGTACCGCGGGAAGCGTTCATCAGAATGCTGCCCGGCTTCATCTGGGCAAACTGCTCCGCCTTGAACATGTATTTGGTCGCCGGAGTCTCCGGTACGTGCAGGGAAACCACATCGGAAATGTTCAGCAGTTCCTGCAGCGTGCCCACTTGCGTGGCGTTACCAATCGGCAGTTTGGAAACCACGTCGTAGAAATAGACGTCCATTCCCAGGCTTTCGGCCAGCACGCTGAACTGGGTGCCGATGTTGCCGTAACCGATGATGCCAAGCTTCTTGCCACGAATTTCGTAGCTGTTCTTGGCGGATTTCAGCCACTCGCCACGGTGGGCTTTGGCGTTCTTTTCCGGCACGCCGCGCAGCAGCAGGATGGCCTGGGCCAGAACCAGTTCTGCCACGGAACGGGTGTTGGAGAAAGGCGCGTTGAACACGGCCACGCCACGGCGGGTCGCGGCCTGCAGGTCAACCTGGTTGGTGCCGATACAGAAGCAGCCCACAGCCACCAGCTTCCTGGCGGCTTCAAATACTTTCTCGGTCAACTGGGTGCGAGAGCGGATACCAACGAAGTGCGCATCGGCAATCTTCTCGATCAGCTCTTCCTCACCCAATGAATGGGTCAGATACTCGATATTGGTGTAACCCGCGGCATTCAGGGTATCAATGGCAGATTGATGCACGCCTTCCAGCAGCAGGATCCGGATTTTGCTCTTTTCGAGAGACGTATTTGACATGGGCTTGCTTCCGAACCTTTCGTCACGTGAAATGACCTGCAGCCAGGGATCGTCGGCCTGGCTCACAGAACAGGGGCGGTATGATACCATAAACGCAGATTTTCACAGCGCGCCGGTTTGCCTGAATCAATTCTTTGTGAGTGATCTCTGAACAGGCCCTGGCCCAACTTCGAAGAGACTGACACATCCATGAGTTCCGAACAGATCATCGCTTCCCTTAAAGAGCTGGTTGCCACCTCCGAAAACCCGGGCAAGGTTCTCACCGATCCTGCGGATCTGGACAATTACGGCAAGGACTGGACCAAAATCTACCCGCCCAAGCCGCTGGCCATTGTCCTGCCGAAAACCACCGAGCAGGTGCAGGCGCTGGTGAAGTTTGCCAATGACAATCAGGTGGCTCTGGTACCTTCGGGTGGTCGTACTGGCCTGAGTGCCGGCGCCGTGGCCGCCAATGGCGAGGTGGTGGTAGCGTTCGACAACATGAACCAGATTCTGGATTTCAACGCCAGTGATCGCACCGTGCGTTGCCAGGCCGGGGTGGTGACCGAGCAACTGCAGACCTTTGCCGAAGAGAACGGCCTGTACTATCCGGTGGATTTTGCCTCCGCCGGGTCGAGCCAGCTCGGTGGCAACCTGTCCACCAATGCCGGCGGCATCAAGGTTATTCGCTGGGGCATGAGCCGGGATTGGGTTGCCGGACTGAAAGTGGTGACCGGTAAAGGTGATGTGCTGGATCTGAACAAGGATCTGGCCAAGAACAACACCGGCTACGATCTGCGACATCTGTTCATCGGTGCCGAGGGCACCCTGGGTTTCATTACCGAAGCCACCATGAAGCTTACCCGCAAGCCGGATGACCTGACCGTTCTGGTGCTGGGCCTGAACGACCTCACCAACACCATGGATGTCTTGCAGGCTTTCCAGAAAAAACTGGATCTGACCGCCTACGAGTTTTTCTCTCACCAGGCCATGGGGCATGTACTGGCCCACGGCCAGGTTCAGGCACCGTTCGAGACCGAGGCTCCATATTATGCGTTGCTGGAGTTCGAGGCTGTTTCTGATCAGGTAATGGACGATGCCATGGCACTGTTTGAGCAGTGTGTGGAAGAAGGCTGGGTGCTGGATGGTGTCATCAGCCAGAGTGAAACCCAGGCACAGAACCTTTGGCAGCTGCGTGAGCGGATTTCCGAATCCATCGCGCCGCGAATTCCCTACAAGAACGATATTTCGGTGGTGGTTTCCAAGGTGCCGGGTTTCCTCCAGGAAATCGACAACGTGGTTACCGAACACTACCCGGACTTCGAGATCATCTGGTTCGGCCACATTGGTGACGGCAACCTGCACCTGAACATCCTCAAACCGGAGGACATGGCGAAGGAAGATTTCTTCGAAAAATGCCAGCAGGTGAACAAGTGGGTATTTGAAATTGTCGAGCGTTATCAGGGCAGTGTCTCTGCTGAGCACGGTGTGGGCATGACCAAGAAACCCTACCTGCAGTACACCCGCAGCGAGGCGGAAATTGCCTACCTGCGCGGTATCAAGCAGGTGTTCGACCCCAATAACATCATGAACCCGGGCAAGATCTTCGACTGATGCAAGAGCACATTGTCGTACTCACCGGCGCCGGAATCAGCGCCGAAAGCGGCCTCTCCACCTTCCGGGACAACGGTGGGCTGTGGGAGCAGCACAGTGTGTACGACGTGGCCACGCCGGAGGCGTTCGAGCGCAACCGGGATCTGGTGCTGAGGTTCTATAACGAGCGCAGGCGGCAACTTCAAACCGTCCAGCCCAATCCTGCACACCGCTTGCTGGCGGAGCTGGAAAGCCGTTTTCAGGTGACCGTGGTCACCCAGAATGTGGACGACCTGCATGAGCGCGGCGGTTCCAGCAATGTGCTGCACCTGCACGGTGAACTCACCAAGGCCCGCAGTTCCGCCTATCCGGACCTCATTTACGACATCGGCTACAACGACATCAATCCCGGGGATACCTGTGATCGCGGTGCCCAGCTTCGGCCCCATATCGTCTGGTTCGGCGAAGAAGTCCCGATGCTGGATGCGGCGGCAGAGGTGGTGCGCACCGCAGACCAGTTGCTGATTGTGGGTACGTCGCTGCAGGTATATCCGGCGGCGGGGCTGATCTACGAGGTGGACATTGATGTGCCCATCACGGTGATTGATCCTGCCGAACCTGCGTCCGTCTCCCGGGCACGGATGATTCGCAAAGGGGCCTCGGAAGGGATGCGGGAGTGGGTTTCGCGTTATTTGTGAACCTGGCGTTAGCCTCGGAGGTATTTCTCCAGTTCACTTCTGAATGCGGCCTGAACACCTAAGCGTTTTAGCATCCAGTAATGTCCCGCAATCATCCGGTCTATGAAAATACTCTCGACCGGCGGTTTGAAGTAATCCAGATATTTGAACACCGTGCTGGTTTTTGCGGACACGTGTTTATGGATATCGGCCTCGGCGAAGTCGTAGGGCTCATCGTTCAGGAACGGGATGATCAGGATGTCCCTCCACATGGCGTAATAGGCTTCATCGACCGCCGGTTGGCTGTCCACGCGAGCGCCCAGGTCGATCAGGTACTGGTCCAGGGCCTGGTAGTCCTCATCCAGCGCTGCGATCAAGGCTTTGCGGTAGGCTTCTACAATCTCCGGTTTGAGTTTCTTCACGCAGCCGAAGTCATACATGATAATGGTGCCATCCGGCCGGTAGGCGAAATTGCCCGCGTGAGGGTCGCCGTGAATGCACTGGAACCGGAACAGCTGATCGGCCATGATCGTGAAAATCCGGTGGCCAATCAGGTTAAGGGTTTCCTGGGAGTAGTGTTCCGGTGTGACCTTGCTGACGTGGTCGCCCTCCACCAGCCCCAGGGTCAGGACCCGACGGGTTGAATGGCTGTCGACCACCTCCGGGATGATCACCCACGGCTGATCATTGTGGAATTCGTGGAACAGCTTGAGGTTTCGCGCCTCGTTCTCGTAATCCAGCTCTTCCTTCAGTCGCACCCGGATTTCGCCGAACAGCTGGTCAACCGTCTCCTTGGGCATTTTCAGCAGGCCGCCGAGCTTCAGGGCCAGTCGTAGTTGTTTGAGGTCGGAGTCGCAGGATTCATCCACGCCGGGGTATTGCACTTTCACGATCACATCCGTGCCATCGTGCAGGCGGGCGCGGTGTACCTGGCCGATGGAGGCAGAGGCGTAGGGTGTTTCCTGCAGGTATTCAAACAGCTCGCCAACCGGCTTGCCCAGCTCACTTTCCACCTGTTCCAGAATCACCTCGAATGGCATCGGTGGTGCTTCTTTCTGGAGTTTTTCCAGCGCGTCCGAGAATTCTTTGGGCAGGAAGTCCTGGGTCTGGGAGGCTATCTGCCCCACCTTCATCACCGCCCCCTTGAGCTCGCCCAGGGTATCGGCAATTTGCCCGGCCATCCGGGTGTAGCTTTCGCTCTGGGCGCCTTCGTCATTTTCGGTGCGGAACATGCGCCGCGCTCTCTGGCCGGCGTACTGGCCCGCCACCGTGGCGGTCATGCCTGCGAGTTTGAAGAAGCGTCCTGTGCGTGAAGTAACGGGTTTCCTGACCATGGTAGTGCCTGTTCTACGGGAAGTTTGCAGCTCGTCTGAATATCCGTATCCGTGTTGCGTTCAGACCACTGTGGTCTCCACAAATAACACATCTTCCAGCTCCAGGGACAGAGTCTGGCCGCTGACAAGCGGGCCAACGCCTTTGGGCGTGCCAGTCAGCACCACATCGCCGGGTAACAGGGTGAACTGGGTGCTCATATGAGCAATCAGGGGCACGATCGGGTTCAGCATGTCGCCGGTATTCCCGGTCTGCTGGCGCTGGCCGTCGATATCCAGTGTGAAGTTCAGGTTGCCCTTGGCAAGTTGGTCGGCGGCAACGAATGGTGAAAGCGGGCAGGCGCCGTCGAAGGCCTTTGCGCGCTCCCAGGGGTGTCCCTTTTCTTTCAGGCTGCTTTGCACGTCCCGCAAGGTGAGGTCCAGGGCCAGGCCATAACCGAGAATGGCACTTTCCACTTCGCTGGCGGAGGCATTGGTCAGGGGGCGGCCGATAAGTACGGCCAGTTCGGTTTCAAAGTGCACCGCACCCTGGCCTCTGGGGTAGACCAGCGGGCGGGTGATATGAACCGCTGCGGTGGAGGGTTTGATAAACAGCAGCGGTTCTTCCGGTACCGGGTTGTTCAGCTCCCGGGCGTGTTCGGCGTAGTTGCGCCCCACACAAACGATTTTGCCAAGGGGAAGATGAACCGGTGTTCCATCTTTCCAGTGATGCTGATAATCGCCCATGGTGGCGCCTCCGCTCAGTCTCCTTCGAATGAGCAGACAGTATAAACCTGCAGACCTTCTTCCTGCAGCTTGCGTGAGCCACCCAGATCCGGCAGATCAATCATGGCTGCGACCTCTACGATTTCAGCACCGATACGGCGGATCAGACGGGTTGCGGCCAGCATGGTGCCGCCAGTGGCAATCAGATCGTCCACCAGGATGACCTTGTCGCCGGGTTTGAAAGCGTCTTCGTGCAGCTCGACGGAAGCCGTGCCGTATTCCAGTTCGTAGTCTTCCACCAGGGTGTCGAAGGGCAGTTTGCCCTTCTTGCGCACGAGTACCAGAGAGGCATTCAGCTCGTAGGCCAGCGCCGAGCCAATAATGAAGCCTCGGGCATCGACGGCGGCAACCGCATCAATGTGCTGGCCATGGTAGCGATGGACAAAGGCATCGATCAGTTTACGAAATGCCGTTTTGTCCTGAAGGACCGTGGTGATGTCCCGGAAGGAGACGCCGGGTTTGGGCCAGTCCGGCACAGTGCGGATGGCTTTCTTGATGCTCTCGGAAAAATAGTCCATGGGCGGATCCGGTGATTACTCTGGGCGCCGCTCAGGCGGCGTCCAGGAACATGAATTTCAGAACAAATACAACGGCAATGGTAACGACACTGGCGTTAAGATCGGACCAGCGGCCAGACAACGCCTTGATCACGGCGTAGGTGATGAAACCCAGGGCAATGCCGTTTGCAATAGAGAAGGTCAGCGGCATGGTCAGTGCCGTGACGATCGCTGGTGCGGCGTCGGTGATGTCATCCCAATCGATCAGTTTGAGGCCGCTTGCCATCAGCACGGCGACGTAGAACAGGGCCGGTGCGGTCGCATAGGCAGGGATGATGCTCGCGATCGGTGACAGCAGCAAACAGGCGAGGAAAAGCAGGGCGACGACAACAGCCGTCAGTCCTGTGCGACCACCGGCGGAAATGCCAGCGGTTGATTCGATATAGCTGGTGGTGGTTGAGGTACCCAGGGCTGCGCCTGACATGGTTGCGACGGAATCCGACATCAGAGCACGTCCGAGACGGGGCAGCTTGCCATCTTTATCCAGCAATCCACCACGCTGGGCTGCTCCGATCAGGGTGCCGGAGGTATCGAAAAGATCCACGAACAGAAAGGCAAAGATAATGCTGATCATGCCAACATTCAGTGCGCCGGCCAGATCAAGTTGCATAAAGGTGGGGGCAAGGCTGGGTGGGGCAGACACAAAGCCTTTGTATTCCACCATGCCAAGCATCATGGCGGCCACGGTAACAGCAAGGATGCCGATCATCACGGCGCCGGTGATTCTGCGGAATGAAAGTGCACAGATCAGTACGAATCCTGCGAAGAACAGCAGGCTCTCAGCCACTTTGATGTCGCCCAGACCCACAAGGGTCGCAGGGTTATCTACCACGATGCCGGCGTTTTTCAGTGCGATCAGAGCAAGAAAGAATCCGATGCCGGCGGAAATGCCAAAGCGTAGGGACATCGGAATGCTGTTGATGATCCATTCCCGGATCTTGACCACACTCAGAATGAAGAAAATAAACCCGGAGAGAAAGACAGCGCCCAGCGCCACTTCCCAGCTGTATCCCATACTGCCGACGACCGTGAACGAGAAAAAGGCGTTCAGGCCCATGCCGGGGGCCAGGGCAATTGGATAGTTTGCCCAGAGGCCCATAATCAGCGTACCGATGGTTGCGGCCAGACAGGTGGCCACGAAAACGGCTCCGAAATCCATGCCGGTGGACGACAGGATGCTGGGGTTGACCACGATGATGTAGGCCATGGTCAGGAAGGTGGTAATGCCAGCTACCACTTCTTTACGGACAGTGGTGCCGTGGGCCTGGAGTTGGAACAGTCGTTCAAGCATGACTTGGGTCTGCCTCTAGAATGCCTGGATTAGGGAGTTTGAAAGTCAGTTTGCGTGCGGAAAACGTGAATTGGGTGAAAAAACGGCAATGTTACCGGCTCAGGCGCCTCACGCCAAGGGATGATTCAGAGTTCAGTTCAGCATCTGGTCTCGTTGCAGGCGGATATCAAAGCGCACCGCGAGCATGCGAACAATCACGATAAACAGCAGGCCAATGGTCAGTGCCATGGATTCGCTCTCCAGCAACCACTGGCACACAAAGTACAGCCAGCAACCGGCGAAGGCGATAGAGGCGTAGATCTGGTCCTTGCGGAAAATAAAGGGAACTTCGTTGCACAGGGTGTCACGCAGGGCGCCGCCGAAGCAGCCTGTCATTACACCCAGCATGGAAGCGATAAACCAGGAGTGGCCCAGATCGAGAGCCAGTTGCGCACCGAGAATGGAAAAAATGCCAAGGCCGATGGCGTCCGGGAAGACGATTCTCGATTCTTTCAGGGAATGGGCCCGGCTCCAGTAGCTGAACACGATTGCCATGGCCAGGATCATGATCGGCTGCTCCTGGTGCTTGATCCAGTACAGCGGGTGATTGTCCATGATCAGATCCCGCAATGTGCCGCCACCCAGAGCGGTAATAAAACCGATGGCAAAAACACCCACCGGATCCATGTTTTTGGACCGGGCGACGATCATGCCGGAAATGGCAAACGCCACAACGCCAATCATTTCAAGAGTATAGATGATGTCAAACATGGGGCAGCTCTGATTTGACGAAATTCGGTCCGGGGCGTGGTTGAAAGGCTGGAAGAATAGCGGAATTCGTCCCGGGATTCATCTTCAGGCGTTGATGGCCTATTCGGCCAATGTGATCTGTTGCGCGACAGTTACGCGTATCACTGCCTTGTTTCCCGTTTGATTGATCCGGAGTACTGCAATATGGCCCTGATGCGACTCGCCTACGCCAGCGAAGCAACGTTTGAAGCCCAGCCCCTGGAAAAGGGTGTCGAACCCCACGTGGCCAGAATTCTCATGGTGTCCCGAAGAAATAACGGTCGGGCAGGCCTGGTCGGTGGCTTGTATTATGGCGACAACCGGTTTTTCCAGTACCTTGAGGGCGAGGAAGAATTTGTCCGGGAAACCTTCGAACGAATCCGTCAGGACTCTCGCCACCGCAATATCCGCATGCTGATTGAAGAGCCGCTGGACGTCCCGACCTTCTCCAACTGGTCGATGAAGTATGTACCCATGTCATCCGACGTGCAGGCCTTTTTGGACAAGCACCAGTTACCGGACTTCAACCCGGCGGCGTTCTCCAGCCACCAGTGTGAGGAAATGATTGACCTGATTCGGCGCTCCAGCGAAGACCAGAAACTGGTCAATCACGACGAAGACAGCCCAGCCCGGGTTCCACATTCACAAACCCTGTCTCCCGGCGTCAGGTATGGGCTTCTGGCCGCCGGTGTGGTGATCATCGTCGCCGTGGTAGCGGGCGCTGTAATGTTCTGAATCCGCCGGCTTATCAGCCGGGCTTATTGCCATGAATAAGCAGCCTTGATTTGCTTCACGGGCTCTGTGCGTTTAGCTTGATCCTGGTCAATTACAACATCAAATCAGACCCGCCCTGACGCCATCAGGGTAAGACAGACAGCCCAGGAGCAACCATGAAAGCCATTCTGTGCAAAGACTATGGCCCGGCAGAGAATCTGGTCATCGAAGACATTGCCAGCCCGGACGTAAAAGGCAGCGGCGTAAAAATCCGGGTCAAGGCTGCAGGCCTGAACTTCCCGGACACCCTGATCATTCAGGGCAAATACCAGTTCCAGCCGCCCATGCCGTTTTCCCCCGGTGGCGAACTGTCCGGTGAAGTGCTTGAAGTGGGCGAAAAAGTCAGCCGTTTCAAACCCGGAGACCGGGTAGCCGCTCTGACCGGCTGGGGTGCGTTTGCCGAAGAAGTGGTTGCTCCGGAAGCCAACCTGTTGCCAATTCCAAACTCTATGTCCGATGAGAAAGCAGCGGCTTTCATGATGGTGTATGGCACCTCCTATTATGCGCTGAAACAGCGAGGCAACCTGCAGCCCGGCGAAACCCTGCTGGTACTCGGGGCCAGCGGCGGCGTCGGCCTGGCGGCGGTGGAGCTGGGCAAGGCTATGGGCGCGAAAGTGATCGCGGCGGCCAGCTCTGCTGAAAAACTCGCGGTGGCCAGGGAAGCCGGTGCTGATGAACTGGTGAACTACACCGAGGAATCGCTGAAAGATGCGGTGAAGAAACTGACGAAGGGCAAAGGTGTGGATGTCATTTATGACCCGGTCGGCGGAGATTTCACCGAACAGGCCCTGCGCACCATGGGCTGGAACGGCCGCCATCTGGTGATCGGCTTTGCCGCAGGGGATATCCCCAAGATTCCTGCGAACCTGACGCTGCTCAAGGGCTGTTCTGTGGTAGGTGTATTCTGGGGTAGCTTCACCCAGCGCGAGCCGCAGACCAGCGCCCAGAACATGATGGAGCTGTTGCAGATGTATGCCGACGGCAAGATCGATCCCAAGGTCAGCGAAGTGTTCCCGTTCGAGGAATATGCGGCGGCGCTTGGGGCACTCACGGGGCGTCGGGCCACTGGCAAGATCGTTTTGCGAGTTGGCTAATGGTTCTTCGAACCGGAGGGGTTGTCTCACTCCTGGCCTTCGAGTGCGGGTGGTGGTGAGATCGGGGTGCCCCTCCCAAAAACCGCTACGAGCACATCCATGTGCGCTTCTCTCCGGCCATCCATGGCCTCCGACATTTTTGGGAGGGGCACCCCGATCTCACCTGCATACCTTGGTGGGATAGTCTGAAAAGAACTTCCCGTTAAGGGGTTGGAGGACTATTGCTGAGCTTCCGAAAGCCGTGTCGGGGATTGCTTCCAAAAAATTTTGAGGGCCAGGGATGGCCCGAAATAAGCGCACATGGATGTGCTTGTAGCGGTTTTTTGGAAGCAATCCCCGACGCGGCAAACTCCCAGGCTAGCAGGCTAGGGACGGGCAACGAACACAAGTGATGTGCTCAGAACCGAACTCCCCCCGAATCAATATCCGAGACTAGCTCCGGAGTCAGCAAAGTATAACCGGACGAACCGGGCAGCCAGGCGTACACATCGTCTTCCGACCCCTCCAGCGAATAGCCGAGCTTCTGGATGTCCACCTTCCGGTACTTGAACGTCCCCGTCTTCTCGATGGCATTGGTCACCCGCACAAACACCGGCACCGCATAGGCCGGCAGATTCTCCTGCAGATAGTCAAACAGCTTGTTGATATCGAAGGCCGAACCATTGGACTGAGGCACCAGCGTTACCATGCCCGCCTTGCCGTTGGTTTTGGGAATCTCGACCCCGTACACAATGGCTTCTTCCACCATGCCGGAGCCATCAATGATGTTCTCCACCTCCGTTGTCGACACGTTCTCTCCCTTCCAGCGGAAGGTGTCGCCCATGCGATCGACAAACTGCAGGTGACGGCAGCCGATTTCTTTTAATACATCACCGGTATTGAACCAGGCATCGCCTTTCTTGAAGCCATCGCGCAGGATGGATTTCTCGGTGGCTTCCTTCTGGGTGTATCCCTCGAATGCCCACTTCTTGTTGATCTCCCCGATCAACAGGCCGGGCTGGCCTTTTTCCACTTCCTCCAGACGGCCCTTGTCGTTGCGGATCGGGTCCCGGGTGCCTTCGTGGTACTTGACCAGTTTGTAGGGCGCGGTGGAGAAGCCCACGGTGTTGTCCATGTTGAAAAAGTTGCTGAAGCCGATATTGCCTTCTGATGAGGCATACAGTTCAGCCACCTTGTCGATGCCAAAGCGTTCCTTGAATTCTTTCCAGATGGAGGGGCGCAGGCCGTTGCCGATCATTTTGGTCAGGCCGTGGTTGCGGTCTTGGCTGCCGGGAGGTTGATTCAGCAGGTAGCGGCACAGTTCGCCCACGTAGCCGAAGGTGGTGGCGTTGTAGCGTCGGACGTCGTCCCAGAAGGCGCTGGCGGAGAATTTTCGGCGCAGTGCGATGGCAGAGCCACCGGCGAGGACCGAGCCCCAACACACCAGCAGGGCGGTGCCATGATACAGCGGCAGCGTACAATACAGGACGTCTTCCGGTTCCATGGCCAGGGAGAGCATGCCAAAGCCGCCGTAGGCTTTGATAAATTTGCGATGTGAACCGGGCGCCGCCTTGGGCAGGCCGGTGGTGCCTGAGGTGTAAAGATACACGGCGGTATCGCCCATGGTTACCGGGTTGCTCAGGACCGGTCGGGTTGAGGGCCGGCGGCTGACTTCCAGGGCCAGATTGACGTAGCCCTCCGGCGCGTCACCAAAGGTGTTCAGAGTGTTGCCGTCGTGCAGGTAGAGCAGGGGATGCGTGTGCCGGAGCTGAACCTCTCCACGAACCGACTCGGCATTGTCGATCAGTTCGCTACCAACCACCAGCAGTCGTGGCTCGATCAGGTTGATACTGTGGGCCAGCACTTTGCCTTTCTGGGAGGTGTTCAGCATGGCGCAGGCCACGCCGACCTTGGCTGCGCCAACCACGGTCGCCAGTAGTTCCGGTCGGTTTTCCAGCAGTACCGCAATGGCATCGCCCTTTACCAGCCCCTGATCTTTCAGGTAATGGGCAATTCGATTGCTCCAGGCATCCAGTTCTGCCCAGGTAATGCTGCGATCATCGAAGAGAATGGCAGGGCGCGTGGGGTGTTTGTCAGCGTTGCGCTCTACCAGCTTGCCAAGGGTCAGCTCTTTTTTGTCGTCCTTTACCCGGTAGTAGTAAAGCCCTTTTGCCACGAAGGGAAATTTTTTCAGAACCGTGGGCAGGCTGCGCATGATGTCGCGTGCGGTTACGATGTCTTGGCTCATGGTGCGTCCGTTTCAGTCGTCATTGTCTTTGTAGGTTTTGAACCGCGGACCAACCCATTGCTCCGCGGCTAATCCAGGAACAGATCCGGCAGCAGTGGCTTGTCGCCTGCGGCATACCGGTAGTGTTCGAAGTCCTTCACGCCATCCTGACGAAGTACATCCTCGTCAATCAGCGCTTGCCCGGTCAGTTCGTCCGCACTGCGGGACAGTATGCTGACCGCAGCATCGGCCATGATTTCCGGCTTTCGTCCCTGCGCCATCAATTGAGGTCCGCCCACTTCGTGTTCTATGGCGGCAGTGGCAATCAGAGTCTTTGGCCACAGGCAGTTCACGGCAATGCCATAGCGTCGGAACTCCTCGGCCATGCCCATGCTGAGCATGGTCATTCCGTATTTTGTGGTGGTGTATGGTCCGTACTGGGAAAACCACCGGGTATTCAGGTTCAGCGGCGGCGACAGGCTGAGAATGTGGCCACCGGATTCCTTCAGCCAGGGCAGGGCCGCCTGACTGCAGGTGAATACGGCCCGGGCGTTGACCTGATGCATCAGGTCGTATCGGCTCACTTTCAGGTTTTCGACACCGGTCAGGCGTATCGCCCCGGCGTTGTTCACCAGGGCATCGATACCGCCAAAATAACCGGCGGCTTCGTCTATTCGCTGGCGGACCTGTCGTTCATCCCGCACGTCCAGTACCAGCGGTAGCGCCTGGCCTCCGGCGTTGCGAATTTCCTCAGCGACCGTGTGGATGGTGCCGGGTAGTTTCGGATGCGGGGTATCGGTTTTCGCTGCAATGACCACGTTGGCGCCTTCCCGGGCACAGGCCAGGGCAATGGCCCGGCCGATTCCCCGGCTGCCGCCGGTTATAAACACTGTGCGCTGCTGTAGCCGGCTCATGATGCTGCCTCCTCAGTGGACTGCACGTCTGCCAGAAGTTGGCCACGCTTGACCTGGTCTCCTTTGCGGGCGAGCAACTGGCCAACGGTGCCCCTGCGATCCGCCTTAACCGGATGCTCCATTTTCATGGCTTCCAGAATCACCAGGGTCTGGCCCTGTTCCACCTGATCTCCCTCTGCCACCAGTACATCAATAATGGCACCGTCCATAGTGGCCTGGACCTTGCCGCTGCCGGTGCCCAGGGCACCTTGGGCGGGTTGGTGCGTAATATCCCGAACGCACCAGGAACGGCCGAACGCCTGCAAATATAGGGAATCTCCGCTCCGGTAGTATTGGCACCGCTGACGAACCCCGTTGTCGATAATGCACAGCAGGCCTGGTTCCCGGCTTTGCAGTTGCAATTCATAGTGTTCTTCGCCGTGGGCCACCAGCAGTTTGTGGCCACTGTGCCGAACCAGCAGTTCCACGGTTTCGTCCCGGGCCTCAAGCTTCATCGGCATGACGGTGGCGGGGGCGTTACTCCAGCCTTTCTGGGCGGATTGGCCGAGGCTCAATGCGCAGGCGCTCAGGGCCAGCTCGCGGATGGTGAGCGGCTGGGGCGCCAGTGACGGATCATTCTTGAAGGCCTGCTGCAGGAAGGCCGTGGTGGCTTCACCGGCACCAAAGGTGTCATCGGCGATGATGCGGCTGAGGAAATGGCGGTTGGTGGTCACACCAAAGACTGTGGTGTCTTCCAGCGCCCGGATCAGGCGGCGACGGGCTTCGTCCCGGTTCTGGCCCCAGGCGATGACTTTCGCCAGCATGGGATCGTAGTGGGGGCTGACCACGTCACCGGAGCGCACGCCGGTATCAAACCGCAGGCCTTCGCCTTCGGCCGGGGTGAACTGGTGCAGGGTACCGGTTTGCGGGGTGAAACCACTGGCCGGGTCTTCGGCGTAAAGTCGCACTTCGATGGCGTGGCCATTGAGTTGGATGTCATCCTGGGCCAGAGGCAGCGGGCGGCCTTCAGCGACCATCAACTGCCAGGCCACCAGATCCTGGCCGGTAATCAGTTCGGTGACCGGATGTTCTACCTGCAGGCGAGTGTTCATTTCCAGGAAGTAGAAATTGCGGTCTTTGTCGACCAGGAATTCCACGGTACCGGCGCCCTCGTAACCGCAGGCCAGGGCCGCTTTGACAGCAGCTTCGCCCATGGCCTTACGCAGTTCCGGGGTGACAAAAGGTGAGGGCGCTTCTTCAACCACTTTCTGGTGCCGGCGCTGTACGGAGCAGTCCCGCTCGCCCAGGTAAACGGCGTTGCCGTGGTGGTCTGCGAAAACCTGGATTTCCACGTGCCGGGGTTCGATGACCGCTTTTTCGATGATCAGTTCGTCGTCACCGAAGGCCTGTTTGGCTTCTGAGCGGGCCCTTTTAATGTTGTCGGCCAACTCGCTCTCGCTCTCGACCAGGCGCATGCCCCGGCCACCGCCACCTGCGGAGGCTTTGAGCATGAGGGGGTAGCCGATGTCCTGGGCTGCGGCGATGAGTTCATCATCACTAGCGTTGTTGCCTTCGTAGCCAGGGACTACGGGCACGCCGGCTTCCTGCATGGCGATTTTCGAGCGGCGTTTGCTGCCCATGAGTTCAATGGCGTTTTCGGGAGGGCCTACAAAGGTGAGGCCGACCTGTTTGACGGCTTTGGCGAAGCCGGAGTTTTCAGAGAGGAAGCCGTAGCCCGGGTGGATGCAGTCGGCGCCTGTTTTCCTTGCGGCATCGAGGATGGCGTCGGCGTTGAGGTACGACGCGGCAACCTGTGCCGGGCCGATGCAGACGGCTTCGTCGGCTTGTTCAACGTGCAGGGCGTTGGCGTCTGCTTCGGAGTAGACGGCAACGGTTCGGTAGCCCAGCGCCTTGGCTGTACGGATGACCCTTACGGCGATTTCGCCTCGGTTAGCGATTAAAAGTTTTTTTAGCATACGCGTTACCTATCTGGTTACTTTGCCGCCTGGGTTGGGTGCTCGTCCGCACCACCACCAGGGTGGGCTTCCGGAAAACCGCTACAAGCACGTCCATGTGCGCTTCTCTCCGGCCATCCATGGCCTCCGACATTTTCCGGAAGCCCACCCTGCCAGTGGCGCTCCCCGAACCTTGTCGGAGTCTGCCCAACTACGGTCAATAGACATTATTTAGTTGTTATTGATTGGGGAGCTCTGCCCACTTGGGCTCACGCTTCTGCATAAATGCCATCGTGCCTTCCGCCCCCTCCGGCCCGCGGATGGCGGCCGCGAATTTTTCAGCGGCGTCATCGAGTAAACCGGCCATGGCTTCATGTCCCACCCGATGCAGCAGGGCCTTGGTTTCTGCCGTGGCATTGGGGGCGCACAGGCGTATCCGTTCCAGGGCCTGATTCAGCATGGCGCTCAGCTGTTCTTCGGATTCCGCAACCTGGTGAACGATGCCGAGTTTGCAGGCTTCCGTTGCGTCGATTCTCAAACCTAGCAGCGCCAATCGACGGGCCTGGGTCAGGCCTATGCGTTCGACAACGAACGGGGCGATCTGGGCCGGGATGACGCCGAGGGTGGTTTCCGGCATGCCGAATTTGGCAGTCGGGCCGGCGATGGCCAGGTCGGAGACGCAGGCCAGGCCGAAGCCGCCGCCCATGACGGCGCCTTCGGTGATGGCGATGACGACTTTGGAGGATTCGTTGACTTGTTGAATCATCTGGCCGAAGGCGCGGTTGAGTTTGTAGAACGGGTCGTCGCGGCCTTCGCCGGCTTTCTGGCCCCGGGCGCCGGCCATGTCTTTGATATCGCCGCCGGCGCAGAAGTGTCCACCTGCGCCGCGGATGACGGCGGCGCGGATGCTCGTGTCGTTTTCGATCTCGCTGAAGATGGTGGACAGTTCAGCGACCATCTGCAGACTCATAGCGTTGCGGACGTCCGGGCGGTTGATGGTGATGAACAGGGTAGGGCCCTGTTTTTCGAGAATCAGGGTTTCGCAATGTGGTAGCTGCTGTTCCATAAAAGGACTCCACGTAAAATGTTCGGGGCTATGAGGCGGGGATCCCTTTTCGGGACCGTTGAGGGCCATGGACGGCCCGAAACGAGCCCACATGGATGTGCTTGTAGGCGTGTCCCGAAAAGGGATCCCCGCCTCATGGCCCTCCACCAAGCCCTGCCTGCCCACAAGGCCTTGCACAGCGTCAGTCGCGTTTTTTTCCAGGCAAGGTCCCCATCAGCTTGCAGATGATGCCCAGCATGATTTCGTCGGCACCGCCGCCGATGGAGACCAACCGCACATCGCGGTAAGCCCGAGACAGGGGGTTGTCCCACATGTAACCGTTGCCACCCCAGAACTGCAGGCAAGCATCGGTCACTTCGCGACCCAGACGCCCGGCCTTCAGTTTCGCCATCGACGCCAGCTTGGTGACATCTTTGCCCTCAACGTGCAGCTCACAGGCCTGATAGGTCAGCGCGCGCAGCGCTTCGATTTCGGTCTGTAACTCCGCCAGGCGGAAATGAATATACTGGTTGTCGATCAGCGGCTGGCCGAAGGTCTTGCGCTCGCGGCAGTATTCAATGGTCTGCGTGACACAGTTTTCCAGGGCCTTGATTACGTTGGCGGCCCCCCACATGCGCTCCTCCTGGAACTGCAGCATCTGCATCATAAAGCCGGTGCCTTCTGCGCCGATGCGGTTGCGCTGGGGAATTCGTACGTCGTCCAGAAACACCTGGGCGGTTTCTGATGAACGCATACCCAGCTTGTTCAGGTGCGGGCTGAAGGTGATGCCCGGTGTGTTCATGGGCACGATCATAAGGGTTTTATTCTTGTGGGGTTTGTCGTCGCTGGTGTTGGCCAGCAGACACATGAAATCCGCTTTCGGGGAGTTGGTGATCCACATCTTGGAGCCGTTGATGACGTAGTCATCGCCGTCTTTCTTAGCCGTGGTTTTCAGGCCGGCCACATCGGAGCCTGCGCCCACTTCACTCACACCGATACAGCCCACCATATCGCCGGCAATAGCCGGGGCCAGGAAATCCCGTTTCAGTTCATCGGAACCGAAGCGCGCAATCGCGGGGGTGCACATGTCGGTCTGCACGCCCACGGCCAGCGGAACACCGCCGCACTTGGCCATGCCCAGTTCTTCAGCAGCCACGAGGTTGTAGCTGTAATCCAGACCCATGCCGCCGTATTCCTCCGGCTTCTGAATGCCCAGCAGGCCCAGGTTGCCGAGTTTCTTGAACAGATCGTGAATGGGAAACTCGCCGGCTTCCTCCCATTCATCGCAGTGCGGATTGATTTCCTTTTCGACAAAATCGCGGACGGTCTTTCTGAGGGCTTCGTGTTCGGCTGTGAATTTCATTGTTGTTCTCCCGGTAAATCAGTGTGGAAATCAGAAACGGGCGACGCCGTAAACGTTGGGTCGCAGTGGTCGTTGTTCGGCTTCACGGCAAACGGAAAGCACCATGGCCAGAACACGGCGGGTATCCCGAGGATCGATCAGGCCGTCGTCCCAGAGCCTGGCAGTTCCGTAAAGGGCGGTGGAGCCGTCTTCCAGCTTTTTGGCGGTGGCCTGTTCCAGGAACGACAGAGTCTTTTCGTCCGGCTCGATACCACTTTTGCGTTGTTTTTCTTCAGCCACGATGCGCATCACCTTCCCGGCCTGGGCGGGGCCCATGACGGCGGTGCGGCTGTTGGGCCAGGCGAAGATGAATCTCGGGTCCAGGCCCCGGCCGCACATGGCGTAGTTGCCGGCGCCGTAGGAACCGCCCACCACCACGGCGAGTTTTGGTACCCGGCAGTTGGCCACGGCCTGAATCATCTTCGACCCGTGTTTGATGATGCCGTTCTGTTCGGAGTGGGTACCGACCATGAATCCGGTGGTGTTATGCAGAAACAGGATAGGCGTGCCTGCCTGATCGCAAAGCTGGATAAACTGCGCCGCCTTGGCGGAGCCGGCAGGGGTGATAGGGCCGTTGTTGCCGATGATGCCTACGCTGTGACCTTGAATACGGATGGTGCCGCACACCGTCTGGCTGTCGTAGTCGTTCTTGAAATCCAGGAACCGGGAGCCATCGGCGATGCGGGCCAGGATCTCTCGCACGTCATAGGGCTTCTTGGCGTCGGAAGGAATCACCCCCAGCAGCTCGTCCGCCGGATACAGCGGCTCATCCCACTGTGGTTCCTGACGTAGCGGCAGGTTTTCGTTCCAGGGCAGGGCGCCCAGAATCTCCCGGGCCTGCCGGATGCCATCAGCATCGTCTTCCGCCAGGTATTCGGCGGTGCCGGCAACCGTGGCGTGCATTTCTGCTCCACCCAGCTCTTCATCGGTGGCGACCTCGCCGGTAGCCGCTTTTAGCAGAGGTGGGCCGGCCAGGAACATCTTGGCTTGTTCGCGCACGGTGATCACATAATCCGACAGACCGGGCTGATAGGCCCCGCCGGCAGTGGCGTTGCCATGAACGACGGTTACCTGTGGAATACCGGCTGCTGACATACGGGCCTGGTTCGCAAAGCCCCGGGCGCCCAGCACGAAGATATCGGTGGCGTAGTTCAGGTTGGCGCCGCCAGATTCTGACAGCGACACCACCGGCAATTTGTTCTCCATGGCGATCTGCTGCAGTCGCAGGGTTTTGTCCAGACCGGCGGGAGTAATGGTTCCGCCCTTGATGGCACTGTTGCTTGCGACCACCAGGCAGCGTACTCCGGCTACTCTGCCGATGCCGGCAATAATCCCGCCTCCGGCCATGGAACCGTCTTTGTCATCATGCATCTTGTAACCGGCCAGGGAGCACAGCTCCAGAAACTCACTGCCACGATCGAGCAACCGATTGATGCGATCCCGCGGCAGCAGCTTGCCCCGCTTGGTAAACTTCTCCCGGGCCGATTCCGCCAGGTCCAGAACCTTCTGCTCCACATCCCGGAAAGTCGAGATATGCGCTTCCATGGCCTCGACATTGGCCCGGAACTCGTCGGACTGGGGGCTTATTGTTGTTTCCAGTACCTGCATGGGAAATCCTCAGTCGTCACTCAACACTTTCGGCGTTACCGCCCGATGGAAACCGTTATAGGGCTCGTTATTCTGCGCCTTCGGCATCGGCCACACACGCCCACCCTGGGACGCCGCGCCGTCAATCCGCAGACAATCACCACTGATAAACGCCGCGCCCGGGCTAAGCAGGAAACAGATCGCCGAACTCACCTCTGATTCTGTACCCATCCGCTTGATCGGCACCGCATCCGCCAGGCTACGAATCCACGACTTCATATGGGCCGGGTAGTTGTCCATCCCGCTGGACGCAATCCACCCCGGCGCTACTGCATTCACCCGAACCCCGGACGGCGCCCATTCGACCGCGGCCGTCTGGGTAAAATTCACCATACCGGCCCGTGCGGCCCCTGAGTGGCCCATGCCAGGCATGCCACCCCACATATCCGCCACAATGTTCACAATCGAACCGCCGGTTTTACTCAGGGCCTGGGTATAGGCCTCCCGGGAAATCAGAAAACCCCCGGTCAGGTTCGTGCGCACCACGGTTTCCCAACCCTTCTGGTTAATGCCTGTTAACGGAGACGCAAACTGCCCGCCGGCATTGTTCACCACCCCGTTCAGACCGCCGTGGGTCTCAATAATGGCCTTCACCGTGATCTTGACCGACTCCTCTTCGCGAATATCGCAGGCATGGGCGCTGGCAATACCGCCGTCTTCCTCTATCTCGGCCTTAACCGCGTCTACCTTCTCCTGCTTACGACCCACCAGCGCAACCCGGGCACCGAGCGCCGCCAGTTCGTGAGCCGTGCAGCGGCCAATCCCCGAACCGCCACCGGTGACAATAAAAACCTGGCCTTCAAACAAGCCCGGGCGAAGAACAGACTGATAACTCATACAAAATTCCCTATTCCAATCCAAAGAATCCACGAAAAACGTTCGGGCGCTCCGCCGGGGTACAGCCTTCCGGGACTGTGCGCAGCAGGGAAGCTGCGCTCAAGCCTACACGGACGTATTTACGGCGTGTCCCGGAAGGCTGTACCCCGGTGGGGCGCTTGCACCCAAGCTCAGGGAAGTAATGCCCTGTCGGGGCTCTTGCCCCAGAACCGGGGTTAATACATTCATTGAGGAACCAGATTCGAAGGCACAGGCACCGGAAACTCCAGCAACTGCTGAGCAAACGCCTTACCCTGCGGATCAATCCGAAGCGACGCCACACCGCCGCCACCTAGACTGTGCTCCAGCAAGAAATTGAACGCATGCAACCCAGGCATAGACCAGCGAGTCACCTTGCCGGATTCGGGATTCAGCGTATGAGCCATCCACTCGGCCACCGCCTGTTCCGTTAACGCAGCCTCAATATAAGGAACATACTCTCGATCCCGCGCGATTACCCCGATATTGCTGTGATCGCCCTTATCCCCGGACCGCGCCCAAGCCAGCTTGATCAGCGGCACTGTGGTATCCGCTGCCACCTCCATCCGGGACTCCGGCTCAGCCGCGAGATCGCCCGGATTGAAACCACCTTCGGTCGCTACCTCCACCTCAGACTTCTCACCAGCCAGATCCACCGAAACCGCCACCTCCGACTTCGGTACCAGGCAGGAATACAAACGAATCTTCGGCCACACGGTTGGCCGACCGCCGACAATACCGGTGATGCCAGGCGCCATACCGGTAGCGGCCTGGGCAATTTCCCTGGAAAACAGCACCAGGGCTTCTTTCTTCGGATGGGCGGTGGCAATCTTCACCACCACTTCCCGGCATTGGTCGCCCTTGCCATGGGGGCCATAGGTAGTCTCGGTGCCCAGCAATTCGATACTGGTTTCGGAATAATCCGGCAGGCCGCGCTCGGCAAACATCGCAGACGTCCTGGCCAGAATAGCCTGCGCCACTCGTTGTGCTTTGGCGCGGGCATCAAGGCCGGCCAGCAGGAACGTCACTGTGCACTTGAATCCATCTGGCCAGGTGCCTGACACCTTGTAGCTGTCTGTCGGCGGCAGTCCCCTGGCACCGGACACCCGGACCTGGTCCTTGTCGATTTCCTCCAGTGTCACCTGAGTGAAATCGCAGGTTACATCTGGCAGCAGGTAAGCCCGTGGGTCGCCAATCTCATACACCAGCTGCTCGCCCACAGTGCCCCTGCTGACCATGCCGCCGGTGCCCTCGGGCTTGGTCATCACAAAATCGCCAGAGGCGCTGACCTCGGCGATGGGAAAGCCCATATTGGCGTAGCCATCAGCCACCTGTTCCCAGTCGGTGAAATTACCGCCGGTAGACTGGGCGCCGCATTCCAGCAAATGCCCGGCCAGGCTGCCCTGGGCCAGTTTGTCGTAGTCGTTCCAGCGCCAGCCGAATTCATGCACCAGCGGCGCCAGCACCAGCGCACTGTCTGCGACACGGCCGGTGATAATGATGTCGGCACCCTGTTCCAGGGCCGCCACCAGGCCGGGCGCACCCAGATAGGCGTTCAGGCTCACCATCATGGCGGGGAAGGGCTGACCGGTGGTCATTTCAGTAATGCCGGCATCGCCCAGCTTTTTCTTTTTCATCAACAGATCATCGCCGAGCACCAGCGCAATCTTCATATCGACGCCGGCCTTTTCACACAGGGCCTGCAGAGCATCGCGGCAAGCCACCGGGTTTACTCCACCGGCATTGGCCAGAACCCGGATGCCTTTATCCTTTATCTCGCCGAGCAGAGGCGCCATCACCGTCTGCACAAAATCCCGGGCGTAGCCCTGAGTCGGGTCTTTCATCTTCTGGCCGGCCATGATCGACATGGTGATCTCGGCCAGGTAATCGGCGACCAGGTAATCAATATTGCCCTGGCGTACCAGTTGGGCAGCGGCGGTTTCGGTATCGCCCCAGAAAGCGGCGGAGCAACCGATACGGATGGTTTTGTTGGCGTCTGACATGTTCTTGGCCTTGTTCTGATACCCGCACTGGCGAGAGGTTATCCAACGATCGAAACGACAATACCAAGCAAGCGCTTGGTTTGTAAACAGGCAAATCTCGGGTAGAATAAAAAGTCCCAGCAAGACAACCGGATGGCCTTTGTGAACCAGAACCCAATCCTGCAATCCCTCATTGCCGAGCAACTTGTGTCTGATCCCGCCAGCGCCCGCGGGCGCCTGTTAAACGAAGCAGCAAGACTGTTCAGGGATAAAGGCTACGAGCGCACGACGGTGCGGGATCTGGCGGCGGCTGTGGGTATTCAGTCAGGGAGCTTGTTCCACCATTTCCGCACCAAGGAGGAAATTCTCAAGGCGGTGATGGTCGAGACCATTCGGCTGAATACCGCCTTGATGCAGGCCGCTGCCGACCAGGCGGATTCAGCGAGAGAAAAACTGCGGGCGCTGATCAGGGCAGAACTGGAGTCGATTAACGGCCAGACCGGAGAGGCCATGGCGGTGTTGGTGTATGAGTGGCGCAGTCTTTCGGAAAGCTCCCAGGCTGAAGTGCTGGAGTTGCGGGATATCTATGAAAACCTGTGGTTGTCTACGCTTCAACAGCTGTCGAAGGAACACCAGCTTGGAGCGGACCCTTTCATTACCCGAAGAATGTTGACCGGCGCCCTGAGCTGGACGGTCACCTGGTATCGCCCGGAACGGGGTGGTCTGACCCTCGATGGACTGACCGATCAGGTGATGGCGATGCTGGGTCTTGACCAATGTTAATGTGCACAAGTCACAAAGTGGCACGCTTGTTCCGAAATACGCTACATATTTAACTCATTGTTATAAATCAATAAATAATAAAATAACTCGATTCATCCCGGGCCATTGGCCTGATCGGCATGTCGGTTTCGGCAATAAAGCCATTTCTGTCTGACAATATTCCTCGCATTCTTGCTCTCGTTCGAGCTCTGGCCAGAGGTATCCGGAGCTGGTTCACGGATTGATGAGAATTAAATGTGATAAGAATTTCTCGCACTCCCTTACATACAAAAACAATGTCAGACAGGTCGAATTATGATCTCCTCAATGGTCTCTCAAGCGCGTCGGTTCTCGGCTCGTGTTCGCCAGGCAATGCTGGGAAGTTCGGTACTGCTGCTGGCCGGATGTTCTGCCAACCCTATCTACACCACCACCGGCATCGTGTTGTCGAACTACTCGGAGTCCGAGGCAACCCCCTACGTTATGCAGATGTCCGATCCGGGCATGGCCTGTGCGCTGGGTGAGGGCACGGATCCGCTGGTTTACTCGTTTTCGAGAGTCACTGATGCACCGGATTCAACCGGTTCCCTGCTCATGCTGCTGGCGGCGAATTGCATGGAATACCGGGCCTGGGAGGCTGAACTGGCTTATCTGCGGGCGGAATACCGTGGCGATGTTCCCGCCGCCAAAGATGCCCGGGAAGTCTCAAAAAGACTCTACGCGCGCACCGCTGAGCGCCGCTACGAAGCCTTCAAGCGTGCCATGGCCGCCTACGATTTTGACCCGGCAGCCGAACCTCTGGAATGCCCGTTCCTTTTCAGTGATCAGGACGAACTCACGTTCCTGCTCGGGCTACTAACAGGGATGCAGGCCATTGTGAACGACTCCAACTCCGGCGCCCTGGCGGGTGTGCCCCGCAACATTGCGCCCCAGGCCGAGCGTGCCGCCCAGTGCGTGGATAATGAAAAATGGGGCGGTCTGCCCAACGCCGTTCGCGCCCTCGTCTGGTTACTGTTGCCTGACACCCGACCGGACCTGTCTCCAGACCCCTGGCAGGTGATGGAAAACAGCGCAGAGCTGAGTGTTGAGTCCGGTATCCGTGCCTCTTACGCCGTTCAGGTAGTCGCTGCGGAAACCTTTGGACGACCGCAGGTGCTGGCACAGGCCATTTCGGAATTCGCAGAGGCTGAAGAGCGCATCGAGGTTTGGGAGGAATATCGGCTGGTGGACGAAGTGGCCCGCAGGATTGTCCAGTTCGCATCGGACAAACACTGGAGCGCCAACTACGGCCACCGCACACCACGGACCTTCTTCGGCAAGATGAGTCCGGAGCGCAATACCGAGAACGTTGAAACCATGGATCTGGAAGGCCTGCTCTGAGGCCGGCCTTTCAGTTATCTATGACTTGAAGATCAAAAACACAAGAATGACCCGGAGGTCGTCATGATTCGCAAATCCCTTGCAGCCTTGTCTCTTGCCATTGTCGCACCACTGGCATCTGCCCAGTCGGTTTCCATGTGTGTGTTTGATGTCATCGGCGCTAACGGCGACGTGTACAACATGGTCAAGGACTACGCTCTGGAAATGAAAGCCCATGGGGTGGATTTCCAGCTCAAGCCCTACACCGATGAAGGCGTGGCCATTGGCGATTTCAACGCCGGCCAGTGTGATGCCGTCGCTGCGACTGACATCCGTATTCGCCCGTTCAACCGTTTCACCGGAAGCATCAGTGCGGTCGGTGCCCTGCCAAGTTATGACGACCTGAAAACCCTGCTGGCCACCCTGGCGCAGCCCAAGGCTGCGTCACTTATGAAGGACGGTGACTATGAGGTACTGGGCATTGTACCGGCGGGTGCCGGTTATCTGTTTGTGAATGATCGCAGCATTGATACAGCGGGCGAACTGGCCGGAAAGCGTATTGCCACCCTGGACTACCAGAAAGACGCCATCCACATGGTGAACTATGTAAAAGCGACGGTGGTTCCCTCTGATATCACCAACTTTGCTGGCAAGTTCAACAATGGGTCGGTTGATACTGCCTATGCGCCAGCGTTCGCCTACCAGGCACTGGAGCTGTACAAGGGGATCGGTGACAAGGGTGGCATTGTCGACTACCCGCTGGCCCAGCTGACCATTCAGATCATTGCCCGTGATGGCGTGGTCGAAGACGACATGGCCCAGAAGGCTCGGGAAGTTGCCTGGGGCATGTACCCACAGGCAATGAATCTGATTAAAAGCCAGGAAAACGGGATTCCCGATGAGCAGTGGATACGGATCCCGGAAAAGGACATCGTTGGTTACCAGGAGATGTTCCGCCAGAACCGTCTGGAAATGCGCGATGGGGTTGACGGAGCTCCCAACGTTTATCACCCGAAAATGCTGAGCCTGCTCAGCAAGATCCGATGTGCCAGCAATCCCGGCGCCTCCGAGTGCACAGCGGAAAACCGGGAATAAGCGGAGAGCCTGACCATGAACTGGCGCGCAATGACTGCAACCGGCGTAAGAACGTTGTATCCCATGCACAGGTTGCATGGGATGATTCTGCTGCTGTTGCTTCTGGCCACCCTGCTGCTGGGGATGGGCAACTCGCTCCACTCCCGGTTGCTATGGGTCGGCGAGCAGGTTTGGCCTAACTATTACCTGCTCAATCCGGATGCAACAGAGCCTACCTGCAACCTTTTCATGGACATTGATAAAGAGGTAGAGCGACGGGTCCGGGCCTATAAGCCAGACCCGGATGACCTGTTCAGTTCGCCGCCGGATCCCCAGGCTATCCGGCAGTCCCTGAAGAGTAACCTGGCGCTGTGCGAGCAACGCCACTTGCAGTTTGCTGAAAACCAGAAACACGCCACCTGGGCGCTCGGTGTCTACAAGGCTGTAGAGCAGGGTTTGGCCGACTTTCTGCTCGATAACATCGACCTGACCAAGTTCCTGTTTATCGGCATGTTTGCTCTGGCTGCAGCCATTGCCGCAATGGATGCCGACCACATTGCTTTGCGTCTGCCCCGCAATCGGGCGGAGTGGCGTTTAAGCCAGGGCGTGCAGTTCGTCATCAATGGCCTGATGGTGCTGTCATTGAACGCGTACATGGGCCGGCTGGCTCAGTCTCCGGGGTCTGAGGCGAACATTGTCCTGCAGTACGCCTGGGCAGGCGTGTTCGGGCTGTTCATGATCATCAATGCTTTTCGCTTCGTCTATGTGCCGGAGCGAATGAGGGCGGGCAGTCTGGCGCTGGCTTCCGGCCTTGTGGTGCCGCTGTATTGCACCATGGGCTTCATTGCCATGAGCTATTTTTTCTTTGTGGATGGCTACTCCTCCGGGCTGGCAATCTACTTCGGCATGATGTCGAACCTGTCGTCCATGTTCATCAACATCGGACTGTACGTGCTGGTGGGTATGATGCTCAAACAGACCCGGGTTCCGGAGCTGTTGCTGAATCTGGTGAAGCCCTTCAATCTGCCCGCACCCTTGCTGGCTTCGGTGATCATCTTTGCCACTGCCTTCCCGACAGCATTTACCGGAGCCTCCGGCATTTTCATTCTGGCCGTGGGCGGGGTTGTCTACGACGAGCTTCGGCGGGCCGGGGCAGGGCGTCAATTGTCACTGGCTACGACCGCCATGTCTGGCAGCCTTGGGGTGGTGCTCAATCCCTGCTTGCTGATCGTGGTGGTTGCCGCACTGAACAAGGAAGTGACGACCACCGAAATGTATGGATGGGGGTTCTGGGTGTTCATCATGTCGGCCACCCTGTTCTCCTTTGTGGTGTGCAAAACCGAAGGCAACTGGAGACCAAGGCCGGCCCCGGGTGCTTTCCGCGCGGCCGTCATGGAGCTGCGACCGTTGTTGCCCTACGCACTGACGGCAACGGCAGTGATCCTGGCCATCTGGGCGATCCTGGGGCTTCAATTCAACGAGTACAGCGCGCCTTTGATTCTGCCGCTGGTTATGCTGGCGCTGGTTGCCCTGGACGCCGGCCGGAATAGCCGTGACGAAGGCCAGAGCCGTACCAGTGCGTTTTTCTCCCGAAGCACAGCGGCTGCCAGCGATTCGGCTGTGCACATTGGCGCACTACTGGCGCTGATTGGTTTCTCTATCTGTCTGGGCGGTATTCTTGAGCGTTCTGATATTGTTCATGCCCTGTTCCCGGAGGATCTGACCAGCCCCTGGATTGCCATGCTGGTAATCGTGGTCATGCTGACGGTGATCGGGATGGTGATGGATCCGTTCGGTGCCGTCATACTGGTTTCCGCCACTATTGCCCAACCGGCCCTGCAGATTGGCATTGACCCACTGCATTTCTGGATCGTCTGCCTGGTGGCATTTGAACTTGGCTATCTCAGCCCGCCGGTTGCCCTGAATCACCTGCTGACCCGGCAGGTGGTGGGTGAAACCGAAGTGCTGGCAGCGGAACGCACCGGCACCTTCTGGCACCGCTATGAGAGATTGTTGCTGCCGCTGGTTGTGATGATTCCCACGCTTCTGCTGGTGGCCTTTGTGCCCATGCTTTTCTACGCTTTGTAAGGCCAGGAGAAGCGAAGTACTATGAAAGAACCCGCGATGCCAAGGCCCGCGGGTTTTTTCATGGGGCCCTTGAAGGTCTGACACAGGTCGATCAGGGATGTCTGGCCGTATACTCTGTGAACAGTTTCAACAAAGAATAAGAGAGACGCCGTGAGATTGTCGATTCTTGCTTTTGTTCTGGTGCCAGGGATGGCATTGCTCACCGGTTGTGGCGGTGGTTCGGGCGGTTCCGATGCCGTTGCACCAATAGCGCCGCCCAGTCCGCTTTCCGGGGTTATCAGTATCGAAGCCAACAGCCGGGTTGATCAGGACACGATGGACCAGTTGGGGCTGGATGGGGCGAGACCTGCACCTGAGACTCAGAGACTCCCCGAAAACTTCGTGCTGGCTGGCTATGTCAGTGGGAGTGGTGGAACCTATCCCGCCAATCAATCCGCTTGCCAGCCGTTGTTCTACTCGGCCGATTCCAACGATACCTACACCGTCCCACTGGCCCCGGGCGAAACGCTTGTATTGCAGAGTTTTGGTAGCTGCCTGGGCGATCCAGAACTAGAGCTGCAGCTTGATTCACTGCCCGTGAAAACGGCGACAATTGGCAGTTCCGTCGTTCTTGCGAACTTTACGGAGGCTCGCGATTACAGGGTCACCATTACGAACCGAAGCGATGTACCGGCGAGGTACATCCTCGCCAAAACTGTCAGCATGACGTCGAATGGCCTCTCCTTTGAATGGCCTGATTACGAATTTGCAGAGGACCGCGCCCTGATCACAGTGGAGGGTGATCAGGGCGCGCAGATGGCGCTGGCATCCATGCAGGGCATTGCCCCAAGGCATCTCGGCGGCGAGAGCTGGCTGTTAACCCGAACGGCCCCCGCATCCCGGATTACCAATGCCAACCAACGCAAGCATGAAACCCTGAACTGGATCCGGAACCTTCGGCAAAAGCCGGGTTTTGCGCAGGTGCAGCCGGATTACCTGTTCAGCAGTCAGCAGGCAGGCACCCCCATCAACGAGCCTTTCTATCCTCGTCAGTGGCACTATGGCTTGATCAACGGGCCGGCGGCATGGCAACTGGTTCATGGCGGTGGTGCAGGGGTCAATGTAGCCGTATTGGATACGGGTATTCTTCGGCTTAATTCTGGCCAATGGCACCCGGACCTGGATGCCAACATCATTGCCGGTTGGGACTTTGTGGATAATGACAATAATCCCGCAGATCCCGGTAACAGCATTGGCGGTGACGTGTTTCATGGCACCCATGTGGCTGGCACCATTGGCGCTGTTATAAATGGAGACGGTATCGGCGGCGTCGCCTTTGGCTCAGGTATTGTCCCGGTGCGTGTGCTGGGTGAGGGCGGCACTGGCTCAGCCTCCGATCTAATTGAGGCAATCAACTGGGTGGTTAATGAGGGGCAGGTCGATGTCGTCAATATGAGCCTGGGGGGATTGCCGGAGATTCCCCAGTTGGAGTCTGTGCTACAAAAAGGCGTTGAGAGGGATGTACTTTTCGTTGCCGCCGCAGGTAATTCATCAACCTCAGTAAAATCTTATCCAGCGGCGTCGCCCTACGTATTGGCTGTCAGTGCTGTGGATGGCGCCGGCAATCTGGCGGGCTACTCGAACTTTGGCAGCTGGATTGATCTCGCTGCGCCGGGCGGCGATGCCAGTCGTGATGGGAACCTGGATGGCAGCTCGGATGTGGTCTGGAGCTCCAGCGGTGAACTAACGGCGACTGGCCCGCGAGCGGGTTATCTTGGTCTTCAGGGGACCTCCATGGCGTCGCCCCATGTGGCGGGCGTTTTGGCCCTGATGAAGGAGGAGAGTCCCGATCTTAACCACGCCCAGGTGATCCAAGCGCTCAGAAATGGCGAGCTAACTGATTATAACGGTAGCCGAAGTGATGCTCTGGGTTACGGAGTGATTGACGCTGCCAAAGCAGTCTCTGCCGCCTCCAGCACTTTTGAGCAGACCGTACTCTCTGCTTCCCCGGCCGTGGTGTCGTTGAGCAGTGAGGGTCAGGACCAGCAGAGGGTTGATCTCAATGTTTTCGGCAATGATGCGATTTCCGGTGTTTCGGTTAGTTCTCTCCCGGCCTGGCTTTCGGTGACTACGGATAACCTGGACTCGAGACCCTATTCACTGACCCTGGCATTACTCATAGACCGGCTTGTGGCTGGTGAGGCGGCAAAGGGCACTATTGAAATTTCCTATTCGGTGAACGGCTCAGCGGAGACTCTGTCCATTCCTGCGATTGGCCAACTAATCAGCGATCAGGAGGCGAGAAATGCCGGTCGGCACTTTGTGTTGCTGGTGAATACCGAGCCTGATGCGCGCGGGCTTTATCTGGCGGAATCCCAGGTGGTAGTGGATGCTGAGTCCGGCCAATATCCCTTCCGTTTCGAGTTTGATGACGGCGAGGAGCCGCGGCGTTTGAGTGAGGTTCGTCCGGGTGACTACTATCTGGTGGCCGGAACAGACCATGACGGAGATGGCCTCATCTGCCAGCCTGGAGAAGCCTGTGCAGAATACCCGGTTGCGGGTTTGCGTGAGATCGTTTCCATTACGGATGAGTCAAGCCTGTCTGATATCCGCATGACCACCAGTTTCTCGCGTCCAACCATTTCTACCTCCAACCCTGATATCCTTCCCAGGCCCGGGTTTAAAGGTTACAGATTACTGCCGCCTGACCAGGCGCCCTCGACCAACGACGGAGTAAAAGCAGTTCAATGAAAAGGACTCTGGTTCGATCATTTATCATCTCCGCTGCGATGCTGCTTCTGGCGGCGTGCAGCGCCACGGGCGGTCCCGGCGAGGGTGAGGGTGTCATGGTGCGGCAGATTACCCAGTCCGCTTATTGCGGCCTGACGGGGCCGGGGGTGGCGTTTGTGCGTTCGGAGGCCGATCGCGAAGCACTCCTGGATGTGAGTGGCCAGAATATGGCCACGGATGTGGTGCGCAAGGTTGATCTGAGCCGGGAGGCACTGGTGATGGTCACGCTCGGCCAGAAACCAACCGCCGGTTACAGCGTCGGGCTCCAGTCTGCGCTGGCGCAAGGCGAGAGTCTGGTGCTCGACATGCGGGTGAATGAACCGGCGCCGGACATGATGGTGGCCCAGGTGATTACCTCGCCCTGTGCGGTACTTGCGGTTGAGCCTCGGGGCTGGCAGCAGATTCGTGTGCAGGGCCTGACTGAGCAGCCACTGGTTCGGACGTTTGAAAACTGAAACCACTTGGCGCAGCCACAAAACAACCGTTGATCTTTCAGCCTGAATCCCTAAGCTATGGCGCAACGATCATTTGCGGAGCCATGCCATTCCTATGAGCGAGCAACAGTACAACGCCGATGCCATTGAAGTCCTGAGCGGTCTTGATCCGGTGCGCAAGCGCCCGGGGATGTATACCGACACGTCGCGGCCCAACCATTTGGCCCAGGAAGTCATTGATAACAGCGTTGACGAGGCCCTGGCCGGCCACGCCCGGCGGATTGATGTGGTGCTGCACAGCGACAATTCCCTGAGTGTCGAGGACGACGGCCGGGGCATGCCGGTCGACCTGCACAAGGAAGAAGGACTGCCCGGGGTGGAGCTTATCCTTTCCCGGTTACACGCCGGTGGAAAGTTTTCCCAGGGCAACTACAACTTCTCCGGTGGTCTGCACGGCGTGGGTGTTTCCGTGGTCAATGCCCTGTCCACGCATCTGGAAGTGACCATCAAGCGGGATGGTCAGGTGCATCGGATGACGTTCGCCAACGGTGACAAAGCCTCCGAGCTGGAAGTGGTTGATACCGTAGGCAAGCGCAATACCGGTACCCGCCTGAAGTTCACGCCCGACCCCAAGTATTTTGACAGTCCCAATTTTTCGGTCAGCCGTTTGCGCCACAACCTTCGTGCCAAGGCGGTTCTTTGCCCGGGGCTGACGGTGACCTTTCTGCAGGAGAAGACCGGCGAGAAAGACGAGTGGTTCTACGAGGACGGTCTTCGGGATTATCTGCGAACGGCTCTGGCCGATATTGAAGCGGTGCCGCTTGACCCCTTCACCGGAAGTTTCTCCGGCAACAAGGAAGCCGTGGACTGGGCTATCCAGTGGCTGCCAGAGGGTGGTGATGCGGTACTGGAGAGTTATGTCAACCTTATTCCCACTGCCCAGGGTGGTACCCACGTCAATGGTTTGCGCACCGGCCTGCTGGAAGCCATGCGGGAGTTTTGTGAATTCAGAAACCTGCTGCCCCGGGGGGTAAAGTTGTCGCCCGAGGACATCTGGGAACGGGTAGCCTATGTACTGTCGTTCAAGATGCAGGAGCCCCAGTTTTCCGGCCAGACCAAGGAGAGGCTGTCTTCCAGGGAAGCCGCTGCCTTCGTCTCCGGGGTGGTGAAAGATGCCTTCAGCCTGTGGCTGAACCAGCACACCGACATTGCCGAAGCCCTGGCGGAACTGTTTATCAGTAATGCCCAGCGCCGGTTGAGGGCGAGCAAAAAAGTGGCCAGAAAGAAGGTGACCTCTGGCCCGGCGTTGCCCGGCAAGCTGGCGGACTGTTCCGGCGGTGACACCGCGAGATCGGAGTTGTTCCTGGTGGAAGGTGATTCCGCCGGAGGTTCCGCCAAGCAGGCCAGGGATCGGGAATTCCAGGCGGTCATGCCGTTGCGGGGTAAGATTCTGAACACCTGGGAAGTGGACTCGGGTGAAATCCTGGCGTCCCAGGAAGTACACGATATTGCCGTTGCTATTGGTGTGGATCCTGGCTCTGACGACCTTGCCGGCCTGCGCTATAACAAGATCTGCATCCTGGCCGATGCGGATTCGGACGGCCTGCACATCGCCACGCTGCTGTGCGCTTTGTTTGTGAAACACTTCCGGCCGCTGGTGGCGGCCGGGCACGTGTTCGTGGCGATGCCCCCGCTGTACCGCGTGGATCTCGGCAAGGAAACCTTCTATGCCCTCGACGAACACGAGAAACAGGGCATCATCGACCGCCTGGCCGCGGAAAATCGCAAAGGCAAGATTCAGGTAACGCGCTTCAAGGGACTGGGCGAGATGAACCCGTTGCAGTTGAGAGAAACCACCATGGCACCGGACACCCGCCGCCTGGTTATGCTCACTCTGGAAGAAGGGGATGATACCGACGAGCGGATGGACATGCTGCTGGGCAAGAAGCGCGCGTCGGATCGCCGGGCCTGGCTGGAAGCTTACGGAAACATGGCCGACGTGGCAGTTTGATATTCCATAATCAGCTATAAAAATCGATAGTTATTCTTTCTCAGAATTGCTTTGCCTCGCTATCCTGCCAGTTTTCAAACCGGAAAAGACCGAATTATGGACTGGCAAGGATGGTTTTCCCTGGGGTTGGCGCTTACCGCCCTGCTATTGATGAGTTCAGGCCGCTTTGCACCGCATCTGGTGATGATGGCGGTGCTTGTGGTGCTCAGTGCCAGTGGCATCATCTCCGCCGATCAGGCGCTGGCCGGATTCAGTAACAGCGGCTTGATCACCGTGGTGGCCATGTTTGTGGTGGCCGCAGGCATTCATCATTCCGGCGGTGTCGATCTGCTGGTTAACCATCTGCTTCGCAATCCCAAATCGGTCCGTTCCGCGCAGGCTCGCATAGCTCTGCCGGTTTCCCTGCTGAGTGGCTTCCTCAACAATACACCGGTGGTTGCCACCATGATTCCCGCCGTCCATGCCTGGTCCCGGAAGATCGGTATTTCACCCTCCAAGTTGATGATTCCGCTGAGTTACTCAGCGATTCTGGGCGGCACACTGACACTGATTGGCACCAGCACCAATCTGGTTGTTAATGGTCAGTATCAGCAACTGACCGGTGAGGCCGGGTTCTCGATCTTTTCCATTACGGCGGTTGGTTTACCGGTGGCCATTATCGGTCTGGCGGTCATGCTTCTGGTCATGCCGCGGGTGCTGCCAGACCGTAAGGATCAGCAGAAGTTTGGCTCCATGAGGGAGTTCACGCTGGAAGTGGCGGTGTCCTTTGAAGGTCCGCTGGTGGGCCGGACCGTGGGTGAAGCCGGCTTACGGGAACTGGAGCGATTGTATCTGGTGGAAATCGAGCGGGATGGCAGTGTGGTCACTGCCGTCCCCTCGGAAGAACGGCTGCGTGGCGGTGATCGGCTGGTGTTTGCGGGCGATACCCAGGCGATCTCAGACCTGTTGCGCATCAATGGCATCGTGCCGTCGGTGCACGACGATGAACCCAGTCTCAGTCAGGATCGTGCCGAGCGGCGGTTGGTGGAAGCCGCTTTGTCTCCGCAATCGGATGTGCTGGGCCTGACCATCCGGGACGCAAGGTTCCGGGACCGTTACGGCGCCGTGGTGCTGGCGGTGGCCCGGGGCGGCGAGCGTGTGTCAGGCAACCTCGGCAACATTCGCCTGAAACCCGGCGATGTCCTGCTGCTGGAGGCGCGTCCGGCCTTCGTCAGCCGTCAGCGCTACAACAAGGATTTTCTGCTCATCAACGACCTGGAAACGGAAACGCCCCGACATGACCGGGCCTGGCTTTCCTGGGGTATCCTGCTTGTGTTGGTGAGCCTGGCGGCCTGCGGGGTGATGAGTATGCTCAACGCCGGCTTACTGGGAGCCGCTCTGATGATCCTGTCCGGCTGCTGCTCGGTGGGGCAGGCTCAGAAATCGGTGGATGTGCCGGTCATCCTCACCATCGCAGCGTCCTTTGCGCTGGGAGCGGCATTGGAGGAAACCGGAGCAGCGGCGTTTATGGCCGAGGGTATTTTGGCTTTCAGTGCAGGCCAGGTGCTGCTAACACTGTTTCTCGTATACTGCGCTGTGTCGTTTCTGACCGAGGTCATCACGAACAATGCCGCAGCTGTACTGGTGATTCCGGTTGTGCTGTCGATGACCGGGAGCATGGGGGTGCCTGCAGAACCCTTTGTTATTGCAGTGATGATGGCAGCCTCCGCCAGCTTCGCCACGCCATTGGGGTATCAGACCAATATGATGGTGTTTGGTCCTGGTGGCTACCGGTTTTCCGATTTCGTGAAAGTGGGGTTGCCCATGAATGTGCTGGTGGGGTTGGTAACGGTCGCGGTGATTGCGGTGGTTTACGGGTTGTGATCCGCGTTGGCAAGAATATCGCAGCAGAGTACCCGGAGTTTGCCGTCCTGACGGAAGGCCAGTGACAGAGTCACGCACATGTAGGCGCCAGTGACGCACAGATAGGGAGTGGTCACATGAATGTTCTCTGGCTGGGCCAGCGCCTGGCGGAGATACTGCTGGCGAAACCAGTCTGCACTGCTGGTGTTTTCCAGTGGTCGGAATCTTGGGTCCTGCTTTTTAACGGCGGACTCGGAAACCAGAGTGTCTTCCAGCTGAACGCCCTGATCGTCCACCAGATAGCAGCGGGAAACCGTGTGGTGGCTGAGCAGCTCAAAGCAGGCCTGATCCATGGACAGACCCTTCTGCAGGCGTTCGATCACCCGCCGGAAAGGCCCGCTGAAATGGTTGACGACCAGTTGGGTCGGGTCGTGGCTAATCTGCTTGCTGCTTTTGTACTCTTCGAGCAAATCCTCGAAATTCATTGTGCTTTGGGGCAGTTCGTCCAGTTCCAGGCAGGGTCGGCGAAAGTAGAAGCCCTGTACAAAGTCGACACCGGCATCAATGGCAATCATGGCCTGATCCCGGGTTTCCACTCCTTCCAGCAACACCAGGCAGCCAGATTGATGCAGCAGGGATACCATGCCGTTCAGTATCTGCCTGGCGCGGCGATCTTCGGTTGCCCGGGTCAGCAGGGTACGGTCCAGCTTGACGATGTCCGGTGACAGATTCCAGATGCGCTCGAAATTGGAGTGCCCGGCACCAAAATCGTCAATGGCGGTCAGACACCCCAGTTTGCGGTAGTAGGCAACGGTATCCCGTAGTCGTTCAGCATCGTCGGTTGGCTGTTCAACGATTTCCATCACGATTCGATGTGGCGGCAGCCCGGTTTTCTCAAGCAATTGTCCAAAAAAGGAATCGGATTGAGAGCCGGAAGTGACCACCCTCGGGGAGACGTTCAGGAACAGCCAGTTGACCTGATCCTTGATCTCGCTGTAGTTGCGAATGTGCAAGTACCGGCAGAGTCTGTCCAGCAACAGATTTTCGGCTTCGGATGCGGGCAGCTCGAACAGGTGCAAAGGCAGAACAGCTGAATTGTCGTTATCGAAGGCCCGGATCAGGGCTTCATAACCGACGGTACGTTTGTGGGAAATGCTGTAAATCGGCTGAAGGGCGGTGCGCAGTTTGAGCCCGCGAAAATCCGCTGTCCACACCTGACCCTGCTGATTAAGCATGGGGGAAAGCAGGTCTACTTCCGGCGCGGGTAGCGAATCGGGAAGATTGTGGGACATAGGCAGGTCTGTACCCTTCAACGAATACATTGGCGCAGTACTGAAGTACACGCCAATCTGTTAGCCACTGTGCCTGTGTCCCTGGCACGGACGCCTGAAATTCAGGCGTTACCTCATCAATTCGTCGAAGGTTGCCAAAAAACAAGAACCATTACCACTACTTAATGCATAAAAGACGAAACAGTTTGTATCTTTCAGGCATTAAAACGGTGGTAAAGAAAACCCGGCAGTAGCCGGGTCTGTATCAAATCAGTTGTTGCTGGGTACTACCACAGACTCGTCAAATTCAAGTTCCATGTCGTTTCCTCTCGGTCACTGAGGCCCCGTACGGGGCGGATTAAAAGTATGGTTAAAGTTTATCGCTGTCATAATTTTCAACAATCCGTAAAACCGCATACGACCAAAGTGGTTGCTGTCAAGTGTTTGCGGATCGTGGATGCTATGGTCAGAAAATCTGATGCAGGCCAGCAAAACATTTTGATTTTGGTCAGCTCTCTGTCCTTCTAGACTATGCTGATCTTATCTGGAGGACGTGGAAAAGCCGTTTGGGTCCACATCAGCAACGGAGGCGATTGTTTTTATGCAGGCAAAGAATTCAGAAGACGCATACGGGTGGGTGGCAATCCTGCTGCATTGGCTGGTGGCCGTCACCATTATCGGCCTGTTTGCCCTGGGCTTCTGGATGGTCGATCTCTCTTATTATGATCCCTGGTACCGACAGGGGCCGGACATCCACCGCAGCGTGGGTATTCTCCTGTTCATGGCGATGGTGCTCAGACTGGTCTGGCGGCTGTTAAGCCCGCCGCCCAGGCCTTTGCCCAATCACCAGCGCTGGGAGGTGGTTTCTGCTCACCTGGCGCATGTGGCGCTGTATCTGTTGATCTTTGTCGCCATGATCAGTGGCTATCTGATTTCAACTGCTGACGGCTCTGCGATCCATGTGTTCGGCTGGTTTCAGGTGCCATCGGTGACAGGCCAGGTGAAAGGCCTCGAAGATACGGCGGGAGCCATCCATTACTGGAGCACCTGGGCGATTGTCGTCCTGGCCGGCGTTCATGCGCTGGGGGCGTTGAAGCATCACTTGATCGACCGGGACAGTACGCTTCGCAGAATGCTTGGGTTGGCCTGACAGTTCAGGTCCAGCCAGTTCTCTTAACGCAATACAAAACAGACTCAAAAGGAGTGAATAATGAAGAAGATTCTTTTGGCTTCAGCCATTTCAGCCGCCATGGTTGCCTCTGCACAGGCAAACGAGCACAGCGGTACTTACGCTTTCGATACCCAGGGCACGCATCAGTTCATCACCTTCAAGATTTCCCACCTGGGCTACAGCTGGCTGTACGGCCGATTCAACGATTTTGATGGTGAGTTCACCTACGATGCGGACAATCCAGAAAACAGCTCTGTGTCAGTAACGATCGATACCTCCAGCGTTGACAGCAACCATGCCGAGCGCGACAAGCATTTGCGCAGCGAAGACTTCCTGTACGTGAGTGAGTTCCCGGAAGCGACGTTCAAGAGCAAGCGCGTAGTGGTTGACGAGGCCGGTGAGGCGGACATCATTGGTGATCTGACTCTGCGTGGCGTTACCCGGGAAATCACCCTGGATGCTGAGCTGGTTGGCCACGGTGAAGACCCCTGGGGAGGCTATCGCATGGGTTTTGAGGCTGAAACCGAGTTGCGCCTGAAGGATTTCGGCATTCCCATGGATCTTGGCAAAGCCTCCGAAACCGTGGAAATCGAAATCTCGGTAGAAGGCATTCGCCAGTAATCGGATCCTTCCGGCGATGACGCGGCGGTCCGGTTAAACCCGGAACCGCCCTGTCTGTTGTTCCAGCTCCCTGACATAGCTCTCCAGCGATTTGGCAATGCCATCGATGGCTTTGGACCGATCGGCACTGGCCGCAGCCAGATCATTGATATCAGTAATGCTCCGGTTAATTTCATCTACCACCTGAGTCTGCTCTTCGGTGGCGGACGCCACACTGGTGTTGACGTCGGTGATACTGGAGATCGCTTCCAGAATGGCCTGGAGTTCCTGTTCCGCTTCCGTTGCCAGCCGTTCGGTTTCGGTGGCCTCCTTGCTGCCGGTCTCCATCACGCTCACGACGTCCGAAACACCGGTCTGCAGTGCGGTTATCATGGTCTGAATATCTTCTGTCGACTGGCCGGTGCGTTGCGCCAGAGTACGGACTTCATCCGCCACCACGGCGAACCCACGGCCTTGCTCACCGGCCCGGGCAGCCTCAATGGCGGCGTTCAGAGCCAGCAGGTTGGTCTGCTCGGCAATGCCGCGAATGACATCCAGCACCGAAGTAATGTTGTCGGAATCCGCAGAAAGTTTGCGGATAACCTCAACCGCTTTGGAAATCTGGGCGGCCAGGCGGTGCACCTGTTTCGACGAGTTGCGGATGATCTGGGCGCTGTTGTTCCCCTTGGTTTCCGCTTCGCGAGTGATCTCTGCGGCGCGGGAGGCGTTCCCGGCTACTTCTTCAATCGCACTCTGCATTTCGTTGATAGCGGTGGCCACCATGGAAATGGAGTCGGTCTGGCGGGTCACACCATCGTTGTTGTCCCGGGCGGCAGTGGCCAGCTCGGTGGCACCCGCACCGAGATCGCGACTCAGATTCTGAATGGACCCGATCATGCCCTGCAGGTTTTCCAGTACCTGGTTGAAACTTCTGGCCAATTTGCCGAGATCATCCTCGACCGTTACCGGAACCCGCTGAGTCAGGTCGCCTTCGCCCTGGGCAATGTTGTCGAGCTGATCCCGGAGGGCGCTGATCGAAGAAATGATCAGTTTCATGAATACAAAGAACAACGCAATGGCGATAATGATGGCAATCACGGTGATCGCAAGAACAGTGGCCGAACTGGAGGTGCCTTCGGCGGAGGCTTCGGCGGAACGTTGTTGAGCCTGCTCGTCAGCGTGAGCACCGGCGTTGTCGTAATAATCCCGGAGTTGGTCAAACAATGGGGCTGTTTCTGTGGCAGCGAGACTCCGGGCTTGTTCCGGATTGCCGTTTGAGGCCAGCTCCATCACCCTCCGAGCGGACTGTTCCCAACGATCAAATGCCCCTTCGAATCCGTCGCTGACATCCGAAATGCCCGTTCCTGCAAGGCGTTGAGAGCTTTCCAGGAAGCGCTGCCTGGCTTGCTCGGTGTTTTCATTGAAATCCTCCAGAGCTCCGGAGGTGTCTTCATTGTTGAAGGCCTGGTCCAGCAGTGTCATTTGGGCCACCAGTGCCTGATAGAGATCGCGGTCACCATTGAGGATCTGGCTGACCGAAGGCAGGTAGGTGGCGGCTATGTCGTCGGTATCGGAAACCAGATTACGTGCCGTCAGAACGCTGAAGACACCGACGATGACCAAGGCAAGCGCCGTGATGGCAAAAGGAAGTGCGATTTTGGTGCGTAATCCGAGTTTCTTCAGAGCGGTCATCTAACCCCCCAGGCTTCGACGTTAATGTCTTATCCAAAGCGTAGCAGGGGGGGCAGATTTGTCACATTTGAGATGCCAGGCCCTTGATATGGGTCAGGATTTGCCGACGGTTTCGGCGGATGAAGGTTCGTCAGTCTGTTCACAGGCACGGCAAAGATGCCGTTGACGGAGGAACTGGGCGGCGAAAATAACGGCCCATATCAGTACCCCCGCCCAGATATAGGGCTCGGGAACCTGGAAGGTACCACTGATGGCAAACTCCACCAGGAGCATCAGGGCAACGGCCAGAACCGCATTGACCATGGCCGTAACCATGGCTTGCCCGCAGGCTTTGAGATTGGGTTTCATAGGTTTCCGCTTGTTCAGAGAGTAAACGGCGTTCTAATCACTGTGGCGAGAATACGGCTCACCTTACAGAGTCTCCATGCGGGAATTCCGCTATTGGAAATTGGTGTATCGGGGCTGGCGTCCATATAATGTGCGCCACAACATTGATAGGCATCCAAGGCAAAGAGGCGTCCATGCCAGAGTTTCAGACAACGGATGAAGGTTTCGAGCGGGTATCACTCCGGGACTACACCGAGAAGGCGTACCTGGACTATTCCATGTATGTCATTCTGGACCGGGCTCTGCCCAACGTAGGGGACGGGCTCAAGCCCGTACAGCGGCGGATTGTATACGCCATGTCGGAGCTGGGGCTGAAGTCCACCTCCAAATACAAGAAATCGGCTCGTACCGTGGGTGATGTGCTTGGTAAGTTCCACCCGCACGGCGACAGTGCCTGTTACGAGGCCATGGTGCTCATGGCCCAGCCGTTTTCTTACCGCTACCCGCTGGTAGACGGGCAGGGTAACTGGGGGTCTCCGGATGATCCCAAATCCTTTGCCGCCATGCGATATACCGAATCGCGGCTGGCCCCCTTCGCGGAAGTGTTGCTCAGTGAGCTCGGGCAGGGAACCGTGGATTGGGTGCCAAACTTTGACGGCACCATGGAAGAACCCTCGGTGCTTCCGGCCCGGCTTCCGCACGTGCTGCTCAACGGTACCACGGGTATTGCCGTTGGTATGGCGACGGATATTCCGCCCCATAATGTTCGGGAAGTCACAGCCGCCTGTATTCGTTTGCTGGATCAGCCCGATGCGTCCGTGGATGAGTTGTGCGAACACATCAAAGGACCGGACTTCCCGACCAGGGCTGAAATCATCACTCCTCGCAAAGACTTGCGCCAGATGTACGAGACCGGTCGGGGGTCGCTGCGGATGCGCGCACGCTGGATTCGCGAGAATGGCGAAGTGGTGATCACTGATCTGCCCCACCAGGTCTCAGGAAACCGGGTGCTGGAGCAGATTGCCCAGCAGATGCAGACCAAGAAGCTGCCCATGGTGGCAGACCTGCGCGATGAATCGGATCATGAAAATCCGACCCGTCTGGTGATTGTGCCCCGCTCCAATCGGGTTGATCTGGACGGGCTGATGGCTCACTTGTTTGCCAGTACCGATCTGGAGAAGACCTATCGGGTCAACATCAACGTGATTGGCAACGATGGCCGGCCAGGCGTAAAAGGCTTGTACACCATTCTGACCGAGTGGCTGGCATTCCGGAAGACAACGGTAACACGCCGTTTGCAGCATCGCCTGGACAAGGTGCTGGCGCGGTTGCATCTTCTGGAAGGCCTGTTGATTGCCTACCTCAACATTGATGAGGTGATCGAGATTATCCGCACCGAAGACAAGCCGAAGGCGGAGCTGATGGCGCGCTTTGGTCTGTCGGCGGAGCAGGCAGAGGCCATTCTGGAGCTGAAATTGCGGCACCTGGCCAAGCTGGAGGAAATGAAGATCCGCGGCGAGCAGGATGAGCTCTCCGCCGAGCGCGATGAGCTGCAGGCCATTCTGGGCTCTGAAGACCGGCTTCGTGAACTGATCAAGACCGAACTCCAGCAGGATGCCGAGACCTTTGGTGATGAGCGCCGTTCGCCGATTGTCGAGCGGGAAGAAGCCCGCGCCTTCAGCGAAACCGATCTGGTATCCAACGATCCGGTGACGGTGGTTCTGTCGGACAAAGGGTGGGTCCGGGCCGCCAAAGGGCACGACATCGACCCCGCTGGTCTCAGCTACAAGTCTGGCGACCGTTTTGCCCTGGCGGCGAAGGGGCGCAACAACCAGCAGGCGATTTTCCTGGATTCCACCGGCCGGGCCTATTCATTAATGGCCCACAGTCTGCCGTCTGCCAGGGGGCAGGGCGAGCCCCTGACCGGGCGAATTAATCCGCCCTCCGGAGCGACCTTCTCCGGTTTGTTGATGGGTAATCCCGAACGTAAAACTCTGCTGGTCACCGACGGTGGCTATGGTTTCGTCACGTCACTCAACGACATGATCAGCAAGAATCGCGCGGGCAAGGCCGTGGTCAGCGTACCCAAAGGCGCCAGAATCATGCCACCGGTAATGATTCCGGAAACGTCATCGACCCTGTACCTGGCGGCCATATCCAATGAGGGCCGCATGCTGGTGTTCCCGCTCAGCGAGCTGCCGGAGCTGGCCAAGGGTAAAGGTAACAAGATCATCAGTATTCCCTCCGCCCGGGTGCAGAATCGCGAAGAATACGTGGTTGCTGTCGCCGTGTTTGGTGAAGAGGATCAGCTGGAAGTGAAAGCGGGCAAGCGCAAGCTCGGCCTGCGGTTTGGCGATCTTGAGCACTACCTGGGTGAGCGGGGCCGTCGTGGTCACAAGCTGCCACGGGGCCTGCAGCGTGTGGATGGTATTGATGTGATTCCTTCGGCTGCGCGGGCCGAGGAAGAAGCCCAGAGCGGGGAGAATACAGACAGTGAGTGAGCTGGTGCTGGTAAACGTATCGGGCCGGGACAAACCCGGCCTGACCTCGGAAATCACCGGAATCATGGGGCGTTACGATGTCCGCATTCTGGATATAGGCCAGGCGGTCATTCATGACCATCTGACCTGGGGCATTCTGATCGAGATCCCGGATGAGTCAAAATCCTCTCCAGTGATCCGGGATTTGCTGTTCCGGCTGCACGCGCTGGATCTGCAGGTGCATTTTGCGCCGATTACCGAGCAGGAATATCAGGCCTGGGCTGAGGGCCGCAACCGGGCCTGTTACATCGTGACCCTGCTGTCCCGCGACATCAAGGCTGAGCAGATCGCCAGGGTATCGGCGATTACGGCGCGTCATGGCCTGAACATTGACAATATTACCCGGCTGTCGGCAAGGCCGTCGCTGAACACCTCGGAAAACCGTATTGCCTGTGTCGAGTTCTCGGTAAGGGGGACGCCCTCGGATCTTGAACAGCTTCGGGCCGATTTCCTGCACATTGCCGGCGAGATGAATGTGGATATCGCCTTCCAGGAAGATTCGATCTTCCGGCGCAACCGCAGGCTGGTGGTGTTCGATATGGACTCCACGCTGATTGAAGCTGAGGTGATCGACGAGCTGGCCCATGAAGCGGGAGTCGGTGAGCAGGTCGCTGAGATCACCGAGCGTGCCATGCAGGGTGAGCTGGATTTCAGTCAGAGCTTTGCCGAGCGCCTGGCCCTGTTGAAGGGGCTGGACGAGTCGGTGCTTGAAGGGATCGCCAACCGGCTGCGAATGACCGAAGGGGCCGAGCACCTGATTCGCAGTCTGAAGGCGCTGGGCTATCGGACCGCCATCCTGTCTGGCGGCTTCACCTATTTTGCTCGTCATCTTCAGAGTAAGCTGGGCATTGACTATATCTACGCCAACGAGCTGGAAATTATCGACGGCAAAGTAACCGGTGAGGTGAAAGGTCAGATTGTAGATGGTAAGCGAAAGGCGGAGTTGTTGCTGGAAATAGCTGAGAAAGAGCACATTTCCCGGGAACAGGTGATTGCCGTTGGGGACGGCGCCAATGATCTGCCAATGCTCAGTCAGGCGGGCCTGGGAGTTGCTTTCCGGGCCAAGCCGCTGGTCAAGGAGTCGGCACGCCACTCCATCTCCACCTTAGGGCTGGATGCCATCCTGTATCTGATCGGGTTCCGGGAAAGCGAGACCAATCAAACGCTTCAGAATACCCACCTCTGAAACCAAAAAAGGGCGAGAATGATCTCGCCCTTTTTTGGTTAAGCGGCCGTTGATCAGTTGTCGCCGAAGTCGTAGTTCATCTCCGGTACCGGCGCCTGCAGGTAGTAGCCCTGAATGTAGTTCACGCCTGCCTGCCAGAGCGTCGCAAGAACGCCGGCGTTTTCCACCAGCGGGATGATGGTCAGCTTGCCGGCATTCTGCAGGCTCTTGACCATTTCCTTGACCTGCTCTTTGGCCTCGTCACTCTTCTGGATCTCTTCCGTGAACGAACCATCAATCTTCACGTAATCCGCCTCAATGTGCTTGAGGGTGTTGAACGGATTGAGTGCGCAGCCGAACTGGGAAATGGATACCTTGCTGTGCAGTTCGTGCACCGCCTTGGTGAAGTCCTTGGCCTGCTTCATGTAGTTGTTGGCATCGCCTTCGCGGATCTGGAAGATCAGCGAATCTCCCGGCAAGCGGGCAGCTTTGAGGGCAACGCTGAGCCAGGGCGTGAAGGTCTTGTCCTGCAGCGTCTCGGCTGTGATGTTCAGGAACAGGCGAGTGTCGTGGCCCCTTGAGCGGTGGCTCGATAGCTGCTTGATGGTTTGCAGGATAACCCAGCGGTCGATCTTGATGGCGGTATCGCTGGGTCCCATCGGCGGCAGGAAGTCATAGGGCGAGACTTCTTCGTTGTCTTTGTTGAGCATCCGGACAAAGGCCTCGTAATGCTCCTCACCCTCACCGCGCAGGTTGATGATGGGTTGGAACAGCAGCCGGAAACGGTTATCGTCCAGAGCCTTGAGAATGGCCTCCACCGAGTTGGTTTCATCAAGGCTCTCGTATTCAGCCGGGTTATAGACCAGGACGCCGTTGCCACGCTCGTGGCCTTGCTGTTTTTTCACATCGGCCGAGGCAGTATGGGCCCGGCCCATGAGTTCTTCGGCCTTTGGTGAGTTTTCCGTGATCGCGGCGATACCGATGGACACGGTCAGCGGAACTGTCCGGCCGTTGATGTCGAACAAGTGGTCCTCGACCGCTTTGCGAATGCGCTCGCACAGCTTTTCCATACTGGCTTCATCGCAGGGCAGGCACATGACGCAGAAGGCATCGTCGCTCAGGCGGGCCAGGGTAACGTCGTCGCCAGCCTGTTCCCGAAGCAGTGTGGCGAGATCGCCCAGCAGCAGATCCGCGCCCGAGATGCCGACCTGGCTCTTCATGCTCAGGAAATTATCCAGGGCAATGTAGGCCAGGGCGCCGGTCTGGTTGTTCTTGCCTGCGGTGGCAATGGCCTGGGCCAGAGCATCCATCAGGTACTGACGGTTGTACAGGCCGGTCAGCAAATCCTGGCTGCTGATCTGTTTCAGCTTTTCCTCCAGCTCGGCATCACTGTGTTCCGGTTGCAGAACGATCTGGGTGCAGGCCTCTCCGTCGTAAGTGGCTGCGGACACCGACATGGTGACATTCAATTCGTGGTCGTCACTGCGGCGCGCGGTGCAGTTCAGAGTCATGCCATCTTTGCGCTCTTCGGCGAACGCTTTCATGAACTCCTTGTATTTCTCCTGGCTTTCCGGCGTAAGGGTATCGAGCACCGGAATGCAAATCAGCTCGTCGATGTCGTCGTAGCCCAGGAATTCCATATAGGACTGGTTGGCATAGATGTGCATGCCATCGTTGATGTAGGCAATGGCATCTTTCGAACTTTCCAGCAGCAACTGGCAACGCTGCTCGGCCTCACGCAGATGAGATTCCAGTACCCGGCGTTTGCGGCGCTCATCAAGAGCTGCCAGCTCCCGCTTGACCACCAGAACGAGCTGGTCGGTGTACTGAAAGGGCACGGCATCCTGGGCACCGGCACGGATGATGTTGACGGTACGCTCGCGGCTGTATTCCTCGGTCAGCAGAACGAAGGGGATGTCCTTGTCCATGCGCTTGACCATGGCCAGAGCATCGTCTGCCCCGAATTCCTGTTCCAGGTCGCGTGCCAGCAGCAAGTCCCAGTTGGAGGTCTTGAGCGCTTCTTCCAGATCTTCTTCCGAGGTAATCCGGTGAGCGCGGGTAGCCTTGCCGGAGTTGCGGAGCAAGCTGACCATGGATTCCGCATCGTTTTGTGATGGGTCAAGAATCAGCAGGTGTACGGTCGTGTTTTTCTTCTGCATTCGTCAGACGTCTCGTGGTGCCGGATATTCACGGACGAATGATGCAGGGGTTGGCCAGCAATAACAACCCTGGCCATGCCGGCAGTTGACGGGCCGCACTATTTAAAGCGACGGCCACAGTGAGTCAAATTCGTCTTCCGTAGTGCCTGGCGTTGATGGGGGAGCACCACGGCCGGCAGTTGGGGTGATGGGATTCTGGAGTTTCAGCTCGAACTGGCTGATGCTGCCAGTGGCCGAGACCTTTTTCAGTAGCTGTCCCTGGTCTTCCCGGCCATCTTGCAGCAGCGAGATCCGGCTGCCGGTCTGGAACGGCAGTCGCGGGGTAATCAGTGTCGCGGCCTGATTGACTACGCTGATTTCGGGCAGCAACAGGCCCCTGAGGTACTCGCTGCTGTTGCCGACTTTCTGGATAAGTCGCACGGCACAGGGCGCGGCGCTCGGTGCCAGCAGCTCTATGCCCACCTGAGTGCCCTGGTTGCGGATCTGGCGCAGCCAGCGCACAACGGCAATGCTCCAGGGGTGCGAGCTCTGTTCTCGTACACCCAGAATTTCACCGGCCTGGAGTGACGCCGGGACATTGCTCTCCCAAGCTACGCAGTAGCCGCCCGGGCTGGTGTTGACCAGTAGTGCATGGTGCGATCGCGGCCGGTTTTTGTCCTGGCTGCCGGAGGGCTGATGACTGCCACCACTGGTGCGGAAGTTGATCGGGGCATCGGCAGAATGCAGCCGGTCTTCGTTTGGGCCGGCATCGTGTGCGCCGGACCAGGCATCTGCCTTGCGATTGGCATTCCGGATAAACAGGTTATCGGATTCGAGATGACTGCTTTCGTTGCCATCCAGGAACTCCGAGAACGATTTCTGGCCGGCTACGAAGTAGTGCGCAGCGGTGAGACCTACGCACACTTCCAGCGTGCCCTGGCTGGCGATGCGGTTAAAGTTGCGCTTGGCCAGAATGCCGAGTGCCTGGCTCAGGTGCGTAAGTAAGGTATCGCTCACCGTGGAGGGAATCTTGAGAGCTTCGCCTCCATGGCCGTCTTGGCGCCTGGCGTGCAGGGTCTCTGCCAGCAGGGTCGACAGATCGCGGGTGTCGAAGCTGAAGCTTTCACTGCCCGGTGTATTTTCGAGCAGGCTGCGGTAGACCGGCGGATTGTCTTTTTCCATATTGATGACGAACAGGCTGTCGGGGCCCAGGTCCGGGGCACACTGGCAGTGCTCGGTCCAGGATTCGAACAGATCATACACCTGTGTCAATTCGGCCTGACGCAGTTGGTTAGGCCGCGCACAGCCGAGCAGAAGAATACGTTTGTAGCTGTCGACAACCGTACTGGCTCGTCGGTGCGTGAGGGTGTCGTCATCCACCTCCATGTTGGCCAGTTTGTTCCGGTGCGCAAAACGGAACATGCGATGGCATTCCAGCCAGCTGTTGGCCGGGCTCGGACAATACAGTTGATGGGACCGAAGTATGGTGGCGGCCAGCTCCGACATTGCCCTATGGATTGCCGTGGCAATTTGGCGCCGGTGTTTGTCTACTCCGCCATTGTCGACGTATTCAAGCAGACAAAGCTTGTATCCGGCGGCCAGGTGCAGCTGAAGTGCCTGGGTCAGATTGGCAATCTTTCGCTGCTTTTCAGGCAGCGCGATGGCGAGCCCGAGGAAGTGTCGCGATAGCTCATTACAGACAAAATGAATCTTGTCCCGCACGATTTCCAGAAATTGCAGGCGCTGGAGCGGCGACAGGAACAGATGGTTCAGCTCAATGATCGCGTGATATAGCTGACGAGATGCCTCGCCGGTATTGGCCATCGGCAACTGATCCGCCCAGGCGCGAAAGGCCTTGGGGCTGGTGTCGCAAAACGACAGGCTGGCTGTTTTCTGTTCAGGAACCTTGAGCTCTGGTTTCAGGATCTTACCATCCATGTTCTCACGCCAATGTCGGGACCGCGGTAGATGTAACTCAGCGAAAACGCCGAAAATACAGGTCGTTATTGTTTATGGATCTTGCACTTTAAGATAGCAAAGCAACGACAAAAAGCGAGAAAATCACGAGTTGACAATCTTTGACAAGTGAAAATGGGCCATCTTTTGCGACAGGTCTCACGAGCCCAGGTCCAGTGGGGTCTTGCTGGCGCGGCCGGGAAGCTCCCGAACCAGCTTTGGAACCAGGAAGCCGGGCAGGTTTTCCAGCATTTCATTAACTATCCGGATGGCATCGGTGTCACTCACGGAAAAGTGCCGGGCACCGGAGACGGGATCAAAGGCGTGCAGGTAATAAGGCATAACCCCCGCTTCGAATAACGTCTCGCTCAAGGCTGAAAGTGTGGCACTGCTATTGTTGACACCTCTAAGGATCACGCTCTGGTTAAGCAGGGTAACCCCGGCCTCGCTCAGGCGCCGGAACGCCTGGCGGGTCACCTGGTCGATTTCCGCCGGGTGATTCACGTGCACCACCAGGACCTTTTGCAGTCGGGTTCGGGACAGCCAGTCAATCAGGCTGTCGCATACGCGCTGTGGTATCACTACGGGCAGACGGGAATGAATGCGCAAACGGCGAAGATGGGGGATGTCACCAAGTAGTTCGGCCCATTGCGAGAGCAGGCGGTCGTTCACTGCCAGTGGGTCACCACCACTGAAAATCACTTCGTTGATTTCCGGGCTGGCGGACAGGCTGTCGATGACCTGGCGCCGGTCTTCCGGCCCAAGACGGTGATCGCCATAGGGAAAATGCCGACGAAAACAGTAGCGGCAATTGATAGCGCATTGTCCCGTGATCATGAGCAAGGCACGGCTGGTGTATTTGCGAATCAGGCCGGTGGTCTGGATGGCCGACGCCTCTTCCAGCGGGTCCGATACGAAATCCGGATGAACTTCCGCCTCTTGGGTGACAGGAAGTACTTGCCGCAGCAAGGGGTCATCCGGGTTGCCTGGCTCAATCCGTGCCAGGTAGGGCTCGGGCACCCGGATCGGAAACAGTCTGTGGCCGCAGGCGGCGCCTCTTAACCAGTCCTCCGGAGCGAGCCCCAGACGTTCCAGCAGTTGTTCCGGCGTAGTGACCGATTGGCTTAGTATCTGTTGCCAGTCCGGTGTGTTGCCTGGTTCAACCCGGACATCGGGTGGATGGCTGGCATCGCGGGCTTCTATACGGGCGGGGGTTCGCTGTATCATAGCGACCTTTGAAATTTTAACGACAGTCTGTCAGGTGGACATTTCATGGCTTCATATTCTACCAACGAATTTCGCAGCGGTCTCAAGGTTTTGCTGGATGGCGACCCTTGTATCATGCTCGAGAATGAATTCGTCAAGCCGGGCAAGGGCCAGGCATTCAACCGGGTCAAGCTGCGCAACCTCATGACCAACCGGGTCTGGGAGCGTACCTTCAAATCCGGAGAGTCTCTGGAAGCGGCCGACGTTGTCGAGCAGGATATGGAATACCTGTATACCGATGGCGAGTTCTGGCACTTCATGCTGACTGATGGCTCCTTCGAGCAGTACGCGGCTGATGCCAAGGCGGTTGGCGATACCGTCAAGTGGCTGAAAGAGCAGGACGTTTACACCGTGACTCTGTACAACGGCGCGCCGCTGACCGTGACCCCGCCGAACTTTGTCGAGCTGGAAGTGGTTGATACCGATCCCGGCATGAAAGGCGACACTGCCCAGGGTGGCTCCAAGCCCGCGACCCTGTCCACAGGTGCCGTTGTGAACGTGCCCCTGTTCATCACCATTGGTGAGGTGCTGAAGGTTGATACTCGCTCCGGTGAATACGTCAACCGTGTCAAAAGCAGCTAATCATCGATCATGACTGATCGCCCTGTCTGGCAGCCCTCTGCCTCCCGGGCCGCTCTGGAAAGCCGCGCACAGCTTCTGGCCCACGTGCGCGGCTTTTTTTCTGAGCGGCGGGTGCTGGAGGTAGAAACCCCGGTACTGGGACGCCACGGCGTAACCGACGTCAATCTCGACGGCATTCCCTCTGCGGTCGACGCTGGCGGCGTTCAGGGGGGCTGGTTGCAGACCTCCCCTGAGTATCACATGAAGCGGCTGCTGGCCGCAGGTTCAGGATCAATATTCCAGATTGCTCGAGTGTTTCGTAACGGTGAGCGCGGCAAACGTCACAATCCGGAATTCTCCATGCTGGAGTGGTACCGCGTTGGCTTTGACGATCAACAACTGATGCGGGAAGTCGCAGATCTGGTCTGTGGCTGGCTGGAGTGCTCGCCGCCGGTAACCCTCAGCTACCGTGAGGCAATGCAGTCCATTGCGGGTATCGACCCGATGACCATCACCGACCGGGACCTTGAACGCTACTGTGAGCAGTGGCTGGAGCCGGAACAGCTGGCTGGCCTCGGCCGGGATGGCTGCCTGGATCTGGTCATGAGTTTCGTGGTGGAGCCGAAGCTGGGCTGTGAGCAACCGGTTTTCATTACCCGCTATCCCGCCTCCCAGGCCGCTCTGGCACGCATCTCTGAGCATCAGGGCTTCAGAGTGGCGCACCGGTTTGAGCTCTACATTCATGGCCTGGAGCTATGTAATGGTTACTGGGAGTTGACCGATCCGGCCGAGCAGCGGGCCCGTTTTGCCGCCGATAACCATCTCCGGCGTGCCAGTGGCAAGCCGGAGATGGCGCTGGACGAGTCTTTTCTGGCAGCGCTGGAGACAGGCCTGCCGGAATGCGCCGGTGTGGCCATGGGCCTTGACCGCCTGTTGATGCTCAAGCTGGGCAGTCGCAACATTCAGGACGTTATTGCGTTTCCGATTGAGCGGGCCTGAGCCCTGCTATTTGACGTTCAGTTTGCCGAAGGCTTCACCCAGCTGTACCGTTTTCTCGGCCACCTGGTTCGGTTGCCATTTAACTGCACCCTTGGGCATCACCAGCACGACGGTTGAGCCCAGGCGGAAACGGCCCATTTCCTGACCCTTTTCAAACTGAACGGCATCGTCTCCGCGGTACTGCCATTGCGTAACTTTGCCGGAATTGGGGGCTACCACGCCGGCCCAGGTGGTTTCCACGCTGCCTACAATCATCGCGCCGACCAATACCATAGCCATGGGGCCCGCCTCGGTGTCGAACAGGCAAGCCACCCGTTCGTTTCGGGCGAACAGGTTCGGCACATTTTCGGCGGTTACCGGATTGACTGAGAACAGCTTCCCGGGTACGTAGACCATTTCTTTCAGGGTGCCAGCCATGGGCATGTGAATACGGTGGTAATCCTTGGGCGACAGGTAAATAGTGGCGAACTCGCCTTCCCGGAAGGGCTCGGCCCGTTCGTCATCGCCGCCGAGCAGTTCAGTGAGACTGAATGACTGTCCCTTGGCCTGGAATACACGGTCTGTGCTGATCTGGCCAATCTGGCTGATGGCGCCGTCCACCGGGCTGGTGAGGGTTTCCGGTGCGGGGTCTATGGTGCGAGCGCCCGGCTTGAGTGCACGGGTAAAAAACGCGTTGAACGTGGGGTAGGCGGTAAAGTCTGGCTCAGCGGCCTCGCTCATGTTCACGCCATAGCGGCCGATAAACCATTTGATCACACGGTTTTTCAGGGCTGGAGTGCTCTCGCTGTCGGCCAGACGGCCTGCCAGGCGGGAAACCGCCAGCTGGGGTGTGACGTATTGGCTAAGAACAAACAGTTTATCAAGCATTCCGAGAGACTCTTGCGATCATAAAGCGCGCTAGTCTACCAAACCCGGCGCAGTGTATAGAAATTGTTTCACAGCTTCGCTGTGACGGTTGATGCTTGCTATTATCAGATCACATTTTGGGTGTTCCCGGCTGAGCCAGCTTCGGGTAGTAACCGGCCCCGGCCGTTAACCAGACAAAAGGCGTGCATAGTCACCATGTTATTGATCATTGGAGCTGTGGTCGTTGTTGCGTGCGTTCTTGGTGGGTACGTTCTGCACGGCGGCAATCTGGCGGTTTTGTGGCAGCCGACAGAAATCCTGATTATCGGCGGAGCGGCCGTTGGTTCATTTATCATCGCCAACCCGTTACACACGGTAAAAGAGGTGTTTCAGGCGTGTATCCGGTTGCTGACCGGGTCTCCTTTCAATAAATCCTATTACATGGATTTGTTAAGTCTGCTCTATGAGGTGTTCGACAAGTCCCGCAAGCAGGGCGTCATGGCCATTGAGGAGGACATCGATAATCCGGAGTCGAGCCAGATCTTCAGTCGTTATCCGGCGATTATGAAATCCAAACACCTGTTGGATTTCATCACCGATTACCTGCGTATCATCAGCTCCGGCAATATGGCGCCGCATGAGCTGGAAGGCATGATGGAAAACGAAATCGAAAATCGACAGCACGAGCTTGAAGAGCCTGCTCATGCGGTCAACAAGATTGCTGATGCTCTGCCAGGGCTGGGTATTGTTGCCGCCGTGCTCGGGATCGTTATCACCATGGGGTTCCTCACGGAAGGGCCGGAGAAAATCGGCTTGAGCGTTGCGGCCGCACTTGTTGGTACCTTTCTCGGCATCTGGATGGGGTATGGTTTTGTCGGGCCAACCTCGATTGCGCTTGAGCATGCCGCCAAATATGAGCTGAAAGCCTACGAGTGTGTTAAATCGGCCATTGTCGCGACGGTGTCAGGACAGGCTCCCCAAATGGCAATCGAATTTGGGCGCAAGGCACTCCCTACCGAAAAGCGACCGGGATTTCAGGAGCTCAATGACCACGTTCGCTCAAAGTAACAAAAAGCCTGGTTAGCCTCGGAGAGTATCTTGGAAGAACAGCCGATCATCATCAAACGCAAGAAAAAGGTTGTCGGCGGGCATCACGGCGGCTCCTGGAAAGTTGCGTTTGCCGATTTTGCGACCGCCATGATGGCGTTTTTCCTCGTGCTCTGGCTGACCGCGACGGCAACCCCAGAGCAGAAGCTGGCGGTAGAAGGTTACTTTAAGGACCCTGTGGGCTTTACTGACGGCGGCTCACCGAATCCGGTAGACCTTGAGGGCAGTGCTTCTGTCATTGAAGAGGCTACCCAGGATCAGGAAGCCAGTACCATCCAGATAGAAGATGAGGTCGTAGATGAGCTTGCAGATACGCTGGAGCAACGCAGAATGAGGCAGTTGTTCCAGGAGTTTCAGGAACGCATAGAGAACAGCGATACGCTTCAAGAATTCAAAGACCAGCTTTTACTAGACATTACGGATGAGGGACTGAGAATCCAGATTGTAGACAGGTCAGGACGTCCGATGTTCGACAGTGGCCGGGATGAATTGAAGTACTACTCCCAGGACATTCTCTTTGAGCTGGCGAAGAAGCTCGGCTCGGTCGATAACAAAATCAGTATTACCGGCCATACCGACGCCACACCGTTCAGTGGCCGGCCGGGTTACACCAACTGGGAGTTGTCTGCAGATCGCGCCAACACAGCGCGTCGAGCGCTGGTGGCTGGCGGCGTCCGGCTGGAGCAGATCGCCCGGGTGGTGGGATTGAGTGATTCGGTGCTGTTCGACAGGAGTAATCCCACGGCTCCGGTAAACCGTCGCATTTCCATTATTGTTCTGAACAAAAAGACCGCCGACAGTATCGAGACCGGAGCAGGGCGCTCCGATCAGCCGCTGATTGATCTTACTCGCCCGACGGAGGAGCAGGAGCAGCAGGCTCTGGAACAGCTGGAAGGTGGCGACTGGTTCCAACCGAAAGAAGAGCCCGCTCCGGGTGAGCTGAACTGGTAGCGTTGGTTCTGTGGGTTCAGGTGAGCTTGAGACCACGAGCCTGCTGATCGGTCATATCCTGAAGGATGCGATGAAAGCTCTTCAGGCGTTCCGCTGAAATCTCGCCAGCCTCGGCAGCTGCGTCCAGAGCGCAGCCCGGATCTCCCATGTGCCGGCAATTGCGGAACTTGCAGAGCCCGATCAGCGGCCGGATTTCCCGAAAGCCGTATTCCACTTCCTGCGGCGTCATGTGCCAGAGACCGAACTCCCGGATGCCCGGAGAATCGATCAAATCACCCCCGCCGGGCAGGTGAAACAGTTTTGCGGTGGTGGTGGTATGCACGCCTTTGCCGGTGCTCTCGGAGACCGCGCCCACTCGCAGCAGCTCATCCGGTAACAGCGTCTGGATGATGGAAGACTTGCCCACGCCGGACTGCCCCACAAAGACACTGGTCTGATTCCGCACCAGAGCTTCCACTTCCGGGGCTGGCGTGCCTGCGGTTTCTGCGGCTGAAGTGCGCGCCACCTCATAGCCCAGCGCCTGATATCTGGCCAGCAGGGCTTCGATCTGATCCCGGTTGTCGTCGTTAATCAGATCTGTCTTGTTCAGCAGGATTACCGCCGGAATGTCAGAGCTTTCAGACGCCACCAGATAACGATCGATCAGGTTGTCGTGGGGCTCGGGCTCGGGGGCAATGACCAGAATGATATGGTCGATATTGGCGGCCACCGGTTTTAGCGCGCCAAAGTTGTCCGGGCGCTGCAGCAGGTTTTCCCGTTCACAGCGGGCAACAATCACGCCGGTTTTGCTTTTGCCCGGGCGCCAGACCACCCGGTCTCCGGTCACCAGGCTGTCAATGTTGGCTCTGACGAAACAGCGGAACACCTGCCCGGATTCCGGGCCTTCAAGCGCCTCGATATCCAGTTGCTGGCCGTAGTGTGCAATCACCAGTCCATTCTGCTCAGGGCCAAGCTCACCGGCGGCGGCTTGTTCTTCCACCGCTTTTTCCTTGCGTGCAGCTCTCACCGTCCGTTCTTTCTGGATCTTTTCGATGCGCCATTGCTGGCGTTTGTTCAATCGTCGTTTTGCCATCTGCGTTCAATCGGTTAACCGGCGTTTGGGTATCACATCATACGTGAATCGTGGACAATACACAGAACTTCATCCACCCGACAAAACGGCATAGGTAACAGCGAGATGAGTAACGGCGACCGCCTGATCTGGATTGACCTGGAAATGACCGGTCTGGATCCCGAGCAAGAACGCATTATCGAGATGGCCAGCATCATCACCGACTCCCAGCTGAATATCGTGGCAGAGGGGCCGGTGATTGCCATTCATCAACCCGACAGCCTGCTGGAGCAGATGGATGAATGGTGTACCCGCACCCATGGTGCCAGTGGTCTGACCCAACGGGTCAAAGAGAGTACCATCAGCGAGGCAGAGGCCGAGCAGCAAACCCTCGAGTTTCTGGGCAAACATCTGGAGCCAGGACAATCCCCGCTCTGTGGCAACAGTATTGGTCAGGATCGGCGGTTTCTGGTGAAATACATGCCCAAACTGGAAGCCTTCTTCCACTACCGCAATCTCGATGTCTCAACGGTAAAGGAGCTGGCCCGCCGCTGGCGCCCGGACGTGCTGGAAGGAGTCAAGAAACAGGGCAGTCATCTGGCTCTGGACGATATCCGTGACTCCATCAATGAACTGCGTCACTACCGGGATCATTTCTTCAAGCTATAGTCCGTGTTGTTTCAAGGCCCAGGCCACGTGCTCGCGGACCAGTTCCGACGGGTGGTCGGCCCGGGCTTTGAGTGCCTCCACCACCGGAATGGTGCTGGGGGCGTTGCCCAGTCCCACCGCCAGATTCCTGAGCCAGTTTTCATAGCCGGTGCGCCGTATTGCTGACCCTTCCGTGCGCTTCAGAAACTCCTGCTCGGTCCACAGGAACAGTCCCGCCAGGGATGAATTGTCCAGACCATGCCTCGGTTTGAAGTCTTCCTCGTCGGTGGGCTTGTTGAACTTGTTCCAGGGGCAGACCAACTGACAATCGTCGCAGCCGAATACCCGGTTGCCCATTTGTGAACGCAGCTCCTCCGGGATCGGTCCTTTCAGTTCAATAGTGAGATAGCTGATGCAGCGCCGGGCATCCAGTAGGTGAGGGCCTACAAAGGCGTCGGTCGGGCATACGTCCAGGCAGGCAGCGCAAGAGCCGCAGTGTTGGCTGTCGAACGGTGCATCCAGGGGCAGAGGGGCATTGGTGAAGATTTCACCCAGAAAAAAGAACGAACCGGCTTTGGGGTGAATCAGCATGTTGTTTTTGCCAATCCAACCCAGTCCGGCCCGTTGCGCCAGTCCGCGCTCAAGTACCGGCGCGCTGTCGACAAATGCCCGGTAGTCATAGCCGTTGACAGCCTCGTCAATCCATTTTGCCAGCGTAGCCAGGCGTTTGCGCATCAGTTTGTGGTAGTCGCGCCCCAGGGCGTAGCGAGTAACGTAGGCCCGTTCCCGGTCAGTAAGCACTTGTTTCGGGTTGTCAGGTGCTGGCAGGTAATCCAGTCGGACGGAAATGACCCGGGTGGTCCCGGGTACCAGGGAGTCGGGTGTGTAACGTTTGTCGCCATGGTCGGCCATGTAGGCCATCTGGCCGTGGTAACCTGCTGCCAGCCAGCGCTGCAGGCGTTCAGCGTGAGGCCCCGTCTCCGCCTGGGTAATCCCGGCATCGGAAAAGCCCAGCTCCCGTGCCCAACGGCGGATCTGTGCAGGCAGGTCCGCGAGCTCTGTATGGAGCGTTTCTGAAGCTGGGTGTTCTGGAGTAACGGCCATAGTGGACTGCTGGCAGGTGCGGCCCTGCGAAGATTTAATTTGATTAAGTTATGACCTTTTTTCCTGTTTTGCTATGCTTTACAGGTATCTGGCCAATTTTCTTAAACCGGTTTCTGTATCTGGGAGTTCCCGGCAAATGCCCTCTGTTTCCGAGCACAGTCTACCAGAAGCGCTCTATTCCGCCGACTCGGTGCGGGCGATGGATCGCTATCTGATTGAACAGCAGGGGGTGGATGGCTTCGAATTGATGCAAACGGCAGCTAGATCGGCGTTCCGCCATCTGGTGGCATTCTGGCCTAGTGCGCAGCCTGTGCTTGTGTTGTGCGGAGCTGGCAATAATGGCGGTGATGGTTACCTGGTGGCCGCCAACGCTAAGCGTCATGGCATTGATGTGGCGTGTGTTGCCGTGGCGCCGATGGAAAAGCTCACGGGCGACGCCCGGTCTGCGTGCCAGAAAGCCCGGGCCGATGGTGTCGAGATTCTTGAAGGCAGTGCCCTGTCCGATGCCGATTTGCAAGCGCGGATGGATAGCGCTGCGGTGGTGGTAGATGCCATGCTCGGTACCGGAGTAACCGGCGCGCCCAGGGAGCCCTTTGCCAATATTATTGGTCAGTTGAACCAATCCGGAAAGCCTGTATTGGCGGTGGATTTGCCGTCCGGCCTGGATGCCACAACCGGTGCCGCGACAGGGGATGTGGTGCATGCCGATGTGACGGTCACTTTTATCGGCGCCAAGAGTGGCCTCTTCACCGGCGCAGGCGCGGGTGTCTGTGGTCAGGTAATGTTTGAAGCGCTGGGGGCGATTAACGCCGGTCAGCAGAGCGGGGAAATGCCCTTGGCCGAGCTTTATCCCTGGGCGCGATGCCAGTCCTGGTTGCCGGAACGCCCCGCTAACGCCCACAAGGGCATGTTCGGTCATGTCCTGGTGGTGGCGGGAGATCACGGTTTCGGCGGGGCGGGTATCATGGCTGCAGAGGCGGCCTCCAGGGCCGGCGCCGGGTTGGTGTCATTGGCCACCCGGCCGGAATACGTTACCGCTGCGCTGGCTCGTTGTCCGTCGTTGATGGTCAGGGGTGTAACCCACGGGTCTGAGTTGCCGGCTTTACTGGAGAAACCCGATGTCGTGGTCTGCGGACCCGGGATCGGCCAGTCCGCCTGGGGACAGCAAATGCTGCAGCAGGTTATTGCCAGTGGCAAGCCCAGAGTGTTGGACGCAGATGCACTCAACATCATGGCCGACCGCGCCCCGGCGCCGGCGGACAACCATGTGCTGACGCCCCACCCGGGAGAAGCGGCCAGGCTGCTGGGCTGCAGTGTTCAGGAAGTCGAGGCGGACAGGATGGGAGCGGCAGCACGCATACAGAAGCTGTGGCATGGCATTGTCCTGCTCAAAGGTGCGGGTACGGTTGTTGCCACCGGCAGCGGAGTGCCCGGCATAATACCGGGCGGTAATCCGGGGATGGCGACAGGGGGCATGGGCGATGTGCTGTCGGGCATCCTGGGGGCATTTCTCGGGCAAATTCCGTCCGCCCGTCAGGCGGTAATGGCTTCAGCGGCTTTACATCTGGCGGCCGCGGATGAGGCGGGGCAGAATAAAGGCTATATGGGGCTGCTCCCGGCTGATGTGATCGAAGCCGTGCCACAGGTGCTGGTAAGGTCGGAGCGGCCTGAATGTTTTAGTGACCGGGGGAATCGATGAGTATTTTTGGTAATGAACGCCGGTTGTTTCTGGAAGATGAGGCCGAGACGGAAAAACTTGGTGGTGAGTTGGCCCGGTTGGCCAGTCATGCCCGGGAAGGCCTCACTGTCTTTCTCGACGGCGAATTGGGGATGGGCAAGACGACCCTGAGCCGCGGTGTTATGAGAGGGCTTGGCCACGAGGGTGCCGTCAAGAGCCCGACCTATACACTGGTTGAACCCTACGAACACCTGGAACCACCGGTGTACCATTTTGATCTGTACCGCCTGGGTGACCCCGAGGAGCTGGAATACATGGGAATCCGGGATTATTTTGCCAGCCAGAGCATCCGGATTATTGAGTGGCCGGAGCGTGGTCAGGGAGTCTTGCCTGATCCGGATCTGGAAATCCATCTTGAACGGGAAGGTCAGGGGCGCTCTGTGGTATTGCGCGCCCGTTCGGAGCTTGGGGCTTCCTTGCTTAATGAAATAGAACTGATAGGGCCGGATTCATGAAAATCTTGGTGATTATGGCGCTGTTGCTTTCAGCCAGTACAGTTTTGGCCGGTACCCGGGTCGAGGGGGTGCGTTTGTGGCCGGCTCCGGATCATACCCGCCTGGTGCTGGACACTGCCGGTCTGGTTGAGCACAACGTATTCTCTCTGAGTGGACCGTCCCGGCTGGTTATTGATCTGAAGGATGCTGCTCTCGGCACGGATTTCAGCAAGGTCGACCTTTCCGGCAGCCCCATTCAGCGTATTCGCAGCGCGCCAAGGAATGGTAATGATTTGCGGGTGGTGCTGGATCTGAAAAGTGATATCAAGCCTCGCAGCTTTGTGCTGGAGCCGAATCAGCAGTATGGCCATCGTCTGGTGGTTGATCTGATTGATGAACAGGGCAGCCGTCTCGATCGGGCGACGAGCCCGACGGTGACCCAGGATTCTGCCGGTAAGCGTGACATTATCGTGGTTATCGACGCCGGTCATGGCGGCGAAGATCCGGGCGCAATCGGGCCCCGGGGGACCCGGGAAAAGGATGTCGTGCTGAGAATGGCAAAGCGTCTGGCCGATCTGATCAACCAGCAGAAAGGGTTCACTGCCAAGCTTACTCGGACAGGCGATTATTACGTGGGCTTGCGGAACCGCACCTTGCTGGCCCGCAAGTACAACGCGGATCTGTTCGTGTCGGTGCACGCCGATGCCTTCAGAACGCCGCAGCCCCGGGGAGCATCCGTCTTCGCGCTGTCTCAGCGCGGTGCCACCAGTGAAACGGCTCGATGGCTCGCCCAGAGCGAGAACCGTTCAGATTTGATCGGTGGTGCCGGCGGTGTCTCTCTGGATGGTCGCGATGACATGCTGGCCGGGGTATTGCTGGATCTCTCCATGACCGCAAGTATCAACGCCAGTCTGGGGGTTGGAGATTCCGTGCTGGGCCGGTTGGGCCGTGTGGCCAAGCTTCACAAACAGGGGGTGGAGCAGGCGGCATTTGTGGTTCTGAAGTCGCCGGACATCCCCTCGATTCTGGTGGAGGCCGGTTTCATCTCGAATCCGACCGAAGAGAAGAATCTTGCGTCCGAGTGGTACCGCAACAAGCTGGCCAACGCCATTTTCGATGGCATCGAGCAGTATTTTCGTCGCACACCACCTCCCGGCACGTTGCTGGCCTGGGAAAAACAGCAAAACCGGGGTGGCATCGACGTCAGCCAGTACCGGATACAGCGAGGTGATACTCTCTCGGGCGTTGCCCGGGAGAATCAGACCACCGTCAGCGAGCTGATGCGCTTTAACGGGATGAACGATGATCGTGTTATGGTAGGGCAAACCATTCGCATCCCCTCATCCTGATCAAGAGGTAGTCCCCGGATATGCCCCACATCCAGTTACTGTCCCCCCGGCTTGCCAACCAGATTGCTGCCGGGGAGGTGGTAGAACGTCCTGCTTCTGTTGTTAAAGAGCTGGTTGAAAATGCCCTGGATGCCGGGGCCTCGCGCGTCGATGTGGAGATCGAGCAGGGTGGGGCAAAACTTATCCGGGTGCGTGACGACGGCTCCGGTATTGTAGAGGCGGACCTGCCTCTGGCCCTGAGCCGGCATGCCACCAGCAAAATCCTGACTCTGGATGATCTTGAGGCCGTGGCCTCTCTGGGATTCCGGGGTGAGGCATTGGCCAGTATCAGCTCCGTGTCACGCCTGACCCTCACCTCCCGTACCGAGTTGCAGGAAGCGGCGGCCCGTGTTGAGGTGGAAGGTCGCGACATGGATGCTCGCATCTCACCGGCGGCCCATCCCGTGGGTACCACCGTTGAAGTGAGGGATCTGTTCTTCAATACTCCTGCCCGCCGCAAATTCCTGCGCACGGAAAAAACCGAATTCAACCACGTTGAAGAGTGTGTTCGCCGTCAGGCTCTGAGTCGATTCGATACCGGTTTTACCCTGCGTCATAACCAGAGAGTGGTGCAAAGCCTGCGCCCTGCTGAGACGGATCTGGACAAGGAGCGTCGGATTGGTTCGCTGTGTGGCCAGCAGTTTATCGACAATGCGGTGGTTATTGATGCCGAGGCCACCGGGTTGCGCCTTTGGGGTTGGGTGGCGCTGCCGACCTTTTCCCGCAGTCAGGCAGATCTGCAGTACTTTTTTGTGAATGGCCGGGTGATCCGGGACAAACTGGTCGCCCATGCAGTTCGCCAGGCCTACCGGGACGTTCTGTACAACAACCGTCACCCTGCATTTGTGCTGTACCTGGAGGTAGATCCGGCTACGGTGGATGTCAACGTTCACCCAACCAAGCATGAGGTTCGGTTCCGCGACGGCCGGCTGGTTCACGATTTTATTTTCCGGACTCTGCATCGAGCCCTGGCGGATGTACGCCCGGACGATCATCTCCGTGGGGCGGCGGCCCAATCCTTTGGTCGTGAGTCTGCGGTTGTTGAACCCGAGCATTCGGCTGGCGGTTTCAGTGCCCCGGGTACATCGGGACCCTGGCCCACACAGTCGCGCACTGAGGCTTATCCGTCCTCGCCCGGGCAGTCACCCCAGCAGGAGTGGCGGGCCAGTGATCAGATGGCGTTTTACCAGTCGTTGAATGAGGGTGGCGGTGTTTCAACACCCGTTGCCCGGGCAGAAATGCCAGCGGCGTCAGCTTCGGTTACGCCGCCCAGGGATGATGCGGAAGAGCCGCCACTGGGTTATGCGATTGCCCAGCTGCACGGAATCTACATTCTGGCCCAGAGCCGTGCCGGCCTGATCGTGGTGGATATGCATGCCGCCCATGAGCGTATTACTTATGAGCGCATGAAGCGGGCACTGGTCGAACAGGATCTTAAGAGCCAGCCTTTGCTGGTGCCCCTGTCACTGGCTGTGAGCCAGAAAGAGGCGGCGCTTGCGGAGAGCCATGGTGAAGAGCTGCAGCAGCTTGGTCTGCAGATTGAGCGTATCGGGCCAGAGACGTTGGCAGTGCGGCAGATCCCGGCATTGCTCCGAGGGGCAGACACTGAGCAGCTGGTGCGCGATGTGCTGGCAGATCTGATTGAGCACGGCCAGAGTGATCGCGTTGAAGCGGTCACTCATGAATTGCTCGGCACCATGGCCTGCCATGGGTCGGTGCGGGCAAACCGGCAGCTCACGATTCCAGAAATGAATTCGTTGCTTCGCGATATGGAAGCAACGGAGCGCAGCGGACAGTGCAACCATGGCCGTCCCACCTGGACCCTGGTCACCCTGTCTGAACTGGACAAGCTGTTTCTGCGGGGGCGCTAAGCGGTGATTCCCGATAACCGCTCCCAGCAGGGTTTATTGCCGCCAACGATCTTTCTGATGGGGCCGACTGCGTCGGGCAAGACCGATCTTGCCATTGAGCTCTGCCGTACGTTGCCCTGTGAAATCATCAGTGTGGATTCCGCGATGGTTTATCGTGGCATGGACATTGGCACTGCCAAACCTTCGCCTGAAGAACTCGCCCTGGCACCACATCGATTGATCGATATCTGTGATCCGGCGGAGACCTATTCCGCGGCGGATTTTCGCCGCGATGCGTTGGCGGCCATGAGCGAGATATCTGGCCGTGGCCGGATCCCGTTGCTGGTGGGTGGCACCATGATGTACTTCAAGGCGTTGCTGCATGGCATGTCGAATCTGCCTTCGGCAAATCAGGCGCTGCGGGCAGAAATTGAGCGGGAAGCCGAACGCGATGGCTGGGGCGCCCTTCATGAGGAGTTGGCAGAAAAAGATCCCGAGGCTGCGCGCCTGATTCATCCCAACAATCGCCAGCGACTGATGCGGGCCATTGAGGTGATCCGGCTCACAGATAAGCCGATCTCCTCGTTCTGGCAGTCAGAATCGGGAACTTCCGGGCAACATCCGCAGCCTGGTATTGAGGATTACACGTATTTTACCAGCTGGCAGGCAGACGAAAGCGCTGGCCTGCCGTATACTGTTTTTCAGTTTGCCCTGGCGCCTGCCGAGCGCTCTGTGCTGCATTCGCGGATACAGAAACGGTTTCTGGCAATGCTGGAAGCAGGCTTCCTTGATGAAGTCCGTGCCTTGATGGCGCGGGGTGATCTCAGCCCCGGTCTTCCCTCGATGCGTTGCGTGGGTTATCGACAGGCCTGGGATTACCTGTCAGGCAACGAGGATTACGACAGCTTTGTTGCCAAGGGCGTTGCCGCTACCCGTCAGTTGGCGAAACGGCAGCTTACCTGGTTGCGAAAATGGCGAGATGTGCACTGGCTGGACTCCGCCGACCCGCAAGTGGTGCTGGATACCTTGAAAAAATCCGGGCTTCACGCCACATTTAACTTTGAATAATGACGATCTGCATTTACTTATAAACAGGAGAAAACACATGTCAAAAGGGCACTCTTTACAAGACCCTTACCTCAATGCCTTGCGCAAGGAACGCATTCCGGTTTCCATCTTTCTGGTCAATGGTATCAAGCTTCAGGGCCAGATTGAGTCTTTTGACCAGTTCGTGATTCTTCTCAAGAACACGGTGAGCCAGATGGTTTACAAGCACGCTATTTCCACTGTGGTTCCTGCTCGTAACGTCCGGCTACCGCAGCAGAACCCGGCAGGTGAAGGTGAGTCAGAAGACTGATAACGCCTGTTTTTCCCGCTTTCACACCCGCGCTCCAGGATAGCCTATGTGCTTGAATGGTCGCGGGTGTTTGTGTTTATGGAGTTGATGAAACTTGTTTGAGCGTCCAGATGTCGGAGAACGGGCGGTTCTCGTTCACATTGATTTTACCGCCCATGACGATACCGAAGATCCGGGAGAGTTCCGGGAACTGGTGACCTCCGCCGGCGTAGAGCCAGTTGCTACGGTAACCGGCACCCGGAAGCAGCCCAGTCCGCGTTTTTTCGTGGGAGAAGGCAAGCTTGAGGAAATCCGGGATGCCGTGGCCGCTTCCGAGGCCGATGTGGTGCTGTTCAATCATGCCTTGAGCCCGAGCCAGGAACGTAACATCGAGCGAGAGCTCAAGTGCCGGGTGCTTGATCGCACCGGCGTGATCCTGGATATCTTTGCGCAGCGGGCTCGTACCCATGAGGGGAAACTGCAGGTAGAGCTTGCGCAGCTGGAGCATATGTCTACCCGGCTGGTGCGGGGCTGGACTCACCTCGAACGCCAGAAGGGTGGTATCGGTTTGCGGGGGCCGGGTGAAACCCAGCTCGAAACCGACCGCCGGCTGTTGCGCGAACGCATCAAATCCATTCACCGGCGTCTGGAAAAGGTCCGCAAGCAACGGGATCAGGGTCGCCGCGCCCGCAAGCGTGCCGACATACCTACGTTGTCGCTGGTGGGTTATACCAACGCCGGCAAGTCCACGCTGTTCAACCGAATTACCACTTCCAGCGTATATGCAGCAGACCAGTTATTCGCGACCCTGGATCCGACCTTGCGCCGGCTGGAACTTCCCGACATCGGGCCGGTCGTAATGGCCGATACGGTGGGCTTCATCCGGCATTTGCCGCACAAGCTGGTGGAGGCCTTCCGGGCGACGCTGGAAGAAACCACGCAGGCCACGTTGCTGTTGCATGTGATCGACTGTCACGACAGCCGCCGGGATGAAAACATCGAGCAGGTGGAAAATGTGCTGGCCGAAATCGGAGCCGACGAAATTCCGATGCTACAGGTGTTCAACAAGATTGATCTGCTTGATGGTTTTGAGCCCCGCATTGATCGCAACGAAGAAGGATTGCCGGTGCGAGCCTGGGTGTCGGCCGTAAGTGGGGAGGGCCTGCCGCTGCTGTTTGACGCCATCGTCGAGCGTCTGGCAGAGGATGTCGTGCACCACTTTGTGCGTCTGGGTCCGGCCGATGGCAAGCTCAGAGCGCTGTTGCACGAGGCGGGTTCGGTTCTGAGCGAAGAGCATTGCGACAACGGCGATCAGGTACTGGAAGTCCGGCTGCAGAACCGGGACTGGCTGCAGCTTTTGAGCCGTGCGGGTGTGCGTGAAGACGTGATCCGGTTGGAAAGCCGGCCGGTCTGAACGGCCCCTGCTATTGCCGGGGCCTTGATAAATCCCTAGTATTTGCAGCCATTCGATTAAACACGAACGGAGAGAACTATGGCCTGGAATGAACCGGGTGGAAACCGCAACGACAATGATCCCTGGGGAACCGGTGGTGGTCGTCGCGGCAATGATCAGGGGCCGCCAGACCTCGACGAAGCGCTGAAAAAAGGGCTCGACAAGCTCAATCGCATGCTTGGCGGCAAAGGCGGTAATTCTGGTGGTGGCAGCAGCTCCGGTGGCGGCGCAGGTGGTTTTGGTGCCATTCTGGCCATTGCGGCCATCCTGATCGCGGGCTATGTCATCTACCAGTCGTTCTATACGGTTGATGAACAGGAGCGGGCGGTTGTGCTGCGCTTCGGTGAATACAACCGTACCGAGGAGCCGGGTCTCCGCTTCAAGGTGCCCTTGATTGACACCGTCAACAAGGTTCGCGTTACCAGTATCCGTACCGCTGAGTCCTCCGGCCAGATGCTGACCCAGGATGAAAACCTGGTGACCGTGGATCTTCAGGTCCAGTATCGCGTGGGTGATGCCCGGGCGTACGTGCTGAATGTACGGGATTCCAACCAGGCCCTGGCATTTGCCACCGATAGTGCCCTGCGGCATGAGGTCGGTAGTTCGTCCCTGGATGACGTACTGACTGAAGGTCGGGCGGAGCTCGCCGTGCGGGTTGAGCAGCGCCTGCAGAGCTTCCTGAGAGATTACGGAACCGGTCTCGAGATTGTCCGGGTCAACGTCGAGAGCACCCAGCCTCCAGCGCCGGTACAGGACGCGTTCCGTGAAGTTCAGCGTGCTCGCGAGGATGAGCAGCGTCTGAAGGAAGAAGCGGAAACCTACCGCAACAAGATTGTTCCCGAGGCCCGAGGTCAGGCACAGCGCATGATTGAGGAAGCCAACGCCTACAAGCAGGAAGTAATCGAGCGGGCACGCGGTGAAACTGCACGCTTTAACCAGCTGCTGGCCGTGTATGAGCAGGCCCCGGTCGTTACCCGTGAGCGCATGTACATCCAGGCACTGGAGCAGGTGCTGGGTAACAGCAGCAAAATCCTTGTCGATACCGAGAGCAGCGGCAATATGATGTATCTGCCCCTGGATCGTCTGACGCAGGGTTCCCTGTCGTCATCTGGCAGCCGGATGTCCGGCAGCAATGGCCAGCAGGTGGATATCCAGACCCTGACCGATCAGGTGTTGCAGGAGCTGCGCACCCGCCAGGACACCAATACCCGGAGGAGCAGATAAGTTATGGGACCTAAAGGTGTAGTGGGCCTTGCAGGCGCCCTTATTGTTGTCCTGCTCGTGCTGTCCAGTGTTTACATCATTCCTGAGACCCATCGGGGCGTGAAACTTCGCTTCGGGGAGCTGGTTGAAACCAATATTCAGGCTGGCCTGCATTTCAAAGTGCCGGTTATTGACCAGATCAGGGAGTTTGATATCCGGGTGCTGACGATGGATCTGCCTTCCCGCCAGTACCTGACGGTTGAGAAGAAGCCGCTGGATGTGGATTCCTATGTTGCCTGGAAGATCCTTAACGTGGATCAGTTCTATCGCGCCACGGGTGGCGATGAGTTCCGTGCGCAGACCCTGATCCTGTCTCGCGTGGACAACGGTCTCCGGGATGAATTCGGTATCCGTACCATGCATGAGGTGGTGTCCGGTCAGCGGGACGAGCTGATGCACACGCTACGTGACCGGGTCAACGAGACCTCCATCAAAGAGTTTGGTATCGAAGTCCTGGATATTCGGGTGAAAGCCATCGAGTTCCCCGGACAGGTGAGCGAGAACGTCTATCGGCGGATGGCCACGGAGCGCCAGAAGCTGGCCCAGGAATTCCGTTCCCGGGGGCAGGAGCTGGCCGAGGGTATCCGCGCTGATGCCGACCGTCAGCAAACGGTGATCCTGGCCAACGCCTTTGCAGAAGCCGAAACCACACGCGGTGAAGGTGACGGGGAAGCGGCCGCCATTTACGCTCAGGCCTACGGTGCCAACGAGGAGTTCTACAGCTTCTACCGTAGCCTGCAGGCGTACCAGAATACCTTCTCCAGCAAGGACGACATCATGGTGATTGATTCCGACAGTGACTTTATGAAGTTCCTGAAGAGTCCTGCCGGCGCTAACTGAGCCGGCTGACACCAGCCAAGCCGGAATCTGCGGGGAATTTTTACTGAACCCCTGGATTCCGGTTTTTTTGTGCCTGCCAACCGTGTAAAATTCTGGCGGTTTTGTGTCGGGTTTTCTGAGCCCGAGCGCCTAAATCCTGAGTTACCCCCTGGTCCTATGGCCAGCGTGGGAGAAACGGACAACAGAATCTCATGACTGTATCTGATCGCTGGTTACTGCCTGACGGGGTAGAGGACATTCTGCCGCCGCTGGCCGGGCGGATCGAGTCCCTGCGCCGGGATGTTATGGATACCTGCCAGCGCTGGGGCTACCAGCTGGTTATTCCTCCGCTGATTGAATATCTCGAATCCCTCTTTACCGGTACAGGCCACGACCTGGAACTGCAGACGTTCAAACTGACCGATCAGCTGACCGGTCGGATGATGGGTGTTCGCGCCGATATGACGCCCCAGGCTGCCCGCATAGACGCCCATACCCTGGGCCAGGACGGCATTACCCGGCTCTGCTATGCCGGACATGTGCTGCATACCCGGCCTCGCCACATGCTGACCGGACGGACACCGATACAGGCCGGTTGTGAGCTGTTTGGCAGTGGCTCCGAAGCTGCCGATATGGAAGTGATCAGTCTGATGCTGGAAACCCTGCGCGTGGCCGGTTTGCCCAGGCTGCATCTGGACCTGGCTCACGTTTCGATTTATGAAAGCCTGGTTTCTGACGCCGGATTTGATCGTGATACCGAAGCGGCGGTGTTTGATGCCATGGCACGCAAGTCCGTACCCGAGCTGGATCGCCTGCTGGGTGAGTGTGTGCCGGGCTCTGCCGGTTTCAGGTTGCGCCAGTTGGCCAGAGTCAGCGGTGGGGTAGAATCCCTGGCCGATGCCCGGGAAATTCTCAGTGGCGCCTCCGGTGCTATTGATGCGGCGCTGGATCAACTTGCCCGCGTGGCGGACATGTTGAACCGCGATTTTCCGGAAGTCAGCCTGGGCTTCGACTTTTGTGAATTGCGCGGATACAACTATCACACCGGTTTGGTCTTTGCGGCCTATGTGCCGGGCCATGGCGATGCTGTGGCGAAAGGTGGCCGATATGACGCTATTGGCAGTGACTTTGGTCGCGCGCGGCCTGCCACCGGGTTCAGTCTGGATATCCGTTCACTGGTGTCGCTGGGCGAACGCCCGTTCCGTAAAGCCGGAGCCATATGGGCGCCAGCGGACAACGATGCCAGGCTGGAAGGCGTGATTTCCGGCCTGAGAATGACTGAAACGGTGATCCGGGCATTGCCGGATGATCGTGAGACGGATCCTTCGGAGCGGGGGTGTGACCGTCAACTGGTGAATCGTGATGGCCAATGGGTGGTAGAAACCATCGCCTGAGCCGTTTTTGTTTAATTTCCGGGGTAAATCTTCAGGGCGTGTGCTTCTGGCCCGTCTGAATTGAGAGAGAATCATGGGTAAAAACGTAGTTGTGCTGGGCACCCAGTGGGGTGATGAAGGCAAGGGCAAGATTGTTGACCTTCTGACTGACAAGGTGGCTGCCGTTGTCCGCTTTCAGGGCGGGCATAATGCCGGTCACACACTGGTGATCGAAGGTAAGAAGACGGCTCTGCACCTGATTCCGTCCGGCATACTGCGGCAGGATGTCCAGTGCCTCATCGGTAACGGTGTGGTGCTGTCGCCGGAAGCCCTGCTGAAAGAAGTGCGGGAGCTGGAGGCTAACGGTGTTGCCGTTCGTGACCGCCTGAAAATCAGCCTGGCTTGCCCGATCATCCTGCGCACCCACGTGCGTATTGATCAGGCCCGCGAACGTGCCCGTGGCAATGACAAGATTGGTACCACCGGCCGGGGAATTGGCCCTGCGTATGAGGATAAGGTTTCCCGCCGGGGTGTTCGGTTGGGTGACCTGTGCAACCCCGCCGATTTCGAGATCAAGCTGCGGGAAATCATGTCGTACCACAACTTCGTTCTCACCGAGTACTTCAAGGAAGAGGCCGAGGATATCGATGCGGCCCTGGAAGAACTCAGACAGATGGGCGAGGAAATCCTGCCCATGGCCGCAGACGTAACCGATATTTTGCACGACTACCGCAAGCGCGGAGAGCACATCCTGTTCGAAGGCGCTCAGGGCTCGTTGCTGGATATCGACCTGGGTACCTATCCGTACGTGACGTCCTCCAATACCACCGCTGGCGGCACCGCTACCGGCTCCGGTTTTGGTCCGCTGTATCTGGACTATGTGCTGGGTATCACCAAGGCCTACACGACCCGGGTAGGTTCCGGCCCGTTCCCGACCGAACTGTTTGACGACATGGGCAAGCACCTCGCCGTCAAGGGCAACGAAGTGGGCACTACCACCGGTCGTTCCCGCCGTTGTGGCTGGTTTGATGCGGTCGCCCTGCGCCATGCTATCCAGATCAACAGTGTGTCCGGTATCTGCCTGACCAAGCTGGACGTTTTGGACGGTCTGGAAACGGTGAAGGTGTGTATTGGCTACAAGACTCCGAACGGCGAAATCACCCGTCCCCCCATCGGCTGCGACAGCTACAGCGATATCGAGCCGGTGTATGAGGAGCTGCCGGGCTGGAGCGAGAGCACGGTTGGCCTGACCAGCGTGGATCAGCTGCCGGAGAACGCCAAGGCCTATATCCGCTTCCTGGAAGAGCAGATCGAGGCGCCGATTGATATTATTTCCACCGGTCCGGATCGTGTGGAAACCATTACTCTGCGGCATCCGTTCGGAGAGTAAGTTCAGAAGCTAATAAAAACCGCCTGTGGTGGATGCCCCAGGCGGTTTTTTTGTGCCGGTTTTCTGGTGCAGGGTGTCAGGGCTTTTCTGCGATCAGTGTCGCCCGCTTGGGGCCCGGGTAGCCTTCAATGGTTTTCGAGGGATTGTCTGGGTCCAGAAAGTCCGCCAGTGAATTGAAACGCATCCAGTCGGTCTGGCGCTGCTCATCGGTGGTGGTCTCACTGACGTCTACCACCCGGGCGTTGCGGAACCCGGTTCTGTCCAGCCACCGGAGCAGGGTCGGGCAGCTCGGCAAGAACCAGACGTTGCGCATCTGGCCGTAACGGTCTTCGGGCATCAGGCTGTAGCCCTCCGGGCCGTCTACAACCAGGGTTTCCAGCACCAGTTCGCCGCCGCGACGCAGCGTGCCCTTGAGTTCCAGCAGATGGTCCAGCGGTGAACGACGATGATACAACACGCCCATGGAGAAGGTGGTGTCAAAGCATTCCATGTCGGCCGGGAGGTCTTCCATGCGCACCGGGAGCAGATCGACCGGAGCCTGGCCCAGATACCCTTTGACTGCCAGGAACTGAAACATGAACAACAGCCCCGGGTCGATGCCGATCACCTGCCTGGCCCCCGCTCCAGCCATGCGCCAGCAATGGTAGCCGGAGCCGCAGCCCACATCCAGAATGGTGCGCCCGGCCAGATCCGCCAGATGCGGCGCTACCCGGTCCCATTTCCAGTCTGATCGCCATTCGGTGTCAATGTAGGTACCGAAAAAATCGAACGGGCCCTTACGCCAGGGCATCAGTCCCCGCAATCCGTTCTCAAGGCGGGTCATGGCGTCTGGATCCAGGCCGCTGGGGCTGGTCAACGTGATTGCAGACCGATTCAGGTCGACCCTGGCATCGGCAACATCTGGCAAGGACTGCAGTGCGTTGTGCCAGCGTTCCATATCGCCGTGGGGGTTGTCCTCAAACCGTCGAGTGAGTTGTTCTTTCAGGGCTGTGGTCCACCGGGTGTTACCGGTTTCGTTCAGGTAGGAAAGAACGGGATCAAAGTGCTTGTGCCAGTCAAACAGTGCCATGGTATGTCTTTCGGTGGATAAGTCAGGAGTTCTTGATGGCCAGCATCGAGACAAAGTTGAAGCACTGGTACCACACCAGTACCTGGTCAAAGCCGGCGCGCTGCAGTCGGTCCCGGTGGTCTGCCAGGGTTTCCGGGATCAGCACTTTCTCGATGGCGGCACGCTTCTGGCTGATTTCCAGGTCCGAATAGCCGTTGGCCCGCTTGAACTCGTGATGAAGGCGGGTCTGGATGGCCTGTTCCGCGTCGGATTCAAATCGGATCTTCTCGGACAGAACCAGCACGCCGCCGGGCAGGGTGGCGTCGCCGATACGGGTCAGCAGGGCCAACCGCTGCTCGGGCGGCACGAACTGCAGCGTGAAGTTCAGGGTGGTGACTGAGGCATTGCTCAGTTCGGTGCTCAGGATGTCCTCGCAGCGCAGTGTAACCGGCAGGTCGTGATCATCCAGAGCGACATAATGCTCGCAGCGCTCAATCATCGCCTCGGAATTGTCCACGCCCACCAGAGTGCAGTCCGGGTAGGGGATGCCATGGCGCATGGCCAGAGTGGACGCGCCGAGCGAGCAGCCCAGGTCGTAACAATGTGAGCCTGGCTGAACGTACTGTTCCGTGATCACCTCAATCATCGGGATGATGGTGGTGTAGCCGGGGACAGAGCGACGGATCATGTCCGGAAACACCCGGGCGACGGACGCGTCAAAGCGGAAATCCTCGGGATTGCGCTCAGTGGCAAATAACCGGTCGGTCAATTGCTCCGGGGGCGTGCGATTACTCATCGCCCGCTCCGGCCTCGCGCTCATCGGGGCGAGGTGTCGCCAGATCCTTGTCGGTAGGGGACGGCCGTGCGCAGCGAACCCCACGGTTTTTGTAGTCGACCAGAATGCCCCGGAAAGATGGATCGACATCGGCGGCAATGGCCAGGTAGCCATTCTCACAAACGGCGTGCAGCTCCGAGGATTTGCGGGACATACGGAAGGTTTCGCCGGGTTTGACGTGAATGGCGGTAAATTCACCCACCGGAGCGTGGTCCTTGTTGTCGGAGTGATCAATCCGGCCAGACGCTTCCAGCACCAGCACCGTGCCGACGATGGCGGCAACTCCGGTAACAATCAGGCTTTTGGCTGTGAAACGCCGTTCGTTATCACTCATGGGTACCTCGTGTCAGAAAGTCAGAATTGGCCCGGCAGGCTGATAGCCGGTTCCTGTAGTGCGGCCAGCTGTTCCCGTAAGGACAGGATCTGGTCTGACCAGAACCGCGGCTGTGAAAACCAGGGGAAGAATCTCGGGAAGGCCGGATCTTCCCAGCGCCTTGCCAGCCACGCACAGTGGGCGACTTGCCGGTAGCATCGCAGGGGTTCAATCAGGTGGCGTTCGCGACGATTGAAATCCCGGAACATTTCATAGCCTTCCAGCAATTCGCCAAGCTGGGCGCCCCGCTCGCTGGCGTCTCCGTTCAGTAGCAGCCACATGTCCTGTACCGCCGGGCCTGTGCGACAGTCGTCCAGATCCACAAACAGCATGGTTTCGTCCCGGCACAGAATGTTGCCGGCGTGACAATCACCGTGAATGCGCAAGGTGTCTACCGGGCCGGCTTCGGCTATCCGTTCACGGCAGTTGGCGATCAGGTCCGGAATCAGGGAATTCCAGGCCGGTCTGAGATCATCCGGAATCCAGTTGCCGTCCACCAGCAGCTGGTTGTTCTGTTCCAGCCCCGCCAACAGATCAAACCCGGGTCTGTGCTCAAACGGTTTCAAGGCACCAATGTTGTGAATCTGCCCCAGCCACTGGCCCAGTCTATACAGGGTGTCGGTCACACTGGTATCCGGGGCCTGGCCGCCGCGTTGCGGAAATACCGCGAATCTGAAATCCCCGTACTGGCCGAGGGAATGCCCGCCCGGCAGCACCAAAGGGGCAACCACGGGCACCCCGGCCTCCTGCAGTGACAGGGTAAATTCGTGTTCTTCCAGAATCGCCGCATCTGGCCAGCGGCCTGGACGGTAGAATTTGGCAATTACCGGTGGCTTGTCTTCAATGCCGACCTGATAGACGCGGTTCTCATAGCTGTTCAGGGCAAACAGCCGGCCGTTGACCTCGAATCCCTGCGCCTCAATGGCATCCAGAATGACTTCCGGGGTGAGGGCATCGTAGGGATGCGAGGATGGGGTGATCGCCGGAGGTTCAGTCTGCATAGGGCTCAGAATGTGGTGTCGTATCGGGTTTTCATGGATTGCAAATGGTACCAGTTTTCGTCCAGCTCCCAGCGAATGCGGTTGACCCGACCCGTGGCCAGGACGAGATCCCCGGCTCTGGCCTGAACCTGGGCAAGCTCCCGTTCTGCTTTCTGCCAGTCGCGATGGGTGTCTGCCAGATGGCGCATGCCGGGGAATACGGCGGTCAGGGCCTTCTGGGTTGATACCGAGTGGGACCGAAGAGAACTGATGACGGCAGTATCTCCCTCAACCCTCAATACGCGGTGCTGGTACGGGTAACCGGCGACGACTCTGTCTTCCTTCAGTTGCGCGTTCAGGTGGGTCACTTCAAAGCCACGCCAGCCAATCCAGCCAACAAAAAGCGCGGCAACCACCATAACGGTAATAAACTGTTTTCTATCAGACATCGCCAGGCTCCATGCGTTCGTTCTGTCTTGGGGCAAGTATAACGGTTCTTGGCGGGCAGGTAATGCAACCAGCGTTGATCTGCGGTAATTTCCCTGCCAGAGAGCAGGGTAGAGGAATGCGGAGTGGCTCAGGAGCAGTTCAGTATACAGACCGTAGTAATCGGCGCCGGCGTAGTAGGACTTGCCATTGCGCGTGCGCTGGCCCGTTCGGGGAGAGAGGTGCTGGTGCTGGAAGCCGGTGCCGCCATTGGTGAAGGCATATCCTCCCGCAACAGCGAAGTCATTCATGCCGGTATCTACTACCCGGAGCATTCCCTCAAGGCTCGATTGTGCGTGGAAGGCCGGCAGCAGCTTTATGAATATTGTGTCAGCCATAAGGTTGTGCATCGAAAATGCGGGAAGTGGATCATTGCCAGTGACGCCGCGCAGGCCGAACGTCTTGTTGGCATTCAGGCGCAGGCGGGCCGAAACGGTGTACCGCTGGTGTTATATGAAGGCGCCGCGATGGCGTGCCAAGTGCCCTCAATCCGGGCCACTGCCGGGCTCTGGTCTTCGCAAACCGGGATCGTAGACAGTCATGGCCTGATGCTGGCGCTGCAGGGTGATCTGGAAGACGCCGGTGGCCAGATTGCGTTGAACAGTCCGGTGGTGTCTGCCGAATCCGGTCCTGGGGGGCATGTTCTGAAGGTGGGTGAGGCCGGAGATCTGACCCTGAAGGCTCGGGAAGTGATTAACGCCGCTGGACTTGGTGCCCCGGCACTTGCGGGGCTGTGGTCGGGGTTGCCAGAGCGTGCGCGGCCGGAACAATGGTTGGCCCGTGGTGTGTATTTCAGCTTCAGTGGCCGCCATCCATTCAATACTCTGATCTATCCCATACCCGAACCCGGTGGGCTCGGCATTCATCTGACTCTCGATCTGGCTGGCCAGGCCAGGTTTGGGCCTGATGTGGAATGGATTGACGAAGAAAGCTATCGGGTCGATCCGCAGCGTGTTCGTGGATTTGCCGACAGTATCCGGCGCTGGTGGCCGTCCCTGGACGAGGCCCGTCTGCAGCCGGCTTATGCGGGCATTCGCCCAAAACTGGCGGGCCCGGATGGCGGCTTTGCCGATTTCCGCATCGATGGCCCTGAGAAACATGGTGTTGACGGCCTGGTCAATCTGTTCGGGATTGAGTCGCCCGGACTCACCTCGTGTCTGGCCATCGCCGGACACGTACTGACAGAACTCGCCAATTGATCAGCCGGGTGTACGCGCCAGTGCCCAGACCTGGATTTCCTTCGCTCCCGCTCTGGTGAGCACCGAGGCCAGCTCGCGAACGGTGGCTCCGGTAGTGACCACGTCATCAACAATGGCGATGTTTGCCGGCACCGGTCCGGTAACCTCAAACAGCCCCTGAAGATTGGCCAACCGGCTTGTCCGGTTCAGTTTCCGTTGTGCGTGAACCCGTCGCGTTCGTCGCACCAGACGGGCGTTGACAGGCAGGTCCAGCCGCCTTCCCACCGCCTCGGCAATATCCTGGGCCTGATTGAAGCCCCGTTGCCAGCGCCGGGTCCAGTGCATGGGGGCGGGGATCAGAACCTGCGGCCGGCCCTCGGCTGCCAGATGATGCTCAATGTAGTCGGTAAAACCCGCCAGTAATGGTCGCGCGAATTTGTGCTGGCCGTAGTATTTGTAGCGGCCGATCATGCCATCAACCGGGAACTGGTAACGCCAGGGGATCAGCGAGCGGCTATAACACGGTGGTGAAGCCAGGCATTCGCCGCAATGTCCATCCGGGGTTGGAAAGGGCAAGGGCAGAGCGCAGGTCAGACAGCACCAGCGGTTGGCGGGCAGGTCGTTCCGGCAGTCCTGGCAAAGGCCATCCTGGGCAGCGCCTGCGAGGCAGATGACGCAGCGTCCGGCGCGTCTTGAGCTGTTAACCTTAACCTTTGTCGAGGTTGACAGCGAGATCAGTCCGTTTATCATCGCGGTTTATCCGTAAACCAAAAATCCCGGAAAGGTTAACAGGACTCTCACATGACTGCCACCGCTACCCGTCACGACTGGACGCTTCAGGAAGCTCGCGAGCTTTTCAATCTTCCGTTCAATGATCTTCTGTTTCGCGCCCAGAGCATCCACCGGGAGCACTTTGACCCGAATGAGGTTCAGGTGAGCACGCTGCTCTCGATCAAGACCGGTGCCTGCCCTGAAGACTGCAAGTATTGCCCGCAGAGTGGTCATTACAACACCGGGCTTGAAAAGGAGAAGCTGCTGGAAATCGAGAAGGTGGTGGCTGAGGCCCGCGTTGCCAGAGAAAAAGGGGCATCCCGGTTCTGTATGGGTGCCGCCTGGCGTAGCCCGTCAAAGAAAGACATGCCCTACGTTCTGGATATGGTCCGCCAGGTGAAATCCCTGGGCCTGGAAACCTGTATGACACTGGGCATGCTCAAAGAAGAGGAAGCCAGGGAGTTGGCAGACGCTGGCCTGGATTACTACAACCACAACCTGGATACCTCCGAGAAATACTATAACCACATCATCACGACCCGTACCTACCAGGACCGCCTGGATACGCTCGACAATGTGCGCAAGGCCGGTATGAAGGTTTGTTGTGGCGGCATCATGGGTATGGGTGAGGATGAGGATGACCGCGTCGGTCTGCTGGTTCAGCTTGCCAATTTACCCCAGCACCCGGAGAGCGTGCCGGTGAACATGCTGGTGAAGGTGAAGGGGACGCCGCTGGAAGATGTGGAAGACCTGGACCCATTTGATTTCATTCGCATTATCGCCGTCGCCCGAATCATGATGCCGGCTTCCCATGTACGTTTGTCCGCGGGCCGTGAGCAGATGAATGAGCAGATGCAGGCACTCTGTTTCATGGCGGGAGCCAACTCCATTTTCTACGGTGAGAAACTGCTGACCACCTCGAACCCGGAGGCGGATGCGGACATGCAGTTGTTCCGCAAGCTGGGCATCCGGCCGGAGCAGCGGGAGCAGTGCGCGACCGAGGAGCAGGAGGAGGAGGCCATTGCCGAGGCGGTGGAATATGAGGCCACACGGCACATGTTTTACGACGCGACCCGGGAGTCTGCGTGATTCCGCATGCGTGACTTCGCCAAAGAGATAGAAGAACGAAAGCAGGCCGGGTTGTACAGAACCCGCCGCCTGATCGCCGGCCCCCAGCAGCCGACGCTGACGGCGGATGGCCGGTCGTTGCTGTCGTTCTGCAGTAACGACTATCTGGGCCTGGCCAGTCATGGCGAAAACATGCGGGCGCTGGAGCAGGCGCTGCCGGAGGTTGGCCTGGGCGGAGCTGCTTCGCATCTGGTTTGCGGCCACCACGAGGCCCATCATCGCCTTGAGCAGAGGCTGGCAGCGTTCACTCGGCGGAGTGCGGCATTGTTCTTTTCCACCGGGTACATGGCAAACATGGGTGTCATTTCCGCACTGGCGGGCCGTGGCGATACCATCTTCTCGGATCGACTGAATCACGCTTCGATCATTGACGGCTGCATTCTCAGCCGTGCCCGCGTGCGCCGCTATGCTCACGGTGATGTGGCCGCGTTGGAAGCCATGCTCTCAGCAACCTCCGGCCACAAACTGGTGGTTACCGATGGCGTGTTCAGCATGGACGGAGACATTGCGCCACTCACGGAACTGGCTCGCGTCTGTAAGGCTCACGATGCGCTTCTGGTGGTGGACGATGCCCATGGCATTGGTGTTCTCGGGCCACAGGGCCGGGGGAGCGTGCTGGAAGCCGGGTTGTGCCAGGAGGATGTGCCGGTGTTGATCGGTACTCTGGGCAAGGGCGTGGGAACCTCCGGGGCCTTTGTCGCTGGCTCTGACGTGTTGATTGACTACCTGGTACAGAAGGCCCGGACCTATATCTACACCACCGCCATGCCGCCGGCACTGGCCGCGGCAACCTGCGCCAGCCTGGATGCTGTTGAGAGCGGCGATGAGCGACGCGCTCATCTTGACGCGTTGATTCAGCGATTCAGGGCAGGTGCTCAGGATCTGGGTTATGAGCTGATGCCATCCCGAACGCCCATTCAGCCCATCATGATCGGAGATAACTGGACTGCGTTGGCGCTCAGCCGTGCACTGGAGAAAGAGGGTCTGCTGGTAACGGCCATCCGACCGCCCACGGTGCCGGAGGGCGAGGCCCGCTTGCGGGTCACGCTCAGCGCCGCCCACACGGAAGTCGATGTTGACCGTTTGCTGCAGGCGCTGGCGAAAAGCCAATCCATCTTGAGTGAGGCCGTGGCCCGGGAGCCAGCGCTATGACCATCTATACCCGAATAGAGCCAACGGCTCCTGTTGAGGGCGGAACCGGAACCAAGCAGTCCATCGCCCGGGGGTTCGGGGGCGCCAGTGCCACCTACGACGGTGCATCCCGCCTACAGAAAATCATGGGCGACGCCATGCTCGCCGAGCTTGCAGACACGCCAGTGCCCGAATCGGTTCTTGATTTGGGCTGCGGAACCGGCTGGTTTAGCCGGAAGTTAGCGGAGCAATACCCCCATTCCGCGGTTACCGGCGCAGACCTTTCACCAGGCATGCTGGCTGAGGCTGCGAATCGGAGTCCGGGAGCAATCTACTGGCTACACGCTGATGCCGAACAGATTCCGTTGGCGGATAACAGCGTTGACCTGATCTTCAGTAATCTGATGATTCAGTGGAGCGCCCGGCCGGAACTGATCCTTCGGGAGTGCCGCAGAATTCTCAGGCCTGGCGGACGACTGGCCATATCGACACTGCTAGACGGCACCTTGTCTGAATTGAAGCAGGCCTGGGCCGAGGCCGATCCGGGACAGGCGCACGTAAACCGGTTTGTTCCGGAAGCACAGTGGAAAGCGCTCGTGGAGACGGTTCTGTCAAACGCAAAACAGGTTACTGAAACCATCTCACTGCCGTACCAGTCACCCATGCACCTCAATCGTGAGTTGAAAGAACTCGGTGCGGTGTTTAAAGGCGAAGAGCGCCGGCGGACGGTGACAGCGCCGGGGCGTTTTCGGGCGATGTGTCGTGCCTATCCGACGCGAGCTGACAACGTCGTTGAGGCTGGGTACTGTGCGGCTTGGGCGTATTGGGTTGGTTAGTTGAGCTGTTCGTATTTAGTGGTTGGACTTCCTCTGAAACATTTGGGCGAGGGTGCCACTTCTCCTTCCAGGACTGTTGAGGGCCAAGGACGGCCCGAAACAAGCGCACATGGATGTGCTTGTAGCGTGTCCTGGAAGGAGAAGTGGCACCCTCGCTTGCGCCAAAAGTAGGAATATAAAGCATGGCGAAACATACTTTCTTCGTTACAGGCACCGACACCGGCGTCGGCAAAACCATCGTCTCCGCAGCCATTCTCGAGGCCGCCAAATCCGCCGGCAAGCGAACCCTGGCCATGAAACCCATCGCTTCCGGCTGCGACCAGACCCCTGAGGGCCTGAGAAACGAAGACGCCCTGATGCTGCAGGCGGCCATCACCGAAAAACTACCCTACGACACCATCAACCCCATCGCCCTCAAGCCCGCCATCGCCCCCCACGTAGCTGCCCAGCAGGCCGGAAAACAGGTCACCGCCCAGCGAATCGTCGGGTTTTGCCGTGGCATGCAGATCCGCCCCGCCGATCTTCTGCTGATCGAAGGCGCCGGTGGCTGGCGAGTACCACTCAATGATAGGGAAACCTACGCAGCGGTGCCGGGAGAGTTGAAACTGCCGGTGATACTGGTTGTGCCCCTGCAACTGGGCTGTATCAATCATGCCATGCTCAGCGCCGAAGCGATTCGCGCCGACGGATTGGTTGTTGCAGGCTGGGTAGGTAACCATCCCGAAGAACAGGTGATGAGTTGCGAACAGGATACCCTGAACTACCTGTCCACCCACCTCGGCGCGCCTTGCCTCGGTGTGCTTCCCTGGTTGGAAAATACCGATACCGCCGAGATGCCGGCGATCCTGTCTCGGTATCTGAATATCACACCGCTGATTGAAAATTGACCAGAAATGTGAGTTAATCAGGTCAAAGGTTCGTCACAGGAATGGCTGCTCATGATCAACAACACACTTGCTATCGGGATTCAGGGTATCCAGGACGGCATGGTGGGCATGGAGAACGCGGCCCGGAAAATTGCCCGAGGTGGCGTTGACGGTCCTCAGGGCTCAGCGGAGGGCGCTGGAAATCTGGTGGAACCCATGATCGACCTGAAGCTGTACGAGCGCAGCGTCGAGGCCTCTGCTCAGGTCGTTAAAACCGCCGATGAAACGCTGGGTACCCTGCTGGATATTCGCGCCTGAGCCAGGTTTCTGTGAACGTATTCTCCTCAATCGCTCCCATCTTCTCCGGCTCTCCCACCGGTGCGTCCACGCCGGTCGCAGGCAGTGGCCGAACACCGGAGGCTTCCGGTGAAAAGCCTGCCAGTGGCGATACTTCATCAACCTCAAAACCGGTTGAGCAGTCTTCCGAAGGACGAAAATCCGACCAGTCTTCCGAATCACGCTCCGACGCGCGCGAGAATCCGCAAGGCCTGACCGATGAAGAGCTGAAGCAGCTGACTGACCTCAAAGCCCGGGACAGGGAAGTGCGTGCTCACGAGGCGGCGCATCAGGCTGCTGGTGGGCAGTACGCGGGTGCTATGTCGTTTACCTACCAGCGAGGGCCGGATGGTGCCCAGTATGCGGTGGGCGGTGAAGTTCCCATTGATGTTTCGCCGGTGGCGGGGGATCCTCAGGCCACCATTGAAAAAATGCGCGTGGTGCGGGCTGCTGCCATGGCGCCTGCCCAGCCTTCCGGTCAGGATCGTGCCGTTGCTGCCCAGGCCATGCAGACCATGTTGCAGGCACAGTCGGAGCTGGCGGCAGGTGAGGGCGAATCCCGGACGGCGGAATCCTCTGCCCGTGTTGAGGGAAGCCAGGGTGATGCTCGCAGTGCCCGTTCCCGCGAGGCAGAAGAGAGCTACCGCAATGTCTCTGCCATGGCTGGCGACTCCCGCTATTCCGAGTCTGTGACTTCCCTGTTCGCCTGATCGCTTCGTCTGGCCTTTCTCTTTGTCTTCCCGTTTTCTCCGGGCCTTTCTGCCCTGAAAATTTACTGATCGAACACAAAACCAACACAAATTTCCGTCAAGGCTATTGACAATTCTGTGCCTCAAAACGTATGTTTCAAACAAGTGTTTAATTAAGGCCGTGATGCGGTGCATCATGGTGTCTGAGCAAACCCGAGGCCAGAAGCTGTAAACCCGTTTCAGCTGAGACCCAGAACCGAGGTGGATTCCATGCCTGAATACAAAGCGCCCCTGCGTGACATTAAATTCGTAATGAACGAGCTGCTGAACAGCGAGCAGCACTACGCCAATCTGGAAGGTGCCGAAGATGCAACTCCGGATATGGTTGATGCCATTATCCAGGAAGGTGCGAAATTCTGTGAGCAGGTACTGTCTCCGCTGAACCAGGTGGGTGATCAGGAAGGCTGTACCTGGAGCGAAGACGGCGTGAAAACCCCGACCGGCTTCAAAGAAGCGTACCAGCAGTACGTTGAAGGTGGCTGGCCGTCCATGACTGCCGATCCCAACTACGGTGGCCAGGGCCTGCCGCATTCCATCGGCCTGGTTATCAGCGAAATGGTTGGCACCTCCAACTGGTCCTGGGGTATGTACCCGGGGCTGAGCCATGGTGCCACCAACACGATCGAAGCCCACGGCACCGAAGAGCAGAAGCAGACCTACCTGACCAAACTGATCAGCGGTGAGTGGACCGGTACCATGTGTCTGACCGAGCCGCATTGTGGTTCTGACCTGGGCACCCTGCGCACCAAGGCCGAGCCTAACGCTGACGGCAGCTACAGCATCACCGGTACCAAGATCTTCATCTCTGCCGGCGAGCACGACATGGCTGAGAACATCGTTCACATCGTACTGGCTCGTCTGCCGGGCGCTCCGGAAGGCACCAAGGGTATCTCCCTGTTTATCGTGCCCAAGCAGCTGCCGAACGACGATGGTTCTGCCGGTGAGCGTAACGCGGTTTCCTGTGGCTCCCTGGAGCACAAGATGGGCATCCACGGTAACGCGACCTGTGTGATGAACTTCGACGGTGCCAAGGGCTGGCTGATCGGGCCGGAGAACAAAGGCCTGAACTGCATGTTCACGTTCATGAACACTGCCCGTATCGGTACTGCCATCCAGGGTCTGGGTTCTGCCGAACTGGGCTTCCAGGGTTCCCTGGCCTATGCCAAGGAGCGTCTGGCTATGCGTTCCCTGAGCGGTCCGAAGAATCCGGACGGCATCGCTGACCCGATCATCGTGCACCCGGACGTCCGCCGCATGCTGCTGACCCAGAAAGTTGTGGCCGAAGGCGCCCGTGCCCTGATCTACCTGGCTGGCCAGCAAGTGGACGTGGTTCACTCTGGCAAGACCGAGGAAGAGCGCAAGCACGCCGACGCGCTGCTGGGCTTCCTGACCCCGATCGCCAAGGCATTCCTGACCGAGATCGGTTACGAGTCTGCCAACCTGGGTATGCAGGTCTTCGGTGGTCACGGCTTCATCACCGAGTGGGGCATGGAGCAGAACGTTCGTGATTCCCGCATCGGCATGATCTACGAGGGTACCACTGGTATCCAGGCGCTGGATCTGCTGGGTCGTAAGGTTCTGATGACCCAGGGCGAAGCTCTGAAAGTGTTCACCAAGCAGGTTCACGTCTTCTGCAAAGAGAACGCCGACAACGAGCAGCTGAAAGAATTTATCGAGCCGCTGGCTGCGATCAACAAGGAGTGGGGCGATCTGACCATGAAGGTTGGTATGACCGCCATGAAGAACCGCGAGGAAGTCGGTGCCGCTGCTGTGGATTACCTGATGTACTCCGGTTACGCGGTATTCGCTTACCTGTGGGCCCGCATGGCCAAGGTAGCACTGGACAAGATGGCCGAAGGCACCTCTGAGGAGATGTTCTACAACGCCAAGGTTCAGTCTGCACGCTTCTACTTCAAGCGTCTGCTGCCGCGCACCCGGACCCACGCAGAAACCATGCTGGCCGGTGCAGACAGCCTGCTGGACATGCCGGAAGAAGCCTTCGCTATCTAAGGCGGGGTTGCTATCTGGTTGATGGCACAGAGAAAGCCCGTTCTCCCGCAGGAGGCGGGCTTTTTTCATGAGTTGCCGGCGTGTTTTGAGGTAGAATAGCGCGCCATAGAACAACAACCTTGTTTCGGACACATAGCCGAGCGGGTGGGCTCCGACCTCCAACAGAAGAGGCATCAACACCGCCCCCCAAGTGACTGACTGAATTTCTGGAGAGTTTTACATGGCTGATTATCAGGCACCCCTTCGTGACATGCGTTTCGTTCTGAACGAAGTGTTTGACGCACCCTCCCTGTGGGCGTCACTGCCAAAGATTGCAGAAAACGTAGATCCCGACACCGCTGACGCCATCCTTGAAGAAGCGGGCAAGATCACCAGCGGCGTACTGGCTCCCCTGAACCGCGAAGCCGACGAACAGGGCTGTAAGTGGGACGAAGGCGAAGTTTCCACGCCGGAAGGGTTCAAAGAAGCCTACCAGACCATCGTGGAAGGTGGATGGAACGGTTTGGGCGGTAACCCGGACTTCGGTGGCATGGGTATGCCGAAGACGCTGGTGGCCCAGTTTGAAGAAATGATGCAGGGCGCCAACATGGCCTTTGGTCTGGCTCCGATGCTGACCGCCGGCGCCTGCCTGGCCCTGGACGCCCACGGCAGCCAGGAGCTGAAAGAAAAGTACCTGCCGAACATGTACTCCGGCGTCTGGTCTGGTGCAATGGACCTGACTGAGCCTCACGCCGGAACCGATCTGGGTATTATCCGGACCAAAGCTGAACCGAACGACGACGGCTCCTTCAACATCACCGGCACCAAGATTTTCATCACTTGGGGCGAGCATGACATGGCGGAGAATATTATCCACCTGGTGCTGGCCAAACTGCCGGACGCGCCGAAAGGCCCGAAGGGTATTTCCCTGTTCCTGGTGCCCAAGTTCATGGTGAACGACGACGGTTCCCTGGGCGAGCGTAACCAGTTCAGCTGTGGTTCCATCGAGAAGAAGATGGGTATCAAAGGCTCCGCCACCTGCGTGATGAACTTTGACGGTGCCAAAGGCTGGCTGGTTGGTGAAGAAAACAAAGGCCTGGCCGCCATGTTCACCATGATGAACTATGAGCGCCTGGGTGTGGGCATCCAGGGCATTGGTGCCGCCGAAGCGTCCCTGCAGAGCGCCCGCGAATACGCCAACGAGCGTATCCAGAGCCGCGCGCCGACCGGTGCCCAGCAGCCTGAAAAGGCCGCTGACCCGATTCTGGTGCACCCGGACGTGCGCCGCATGCTGATGACCATGAAGAGCTACGTAGAGGGTGGTCGTGCCTTCTCTACCTACGTCGCCCAGTGGCTGGATATCTCCAAGTACTCCGACAACGACGAACAGCGCAAGCATGCCGAAGGCATGGTTGCCCTGCTGACGCCGGTCGCCAAGGCCTTCCTGACCGATCGTGGTCTGGACACCACCATCATCGGCCAGCAGGTCTTTGGTGGCCACGGTTTCATCCGCGAGTGGGGCCAGGAGCAGCTGGTACGTGACTGCCGCATCACCCAGATCTATGAGGGTACCAATGGCATCCAGGCCATGGACCTGATGGGTCGTAAAGTGGTGGGCAGCCAGGGCAAACTGTACGAACTGTTCGCCCAGGACGTTGCCGCCTTCATCGAAGCCAACAGCAGCGACGAAGCTCTGCGCCCCTACCTTGAGCCGCTGGCGGCCTCCCTGGAGCGCCTGTCAGACGTCACCGAGCACGTGGTAAACCAGGCGGCTAACAACCCGGAAGCCATTGGTGCCGCTGCTGTCGATTATCTCGACATGTTCGGCTACACCGCTCTGGCGTATATGTGGGCCAAAGTGGTCAAAGCTGCTGCTCCGAAAGCCGAGAGCGATACCTCTGGCTTCTATACCGGCAAGGTCAAGACTGCTCGCTTCTACTTCGACCGCCTGTTGCCAAAGACCGTGTCTCTGGCCGAAGGCATTCGTAGTGGCAGCGACGCCATGATGGCGCCGGCTGCTAACGAAATCTGATCAGATTTCTGAAGCAGAAATGAAAAAAGCAGGCCTTGATGGCCTGCTTTTTTTATGGATGCTATTAACTCAGGTTTGGGCCAGGCGGTCTATAGACGTTCTATCAGCCCAGGATTCACCACAAACGGATTCTCATTGCCCTGAATTTCGGCAATCCGCTTATGCCGACTCAACTCCCGGTCATCCGGGGGATCCAGTTTGCTCCAGCCTTTGAACACCGGCGTGGCCCCCAGCCAGGGCAGGCCATAAGTATCCACCATATAGGCCATGGTGCGGGCAACGTCACCTTTAACCCGCTCTGGCGGTTCAAAGAACTGGGCGCTTTCACGAATCCCGCAATCATCGGCGCCCGTGGTCTCGCCAAGATTCTCATACCGGGCGTTACGCCGCCGCATTTCAACCCGGGTTCGTACCGGTACCATGTTGTGAAGATCAGACGTAATTTGCCGATAGCGATTGTCCTGGCGGCACTGGGAGGTTGTTCCGCAGTCCAGGGCAGTGCGAATGTCGGCAAGTGGATAAACGTAGCCATCGGTCATGACAAAGCCCTTACCAGTGAAGGGAGTATCACAGAAGAACGACGAGCCGCCGTCGGCATACAGGTTGCTCCAGAATTCATTATCAATGACCGTTTGCGGGTCACTGAAACGGGTATTCTGGCCCACGACCATGCCGGCGGTAAGTGAACAAGTCAGGGTGACGGAGAGTGCGATTATTTTTTTCATATGACCGTTATACCTCACAGCACGTGTCATCCGCCGTGGCCAGCCAGACGACTGGTTGGTGGCAAAATGAACAGTTCGACAAAATTATGACGAACTGTTCAGTCTTTACTGTGAAGTATGGCACAGGGGGGGTGAGACAAAAGCCCCTGTTTACGGAGAGATGTGTTTATTTGTTAACCAGTTAACGTTTTATTTCAGTTTGTTACGGATGTTCTGGTAACCGGTTTTCAGATCTTCTCCCAGCTTGCGAGCAGTTTCCCTCGCCTCATTGCTGGCATTCTCGGCATCATGGAAAATCTGATCCAGCTTTGACCGGAACCGATCCCAGTCCTGCTCCAGATCGTCCCATTCGTCTTTTACATCTTCCCTTGCAAGGTGCAACTGAACGCGCGCCTCGTCACGATATTGCTTGATCTTGTCGGACAGCTTGTTGAAATCGTCTTGCAGACTCATGGTATTTCTCCTTCCCTGATGAGTTGGGAGTTCTACAATGCGCCCGAACGTGAAAAAGTGTCAAGTCCCTGAGCGGGCCGGTGTTATCCCGCTTTGATTCAGATCAGCTGGCCCGCTTGCCGGCCAGAATAAGGGAGAGATCCCGCAGGTGATGCCAGGGGGAAAGATCATCGAAACCTTTGGCAGCCCGATCAATCAGACTACAAAGGTTGATTGCCTGGTGTAACTGGGCCAGTGAAAGTCTTCGAGCCGCTTGCTGGACGGCGGACGAGCGCTTTGGCTGGAAAACGCCGCGCTTTTTCAGAAAGCCCGCGGGGTTTTCTCCACCGGGCAAGGCGGTTTTAAGCTCAACAATCAGATGAAGGTCACGAACGAGCACAGTGAGTAGTCCAAGAGGGTTTTCGCCCTCCTGCTCCAGTACCCCGATCATGCGGCAGGCATGAACCGCCTTGCCGGATAGCAGTTCCGTGACCAGTTCAAAGCCGTTGAACCTGGCACTATCCTGTACGGCCTGCTCAACCGTCTCTTCATCGATGGTTTTGCCGTTGGTGAGCAGCGTCAGACGGTCCAGCTCCTGACTGGCGGCCAGCAGATTGCCCTCCAGGCGCTCTGCAAGAATACCGAGTGCCCCGCGGGTCAGGCTGAGGCCTTTTGCGGTGGCCCGTTGCTGCAACCATCCGGGAAACTTGTCTCCCTCGACCGGCCAGAGCGGAACGTGCACGCCATGGCCCTGAAGTTCCTTGTACCATTTGCGTTTGGTTTCGGCGGCATCCAGTCTGGCGCTGATCAGCAGGAGAATAACGTCCTCTGGCGGGGATTGCAGTACCTGCTCCAGAACCCGGCGGCCATCCCCGAGTTTGCCGGTGGGCAGATGAATCTCAATGCGACGTTTTTCAGCGAACAGAGACAGGGCGTTGCATTCGTCAGCAACCGTATTCCAGTCGAACTGATTGTCTGCGTGAAACGTGAGCCGGTCCAGATAGCCAGCTTCACGGGCGGCGGCGCGGATCTGGTCACAGCATTCCTGAACCAGCAGGGGTTCATCACCGGAGATCAGGTAAACCGAAGCCAGGCCTTTCTTCAGAAGTTGCGGGAGTTGGCCGGGCTGGGTTTTCATGGTGATTCAGGCTCCTCACCATCGGCGATGTGTTCCTGAACCAGGGCGTCAATTCTTTGTCGGGACATAGGCGCCAGCCGGAAGATAACTTGTTGGGCAAGGCGGTCGCCCAATTGTTGCCGCAATTCGTTTTCCTCGCGCTGTTTGGCGAGTACATTGGTCTCGTCGTAGCGGTAGGTTTCACTGGCGTTCAGGTCGGTGGTGGCAATCAGCGGGATCTGGTCTTTGGTTACCAGCTCCATGGCAACCGTGTGGCGCAGAATGTACTCAGCCGCCGCTGCCTGTGCGGTAATGGCTGAAGCCCGGCGGTCCTGGCGGTAGTCCGACAGGCGCAGCAGGTAGTCTGCCTGGCCCGGATTCCGCAGCTCGATGCCACCGAGCTCCAGCTGTTCACGCAGAGACTGGCAGAACTGTCCGGGCAGGGAGGACGGGCAGTCGATAGCCAAGGGTTGCAGGGCAGCCGGGACCGGGGAGCTGCCCCGTAACTGAAAGCCACAGCCGGTCAGAGTGAGCAGCGAGGCAAGCAGTGCCAGAAGGCCCAGCTTTTTCAGTTCAGGGACAGGGCAGGGCATCTTAGTTAGCCACCACGTTCACGAGTTTACCTGGCACAACGATCACTTTTCGTACGGTCTTGCCGTCGGTGAAACGCATGACGTTTTCGTTCTCCAGGGCAAGCTTCTCCAGATCTGTCTTGCCAATATCCGCCGGTACGTTCTCCTTGGCCCGGACCTTGCCGTTCACCTGCAGAACCACCTCAATTTCGCTACGAACCATGGCGCTTTCGTCGGCAACCGGCCAGGAGGCGTCGACCACCGTGTCAGAGTGACCGAGGGCCTGCCACAGGTTGTGACAGATGTGCGGCACAATGGGGGAAAGCACCAGCACGGCGGTATCCAGGGCTTCCTGACGCACCGCGCGGGTTTGCGGCTCGTCATCGCTGAGCCTGCCCACTTCGTTGAGCAGTTCCATGACAGCCGCGATGGCGGTGTTGAAGGTCAGGCGGCGGCTGATGTCATCGCTGACTTTGGCGATGGTTTCGTGGGTCTTGCGGCGCAGGTCTTTCTGAGCACCATTGAGGTTGGCAGGATCAACCGCCGGAGCTTCGCCACTGGCGGTATGCTCATTGACCATCCGCCACAGTCGTTTGAGGAAGCGATGGGCGCCTTCAACGCCGCTGTCGGACCACTCCAGCGACTGCTCAGGTGGTGCCGCAAACATCATGAACAACCGCACAGTGTCGGCACCGTGCTGATCGATGATGGCCTGGGGATCGATGCCGTTGTTCTTGGATTTGGACATCTTGGTAACGCCACCGATTTCCACAGGCTCGCCGTCCGATTTCAGCACCGCTCGCACTACCTGGCCCTTGCCATCGCGCTCAACCGTCACATCGGCCGGGTTGAACCAGGTTTTCCCGCCATTTGCTTCATTGCGGTAGTAGGTCTCGGCCAGAACCATGCCCTGGGTCAGCAGGCGCTTGAATGGCTCGGAACTGTTCACCAGACCAACGTCGCGCAGCAGCTTGTGGAAGAACCGGGCATACAGCAGGTGCAGAATCGCGTGCTCGATGCCGCCGATGTACTGGTCGACTGGCAGCCAGTAATTGGCGGCAGCCGGGTCCAGCATGCCCTTGTCGTAGTTCGGGCTGCAGAAACGGGCGTAATACCAGGAGGACTCCATGAAGGTATCGAAGGTATCGGTTTCCAGGGTGGCTGGCTGGCCGTTGTATTCGGTCTTGCACCACTCCGGGTCGGCCTTGATCGGCGACTGGACGCCGTCCATTTCAACGTCTTCGGGCAGACGAACCGGTAGCTGGTCATCCGGCACCGGCATCTCGGTGCCGTCCTCCAGCGTCATCATCGGGATGGGCGCACCCCAGTAGCGCTGCCGGGACACACCCCAGTCACGCAGACGGTAGTTCACGGTACGTTTGCCAATGCCCTGGGCTTCAAGGTAATCCGCGATTTCCTCAAACGCCTCTTCGCTGGTCAGGCCGCTGTATTTGCCGGAGGACACCAGAACGCCTTTCTCGGTGAAGGCCTGCTCCTGGATATCGATATCGCGGCTGTCGTTCGGTGCAATCACCTGTTTGATGGGCAGCTTGTACTTGACGGCAAACTCGTGATCCCGCTCATCATGGCCAGGAACCGCCATCAGGGCTCCGGTGCCGTAGTCCGTGAGTACAAAGTTGGCGACCCAGACCGGGATTTCTTCCTGGGTCAGCGGGTGAATGGCCTTGAAGCCGGTATCTATACCTTTCTTTTCCATGGTCGCCAGCTCGGCTTCGGCCACCTTGCTGTTACGGCACTGGTCGACAAACTCGGCCACATCGCGGTGGCGCTCGGCCGCCGCCTTGGCCAGGGGGTGCTCAGCGGCGACTGCCATGTAGCTGACGCCCATCAGCGTGTCCGGGCGGGTGGTGTAAACCGTCAGGCCGCCTTCCTGCTCTTTCAGCGGGAAGGTCAGCTCGGTCCCTACCGATTTGCCGATCCAGTTGCGCTGCATGGTCTTGACCTGCTCGGGCCAGCCCTCCATGTCTTCCAGGTCGTTCAGCAATTCTTCTGCGTAGTCGGTAATGCGAATGAACCACTGCGGAATCTTTTTCTGTTCGACCAGCGCACCGGAGCGCCAGCCCCGACCGTCAACCACCTGCTCGTTGGCCAGTACGGTCTGGTCAACCGGGTCCCAGTTCACGGTGGACATCTTCTTGTACACCAGGCCTTTCTCGTAGAGGCGGGCGAAGAACCACTGTTCCCAGCGATAGTATTCCGGGTCGCAGGTGGCCAGTTCGCGGCTCCAGTCGTAGCCAAACCCCAGCTGCTTGAGCTGGTTCTTCATGTAATCAATGTTGGAGCGGGTCCACTTGGCCGGTGCAGACTTGTTGGCAATCGCGGCATTTTCGGCAGGCAGGCCGAAAGCGTCCCAGCCCATGGGCTGCATCACATTCTTGCCCTGCATACGCTGGTAGCGGGAAATCACGTCGCCGATGGTGTAGTTGCGGACGTGGCCCATATGCAGCTTGCCGCTGGGGTAGGGGAACATGGACAGGCAGTAGTACTTGGGCTTGCCCGGCTCTTCCTTGACCTTGAAGGTCTCGTTGGTTTCCCAGAAAGTGCGGGCGGTCTGTTCTACTTCACGTGGGTTGTATTGTTCGTCCATTCCTGCCATTGCCAAAAGTACCCTGTGTGAAAAGGATGTTCGAGAAAAGGCCGAACATTCTAACGCACACGCGGCTTAACAGGTAGTCTGCCAATTCCGTGGGTTTGTGCCAGACTGAGAGTATGGTGAAAGGTGCAGATAAGGAGCCCAAATGAGCGAGCCAGAACGCAGTCACCTCTCCGGAAAAGCCCTTGAGGTATACGACCGAATGCTTGAGCGGGTACAGACACGCCTGCATGAGCTGCAGGAAACGTCGTTGCAGACGCTGGAGGAAGAAGTTCAGAAAGCGATAGAAGTGGAATACGAGGTCGAGGAAATGACCCGGGAAGAAGCGGATCTGCTCGGGGCGTATCTTCAGCGGGATCTGGAGCACCTGTTGCATTTCGTGGAGGAGACCGGGGAAGGCCTGGGAGAGTGGCTGCAACTGGATATCGCGTTACTTGAACACACCCTGGCAGACCGGCTTCTCTCGGTGGCCGATCAGACCCTGGTTGATACTCTGGAACTGAAGCAGAAGCTGGAGAATCAGGACGTCAGTCACTACATTTCCGGTGAAGTGGCCACGGCGGGTATGTTCCGGTGCATGAACTGCAGCCACATGCTTTGTCTGACCAAAACCAGCCACCTGCATCCCTGCGAGGCCTGCGGCTCCCATTACTTTGAGCGGGTAACCAGCCGCTGGCCACCGAAAGAAAGCTGAAGCCATCGCCTTGAGACTGCAAGCCATTTGAGCAGCAGGCTCAAGGCGCTCAGCTTTTCGGAATCACCCGTTCTCGGATGAACACAATCAGGATGATCGCCAGCGTCAGCACTGGCCAGGATCCTGTTTGCATGTAGGGTGTGCTCCCGGTTGCCGTAAATACCTCACCGGTCAGTACCGCGCGCTCGAACTGTGGGATGCGCTCGGTAATCTCGCCCTTGTGATTGATGATTGCAGTGACGCCGTTGTTGGTGCCCCGCAGCATGTAGCGGCCGGTCTCCAGGGCTCTCATGCGGGCAAGCTGCAGATGTTGCAGCGGCCCGATGGAATCACCGAACCAGCCGTCGTTACTGATCGTCAGCAGCAGATCGGTGTTGCGGGCATTAAACGCCACGAAATCGGGGTAGGCCACTTCATAGCAGATGTAAGGGGTGATTTTCATGCCATTGGCGACCAGCGGCGCTTGCTGCTCTGGCCCCGGCGTGAAGCTGCTCATGGGCAGGTCAAAGAAACCGATCAGCCCCCGCAGCAGACCCTGAAGTGGCACATATTCGCCAAAGGGCACCAGCTTCTGTTTGTGGTACATGCCCTCGCCATTGCCGATGGCCATAATGCTGTTGTGGAAGGTGTAGTCTTCAATCTGGCCGCTGTAGCCATACCAGGGGATGCCGGTGATCAGCGTGCTGTTTTCCCCTAACTGTTCCCGGATATGATCAATGACCTTGCCAGCCTGGTCCTGAGGAATGGGGATGGCTGTCTCTGGCCAGAGGATCAGGTCGGTTTGCCAGTGCGCATCGGTCATGCCCAGATAAGCCACAATCTGATCACGCAGGAAATCAGGATCCCACTTGATCTGTTGCGGTATGTTGCCCTGCATCGCCGCAAAGCTGACGGGTTCTTCGCTGAGCTCGGTCCAGTCAGCTTTGTTCATGGCCGGGGCGATCAACCAGGGCAGCAGGGCTGCTACCAGAATGGCTCCAGCAGTGACCTTCCTGTCAAGTTTGAACAGCCACCAGGCGCCGTAAGCAGCCACTGCGGTAACGGTGATCCAGAAGGTAATGCCATGCACGCCAGTCAGCGGCGCCAGCCCGGCCAGGGGGCCGTCGGTATGGGCGGTGCCCAGATACAGCCATGGAAAACCGGTCAGCAGCCAGCCGCGCAGCCAGTCACCCAGAATCCAGATGGCAGGGAACAGCAAGAGTCGGCGTGGTGCGCTGTCTTTGGCGAGTTTGCCCCAGAACCAGAAGACCAGGCCATGGAACAGGGCCAGCCCGGCAATGAACAGGACCATGAGTACGATGGCCAGGGGCACCGAGGTATTGCCGTGTTCGCTGATGCTGACGTAAATCCAGCTGGCACCGGAGGCGAACAGGCCAAGCCCGGCCTGCCAGCCGGAGCGGAACAGCTTGTCCGGCGCCTGGTGTACGGTGACCAGCAGGATCAGGAACACCGACAGGGGCCCCAGCCACCACAGATAGAATGGTGAGAAGGTCAGTGTTTGCAGAGCGCCGGCAATCACAAGGATTGCGGCGCCCAGCCATTTTTGGGTGGTGAACGGGAGTTTCAGTGGCGGGTGCTGTGGATCATGACTCACTGCGGGTTACCTGCAACAGACGGATGACTCGGTTATCGGCGTTGGCAATAGTAAACTGCAAGCCGCCGAATTCAACCGTTTCGCCCCGTCTGGGCAGGTGTCCAAATTCTTTCAGTACCAGGCCGCCAATGGTATCGAACTCTTCTTCGTCCATGTCTGTTTCGAAGAATTCGTTGAAATCATCGATGGGCGTCACGGCCTTCACCGCAAAGGTCCCGTCGCCCCGGGCCTTGATATGGGTCTCCTCATCGAAGTCATGTTCGTCTTCGATTTCACCGACAATCTGTTCCAGCACGTCTTCGATGGTGATAAGGCCAGCGGTTCCGCCGTACTCATCCACCACAATCGCCATGTGATTACGATTTTCCTTGAACTCCTTGAGCAGCTGGTTCAAACGCTTACTTTCGGGAACAAAGGTGGGCGGCCGCAGGATTTCGCGGATGCGGTTCCAGTTCAGATCGTTGTTGAGGGCAAGAGGAAGCAGGTCTTTCGCCAGCAGTACCCCGATGACATCATCCTGGCTCTCGCCGATGACCGGAAAGCGGCTATGGGCGGAAGACATAATCTCGGGCAGAAACTCTTTGGGTTCCTGAGATGCCTTTACGGTGATCATCTGGGAGCGGGGGATCATGATCTCGTCCACCCGCATGTCGATCACCTGCATGGCGCCTTCAATGATGCTCATGGAGTCAGCATCAATAATGCTCTGGGATTCAGCATCCCGCAGGATTTCCAGCACGTCCTCTACGGACTCAGGCCCGCTGGAAAAGGCCTGTGATATACGCTCCAGCCAGGACTTGTTGCCCTGACTGCGACTCGACTGATCGTCGCTCATGAGTCTGGTTCCGTTTCCTCTGCTTCGTAAGGGTTAGCAAATCCGAGCTGCGCCAGCAGCCGGATCTCGAGGGCTTCCATGACCTCGGCTTCATTATCTTCAATATGATCGTAGCCCTGGAGATGCAACATACCGTGCACCACCATATGGGCCCAGTGGGCGACAGCGTCTTTGCTCTGCTCCCGCGCTTCCTGTTCAACAACTGGCGCGCAAATCACGAGATCTCCGGCCAATGGCACCGTTATACCCGCTGGTGCTTCAAATGGGAAGGACAAAACATTGGTAGGCTTGTCCTTGTCCCGGTACTGGTGATTCAGCTCACGGCTTTCGTCGTTATCGACAATACGGATGGTTACTTCGGTTAGATTCTCATCCTGCCACGCCGCCTCTGCCCAGGCTTCAAACAACGCCTCGCTGGGTACGCCCGTGCCGTCAAACGCCATCTGAAGGTCCACAGTTACCTTGCTCATTGGCCTGTGGCACTCCCGTCGATGAAAGAATCGTAGGCTTCAACAATGCGTTGAACCAGGGGGTGACGCACTACATCCTTGGCGTCGAAACGGGTAAAGCCAATACCCGGGACCTTGCTCAACACGCTGGCGGCATGAATCAGTCCGGAATTCTGTCCGCGGGGCAGGTCCACCTGGGTGGTATCGCCGGTAATGACCGCGGTAGAGCCAAAGCCTATCCGGGTCAGGAACATCTTCATCTGCTCCCGGGTGGTGTTCTGGCTTTCGTCCAGAATAATAAACGAGTTGTTCAGGGTACGGCCGCGCATAAACGCCAGGGGGGCAATCTCGATCACACTTTTCTCAATCAGGCGGGTGACCTGATCAAACCCCAGCATTTCATAAAGCGCGTCGTAGAGCGGGCGCAGGTATGGATCCACCTTCTGGGCCAGATCTCCCGGCAGAAAGCCCAGCTTCTCGCCGGCTTCCACGGCCGGCCGAACCAGCAGAATCCGCTTCACCTGCTCGTCTTTAAGGGCCTCGACGGCGCAGGCCACGGCCAACCACGTCTTACCGGTCCCCGCCGGCCCGATGCCGAAATTGATGTCGTGGGTGCGAATGTTGTGCACATACTTCTGCTGATTCCGGCCACGGGGTTTGGCGGTCAGCTTCGGTGTCTTGATAACAGTGACCTGGCCTTCATCGTAAGGCACATCATCCGGCAGCCGTTCCAGGCCGGTTTCGCGGATGAACAGGTGCACGGTATCGGGCGGTATGTCATCACTGGCCTCGGTTTCCCGGTACAGATGCCGGATAACCTCAGTTGCCGCCGCTACGTTTTCAGTGCTGCCTTCCACCCGAAAGTGATGCCCGCGCCGGCCAACTTTCACTTGCAGGCGCTGCTCGATCATTTTCAGGTGTTCATCAAACTGTCCGCACAAGGTCGCCAGGCGGCGCTGGTCCACCGGGTGCAGGTCAAATTGTCTGGTATCGTGAGTGTTCAATCTTGCTCCGTTTCGTTGGACTCCCCTGGTTGGGAGTGAGCATTTCTATGGGTGGAGTATGGCCGATGCGTGGTTATGCTTCCACAGACACGCTACGAGCACCCGCGAGCGGGTCCGGCCAGCAATCATAGATTGCTGTCGTTCGGCGGCGCATGAAGCTTCGCTTCATAAGCGCTTGTCTCACCCCTGTGCGCTTGTTTCGGGCCGTCCCTGGCCCTCAACAGTCTGTGGAAGCATAACCACGCACCGTCCTTTCTGACTATGTGCAGGCTCGAAAGGAAAAAACAAGCGGAGGAACATTTCAGCGGCGTCGGTTTTCTCTGCGCTCTGGAATAATTTGAAAGCCTGTCCAGGTATTACTGGCATGCTACTGCATGATACGCGGAGGTGGGCTGGATCAGCCTCCCAAAAATGTCGGAGGCCATGGATGGCCGTAGAGAAGCGCACATGGGTGAGGCAAGCGTTTATGAAGCGAAGCTTCATGCGCCGCCGAACGACAGCAATCTATGATTGCTGGCCGGACCCGCTTGCGGGTGCTCGTAGCGGTTTTTGGGAGGCTGATCCAGCCCGCCTCCCAACGCCACACAAAGAGCACATGGGTGCCGAAGCCTAAAACAACTCGGAACTAACCGGCACACCACGAAGAGAGTTCGGGTAGGCCTCGACGATTTCTACGTCGATGAAATGACCAACCACCTCAGGATTCTCGTGGCGGAAATTCACAATACGGTTGTTCTCCGTACGCCCCGCATACTCACCAGGATCCTTCTTGGACAAACCAGTCACCAGAATACGCTGAGTAGAACCCACCATCTTCCGGCTGATATCCATTACATTCTGATTCAGGCGATCCTGAAGAATGCTCAACCGCTGCTTCTTCACCTCCATCGGCGTATCGTCCGGCAAGTCAGACGCCGGCGTGCCGGGGCGGGCGCTGTAGATGAAGCTGAATGACATGTCGAAGCCGATGTCGTTGATCAGCTTCATGGTGTCCTCGAAATCCTTGTCGGTTTCACCCGGGAAGCCGATGATGAAATCCGAAGAAAAGCTGATGTCCGGGCGGATCTTGCGCAGGCGGCGCAGCTTGGATTTGTACTCCAGCGCCGTGTGGCCCCGCTTCATCGCTGCGAGGATGCGATCAGAGCCGCTCTGTACCGGCAGGTGCAGGTGGCTGACCAGTTCGGGAACCCGCTCGTAGACTTCGATCAGCGCATCGCTGAATTCCACCGGGTGAGAGGTGGTGTAGCGGATGCGATCAATGCCGTCGATGGTGGCGATGACTTCGATCAGTTCCGCCAGGTCCATTTGATCGCCGTCGTGGGTTTCGCCACGGTAAGCGTTCACGTTCTGGCCGAGCAGATTCACTTCCCGCACTCCCTGGGTAGCCAGATGAGCCACTTCGGCGATGACATCGTCTACCGGGCGGCTGACTTCCTCGCCGCGGGTGTAGGGCACCACGCAGAAGGTGCAGTATTTGCTGCAGCCTTCCATGATGGAGACAAACGCAGAGGGGCCGTCGGCGCCGGGCTCAGGCAAATTGTCGAATTTTTCGATCTCCGGGAAACTGACATCGACCACGCCAACGCCATTACCTTTGGTGCGTACCTCGGTGATCATGTCGGGCAGGCGATGCAGGGTTTGCGGGCCAAATACCATATCCACGTAGGGCGCGCGGTCGATGATGGCCTGGCCTTCCTGGCTGGCGACGCAGCCGCCGACGCCGATGATCAGGTCGGGTTTTTTGGTTTTGAGACTTTTCCAGCGGCCAAGCTGGTGAAACACTTTCTCCTGGGCTTTTTCGCGGATGGAGCAGGTGTTCAGCAGCAGGATGTCGGCGTCATCGGCGTTGTCGGTGACTTCGACCGCTTCGCCGGTTTTGAGCAGGTCTGCCATGCGGGCAGAGTCGTACTCGTTCATTTGGCAGCCGTGGGTTTTGATGTACAGCTTCTTGGCCATGGGTCTCACGTTGTCTGGTGTGTTGGCGCCGGGGTGGAGTGGGGCGCTGGCAAAAATGGACTGCGTATTATAACGGGGTGCTTAAACTTCAACCACCGTTGTCTCGGTATTCCTCATTTGGCTCTGTGTTATTATTCGCCGCTTATGTGCATGAAGGCTTTTGGGGTGGGCTTTCCAAAAACCGCTACGAGCACATCCATGTGCGCTTCTCTCAGGCCATCCATGGCCTTCGAAATTTTTGGAAAGCCCACCCCAAAACCCTTCCCAGACACCTGTACTGGATTCTACAAGCTTGATTGTTGGTTTGTGGGAGCCGGAAAATCATCGCTAGCCAATTTACTTATGACTCCCGAACGCCTCGCCCGAATCAAGCAAGTCCTCAACACCCGTCAACCCGACCTGCGGGTGCTGACGGATCAGGTGCACAAACCCAGAAACCTGTCGGCCATTATTCGGTCCTGCGATGCCTTCGGCCTGGCCAATATGCACGTGGTCTGGCCCAGGGAGGGTTTTCGGGCATTTCGTAAGACAGCGGGTGGCAGCTTTCACTGGGTGACGACGCATACTCATCCCACTATGGATAACGCGGTGACGGAGCTGAAGGCCCATGGGCACAAGCTGTATGCGGCGCAGTTGTCAGACCGGGCGGTGGATTTTCGAGAGGTGGATTACACCGTGCCGTGCACGATTATCATGGGTAACGAAGTAGACGGTGTGAACCCGGTGACCGCCGAGCAGGCGGATGAGCATATTGTGATTCCGATGATGGGAATGGTGGAATCGCTGAATGTGTCCTCAGCCTGCTCGATTATCCTTTCCGAAGCCCAGCGTCAGCGGAAGCTGGCGGGGATGTTTGACCAGCGACGGATGCCAGATGAAGAGTACAACCGTCTGCTGTTCTGTTGGTGCCAGCCAACGGTGAAGCGGTACTGTGATGATCGCAACCTGCCGTATCCGCCTATTGATCATGAAACCGGGGAGTTGATCGATGGGGTGGGCTGGATGCAGGAGGTCAGGAAGCTCAGGGCCAATCGCCCCCGGTGGGACGATCAGCCGGAGAATGTTGCAGAGGACTGAGTTTGGATCAGTCCTCGCGGGCTTCCAGGTACCGTTGCAGTTGTTCTCGCAGCGCTTTGGGCAGGCGGGTGATGGTGAGGGCGTCTTTGTCACGGTCGTAGTAGACCGCCTGGTTCACCAGGTCTGAAGAGAACGACACGCTCATACCCCCGCCAGAGCCGGCAATACGCACCAGTTTCTTGACCTTGCGGTGGTCCGGGTGCAGTACGCCGGTTTCCGGTAGTTCGGCGTTCTGGCTGGCGAATTCCTTGAAGCGCTGGGGTTGGCTTTCGTCCAGGTAATTTGACAGAGCTTCGATTTCCACGGGCTCGCCCAGGGCGTGCTGGTCTTTGCAGAATTCGTAGGCCTTGGCGCGCACTTCGCCGGCTTTTTCCGGTTCGCTGGTTTTGGCGAAGGCTTCCACTGCGTCCAGAAAGGTCATGGTTTCCTTTTCCACGTCCACGCTGTTGGTGAAGGCGCACAGGCGGATGAACAGTTCGCCGGGGTCGCCGGTGCCTCGACCGTGGATCAGGGTCATGTAGTTTTCGCTGCCGTTGGCGTTGCGCCAGTCGTCCAGTTCAATTCGCACGGCCAGGTTCAGGCGCGACAGGCTGAGTACGTCGGTGGCGTCCAGTTTCTGGCTGCCGTCGAAGCGCATGGCGCTGTCGGTTTCCAGGATAAACAGGTACACCACTTCGGCATCGGCCAGGGCGTCGTGTACGATCATCAGGTGGCCGTCGAATTCTTCCTGGCTGCCGGTAAGCAGTTCCTGCCACTGGCCGAAAAGACGGTCGGTCATGGCCGCGAAGGTCTGTTTGTCTTCCAGGTAGTCTTTGAGCCAGGCGCTGAAGGGGCATTCGCCGATGTCATCTGAGAAGCGGCCGTATTTCTTACCGGGTTTGCTGTTGAACAGGCGCTTCATCTGCTTGTGCAGGGCTTCGTAGTCGCCGCCCGGTTCCTGCAGGGCCTCGCCCGCTACGAGGCGGGCAGGTTGGCCCGGCTGGTATTGGCTTGCGAAGGCGGTGCGCAGGTGTTTGATAGCCATGGGTCAGCTCCTGTCAGATTCAGTCGGCTTGGCGGAGCGTGATTGTGCCATGGTTGGCAGAGAAAGAAACCCCGGTCCCGACGTCTTCGTTCGGGCCGGGGTTCTCAATGGGCGGGTATTGAAATCAGATTCGCTTGCTGCGAATCAGTTCCTGGACCAGTGTCGAGACGGCGCCGGGAATGTCAGCTTCGTTCTCTGCGTTGGCACTGGCGTTGGCAATGTCCGAACCCAGGTTCACGGCAATGGCTACCAGCCCGTGAGCGGTCAGCAACTGCGCTACCCGACGGCGTTCGTCTGCGTCACCCGCATTTTCTTCGGATACCACGACGGCGGTCTTGCCCTGATCGAACAGAGCTCGCTCAACGGCCAGCGCCAGTTCCGGGCCATGTTTGCCGTTACAGGCGATGATGGCCGGTTTCTGGGCCAGGCGTCGTTCGCGTTCTTCGGCGGTGACCGGGTCCAGGGATTCCAGACCATCGGCCAGGCCAGCAATCATGCCCGCCCCGATGGTTACGTTGGTCAGGCGGTCAATGACGATGAAGCTGCCGGTGGCGTGGTTACGCTGATAGGCGTCAAACGCGACCGGTTGGTTCAGGGTCAGTTCGCACAGGCCAATCTCGTTCAGGGCCAGTTGGCTGGGATTGGCTTGCTGATCCAGAGTGTTTACATCGGTCTGATGGTGGATTTTCTTCACGGTACCGGAAGTAAAGGTGGGGCCCAGCTTGATGTCATACAGCCGGCCGGTTTCCAGCGGTGCGTCGGTCATCCATACAATGTTGGCATTGAAGCGGTTGTGGACTTCCGGTTCGTCCTCCACTTTTACCAGCATGTCGCCACGGCTGATGTCGATCTCGTCTTCCAGGGTCAGGGTGACCGCCTGGTCGATGTAGGCTTCGTCCAGGTTGCCGTCGAAGGTCACGACTTCCTTTACTTTGCTGGTACGGCGTGAGGGCAGGGCCATCACTTCATCGCCAGGGCGAATCACGCCGGAGGCGATGGTGCCGCAGAAGCCGCGGAAGTTCAGGTTCGGACGGGTCACGTACTGCACCGGGAAGCGGAAATGCTCCAGGTTCTTGTCACGGGACACTTCCACCGTTTCCAGAATTTCCATCAGCGGCTGGCCGGTAAACCAGGGAGTGTTTTCGCTCTTATTGACGACGTTGTCGCCGTCCAGCGCCGAGATGGGCACAAAACGGATGTCCTTGAGGCCCAGTCGCGTGGCGAAGGCCAGGTAGTCGTCGCGGATTTCGTTGAAACGCTCTTCGCTGAAACCCACCAGGTCCATTTTGTTCACGGCGACCACGATGTGCCGGATGCCCAGCAGCGAGGCAATATAGGAATGCCGGCGGGTCTGGGTGAGTACGCCGTGGCGGGCATCAATCATCAGGATCGCCAGTTGTGCGGTGGAGGCACCGGTGGCCATGTTGCGGGTGTATTGCTCGTGGCCCGGGGTGTCCGCGATGATGAACTTGCGCTTGTCGGTGCTGAAATAACGGTAGGCGACATCAATGGTGATGCCCTGTTCCCGCTCGGCCTGAAGGCCATCCACCAGCAGCGCCAGGTCCAGTTTTTCGCCGGTGGTGCCCATTTTCGCGCTGTCAGTTTTCAGGCTGGCCATATGATCTTCATAGATCATTTTGGTGTCATGCAGCAGGCGGCCAATCAGGGTGCTTTTGCCGTCATCCACGCTGCCGCAGGTGAGCAGGCGCAGGAGTTCCTTATTCTCGTGTTGCTTCAGGTAAGCCTGAATATCTTCTGCAATCAGATCAGACTGGTGTGACATGTTAGAAATACCCTTCCCGCTTTTTCTGTTCCATGGAGCCCGCTGAATCGTGATCGATCACCCGGCCTTGCCGCTCTGAACTGGTGGCCAGCAGCATTTCCTGAATGATGTCGGGCAGGGTGTTGGCCTCGGATTCAATGGCGCCGGTCAGCGGATAGCAGCCCAGGGTGCGGAAGCGCACCGATTTCATCATCGGCTTCTCACCTTCTTTCAGAGGCATGCGGTCGTCGTCCACCATGATCAGGGTGCCGTCGCGCTCTACCACAGGCCGCACCGCTGCGTAGTAGAGCGGCACAATGTCGATGTTTTCGAGGTAGATGTACTGCCAGATGTCCAGCTCAGTCCAGTTGGACAGCGGGAAGACCCGGATGCTTTCGCCCTTGTTGACTTTGCCGTTGTAAATATTCCATAGCTCCGGGCGCTGGTTCTTCGGGTCCCAGCGGTGGTGTTCGTCACGGAAGGAATATACCCGCTCCTTGGCGCGTGATTTTTCTTCGTCCCGGCGGGCGCCCCCGAAGGCGGCGTCGAACTTGTACTTGTTCAGGGCCTGCTTCAGGGATTGGGTTTTCATGATGTCCGTGTGCTTGGCGCTGCCATGAGTAAAGGGGCCGACGCCTTGCTTCACGCCTTCTTCATTGATGTGCACGATCAGGTCTAGCCCGAACTTCTCCGCTACATTATCCCGGAACGAGATCATGTCCCGGAACTTCCAGGTGGTATCCACGTGAAGCAATGGGAACGGTGGCTTGCCCGGGTAGAAGGCTTTCAGGGCAAGATGCAGCATCACGGCAGAATCTTTACCGATGGAGTAGAGCATGACCGGGTTGTCGAACTCGGCGGCCACTTCCCGAATGATGTGGATGCTTTCGGCTTCCAGCTGTTTGAGATGGGTGAGGTTATATGTGGTCATGTTCATCCGTTGCCATGGAGGGCGAAGTAATGGCTGTAATTTAGATGAACAACTATATCAGAGCATCTTAGGGTATAAGAAGGAGTGCTGTAAGAATTTCAGGTTCTAATAATATAGCCTTCGCCGGTGTCTGGAGGCGGGTGTAAACGCCAGCGACGTCGCCACTGGCTTCCGTCAGTGAGCTTCGCTGGAGGGATTACGTGCGTCCGAAAGCAATTTGGCAACGTAACGATCGACATAGTCAAAGCCGTTACCTTCGAATTCACAGAACTGGATACCAATCTGGAACTCGTCTCGGGCAATGCGACGCATGTGTACGATGTTCCCATCGGCAAGCACCGTGACCGGCTGGTTTGCAATGACGGGCACCGAAAAACGGGTTTTGACTTCGATCCAGTGGCCGGGGGCCGGTGTTTTCAGGCCCGGAACCAGCTGTTTGACGGTGTCCTGATCACAGGAGAGCATCACGCCTGAGCGGGACAGGTTGGATACCTGGCAGGTAAGGCAGCAGCCATCCGGCTTTTCGATGGTAATGTCGGTTGAAACGTCCACCCGCTGCTGGTTTCGCAGATTGGGTTTGGCGGCAAGAGGTTTCATGTTCACTCTTCTGGCATGTGTGGTTTGAAAAGAAGTTGCCTTTCCCATAAACGCCTTCCAGAAAAACGCATAAACGATTGAAAGTTTAGCTGTTTAAAAAGTGAACAGCAAGAATCCTGTCGGTAATTGTGGCACTTTTACTACAAATTTCTGAACACGGTGTCACAGTTTTAGTCGGTAAGTTGATCTGCGTCAGCGGATTTGTGGTGGCGGAGTAGGTGGTGCTACTGCTGCAGTTCTTCCGGTCGTGAGGTAAAATTGCCCGCTACACTCATCGGGAGCATGGCTCCGGACATCCTGCAGGCTTTTATGACCGAGAAAACGCAAAACGCGCCCCAGAGCGGAAAAGTAGGCTTTATCAGCCTTGGTTGCCCGAAGGCGCTGGTAGATTCTGAACGTATCCTGACCCAGTTGCGCCTGGACGGCTACGATGTGGTGCCCACCTACGACGACGCCGATATTGTGGTGGTGAACACCTGTGGTTTTATCGATGCCGCCAAGCAGGAATCCCTGGACGCCATTGGTGAGGCAATCAGTGAGAATGGCAAGGTCATCGTCACCGGTTGCATGGGGGTTGAGGCCGACCGGATCCGTGAAACCCACCCGGGCGTGCTCGCAGTGTCCGGTCCTCATGCCTACGAAGAAGTGGTCGGCGCCGTCCACCAGTATGTGCCGCCCAGGAAAGAGCATGACCCGTTTGTGGACTTGGTGCCGCCGCAGGGCGTCAAGCTGACGCCTCGCCATTATGCCTACCTGAAAATCTCGGAAGGCTGTAACCACCGTTGCACCTTCTGCATTATTCCGTCAATGCGGGGCGACCTTGTCAGTCGCCCGATTGGCGACGTGATGGACGAGGCCAAACGGTTGGTGGATGCGGGGGTGAAAGAGATTCTGGTGATTTCCCAGGACACCTCCGCCTACGGCGTCGACATCAAATACCGCACCGGTTTCTGGCAGGGGCGCCCGGTGAAAACCAAAATGCAGGCGTTGTGTGAAGCGCTGGGTGAGATGGGCGTGTGGGTTCGGTTGCACTATGTCTATCCCTATCCCCATGTGGACGACATCATCCCGCTGATGGCCGAAGGCAAGATCCTGCCGTACCTGGACATCCCGTTCCAGCACGCCAGTCCTGGAGTACTTAAAGCCATGAAGCGCCCGGCCCATGACAGCAAGACCCTGGAGCGCATCAGGAAGTGGCGGGAAATCTGCCCGGAACTGACTATTCGTTCTACCTTCATCGTGGGTTTTCCGGGGGAAACCGAAGAAGATTTCCAGTACCTGCTGGACTGGCTGGACGAGGCTCAGCTGGATCGAGTCGGCGCCTTCACTTATAGCGCGGTGGAAGGGGCGCCGGCGAACGAGCTCGAAGGTGCGGTCCCCGAGGACGTGAAGGAAGAGCGCCTGGCTCGCTTTATGGCCAAACAGGCAGAAATCTCGGCTGCCCGCCTTAAGGCAAAGATTGGCAAGACCATTGCTGTGCTGATTGATGAGGTGGACGAGGAAGGTGCGATTGGCAGATCAAAAGCCGACGCGCCTGAGATTGACGGGATGGTCTACCTGAACGACGAAACCGATCTGGTTCCCGGGCAGATCGTTCAGGCCGTGGTTGAGCATGCGGATGAGCATGATCTCTGGGGGCGGTTGGCCTGATCGACCTGCGCTCGGGGTTCCGTCTAGGTGTCAGCCATCAGGGCCCCGAATGATCCGAGAAATACGTCGACGTTTTGGAAGCCCTGTCGCATCAATATCGATGCGGCTATTGTTGCCCTGGCCCCGCTGCCGCACATGACGGTGTAGTGATGGCTGGCAGTCATTTCCTTGGCTGTCGCGATAAGCTTGCCCACATAGTGATGAATTGCCCCGTCCACGGGGTTTTCATCGACTTCTTCTTTACCCCTTACATCCAGCAAGTGCCAGTGGTGCGGGGGATTGTTTCTCCGGGATTCGAACTCGTCGACGTCGATCGCGGTTACCGCGTTAAACGGTTCTGCCGTGGCTGCCCAGTGAGGCATGTCAGGGGCCAGATAGCCAAGTACTTTGTCAAAACCAATGCGCGCAAGGTGACGCGCTGCCTGTTCCGCTTCCTGTGCGTCGCTGGCCACAAGAGCCAGTTCGTCATCCGGGCGCAGAAACCACCCCGCGAATGCGGGGATCATCGGTACGGGTAAGGCAACGCTACCGGGGAGATGGGCTCCGAGAAAACTGCTTATATTGCGGACGTCCAGTGTGACGGCCTGTTGAGGCAGGTTCTTGTAAGCCTTCGGTGATAGCGCTGCTGGCGTCAGGATCCGCTTGGCGGGCTTGCAGCCCTTCAGATTGAGCCGCTCCATGTCCCGGAAGTATGGTGGCTGATAATGGCGTTCCCCGATCTTGTGATCAATGAATGCCTGGCGTGAATGGATCTGAAGCATCGGGTTGTTTTGGCGCTCGTAGCCAATGCTGGAGAATTCCCGGTCCGCCATGTTGTTGCCGCACACAGAGCCGGCTCCATGGGCAGGGTAGATCAGGGTCTGATCGCCCAGTGCCAACAGTTTCTGCAGGCTGTCGTAAAGCAATCCCGCGACTTCTTCGGCGCGGTCCGGATAGAAGTCGGTGCGGCCCACATCCCCTATGAACAGCGTGTCGCCGGTGAAAACTGCTACCGACTGCTCGCTAAAATCCGTGTCGTAGAGTGCAAAGGAAAGGCTGTCGTCGGTATGCCCCGGTGTTTCGAGTACCTTTAGGATCAGGTTGCCAAATCTGAATTCGTGACCCTCGCGAACGGTTTCGGCGTAGCAAACCTCTCCTGCAGCATTAGGCCCATGATATACCCTGGCTCCGGTCAGATCGGCGAGAACCGGTGCCCCTGATATGAGGTCCTCATTGCGATGGGTTTCCAGTATTGTTGTTAGCCTGCAGCCTTTAGCTGCGGCGGCTTCCGCATAGGCTTCGCAGTCACGACGGGGGTCGATAACCACAGCTTCGCCACGGTTACCAATCAGGTAGGAGAGGTGGGACAGGCCGTCGGACTTGAATGACTGAATAAACATGGAACCTCCTTCGGGTGGAAAGTGGTCACTAGTTGCTCAGTTTTAGCACGAATCAGGCCGGTGGGTGGGCTCAAAGACATGAACATTCAGGGACAGAATATTACGGTCTTTTTATGCCCTCGCTGACCCACCAGATAAAAGTGGGGCAGCGAGGTTCAGGTAGCGATCAGTTGCCAAGCTTTCTGAGAAGGATTTCATTGAACAGTTTGGGATTACCCTGGCCCTTGGAAGCCTTCATCAGAGGGCCCATGAAGCCGCCAAGCATCTTCTTGCGCTTCTTCGGATCTTCCTCGTTCTGGTATTGAGCCACCTGATCCGGCATGCCGGCCAGCACCTCATCAACCATGGATTCCAGGGCGCCGGTATCCGACACCTGCTTCAGGCCCTTGGCTTCAATAATGGCATCGACATCGTTGTTTTCGCCCGTCCATAGCGCCTCGAACACCTTCTTGGCACCGGCGGAGGACAGTGTGTTATCGGCGATGCGGGTCACCATGGCGCCCAGTTGTGCGCCGGTAATCGGCGCCTCGGCGACGGACTTCTCCTCCGCATTCAGGCGCGCGGAGAACTCGCCTTGAATCCAGTTGGCGGCCAGCTTGGCATCTTTGCCGTGTTCCACGGTTTCTTCGAAGAATGCAGCCAGTTTGGCGTCGGCAGACAGGATGCCAGCGTCATAGTCGTTCAGGCCGTATTGCTCCTTGAAACGCGCCCTGCGAGCGTCCGGCAGTTCCGGCAGGCGGCTGCGGGCGTCTTCGATGAAGGCATCGTCGATTTCCACCGGCAACAGGTCCGGGCAGGGGAAGTAGCGATAGTCGTTGGCTTCTTCCTTGGTGCGCATTGAGCGGGACTCGTCCCGGTCACCGTTGTACAGGCGGGTTTCCTGCACAATCACGCCACCGTCTTCCAGGATATCCATCTGCCGCTCCACCTCGTGGGCGATGGCCTGTTCCATGAACCGGAACGAGTTCAGGTTCTTGGTCTCGGTGCGGGTGCCCAGGGTGTCGGAGCCTTTTGGCTTCAGAGAGATGTTGACGTCAAAGCGCATGGAACCCTGGGACATATCGCCGTCGCAGATACCCAGCGAGGTAACAATGCTGTGCAGCTTTTTGGCAAAAGCCACGGCTTCCTCGGCGCTGGTCATATCCGGCTCGGTCACCACCTCAATCAGCGGCGTGCCGGCGCGGTTCAGGTCGATGCCGGTCATGCCATGATAATCCTCGTGCAGGGATTTGCCGGCGTCTTCTTCCAGGTGGGCGTGGTGAATGCGCACGCGCTTGGTGCTGCCATCGGCCAGGTCGATGTCGACATAGCCGGGGCCAACGATGGGCTGGGCCAACTGGGTGGTCTGGTAGCCCTTGGGCAGGTCCGGGTAGAAGTAGTTCTTTCGCTCGAACACCGAGCGCCGGCCGATTTCTGCGTTGGTGGCCAGGCCGAACATCACCGCGTAGCGGAACGCCTGCTCGTTGGGTACCGGCAGGGTGCCGGGCATCGCCAGGTCAACCGCGTTGGCCTGGGTGTTGGGCTCGGCACCGTAAGCGGTGCTGGAGCCGGAGAAAATCTTGGTCTGGGTGGCGAGCTGAACGTGAATTTCCAGCCCGATCACGATATCCCACTGCATGTGTTCGTCTCCTAATCCGGGCTTATTTAGGTTCACGCTGGTGCCAGTCGGTCACCTGCTGGAACTGATGGGCGGCGTTCAGCAGGCGCGCTTCGGAGAAGTAATCCCCGATAATCTGCAGCCCCACCGGCAAGCCGTCGACAAACCCGGCCGGAACCGACATGGCCGGAATGCCTGCAAGGTTAATGGCGATGGTGAACACGTCTTCCAGGTACATGGACACCGGATCGGTGTTCTTCTCGCCCTGCTTGAACGCCGGCGTTGGCGACACCGGGCTCATCAGCACGTCCACTTCCTTGAACGCATTGATGAAATCCTGCTGGATCAGGCGGCGCACCTTCTGGGCCTTCAGGTAATAGGCATCGAAATAACCGGCGGACAGGGCATAGGAACCCACCAGAATCCGGCGTTTCACCTCGTTGCCGAAGCCTTCCGCCCGGGTGCGGGTGTACATGTCCATCAGGTCTTTCGGGTCTTCGCAGCGGTAGCCATAGCGCACGCCGTCAAACCGGGACAGGTTGGCGGACGCCTCCGCCGGAGCGATCACGTAATAGGCTGCGATGGCCAGCTTCGCGTTTGGCAAGGAAACCTCCTTCACCGTCGCGCCCAGCTTTTCATACTCGCGAATCGCGTTACGAACCTGCTCTTCCATAGCAGGAGCCAGCTGGTCACTGAAGTATTCCTTCGGCAGGCCAATCTTCAGGCCCTTCAGCGGCTCGTTCAGGGTGGCCGTGTAATCCGGTACTTCCCGGTCAATGCAGGTGGAGTCCTTCGGATCGTGCCCCGCCATCACATTCAACATCAGCGCGGCATCTTCTGCGGTGCGCGCCATCGGCCCGCCCTGATCCAGGGAAGAGGCAAAGGCAATCATCCCGTACCGTGACACCCGGCCATAGGTCGGCTTCAAGCCGGTGATGCCGCACAATGCCGCCGGCTGACGGATTGAACCACCGGTATCCGTGCCCGTTGCTGCTGGCACCAGTCGTGCCGCTACCGCAGCCGCAGAACCACCAGATGAACCACCCGGTACCCGCTTGTCACCACCGGACAGGCCCCAGGGGTTGGTCACGGCGCCATAAAAACTGGACTCGTTAGACGAGCCCATGGCGAACTCGTCCATGTTGGTCTTGCCAAGGCAAACCGCGCCAGCCGCCTTGAAGTTAGCCGTCACGGTCGCGTCGTAGGGAGGTACAAAATTATCCAGCATTTTCGACCCGCAACTGGTGCGAATGCCGCTGGTGCAGAAGATATCCTTGTGAGCAAAGGGCACCCCGGTCCACACCGTGGCCTTACCCGCCGCCCGCATCTCGTCTGCAGCCCTGGCCTCGGCCAATGCCTGCTCATCGGAGATGGTAATAAAGCTGTTGTACTTACCGTCTTCTGTCTTCAGACGGTCCAGGAACTGCTGCGTCAGCTCCACGCTCGAAATCCTGCCACTCTCCAGCTCTCTGGAAAGTTCTGCTACAGACTTGTTATGCATGATAAATCCCGAAATTTCTGATGGACGACCAAATCACTCAATAACCCTGGGCACCAGATACAACCCATCCTCGGTAGCCGGCGCAATCGCCTGGAACGCCTCCCGCTGATTGGTTTCGGTAACCACATCCGGCCGCAGCTTCTGCACCGCATCCAGCGGATGGGCCATGGGCTCCACCGAGTCGGTATCCGCGGCACTCAACTGATCCACCAGATCCAGAATATTGCCCAGATCCTTTTCCAGAGCCGAAACCTGCTCGCCGTCCACCTTGATGCGGGCGAGCACGGCAACTTTCTCGATGTCCTCGCGGGAAATGCTCACGTTGCCTCCAAAAAGCGTGTGTGAAAACAATTTAATGTCAGGTTAGAAGCCAGGAATAACGTATGGGGATGCTTGTGAGGATGGCTTTCCAAAACTGTGCGAAGCCATGGATGGCGGAGCTCAAGCGACACAGGGATGTGCCGAAGGAGCGTGTTTTGGAAAGCCATCCTCACAAGCAGCCATGCTCCACGGTTAACTGCGCGCGGAACCCTGGCGACAACAAAGCCCGACATATTACCAGAACCGCGCGCAACATTGGCCCCGTCTAAAGCCATAAAATGTGAGAATGGTAAGCCCCGAAGCCCCGATGGCGCCTTGCCTGAGTAGGTGCTCACTGCTAAAGTTGCCGCATTCTTTTCTGCAACCGCAACTCTCAGGTTGAAACAACACGAATGTTAATCAAAAGACTCCGAGGCTTATTCTCAAGCGACCTGTCCATCGACCTGGGCACCGCCAACACCCTTATCTACGTGCGCGAACGCGGCATTGTACTTAACGAACCCTCTGTCGTGGCCATTCGCACCAATAACTCCCAGAAAATGGTCGCTGCCGTCGGGTCCGAAGCCAAACGCATGTTGGGCCGCACCCCGGGCAATATTACCGCCATCCGTCCCATGAAAGATGGTGTGATCGCCGACTTCGTCGTGACCGAAAAAATGCTCCAGCACTTTATTCACAAAGTGCATGAAAACAGTTTCATTACCCCGAGCCCCCGCGTACTCGTGTGTGTGCCCAGCAAATCTACCCAGGTAGAGCGCAAGGCCATCCGCGAATCGGCCCTGGGTGCAGGCGCCCGCGAGGTGTTCCTGATCGAAGAACCCATGGCGGCCGCCATTGGTGCCGGCCTGCCGGTGGAAGAAGCCAGCGGCTCCATGATTGTCGACATCGGTGGCGGTACCACCGAGATCGCCATTATCTCCCTGAATGGCATCGTCTATGCCGAATCCGTCCGGGTTGGTGGCGACAAGTTCGACGAAGCCATCGTTACCTACGTCCGTCGCAACTACGGCAGCCTGATCGGCGATTCCACAGCCGAGCGTATCAAGCATGAAATCGGCTGTGCCTATGAAGGCCTGGAAGTGCGCGAAATCGACGTTCGTGGTCGCAACCTGGCTGAAGGTGTGCCCCGGGCCTTCACTCTGAACAGCGAAGAAATTCTCGACGCGCTGCAGGAATCCCTGGCCCAGATCGTCCAGACCGTGAAGAGCGCCCTGGAGCAGTCTCCGCCCGAACTGGCCTCCGACATCGCTGAGCGCGGCATTGTGCTGACCGGTGGCGGTGCGCTGCTGCGGGGCCTGGACAAGCTCATCAGCGAAGAGACCGGCCTGCCGGTCATTATTGCGGAAGATCCGCTGACCTGCGTAGCCCGTGGCGGCGGTAAAGCCCTGGAAGTGATTGATCGCGGTGGCATCGGAATGTTCTCCCAGGAGGGGTAACCCCGTGGGAGGGCTAAGCCATTAAGACCATATTCGTCCAGGGGCCGGTACCCGGTTTCCGGCTGTTTCTCGTCGTTCTGTTATCGGCAGCGTTAATCGCTGCCGATGCCCGTTTTGACAAGCTCACCACCGTCCGCAGCACTCTCGCCACCGGGCTGGCTCCGGTGTACTGGCTTGGCAATGCCCCATATTCCTTTGCCGACTGGTTTTCCGGCCTGTTTGTCAGCAGTGATGATCTGCAGCAGGAGAACGAAGAGCTCAAAACCCGCCTGCTGATTCTCGAGCGCCGTGCTCTCAAGTACGCGGCTCTGGCGTCGGAGAATAACGAGCTGCGCCGGCTGCTGAATTCTTCCGAAGTACTGGATGACCGGGTCATTGTGGGCGAAGTGGTGGGGGTCTCCCCGGATCCGTTCTCCCACGAGATCATCATTAACAAGGGCGAGAGTGATGGTGTCACGACCGGTCAGGCGGTACTGGACGCAGAGGGCCTGATGGGCCAGGTGATCCAGACCAGCCAGTTCACCTCCCGTGTCCTCCTGGTGTCCGACAGCAGTCACGCCGTTCCTGTTGAGGTGGTACGTAATGGTCTGCGTTCGATTTTGCTGGGTAACGGCGAAACCGATGAGCTGGATCTGGTTCACGTACCGGATACTGCTGACATCCGCGAGGGCGACATGCTGGTCAGTTCCGGTCTTGGCGGGCGATTCCCCCGGGGCTACCCGGTGGCAGAGGTCAGTTCCATCGTCAAAGAGCCGGGGGAGCCTTTTGTGACCATTCAGGCCGCGCCGAAAGCCCGCCTCAACCAGAGCCGGCTGGTGCTGATCGTGTTTCAGCCGGAAGAGCGGTCGGTGCCCGAAAATGGGCAGGCGGCCCCGGATAACGAGGAGGCAAACTGATGTTGTCTGTCATCAGTTATCCGCTGTTCGCCATCACCGTGGTGTTATCGTTGGTGCTGAGTATCTCCCTGTTCCCGGTGGACTGGTTTCAGTTTCGCCCGGAGTGGCTCGGACTGATTGTCTTCTACTGGACCTTCCGCGCCCCGGCCCAGTTTGGCATTCTGATGGCCTGGTGCCTGGGGTTGTTACTGGATATTCTCGAGTCTACCCCGCTGGGCGTGAATGCCATGGGCATGGCCCTGATCGCCTTTCTGGTTCTGACTATTCACCAGCGGTTGCGGATGTATCCGCTGCCTCAGCAGTGCCTGATGGTGTTTCTGTTATTGGGCATCAACCAGATGCTGGTACATTTCGTGAAACAGTTACTGGGTGCTGAAAGCGCCGGTTTCAGCTACTTGTGGCCAGCCTTGACGAGCGCTCTGGCCTGGCCTGTGGTCAGTGGCGTACTGGACACAATCAACCGTAAACTGGGATAACTGTATGAGCTGCCTCATTCTGGCCTCGGCATCACCGCGCCGGGCTGAGTTGCTGAGACAGATCGGTGCTGACTTTCAGGTGGCGCCTGCCGAGATAGACGAGACTCCGCAACCGGGTGAGTCGGCTCAGCACTATGTTGAGCGCCTGGCCCGGGAGAAAGCCTCTTGTGTTGCCGGTGGAGCTCCGGGTGCCCGGGTACTGGGGTCTGACACCTCTGTTGTTGTAGACGGAGAGATTCTTGGGAAACCGGAGTCCGATACGCAGGCTTGTGAGATGTTGCGCCGGTTATCTGGAAGAACCCATCAGGTGATGACCGCGATCGCTCTGGCCCAGGATCAGAAGTGTCGGTCATTGGTGGTGGTCACCGATGTCAGCTTTCGGGAGCTCTCAGAAGCCGAAATCGTCGCCTACGTCGCCACCGGTGAACCCATGGACAAAGCGGGAAGCTACGGAATTCAGGGACTTGGTGGTATCTTTGTTCGGGAACTCAAGGGCAGCTACAGCGCTGTGGTGGGTTTGCCTCTGCAGGAAACCGCAGAGTTATTGGCAGATGCCGGCGACCCTGTCTGGCGCCACTGGCCATGCAGTAAGGAGAGCCAAGCATGAGTGAAGAGATCCTGATCAACGTGACTCCGGTGGAAACCCGGGTCGCCCTCGTTGAAAACGGCATGTTGCAGGAAGCCTATATCGAGCGCACCAGTCGCAAGGGGATTGTCGGCAACATCTACAAGGGCAAGGTCGTTCGGGTGCTGCCCGGCATGGAAGCCGCGTTCGTGGACATCGGCCTGGAACGGGCGGCTTTCATTCATGCGTCCGACGTCGTCAGTGGCCAGACATCTGGCGACGAACCGTCAGACGCCCCCCGGACCGTGCCGGATATCCGTACCCTGTTGCGGGAGGGGCAGTCCCTGGTGGTGCAGGTAACCAAGGACCCGATTGGTACCAAGGGTGCGCGACTCACCACCCAGCTTTCCATTCCCTCCCGTTATCTGGTGTTCATGCCAGGCGTTTGCCATGTCGGGATTTCCCAGCGCATTGAAGATGATAATGAGCGCGCGCGGCTGAAATCCCTGATCGAGGAAGGCGCAGCGGAACACGATGATGTGCAGGGTGGCTATATCATCCGCACCGCGGCGGAGGCTGCCTCGGCCGAAGATCTGATTGCTGATATGACCTACCTGCACCGGCTAAGCCAGTCGATCCAGGAGCGCATTGCCAAAGCGCCGGCACCCTCAGTGGTCTATCAGGATTTGCCGTTGTTTATTCGCACCATCCGGGATCTGATCCGACCGCAAACTGAAAAAGTGCGTATTGATAGTCGCGAGAGCTATCAGCGGGTCATGGAGTTTGTCAAAGAGTTCGTCACTGAGTTTGCCGACAAGGTGGAGTACTACCCCGGTGAGCGGCCTATCTTTGACCTGTATTCGGTTGAAGATGAAATCCAGAAAGCCCTGAGCCGCAAGGTTCAGCTCAAATCCGGTGGCTATGTGATCATCGATCAGACCGAAGCGATGACGACCATCGACATCAACACCGGTGCCTTTGTGGGCCACCGCAATCTGGAAGAGACCATCTTCAAAACCAATCTGGAAGCCGCCCGGGCGATCAGTCGTCAGCTTCGGCTGCGGAATCTGGGCGGGATCATCATCATCGACTTTATCGACATGGAAGATCCCGAACACCAGCGCCAGGTGCACCGGATGCTGGAGAAAATGCTGGAACGGGATCACGCCAAAACCAAGATCACCGGCGTTTCCGAGCTGGGACTTGTGGAGATGACCCGAAAACGCACCACCGAAAGCCTGGGTCAGGTTCTGTGCGAGCCGTGTCCGATCTGTGACGGCCGGGGATTCCTGAAAACCGCCGAAACCGTGTGCTACGAAATCTTCCGGGAAATCCTGCGCGTTAACCGTGCCTATGAGGCGGAGAATTACCTGGTGATGGCGTCCCAGAAGGTGGTGGACCGCCTGCTGGATGAAGAGTCAGACAACGTTGCGGACCTTGAAACCTTTATCAGTAAAACCATTCGCTTCCAGGTTGAGCCTTTCTACAGCCAGGAACAGTACGACGTTGTTTTGCTCTGACACCTGAGCAGCAGGGCGTTGCAGGGAGCTGAGTCTTATGTCGATCCGCGAGCCGGACAGTTCGCAACCAGCCGAGGATGAGCGCGGTCTGGTTGCCCGCGGGTTGGCGGTTTTTGCCAGTGTGGTCTGGTGGTCCATCCTGACGCTGCTGGTGTTATTCGCACTCTATGTTGGTGTCGGTCGCCAGCTCACCTCCGATATCAACAGCTTTTCTGATGAACTGGCGGCTTCGCTCTCCGAAGCCACAGGCCTGGATGTGTCTGTTGGCCGTTTATCCTCCCAATGGTATTGGCTGGATCCCTCCATTACCGCCAAAGATATCACCATCAATTCCCCGGATTCAGACCGCATAGCCGCAGAACTTGAGCACCTGGAATTGCGGCTCGATTTTTTTGCCTCCCTGTTCCGCTTCCGCCTGGTGTTCCGCAATTTTGACGCTGACGGTCTGGCGTTAACGGTGGTTCGCCCTACCGAGGATCCATTTATCAATCCGGTGGAAGAGATTGTGGAGCTGGCCGAACCGGGTGCGCCGGAACTTCAGGAATGGATTCGCCTGGCAGGCCGCTGGTTGTCGGATCCGGAAGTCCGGGTGACACGGGTCAGCCTGGCGCTGGGCCCAAGCCGACAGAACCTTCGTTTTCTGGATATTCCTCAGCTTGATCTGTACTACCAGGGCGGCTTGTTCCAGGCCGCAGGCCGGGCCATGCAGAGTGGTACAACCACACAGCTGGCCAGTTTTGCTCTGGTAGGGCAGCGGTTTTTCAGGGGTGAGTTTACCGGTCAACTCTACCTGGATGTGGATTCCGGTCGACTGTTCGACGGCCTGATTGATGATCTGAACTGGCGGGGCATACGCGTTGAAGGCTTCGATCTGGGGGGCAGTGCCTGGTTAAGCTTTGAGGATGGCGAGCTGCAGCAGGTTCAGGGTCAGGTTCGCACTCCCTATCTTCAGTTAGGTGTTAACCGTGAATCGCTGGCGCCTCTTGAAGATATCCAGGCTCACTTCGGTTGGCGGCGGGGGGAGGCCCTACGTTTGCAGAAGCTTCGCTGGGACTGGATTGGCGATCAGGTTCTGCCGTTCAGTGTTCGCATCGAAGACGGTCAGGATGAGCTCAAGCTGGTGGCAGACTCACTGCCGCTCAAGCCTTTGCGGCGATTGGTTCAGGCCCTGGAGCTGCTGCCGGATGCCGCCAGCGAGGCGCTGGAGCATTATCAGCCTGCGGGTTTTCTGGACGATATGTTGTTTACTATGCCAGAGCAGGGCTCCCGGTTCTCCTTAAGTGCCAGATTGCGGGAGTTCGGGGTGCGGGCCTGGTCTGGCGCCCCCCGCGCCGAGGGGCTATATGGCTTTATCCAGATGAATCCAGACAGCGGCAGGGTGACCCTGGATACACCAGAATCCGCCATGCTGGGCTTTCCGCAGTTGTTCAACACTGACTGGAGGCTGGACTCTCTATCCGGAACTGTCGCCTGGATCCTGGAAGGAGGGATCACCAGGGTATTCTCCGATGATCTGGAGTTTATCTATCGCTCAGATACCCGGTTAAGCGGCGCGTTTGACCTGCGGCTGGATCGATTCGGGGAGGACAATCTTGGTTTGAGCGTCGGCGTAGAAGGCGGCAATGCCGATATGCTGGCGGATTTCGTGCCGGCGAATGCTGTGGGCGACGGGCTTTATGAATGGCTCACCAACAGTATTCCGGAGGCCGGTATCCGGGGGCAGTACTATGGCCACGGCCGTATTGATTCCTCCGCGCCGTCTGGATCGTTTGTTTCCTCCATGTGGTATGAATTCGATAACGCCACGATTCGATACGACCAGCGCTGGCCCGCTGTGGAGCAGGCCAGCGGGCGGGTCGAGATCCAGAATGCCGACACGCGGGTAATGCTCGCTCGGGGCGAGATCGGTGGGTTGGAGCTGGAAAACGCCAGTGTTCACGTCCTACCCGGAGATGGGGAAACCGGCACGCTGGTGCGCGTAGATGCCGCGTCGACGGTTCCGGCGGAGAGAATACCCTGGTGGCTGGCCAATACTCCGTTGGGGGAATTGTTGGGATACGGTACCACCCGGACCCGTTATGACGGGGAGTTTGAGCTGAGTCTTGGGCTGGAGCTACCGCTATCGCAAGGGCAGGACACTCGGGTTACGGCGCAGGTAAAAACCGACAATGCCGGATTCCGGTTACCGGATGCGGGACTTCGCTGGCAGAATATTCGGGCCGACGTGACTTACGACAGTGTTGATGGGTTTTCCGGGCCACCGGTCACTGCCCGTTTTTTCGATCAACCGGTTAGTGTCGTTTTTTCCACCGCGGAGGCCGGCGATGCCATGCTGATACGCCAGCAAGGTGGTCTGAAGCTGCCAGACTCCCTGGCGGCCTTTGGCCTGGCTAACGATGCGGCGCGCGGGCTTGCCGGAGAGCTTGTCTACACCGCAGAGCTGGAGTTAGGCGGTGCCAGCGAGCCGGTGATTTCCCTGTTTTCAGACCTTGAAGGTCTGCAGGTGGATTGGCCCAAACCACTGGCAAAGACCGCGCGCGAGCGAACCCCCCTGTCGGTCCGGGTTGACCCGTTCCAGAGCGAAGGCGTGGCGATCGCTGCGCAATGGCAGGATCGTCTGGACGCTGAACTCCGTTTTAAGGAGACGGGCTTCGAACTGGTCTTCGAACATTTGAATCTGGGCGCTCACCATCTGACCAATATCGCCATTGATGCGCTTGAGCTGGAGGACCGGTGGGTCATTCATACCGACTCGGATCGGGCCCGGGGCAGGGTGGTGTTACCCAGAGAAGGAGGCACGGTAGAGGCCGACTTTGCAACCCTGCGCCTGGTGCGGGAGGCCAGTGCCGCAGAGCAGGACAACGAATTTCTGACTCTTGAGGAGCAGTTGCAGGCGTTCAGGGAGCTGGATATGGGAAATTGGCCCGACATTGATGCCAGAATCTCGGATCTCCGGCTGGATGGCGAGTCTGCGGGAAGCTGGCGTTTCAAGCTGCGCCCTGAACCCTATCGGTTGCGTGTACAGGAGGTGGAAGGCCGGCTTGGATCCCTGGTGTTGTCCGGCGATATGACCTGGAGCATTGTGGACGACCGGGAAACCACCCGGTTTACTGGTAAGCTGGAGGGCGGGGCCCTTAAGGATCTGGAGGCGCTGACTGGCAGCACCATTCCGATGACCAACGAAGAAACGGCGGTTGAACTGGATCTGGATTGGCCGGGAAGCCCGAATAACATTGCTCTCAGCAAGATAAGCGGCACGGTCAGTGCCCGCCTGGACGACGGCATGATCATGGAGCAGAGCAATTCGGCGCAATTGTTCCGGGTCTTCAACCTGCTGAACACCGATACGCTCTGGCGCAGGTTGCGGCTGGATTTCTCGGATCTGTACGAACGGGGCGTAGCCTTTGACGCCATTTCCGGTAAGGCCAACATCATAAATGGCCTGGTGACCATGGATCCGGAACTGCAACTGGTGGGTCCGTCCGGCGCGTTCAAACTCAGCGGCAATACCAACATGGCCGAAGAGACGTTGGATATGCGCCTGGTCCTGGTACTACCCGTGACACAGAATCTGCCCCTGGCTGCCATACTGATGGGGGCGAGCGCCCCCATCGGCGGCGCCTTGTTCGTGCTCGATAAAATTCTGGGCGACCCGTTGAGCAAACTGACCAGTGCCACGTACAGTGTTACAGGAACCTGGAGCAATCCGGAAGTGGATCTGCGGGGCGTGTTCGATACCGGTGAGTAAGGAGGCCATGATGGTTCAGGTAGCGGCAATACAAATGGTCAGTACCCATGACATCGATGCCAACCTTGAAGAGGCCCGCAGACTGCTGGCTGAAGCGGCAGGCGCAGGGGCGAAGGTGGCGGTGTTGCCCGAGAACTTCGCCGTTCTGGCGACCGCACAGATGCTGGAGTGCGGCCGCCGGGAGGCGGGTAGCGAGCCTGTTATCCGTCGCTTTCTGGCCGAGCAGGCCCGGTCATTGGGGCTCTGGATTGTCGGCGGTTCCCTGCCGTTGGCCAGTCGGCGAGATGGTTCAGAGTTAACAGACCGGGTACGCGCCACCTGTCTGGTGTACAACGATCATGGTGAAGAAGTGGCCCGCTACGACAAGATTCACCTGTTTGACGCCATGGTTGAAGACGCCCACGGCCAGTATCGGGAATCGGATACCTTTGAGCCGGGTGATCAGGTGATTACGGTGGATACGCCGGCCGGACGACTGGGGTTGGCGATCTGTTACGACCTTCGCTTTCCAGAACTGTTCCGGGCCTTGAGAGAGCAGGGCGCCGAATGGGTCTGCCTGCCCAGCGCCTTTACCTGGCAGACGGGCAATGCCCATTGGCACGCCCTGATACGCGCCCGCGCCATTGAAAACCAGGTCTGGGTGGTGGCGCCGGGGCAAGGGGGGCAGAACAGTAGCCGGCGAAGAACCTATGGCCACAGCCTGATCTGCGATCCCTGGGGTAAGGTCGTCAGTGAGTTCGGCGAAGGTCCGGGCATGGCTTGCGCCGATCTGGACCTGGAGCAACTGCATCAGTTGCGAAGCCGTATGCCCGTGTGGGAGCACCGGCGGCTCTGATTACTGCTCGGCGTCGTCGATCCATTCCCGCAGAGCCCGGAACAGCTTCCGGGCCTGGCCGGTATTCTTGCCTTTTTCGACTTCCTTGCGGGCATTGCGCACCAGATTGCGCAGGTGCTGTACATCCGCTGAAGGGCAGTAATCAATAAACTCTCCTACCACCTTGTCACCTTCGGAAACCATCCGGTCGCGCCAGCGCTCGGCCAGATGGTGTCGGCGGGTATGCTCTTCGCTACCAGCGTGGAAGGCGTCGATGGCACGGCCAATAGCTTCGGGGTCGTCCTCCTGGCGCAACACCTTACCAATGTATTGCAGGTGTCGCCGGCGGGCCTCACGCTGGGGAATCCGGCGTGATTCAATGATCGCCGCTTTCAGGGTCTCGCTGATGCTCAGGGTGGCCAGCTGTTCGTCGTTCAGGTCCAGCATGCGTTTGCCCAGATCCTGAAGCGCGTGCATTTCGCGCTTCAGCTGCGATTTGCTGGGGCCAAGATCGTCCTGGAATTCGTCGTCAAATTGGTCAGTCATGGTAGGTCACAGGTTGCTCAGGCATAGAAAATGGTGGCCAGTCCCAGGAAGGCCATGAAGCCGACAACGTCGGTTACGGTGGTGAGTATCACACTGCCGGCCAGGGCCGGGTCAATGTTCCGGGATTTCAGGAACAGCGGCAAGACGGTGCCCACCAGCGCCGCCGCCACCAGGTTAATGACCAGTGCCGCCGCGATGATGGCACCAATCAGCCAGTCCTGGAACCAGACCACCGCGGCGGTGGCAACCACCACCGCCCACAGCAGGCCGTTCAGTACCCCGGACAGAAACTCACGGTTCAGCAGCCAGCCCACGTTGGCACCGCTGATTTGGCCAACGGCCATACCCCGGATCACCAGGGTCAGAGTCTGGCTACCGGCAATGCCGCCCATGCTGGCCACAATTGGCATCAGTACGGCCAGTGCAACGACTTTGGCAATAGTGTCTTCAAACAGTCCAATCACGGCCGATGCGGTAAAGGCCGTGATCAGATTGATGCCCAGCCAGACCGCGCGCCGGCGGGTGGTCTTCATCACCGGGGCAAAGGTGTCCTCGTCTTCATCCAGACCAGCCATACTCATCAGGGAATGGTCTGCGTCCTCACGGATAACGTCGACCACGTCATCGATGGTGATCCGGCCCAGCAGCTTGTTGGTCTCATCCACCACAGGGGCAGAAATCAGGTCGTAGCGTTCGAACAGAGTGGCGACCTTGGTGTCGGACAGGGACACGGGAATGGGTTCAATGTCCGTGTCCATCACTTCCCGAACGGTAGCCGCGGGATTGGATACCAGCATCCGGGTAATGGGCAGCATGCCGATAAACTCGTCCCGACGGCTGACCACAATCAGGCTGTCGGTCATCGGGGGCAGGCTGCGGTGACGGCGCAGGTAGCGCAACACAACGTCGATGCTGATGTCCGGCCGTACCGTGATGGTATCGGTGTTCATCAGGCCGCCGGCAGTGTCCTCCGGGTAAGCGAGGACTTCCTCGACCCGCTGACGGTCTTGCTCATCCATGGTGTCCAGGACTTCCTGGATCACCGTGTCCGGCAATTGCTGAAGCAAGTCGGCCAGGTCATCCGACTCGAAATCTTCCAGAATGTCCGCCAGCTCCTGCGCGTTCAGCTGGCTCAGGAAGTAGCTACGAATATCGTCGCCAAGGTACTGGAGGACTTCCCCTTCCAGCTGCTTGTCGACCAGGTTCCAGAGCAGGGCCCGTTGGCGTGGTGGCGAGGATTCCAGAAGGTGAGCAATATCGCTGGGGCTCAGACCGCCATTCAGAATGCGGGCCACCTGCTTGAGGGCACCACTGTCCAGCGCTTCACTGAGTGAGCGAAGGCGTTGGCGGGCCTGGCTTTTTTCCAGAATGTCGGTCATTGAACCACCTGCGATCAGAAAACCTTTGCATTATAGCGGAGTTAGGTGGCACACGTGAGAAAGGATTGTAGGTGAATGACGAAACCGGAGGTTATTCCCCTTCACCAAAATAATCGTTGATCAGGGCAGCCAGCGCGTCGATGGCATCCTGTTCGTCCGGGCCATCGGCAACCAGTTCCACTTCGGTGCCCTGGCTGGCGGCCAGCATCATCACCTGCATGATGTTCTTGGCGTCTACGTCCCGGCCTTTGCCGCGGATTCGCACCTTGCTGTCAAAGTCTGATGCGGTGGCCACAAGCTTCGCCGTGGCCCGCGCATGCAGGCCGAGTTTGTTGATGATGGTGATGGGGCGGCAAATCATAGGCGCTCAGATTTCTCCCCGGGTTTGAAGGTGTGGCAGTTCGGTGTGGCGCACCTGCACATTGCGGTAATTATCGCGGAAATAGCGCCCGAGCTGCTCACACACATAAACAGAGCGGTGCTGGCCACCGGTGCAACCGATGGAAATGGTCATGTAACTACGATTGCTGTCGGCAAACGAGGGCAGCCAGGTATTCAGGAAGCCCGTGACGTCATCCACCATCTGACGTGTCAGCGGTTCCCGTTCCAGAAATTCGATGACCGGCTGATCAACGCCGGTGTGCTTGCGCAGGCTGGTGTCCCAGTATGGATTGGGCAGGCAGCGGACGTCGAAGACATAGTCTGAATCCACCGGCACGCCATGTTTGAAGCCAAAGGACTGGAACAGCAGTGCCAGTTCCTGATCCTTGCGGCCGGCCACGCGCTGCTTGATCATGTCGCGTAGCTCGTACATGGAGAGCCCGGTCGTGTTGACGTAAAGATCGGCCAGCTTTGACAGGGGTTCCAGTAATTGCTTTTCGTTGGTGATTGCCTCCCTCAGAGACGTCTTGTCATCGCTCAGCGGATGCTTGCGGCGGGTTGCGTGAAAGCGCTGCAGCAGTGACTGTTCGTCGGCATCCAGGAATATGATTTCAACCTCGACACCGGTCTGCTTCAGTTGCTGGTAGATGGTTTCAAAATTGGCCAGCTCGGCGGACAGGTTACGGGCATCAATACTCACGGCCATTTTTTTCAGCCGGCCGGGCGCTTCCTGAGTGGCCGCCTCTCGGGTCAGCGGGAACAGCAAGCCAATGGGCAGGTTGTCGATGCAGTAGAATCCCAGGTCTTCCAGCACATGCAGAGCCGTACTCTTGCCGGAACCGGATCGGCCACTGACGATAATCAGCTTCATGGGACTGTTTCTCCTTCAATCTGCCTGGCAGCCTGTCCAGATATCAGGCTGATCTCAGTGATTACTCTCCGCCATACGCTGGTAAAGGCTCGCGGCATCTTCACACTGGCGCAGCCGGGCGCAGAAGGTGCTGTCATTGAAGCGCTCCGCCAGCTGGCTCAGTAACTCCAGGTGTTCACTGGTGGCTTCTTTGGGGACGATCAGTGCAAACACCAGATCTACCGGCTGGTTATCGATAGCATCAAAGTCTACCGGCTCCTCCAGAGTCATCAGCACGCCGATGACCCGGTCCAGGCCTTCCAGTCGGCAGTGGGGGATGGCAATACCCTCGCCGATACCGGTGCTACCCAGCCGTTCGCGGGAGACCAGATTGTTGAAGATCTGGGTGTCGCTGAGGATTTCATCCTGAAAGTGAATCCGTTCAGCGATGAACTCCAGCACACGTTTCTTGCTTGAGGCCGGCACCTTACACAGGGTCAGTTCAGGGGCAAGAATATTGTCGATGGTCAGGGATGGCTCGCTCATGGATCGACTGCATGTCCGTAAAAAAAAGGCTGCGGCCGGTTAGCCCCGCCGCAGCTCGTTTCATGAAACACCCGGTAAGGTTCGCGCTTCAGCGACCGCCGTTACCGTGCATCCGGTCTACGTTCTTTTCCTTGTGCTTGAGGATCTGACGGTCCAGCTTGTCGACCAGAGCGTCGATTGCGGCGTACATGTCCTCATTTTCTGCCTTTGCGTGAATCTCACCACCAATCACGTGCAGCGTGGCTTCCGCCATCTGGCGCACCTTCTCGACCTCCAGGGTGACCTGGCAGTTACTGATATGGTCGAAGTGACGCTCCAGCTTCTCGAACTTGGTGTTGACGTAATCCTTCAGAGCGGGAGTCAGTTCTACGTGATGGCCTGAAATGTTGAGTTGCATAGGCGTCTCCTGTTGTCATACTGCCGGCGTGCTTGCCGGCTTGCATGCCAGTGCATCTTGCACCGGCGAAAGTTTAAACCAGGCGTTTTCGTTCGTTCGAAGGAGGAATATGCATGGCCTCCCGGTATTTGGCGACGGTACGCCGCGCCACGTTGATTCCCTGTTCCCCTAGCATGGCTGCAATTTTGCTATCGCTCAATGGCTTTTTCGGGGTTTCCTCGGCAATCAGCTTCTTGATCATCGCCCGGATGGCTGTAGACGAGCATTCGCCGCCCTCGGCGGTGCTGACGTGGCTGGAGAAAAAGTACTTCAGCTCGAAAATACCGCGGGGCGTGTGCATGTACTTCTGGGTGGTAACCCGGGAAATCGTGGACTCGTGCATTTCCACCGCCTGGGCAATGTCAGACAGGATCAGAGGCTTCATGGCTTCTTCGCCCTGATCCAGGAACCCTTGCTGGTGTTCAACGATGCGGGTGGCCACTTTCAGCAGGGTTTCATTCCGGCTTTGCAGGCTCTTGATAAACCATTTCGCTTCTTGCAGCTGGTCGCGCAGGTAGGTGTTATCGGCACTGCTGTCAGCCCGGCGGATCAGTGACGCGTAGCTGGCATTCACCCGGATACGCGGAGCGATTTCCGGGTTGAGTTCAACCCGCCATCGGCCTTCGTGTTTGCGTACGATGACGTCCGGGATAACGTAATCCGGTTCGGCCCGGTCCACGACATCGCCAGGGCGCGGGTTCAGGCTGGTGATCAGGGCCAGTACCTGTTTCAGCTGGTCTTCCTTGAGCCGGCTGCGGCGTAACAGCTGCGCGTAGTCCCGGTTGCCAAGCAGATGCAGGAACTGGGTAACCACCAGTCTCGCCTGGCGCAGCCAGGGGGTATCCGGTGGCAGCTGATTGAGCTGAATAAGGAGGCATTCCTGGAGATCACGAGCGAACACGCCGGGCGGGTCGAAGTGTTGCAGGCGGTGGAGTACCGCTTCCACTTCGTCCAGTTCTAACGGGTCTTCTTCGGTTTCGTCCAGCAGGCCTGCGTGAATGTCCTCAATGTCAGACGTCAGGTAGCCGCGCTCATCCACAGCATCCAGCAGCGCGTGGGCAATGGCCTGATCCCGCTCGCTCAGAGGCGTCAGGTTCAGCTGCCACTCGAGGTGATCCTGCAGGGTTTCGGTAGGCGAGTTCCGGGTTTCGAAATCCGATTCGTGCTCGTCTTCGCCTTTGCTGGCCGGAGCCGGGGCAGACTGGTAGATGTCGTCCCAGGCGGTATCCACTGGCAGATCATCGGGAATGTTGTCCGGAATATCGTTCTCGGACGACCAGTCCGGGCCGTTCTCGGTTTCGTCCCAGTCCGGGCTCGCGTCCTGGTGGCTGTCGTCCTGGTTGGCCTCAGAGCTGGAAGCGTCACTGTGCTCGTGCTCTTCGTGCTCGTCGCCTTCCGCGTGCTCATCGTCCTCTGAGGTTTCCAGCATGGGGTTGGATTCCAGCGCCTGCTGGATTTCCTGCTGGAGATCGAGGGTAGAAAGCTGTAGCAGGCGTATGGCCTGCTGCAGCTGGGGCGTCATGGTCAGACTCTGGCCCAGCTTAAGCTGTAATGAGGCTTTCATAACCATGGCTCAAGATCCATAACTCATGGGCATCCCGGTTGTTGCTTTGCCGGCGCACAGGCCGAAAAAAATGTTGTACGCTGGTTACTTGCCATTGTCTGTGAACAGTATAAGCAAGTTTTTTGCCGAGTTTACTTGCTACAGATCATCAAAACAATCAGACCTCGGATAAACCCTGTTTTATCAGGTCAGAGCCGGAACTCATCACCCAGATACACTTCTTTCACTTGCTGGTTTGCCAGAATGGCTTCGGCATTGCCGGAGGCGATGATGTGGCCGCCGGAAACGATGTAGGCATTCTCGCAGATGTCGAGGGTTTCCCGAACGTTATGGTCGGTAATCAACACGCCTATACCTTTATCCCGCAGGTGCCGGATAATGTGCTTGATGTCACTGACGGAGATAGGGTCTACGCCCGCGAAGGGTTCGTCCAACAGGATAAACGCGGGCTCCATGGCCAGCGCCCGGGCGATTTCAACCCTGCGGCGTTCGCCTCCGGATAGCGCCATACCCACGCTGTCTCGGATGTGAGTAATATGAAACTCTTCCAGCAACTCTTCCAGCTTGGCCTCCCGTTCCGCCCGACTCATGCCTTTGCGGGTTTCGAGGATGGCCATGATGTTGTCCCGCACGGTCAGTTTGCGAAACACGGAGGCTTCCTGGGGCAGGTAACCGATGCCCTTGCGGGCGCGCCCATGCATTGGCAGTGGGGTGATGTCCTGGGTGTCGATGGTGATCCGGCCGTGATCCGCAGGCACCAGGCCCACGATCATGTAGAAGCAAGTCGTCTTGCCGGCGCCGTTGGGGCCGAGCAGGCCGACAATCTCTCCGGAGCGAATTTCCAGAGAAACGTCCAGTACTACTTTTTTCTGCTTGTAGCTTTTTGCCAGATTACTGGCCCTGAGAACTGCCATCCGAACCTTTCCCGTCACTGGATTGAGCTGAATTACGAGGCTGAATCACCATTTCCACCCGGCCGGAGCCGCCGTCGGATGGCGTGCCGCCTTCCGCAGTAACAACGCGGCGAACGGTGTCGTAGTGGATGACGTCGCCCCGGAATACGTTGCCGTCTTGTTCAATAACGGCCTGGCGTTCAAAAATGACCAGGTTTTCATCGCCAGACCAGGTGATGTTCAGGGCCTTGGCATCGGTCATGCCTTCGCCTTCCTGGCCGGGTTGCCGGTAATGGGCGGGGTTGCCGGCGGCTTCAATCCGGCTGACACCCTGTTGGTTGCGGTAAAGTACCACCCGATCCGCGTCCAGCCGGGTTTCGCCCTGAATCAGTTCGACAGCGCCGGTGTAAACGGCCGTTCCGGCGCTTTCATCCAGACGGGCCGAATCCGCACTGACCTTTATGGGGGTGTCGGAATCCAGATTGAATGCCGATGCCGGGCCGGCCAGCAATGCCAGGGCCAGAATCGCTGGCCGGCAGAAAGATCGTTTACCTGACGGTTTCATATTGTCCCTCTACCCGGGAGTTGAGTTCGAGAATGCGTTCGTTGATCCAGGCTTTCATGCCGGTGGAGCGGGTGACGCCGAAAGGCTCGGTGATGGTCACCGGCTGGTCGGTATAGACGGTGCCGTTGCTGTTGTCCAAGGTCAGCGCCCCGGTCTCCAGAATGGCTTCGCGGCCTTTGGACTGTCGGGTCAGTCGGACGTTCCCCATCAGTTCCAGCATTTCATTGTTCTGCTGAAGGCTACCTTCATTGGACTCGATGAGCCAAGGTTCGGGACTGCCCTCACTGAAAAGTCGGGCTCTCGGCGTATCCAGATGAGCCGTGCCGGTTGCTTCAAACTGCTCAATTCTGGGGCTTTTGAGATCAATCTGGAGGTTCCCTTGCTCATCCCAGGCGCGGTATTGTCCGCCGATCACAAAGCCGTCGGGCTCTGCGGGCCCCCGTAGCTCGCTGGCGACATTCCGCGAACTGACAGGTTCGTCACTTTGCCACAGCAGAAAAACGGTTGCTGTTACGGTGGCGGCAAGAGCCAGAGCTGTAATCCGCCGTTTGCCGCGATCGCCGAAAAGCCGCTCTGTGATCATGCTGGCTCTTCCAGGTAGGGGGCAAGAGTGTTGTCCAGATGCCCTTGAGCCCAGAGTAGGAGATCGCAGGCCTCGCGCACAGCGCCCTGTCCACCGTGGCTGCGGGTACAGTAGTCGGCGTGTTGCTGAACCAGCCAGTAGCCGTTGGGTACCGTGATGCCAAGGCCGGCAAAACGCAGCGCAGGCAGGTCGGGCAGGTCGTCGCCCATATAGGCAATCTGTTCCGGCTCAAGGTTCATATCCCGGATCAATTCCAGCAATGCGATTTTTTTGTCTTCGCGACCCTGCATCAGGTGCGGGATGCCCAGATCCGACATCCGCTTTTCCGTGAGGGGCGAGCGTCGTCCGGTAATCACCGCCACGGTGATGCCTGCCTGCATCAGTTGTTTCAGGCCCAGGCCGTCAAGAATGTTGAAGGCCTTGAGTTCATCGCCGCTGGCACTGAAATAGAGGCGGCC
>Ga0207830_100040_pt1 | contig 148448 bp, 137 predicted proteins | sample TtanPargueraPR_6_FD_187740 | JGI IMG/M metagenome (GOLD analysis project Ga0207830, IMG submission 187740) | Aerobic enrichment media microbial communities from Bioluminiscent Bay, La Parguera, Puerto Rico - Tt and E2 (3) (SPAdes) | ecosystem: Environmental > Aquatic > Marine > Unclassified ...
GATCCAGGAACATTACCCCAACCTTGGACTCATCACGCCTTGCCTGGGCCAGCGCCAGTTTCAGGCGGTCCAGCGCAAGCATGCGGTTGGGAAGCCCGGTCAGGATGTCGTAATTCGCTTGCCGCAACAGCTGTTGCTCGTAACGTTTTCGGATGCTGATGTCTTCCCCGAGTATCAGGTAACCGGTGGTTTCACCGTTATTGTCCTTGATAGGGGTGACCACAAGCTGTTCCCAGTAGCGCTCGCCATTTTTCCGTGTGCTATTGACTTCGCCTTGCCAAACGCCCACGCGCTGTACCTGAAGCCTGATGGATTTCCAGAGCTGTCTGGCTTCGTGGGAATCCACACCGGGGTCAATAAGTGACGAGGGATGCTTGCCGATGATTTCAGACGGGCTGTTCCCCGTCAGTTGGCTGAATTTCCGGTTCGCATATTCAATGCGCCATTGCCGGTCGCAGATCAGAACCGAAGATGGACTCTGGTCGATGGCTTTGGAGAATTTCCGGATTTCGGCTTCATCCCGTTCCCGCCTTGCAACGTCATCGGTGAGCCGTTCGCGCATCTGGTTGATGGCTTCGGTCACCATACCCAACTCATCGCGCTGGTAAGCAGGAGTATCCGGCCTATCCAGCTCCAGCGGGCGTGAAAGATTTCGCAATGACAGATCCCGGGTGTAGTCGGCCATGTCCGCCAGGTGGCGAGTGACCAGATGGCGGAATATCCACAGAATCAGAATGGAAACAACAAATATGATCAGGAACTGAGTGGCAAGAATGAAGCCCACCCGGCGCCTTAGTTCATCATACACCCGTTGCAGACTGGCGGTGATGGTGAGCTCGCCCAGCCGGAATTCCGCATCGTCCCGGTAGATCAGCTCGAAACTGTGGGTGAGGGTATCGGTGTCTCGTGGGAGTTCGCCCATGACCAGTTCGGAGTCTGGTTCAATTCTGAGCCGTAGATGTTCGATATCGGGCAGGCTGAGAATGCCGTCCATCTGGGTTTGCAGGTGTTTTTGATCCAGCGCCCACAGACTCTGGGCAAGACTGGAGCGGTAACCGGACTCAATTACCTGCATCCGCTGTTCTATCTTGGACAGGTCCTCGCGGTAGTCTGAGTAGATCTGAATGCCGGACGCGAGCAATGTAAAGGCAGAGCTGAACAGAAGGATCCATGCCACCAGCCGGAATGATAAAGGAGAGGCTGCACGAAAACGTTTCAAACGCGTCGCAATGTCTGGCATGTCTTTGATTTTTCGACCATCCAAGGAAGTATCGGACATAGCAATTACAGAAGCGATCCCTGAAGTTGTTACCTGTATTCCCTTGCCTACGACTATAGCAGCAGTTTACGGCAAATGCGCTGCAAACTCAGGATAAACCGAGAGAAATGGGGCAGGGCGTCTCACTTTGGCAATTATTGCAATGACGAAATGAGCTTGATGCAGATCAATACGGGGCAGGCGGTGCCGGCGTAACCTGAGCTTAATCAAGTTTTACAGGTACAGGAGACATAGCCATGTATATGGACGCAGTTGTAATCGCCGGAATCGCCACAGTATTGCTGATGATTGGCTTCTTCGTTGGAGTTGGCATCTTCGTCATGAAGGATCAGAAGAGCCATGCTGCTAAAGGAGGAAAGCACCACCAGGGTGGTCATGGCAGCTGACGAACAGACAGCTTTGAAATTGGCGTCCCCTAGGGGGTTCGAACCCCTGTTGCCGCCGTGAAAGGGCGGAGTCCTAGGCCACTAGACGAAGGGGACGCAACGTTTTCAAAAGCTTGCCTCGTCGAGGTGGCGCGTATATTAAGTAAGGTGCCCTGGGCTGTCAACGCTTTTTCTTAAAAAAGTTAAGTTCCCACACTTTCCCTCAACGCGGCTTCCAGTTCCGCAAACCGGAATTCAAAACCCTCACGTTTGAGCCGTTCCGGTATCGCCTTCTGACCGGTCAGTAACAGCCCGGCCATTTCCCCCAGCATCAGTTTCAGCGCAGGCGCTGGAGCCGGTATAACGGCTGGGCGGTGTAGAACCTGTGCAAGCGTTCTCGTAAATTCCGCATTGGTGACCGGGTTCGGGCTGACCATATTGTAGGGGCCGCTTGCCGTTGGCGTATCCAGCATCCAGAGCAGGCCGGAAACCACGTCGTCCCTGTGAACCCAGGGCATGTATTGCCGTCCGGAGCCCAGCTTTCCGCCAAGCCCGAGCTTGAAGGGCAGGATCATGCGTTGCAGAAAACCGCCGTTACGGCCGGCCACCACGCCGGTGCGGGACAGGCAAACGCGCACGCCATCAGTTTCAAGCTTCAGTGCCTCCTGTTCCCAGTCCCGGCACAGTTGGTGTGTAAACTCATCATGGGGTTCTGTGTCTTCGGTAACCAGGTGATCCCCCTGGTTGCCATAAAAGCCGACGGCAGAGCCGGATACCAGAACCTCCGGCATGTTGCTCCAGGTTCTGACCACTCCGACCAGGGTGCGGGTAAGATCAATGCGGCTGGCACGCAGTTGTTCCTTGCGGGCATGGCTCCACCGTTTGTCGGCAATGCCTTCCCCTGCCAGGTTGATAACTGCATCGAAGCCCGGGTGTGCGCGCAACTTTTCCAGATCATCCGTGACTTCTACCCGGCCGCAGATGGAGCGCACGGCATCCGGCTTCTGACGGCTGAGAACTGTTAGCCCATAACCGCGTTCAATCAACTCTCGGCATAGTATGTGGCCGATAAACCCTGTGGCACCGGTAACCAATATACGTTTGTCCATGGGTTCCCTCCTGCGATCGGAATCCGTCGTTGGTTCTTTGTCAGTGTTCAGAGCGCCCCAGTTCCTCCTTAACCACATCACGGATGGCCAGTCCAAGCCTCGGATTTTTCCCGATTGGTTCAGCCAGGCGGATAGTAACGCCGTGTTCCGCCTCCAGCTTTTCGATCATGGCTGGCACATCTTTTCGCAAGTGGCGGCCCGCAGCGAGAAATAACGGGACGACCGTGAATTGCTCTACGCCTTGCCCTTTGGCCCGGTTCACAATGGTATCCAGTGAGGGTTCTGCCAGTTCCATATAGGCAATGGCTGCGTTCTCGATTGACTCTACGGTCGGTTCGGCCAGTTTCTCGAAGGTTTCGCACCAGCGTGCGTCGCTGCTGCCGTGGGCCAGTAGAATAATCTGGTGTGGTTGGGTCATAACATCTCCGATCTGGTCGTTTGTGTCGATACGACCGTAAACTTGACGACAGTGGGTCGTTTAAAGTGATCCTGACAATCAATGTATCAGGGAGTTGTCAGATGTTCGATTGGAAAGAGCTTCTGGATTTCTGGTTCGGTCAATTAGATGAAAACGGTATTCCTGATCGCGATCATCGCAACCGTTGGTTTCGCAGTGACCGTGCCTTCGATCAGGAAATCCGGCGCAGGTTCCTGTCTCTGGTGCTGTTTGCCTCAGAGCAGGGTTTGGACCATTGGCGTAAAGCCGCCGGAGGCTCGCTAGCTGAGATCATTCTGCTCGATCAGTTCACCCGCAATATTTTTCGCGGGGGCGCCATGGCCTTCGATAACGACCGTCTGGCCCGGCAATTGTGTCGCGGCGCGATGCAGCGAGGGCAGGATCTGGAGTTGCCGCCGGTTCAGCGTGCTTTCCTCTATATGCCGTTACAACATTCCGAAAAGCTGGCGGATCAGGATCTTTCGGTGGAATGCTATCAGCAATTGTCTGCCACCACCGATGGCGTTCTGGGAGACTTTCTGGGCAGTTTTCTTCAGTCGGCTCGCGATCATCGGGATATTATTGCCCGTTTTGGCCGATTTCCTCATCGCAACAAAGCCCTGAAGCGCGCGTCGTCGCAGGATGAGCAGGCTTATCTTGAGGGCGGGCGACGCTTTGGCCAGTAGAGCTTGCCAGTTTGATGATCGGTTCAACGAATTGACTGTCGATTATGGGCACACTCCCTTATAGCGATAACAAGAAAAGCAGCGGAGTAAGAACAGGATGTCATCTTCCAACCCGGCGGTGAGCGATAACCCGGGCGCCAATAGATCTATCTCCAACAATAACAAGGCCCCAGGGCGGGGTGGCAGAACCACTCGTGCCAAAAGTGAAATCCGGCGTCATGCTATTCTCAAGGCAACCATCCGGGTAGCGGCGAAGGACGGTATCAAAGGTATCAAGCATCGTTCCGTCGCCAGGGAAGCAGGCGTACCCCTGGCAGCAACCACCTATTATTTCCGGGACATCAACGAGTTGATCAGCGATGCCTTCATGCTGTATGCGAAGGAGGCCGGTGCGGAACTGAAAGCCTTCCATGACACCCTGAATCTGGTACTTGATGGTGTGCCTGAGGTGCAATTGCGCCGCGGCGCTGAGTTTCGTCCGGAGCTGTGTCAGCGCCTGACCGACTTTGCCCGGGCCTGGATGCAGGAGCAGTTTACGCGCCGGAGGGAGCAGGTACTGGCAGAGCAGGTGTTTTTGATGGAGGCCCTCAGAGATGACCGTCTGGCCAGGGTCGCTCGTCGTTATCGGCAGTCCTGGATTGATGGTCTCGAGCAGCTCCTGGTGCGACTGGATTCGCCGTGCCCTCGTCAGGACGGTACCCTGATCGTCAATGTAGTGCTGGGTATGAGCTACGATCTGCTGCTGGAAGTGCCCGGCACCGAGGCTGAGGTATTGAGTGCATCCGTGGCCAGAATTGTGCAGTTGGCCCTTGGGGTGGAACCGGAGGACCTGCGAGCGCCATGATTATCAGCGGCTGTTAAATTTTTTCACGAAAGTGTTGACGGCCCCCGAGTTATCAGTAGAATACGCAGCCGTTGTCAGGCAACGCCCGACAGCAATCAGCGGGAATAGCTCAGTTGGTAGAGCACAACCTTGCCAAGGTTGGGGTCGCGAGTTCGAATCTCGTTTCCCGCTCCAGAATTCGGAAACCCGGTCTCAGGCCGGGTTTCTTCGTTTATAGCCTCGCAAAACCACTCACTACCTCTGTCTCGTCAGTTATACTCGGCAGCCATTTCCTGAATAATCCGGCAACTGAGGAAGGCGAAGCCATGAAGGTGAAAACCCTCTGTATCTACCCGGTCAAATCTTTGGCTGGAATCGAAGTGTCCCGTTTCAGGTTGGATGATTTTGGCCCGCAAGGTGATCGCCGCTGGATGATTGTTGATGGGGATAACCGCTTCGTCACTCAGCGTCGGTTGCCTCAGCTCGCCAATGTTTCAACGGCTCTGCAAGATGGAGTGATCGCTATTGATGTGCCTGGCGAGGGGATTTTCCCTCTCGAGGTGGGCTCTGACGCGGTGGAAGTGACGGTCTGGCGTGATCAGGTGGTGGCCACTGCCGGAGCCGGCCGCGCTGGTGAGGCTTTGAGCCGGTATTGCGGAGAAACGCTTAGCCTGGTTTATATGCCTGATACCTGTTTCCGGCGAGTGGATCCTGATCGTGTCAGTGCTGAACGCCGAGTGGGTTTTGCCGATGGTTTCCCGTTGCTGGTGGTTAACCAGTCGTCCCTGGATGAGCTGAATTCCCGTCTCGGAGCCCCGGTTGATATGCGTCGCTTCAGGCCGAACATTGTGGTTGAGGGGGCGGGGGCCTGGGCGGAGGACGCCTGGCAGAGCGTCAGCGTTGGTGAAAACCGGCTGGATATTGTCAAACCCTGTTCCCGTTGTGTGATGACCACGGTCAACCCGGATACTGGCGAGAAAGATTCCGCCACACAGCCCCTCAAGACTCTGGCCAGCTATCGAAAGACCCGGGACGGCGTAATTTTTGGGCAAAATGCCGTGCACCAGAAACCGGGCGAGATATCTGTGGGCGATGAGGTAACCGTTTTGAATCAGGAGAATTGATACAGTGCCACTGTTAACGCTAGACAGGATTTCTCTCGCCTATGGCATGCATCCATTACTGGACGAGGCCAGCCTGACCATCGAGCCGGGTGAACGGGTGTGTCTGTTGGGACGAAACGGTGAGGGGAAATCCACGCTGCTGAAGATCGTCAGCGGGGAAGTGACGCCGGACGGCGGCGTGGTGCGCCTGGAAGACGGATCAGTGCTGTCGGTGTTGCCTCAGAGTTTGCCATCGGACGACACTCGTACAGCCTATGATGTGGTGGCCTCCGCATTTCCGGAAACCGGTGACCTGCTGGCGGAATTCCACCGGCTTTCTCAAAGGGCGGACGAATCCAGCCTTGAGCGTTTGATGAAGGTTCAGGAACGGCTGGAATCTCTGGATGGCTGGCGGCTTGACCAGAAGGTAACCACGATTCTGGGGCAGTATGGAGTGGATCCGGATCGAGTGCTGAATACGCTTTCCGGAGGGTGGCAGCGGCGAGTGCTTCTGGCCCGGGCGTTGGTGGCAGACCCGGATATTCTGTTGCTGGATGAGCCAACCAACCATCTGGATGTGCCCGCCATTGCCTGGCTGGAAGAGGCGTTATCGCAGTTCCGGGGGGCCATGTTGTTTGTCAGTCATGACCGTGCCTTTATCCGGCGAATGGCCACTCGCGTCGTGGAGCTGGACCGGGGGCAGCTGGTGAGTTTTGCGGCCAGCTATGACCGGTATCTGGAGTTGAAGGAAAAAGCGCTGGAAGAAGAGGAGCGCCAGAACGCGCTTTTCGACAAGCGCCTGAAGCAGGAAGAAGCCTGGATCCGGCAGGGGATCAAGGCTCGACGGACCCGGAATATGGGGCGGGTGAGAGCGCTCAAAGCAATGCGGGAAGAGCACAGGCAACGCCGGGTGAGGGGTGGCACCGCCAGTTTTGCCGTGGAGCAGGCGGATATTTCGGGCAAGCTGGTTGCGGAAGCGAGCAATGCCGGATTCTCTTATGTCGATGGCGAGCCAGTGGTTCGCAATATGGATCTCACCATTCTCCGGGGCGACAAGATCGGACTGGTTGGTGAGAACGGCACGGGCAAGACGACCCTCGTACGCCTGTTGTTAGGTGAGCTGAAACCCACTGAGGGTAGTATCCGGCTGGGAACGAATCTTCAGGTCGCCTACTTTGACCAGCTTCGGGGAGAGCTGGATCTCCAGAGAAATGCGTTGGATAACCTGGCTGAGGGCCGGGAATTCATCGATATCAATGGTCAGAGCAAGCATGTTTTGGGTTATTTGCAGGAATTTCTGTTTACCCCGGAACGGGCACGCTCTCCTGTGCGTGTGTTCTCCGGTGGTGAGCGTGCGAGGCTTTTGCTGGCCAAGTTGTTCAGTAAGCCAGCCAATATTCTGGTACTGGACGAACCTACCAACGATCTCGACGTCGAAACCCTGGAATTGCTGGAAGAGCAGCTTTCAGAGTTCAAGGGCACCGTGATTGTTATCAGTCACGACCGGGAGTTTCTCGATAACGTGGTGACCGATACCATCTTCCTGGACGGTTCCGGGGCGGTGATGGAATACGTGGGTGGATACACCGATTGGCGTCGGCAAGGCGGTCGTTTTCCCTCAGAAACATCAGGAAGCCGACTGGACAAACAGGACAAGCGTGATAAACCCGACAGTTCCGCTAAAAAGCCAGGTCAGGATGGTGGTACTGTGGGGCAGTCGGCAAAATCAAAGCCCGTCAAACTGAGCTACAAGCTTAAACTTGAGCTGGAACAATTGCCCGGCAAAATCGAACAACTGGAGCAGCAGGTAGCTGAGCTTCAGGATAAAATTTCTGAACCGGATTTTTATTCAGGCCCACCGGAAGATGTATCGGCCACTCTGGAACAACTGGCGGAAACGGAGTCTCGCCTGGAGTCGGTGATTGAACGGTGGATGGAGCTGGAAGAACAGGCGAACCAATGAACATAAATTACAATTTCAAATTTCAGGATGGCCGCGATATTGAGTTCAAGGTAAGTGGGGAGTCCTCCTCGCCGCCGCAGGGTCAGTCACTGCCGGCCTGGGTTCGTCTCGAACATTGTCAGTGTTCGAACTGCCCGCTGAAGCCTGGCGAGACCCCGTATTGCCCGGCGGCAACCGAGATTCTGCCGGTCGTAGAGGCGTTTCAGGCGGAAGACGCGTATCAGAAAGTAGATGTAACGGTGACGGACGAGCGCCGCTCCTATTTCAAGCAGACGACGCTGGAAGAGGCGTTGCGTTCTCTGCTGGGGCTCAAGATGGCTACCAGTGGCTGTCCTGTGCTTTCGGAGCTCAAGCCGATGGCACTCCACCACCTGCCGTTTGCCAACAGTGACGAATTTGTGATGCGCAGTGTGGGGTATTATCTGCTTCAACAGCTTTTCGCAAAGCGGAATCAGCAGGAAGCGGACTGGGAACTGAAAGGTCTGGTGGAGCGTAACCAGCGATTGCAGCTGGTGAATCAGGCGCTCTGGCAGCGGATACACGCTGTTTGCAAGGGCGACAGTAATCTGAAAGCACTGCTCAACTTTTTCTCAATGGCCTCCAGTGTCAGCGTTTCTCTGGAAAGCCAGCTCAGGAAGCTTCAGGCCAGAATGAAGGGGGAGGGCTAGAGCCTTCCCCCTCCCATCACGAGTATCAATGAATACGAATGGCCAGTACATCGCACTCCGTGCCGTGAAGAACACCGTTGGCAGTTGAGCCAAGCAGTAACTGAAAGCCTTTACGGCCATGGCTTCCCACGATCACCAGATCAACGCTGTGCTCCTTGGCCAGCCGGTGGATTTCCGATTCTGGCCGGCCGACGGTTACCACCTGGTTGGCCGCCGCAATACCATATTCATCCCCATACTTGCCCAGCTGTTCACGAGCGGCTTTGTCCAACTGATCCTGCAGTTCAGACAGATCCATAGGAATATCGCCACCATAGGCGTAGCCGACCGGCTCAACAACGTGAACCAGCAGCAACTCCGCTCCCTGGGCATCACACATTGCCTTGGCTTTGTTCAGAACCTGTGGTGCCTCTTCGGTCAGATCAATGGCAACCAGCATTTTCTTATAGGTGGACATAACTTAGCGCTCCTTCGTGCTTGGGGAATATGTTCAGAATAGTACCGAGAGTATACCGGGGAAAGTGTTTTGTCATGCTGACCGGTATCAACCGGGGGAGGGATTTGGCTGGGGTGAGCTGGCCGCTCACCCCGGAAGAGCGTCAGGCGCTGGCGCGCAACAGGTCAATAGCGTTGGTCAGGCCTTCAATGATGCCTTTCGAGTAGCGATCGATCACAAAGCCCACGTTGTTCTCGTTGTAGTTGATGTACGAGCCACGGATGAATTGCCATTTGGAAGCGACATCGTCCAGGGCAGTCTTGAGTTCGCCGTTTGTTGAACCGGCCCTGAGTGAGGACAGGAGTTGATCGAATGTCTTCGCCTGCTCGTCGAGCGGAACTTCGCTGGAGGCGCCCTGGAAGGTCTGGGCGACGGACGAGTGCGTTCTGGCGGCATAACGCGCCATCATCTGGGCCATGACAACAGCGGCTGAACGAGCCGATTCAATACGGGTATTGGCCTTAATTCCGCTGCTTTCCTGTGCTACCGAATAAAGCTCGGTGGCCAGGTTATTCATACTCAGGGCCTGGTTTGCCAGGTCGGCCATCAGGCGAAGATCCGGATAGCCCCGGTCGCGTACCTCGTTGATGTTACCGCGCATCAGATTCTTGAACTGGTCGAAGGCCTGGTTCAGTTCCTCAATCTGCTGTTCAGAAAGAACGCCGCTGGTGCTCGCCACCACGGAATTCATGGCGTCGTTGGAGTTGTTGATTCCGACAACGATCCGGTTCAGTGTGTCGGTATCGCCGGTCGCACTGAAGCTGTAGAAGGCATCGAGAGCAAGGTAGTTATTGACCCGGAAGTCGTGGAGGTCAGACAGAAACTCTGCCCCGGTCTCCTGGGCCTTTGCGCTCAAAGCCGTCAGGGCGAGAAGAATGAACGCGGCAATCAACGACTGGATCCGCAGGCGGGCGTCTTTCATCGGATGAGTCTCCGTAATGCAGTTTTATTATTGTGGACTAAAGTCGTAACCCGAAGTTAAAGTAAGTCTGCCGGCTAATCAAGTAGTTTCCGGCGCTTACAGAGTCAGCTCCCTTTTTTCTGCAGGTTTCATTCAGAAACAAATTGACAAACGCGTCTTTTTTTTTCATCGTGTGCCCTCACGATTCAAACGACTGTATGAATTTTTGGATCGGAAGATCGGGCAGTGACCGAAATCTCGCTGCACAAACAGCCGGCATGGTGACCAACGCCCGCCGGTTGTCAGCAGTTCCAAACACAGACTGGAGATCAGTTGATGATTTACGAAGGTAAAGCCATCACGGTTAAAGAGATCGAAGGCGGGATCGCTCAGTTGGACTTCGACTTGCAAGGCGAGTCAGTCAACAAGTTCAACCGTCTCACCATCGAAGAGCTGGGCGCCGCAGCTGAAGCACTCAAATCCCAGAAGAACCTGAAAGGTCTGGTAGTTACCAGCTCCAAGGACAGCTTCATTGTCGGTGCCGATATCACCGAGTTCACCGAGCTGTTTGCCGGTTCCGAAGAAGACCTCGTGGCCAACAACCTCAGGGCCAACGAAGTATTCAACGCCATCGAAGACCTGCCGTTCCCGACGGTTACCGCTATCAACGGTATCGCTTTGGGTGGTGGTTTCGAAATGTGCCTGGCGACCGACTATCGTGTCATGGCTCCCAAGGCCAAGGTAGGTCTGCCGGAAGTGAAGCTGGGTATTTTCCCGGGCTTTGGCGGTACTGTTCGCCTGTCCCGCCTGGTCGGTGTGGACAATGCGGTTGAGTGGATTGCTGGTGGTACTGAAAACCGCGCTGATGCCGCTCTGAAAACCGGTGCTGTTGATGCAGTTGTTGGCGCTGACAAGTTGGTTGAAGCTGCCGTTGCGATCATCAAGCAGTGCAATGAAGGCAAGCTGGACCACATGGCTCGCCGTGAAGAAAAGAAAGGCAAGATCAAGCTCAATGCCATGGAAAGCATGATGGCATTCGAGATTTCCAAGGCGTTCGTGGCCGGCAAGGCTGGCAAGAACTACCCGGCGCCTGTGGAAGCGATCAAGACCATGCAGAAGCATGCCGGCATGACCCGCGACAAGGCGATCGAGGTAGAGGCCAAAGGCTTTGCCAAGATGGCCAAGACCAATGTTGCCGCGTGTCTGGTTGGTCTGTTCCTGAACGACCAGGCCCTGAAGAAGAAAGCCAGTGCCTGGGAAAAAGAAGCTTCTGATGTGAATCTGGCTGCTGTACTGGGTGCCGGGATCATGGGTGGCGGTGTTGCGTTCCAGTCTGCACTGAAGGGCACACCGATCATCATGAAGGACATCAATCAGGACGGCATCAAGCTGGGTCTGAATGAAGCCAAGAAGCTGTTGTCCAAGCGTGTTGCCAAGGGCAAGATGGACGCCGGCCAGATGGGTGACGTTCTGAACGCGATCACTCCGACCCTCAACTACGGCGACTTCAAGAACGTCGACCTGGTGGTTGAAGCCGTTGTTGAGAATCCGAAGGTGAAAGATGCTGTTCTGCGTGAAACTGAAGATGCAGTTCGCGAAGACACCATTCTTACCTCCAACACCTCCACTATCTCCATCAACCTTCTGGCCAAAAACCTGAAGCGTCCGGAGAACTTCTGTGGCATGCACTTCTTCAACCCGGTGCACATGATGCCGCTGGTTGAGGTTATCCGTGGCGAGAAGACCAGTGACCGCGCTATCGCGACTACGGTTGCCTACGCCAAAGCGATGGGCAAGACCCCGATCGTCGTCAACGACTGCCCGGGCTTCCTGGTTAACCGTGTTCTGTTCCCGTACTTCGGTGGTTTTGCCGCGCTGGTACGTGACGGCGCCGATTTCCAGAAGATCGACAAGGTGATGGAAAAGTTCGGCTGGCCCATGGGCCCGGCTTATCTGCTGGACGTTGTCGGCATGGATACCGCCAAGCACGCCAACGAAGTTATGGCTGAGGGTTTCCCCGAGCGCATGAAGGCCGACTTCAAGTCTGCCATTGACGTGATGTTCGAGAACAACCGTTACGGCCAGAAGAACGACAAGGGCTTCTACAAATACGAAGAAGACAAGAAGGGCAAGCCGAAGAAGGTTGTCGACGAAGAAACCTACAAGCTGATCGAGCCTGTGGTTGACGGCAGCAAAGACTTCGATGAAGAAGAAATCATCGCCCGCATGATGATTCCTCTGTGCCTGGAAACCGTTCGCTGCCTGGAAGACAACATTGTTGAAGACCCGGCCGATGCAGACATGGGCCTGATCTACGGTATCGGCTTCCCTCCGTTCCGTGGTGGTGCATTGCGCTACATCGACGACATGGGCGTCGACAAGTTCGTCGAACTGGCAGACAAGTACGCAGATCTTGGCCCGCTGTACGCGCCGACCGAGAAGCTGCGTGAAATGGCCAAGACTGGCAAGAAGTTCTTTGGCTAACCCTAACGAGATTTCCGAACGGAGAAAGATCTATGAGCCTTAATCCGAGAGACGTTGTCGTCGTCGATTGCGTGCGGACTCCGATGGGTCGTGCCAAAAACGGCTGTTTCCGCAACGTACGTGCCGAGACTTTGTCGGCTGCGCTGATTGAAGCACTGTTTGAGCGCAACCCGAAGCTCGACCCGAAAGAAGTAGAAGATGTGATCTGGGGCTGTGTAAACCAGACCAAGGAGCAGGGCTTTAACGTGGCGCGGCAGATTTCCCTGCTGACCCGTATCCCGCACGAGTCTGCTGCCCAGACCGTAAACCGTCTGTGTGGTTCTGCCATGAGCGCTATCCACACCGCGGCGCAGGCTATCCAGACTGGTAACGGTGATGTGTTCCTGGTCGGTGGTGTTGAGCACATGGGCCACGTACCCATGACCGAAGGTTTCGACCACAACCCGGCTGCTTCCAAGTACTCCGCCAAGGCGTCCAACATGATGGGCCTGACCGCGGAAATGCTGGCCAAAATGCACGGTATCACCCGTGAGCAGCAGGACGAGTTCGGCGCCCGTTCCCATCGCCTGGCCCACGAGGCCACCCAGGAAGGCCGCTTCAAGAACGAAATCGTTCCGATTGAAGGCCACGACGAAAACGGCTTTGTGAAGCTGATCGAAGAAGACGAGACCATTCGTCCGGAAACCACAGCTGAGTCCCTTGGCCAGCTGCGCCCGGCATTTGATCCGAAAAACGGTACGGTGACTGCCGGTACCTCTTCCCAGCTGACCGATGGTGCGTCTGCCATGGTGCTGATGTCCGCTGAGCGGGCAGAAGCTCTGGGTCTGACCCCGATTGCCAAGATCCGCAGCATGGCCGTGGCTGGTTGCGATCCCGCGATCATGGGTTACGGTCCGGTACCGGCCACCAAGAAGGCGCTGAAGCGTGCAGGCCTGAAAGTTGAAGATATCGACTTCTGGGAACTGAACGAAGCCTTCGCTGGTCAGTCCCTGCCAGTTCTGAAAGACCTGAAACTGCTGGGCGTCATGGAAGAGAAGGTGAACCTGAACGGCGGCGCGATTGCTCTTGGCCATCCGCTGGGCTGCTCCGGTGCCCGTATCTCCACCACACTGCTGAATATCATGCAGGCCAAAGGCGGTAAGCTTGGTGTATCCACCATGTGTATCGGTCTTGGTCAGGGCATTGCCACTGTGTGGGAGCGTATCTGATCAGGAGTATCTGATTAGTGAGCTCAGTCAGGAGGCCCGGCATATGCCGGGCCTTCCTGTTTCCGGACGCGCAAAATGCGACGGAACCCGGAAAAAAGGCTGATTGAAATCAAAGAATGGGTTGTCTTGCCAATCTTGACCCTGTAAAACAGTGAGCCTATACAGAATGGCAGCCTTTGTGTTTTCCAGTTGCCTGATTTTTATGCGAGTTTACGGTTCTGTTCAGATATTGACCGATTGATCGCCAAGGATACAGATCTCCGATATGGGTAAAAGTCTCGTTATTGTCGAGTCGCCAGCGAAAGCGAAGACCATCAACAAGTACCTGGGCTCGGATTTTATCGTGAAGTCCAGTGTTGGCCACATCCGTGACCTGCCCGTAAGTGGCAGTGGCAGCCAGTCAGACCCGAAAGAACGGGCGAAACAGGCAGCGGCCACGCGCAAGATGAGCCCGGACGAGAAAGCCGAGCACAAGAAGCGTAAGGCCCGGGAGCAATTGGTAGCCCGTATGGGTGTTGATCCTGACCATGACTGGAGCGCCCGTTACGAGATTCTGCCCGGCAAGGAAAAGGTGGTCAGCGAGCTCAAGCGTTTGGCCAAGTCTGCCGACCACATCTATCTGGCAACGGATTTGGATAGGGAAGGGGAGGCGATTGCCTGGCACCTTCAGGAGACCATTGGCGGCGAGCCGGACAAATACCGTCGTGTGGTGTTCAACGAGATTACCAAGCGGGCGATTCAGGAAGCCTTCAAGGATCCGGGCAACCTGGATAACAACCGGGTGAACGCTCAGCAGGCCCGCCGGTTCCTGGACCGCGTTGTGGGTTATATGGTCTCGCCGTTGTTGTGGGCAAAGATTGCCCGCGGTCTGTCAGCGGGCCGTGTGCAATCCGTCGCTGTGCGACTGATTGTGGAACGGGAGCGGGAGATCCGTAAGTTTGTTCCGGAAGAGTTCTGGCAATTGCATGCAGACCTTGCTGCCGAGGGCGCCAAAGACCCGGTGCGCTTCGAAGTAACCCGTTATAACGACAAGCCCTACCGCCCTGTCAACGAGGCTCAGAGCAAGGAACACGTCGAGCGGCTCAAGGCTGGCGGCTACAAGGTGGCCAAGCGCGAAGACAAGCCGACCCGATCCCGTCCGTCTGCCCCCTTTATTACCTCCACGCTGCAGCAGGCGGCCAGTAACCGCATGGGTTTCAGTGTCAAGAAAACCATGATGCTGGCTCAGCGATTGTACGAGGCCGGTTTTATTACCTACATGCGTACGGATTCCACCAATCTCAGCCAGGATGCTGTAGTCAGCTGTCGAGAGTTCATCCAGAAGCAGTTCGGCGAACGTTATTTGCCTGAGAAGCCGCGGGTCTACGGCAGCAAGGAAGGCGCTCAGGAAGCTCACGAAGCGATTCGCCCGACCGATGTTGCTCGCAGGCCAACGGATATTACCGGCCTGGAAAAAGACGCAGAGAAGCTCTACGACCTGATCTGGCGCCAGTTTATTGCCTGTCAGATGGCAGATGCCGAATTCCTGAGTACCTCTATTGTGGTGGCCAACGGCGACTACGAGCTGCGCACCCGGGGCCGAATCGTCAAGTTTGACGGCTTCCTGAAGGCTGCGCCGCAGTCCTCCAAGAAAGATGAAGACGTGGCATTGCCGGATATCAAGGTGGATCAGCCCCTGGATCTCAAGAAACTGGATCCGACCCAGCATTTTACCAAGCCTGCGCCCCGGTACACCGAAGCCAGCCTGGTCAAAGAGCTCGAAAAGCAGGGGATCGGCCGGCCGTCCACTTATGCGTCCATCATTTCTACTATTCAGGATCGGGGCTACGTAAAGCTTCAGAATCGCCGCTTCTACGCGGAGAAGATGGGCGAAATCGTTACCGAGCGACTGGCGGAATCCTTCCCGAATCTGATGGATTACGATTTCACCGCGCGCCTCGAAGATGAGCTGGACGAGATCGCCGAGGGCGATGTTCAGTGGAAAAAAGTGCTGAATGACTTCTACGCCAAATTCCGTAATCAGCTGGAAAGCGCTGAAAAGACGGATGGCGGTATGCGCGCGAATACTCCCACGGAAACCGATATACCATGCCCGAGCTGTGGCCGGAATATGCAGATCCGGGTGGCCAGTACCGGGGTGTTCCTGGGCTGCTCCGGCTATTCGCTGCCACCCAAGGAGCGCTGTAAGACCACCATTAACCTTGTGTCTGGTGACGAAGTGGTGAGCGCTGACGACGACGTGGAAGGGGAAGGCGAAACCCGACTGCTCCGGAAAAAGCGCCGCTGTCCGAAATGCGGAACGGCCATGGACAGCTATCTGATCGACGAGAAGCGCAAGCTGCACGTGTGTGGTAACAATCCGGACTGCTCAGGGTACGAGGTTGAAGAGGGTACGTTCCGTATCAAAGGTTATGATGGGCCGACGCTGGAGTGTGACAAGTGTGGCTCCGAGATGCAGCTCAAGACCGGCCGATTCGGCAAGTACTTCGGTTGTACCAACAGCGAATGCAAGAACACCCGTAAGTTGCTGAAAAATGGTGAGCCGGCACCCCCCAAAATGGACCCGGTGCCGATGCCAGAGCTCAAGTGCGATAAGGTGGACGATACCTACGTACTTCGTGATGGGGCGTCCGGCCTGTTTTTGGCGGCCAGTAAATTCCCGAAAAATCGGGAAACCCGGCCGCCACTGGTGATGGAGATCAAACCGCACCGAAAGGAAGTCGACCCGAAATACGATTATCTGATGGATGCCCCGGAAAAGGACCCCGAAGGCAATCCGACGGTGATCCGTTACAGCCGAAAATCAAAAGAGCAGTACGTCATGTCGGAGAAAGACGGCAAGGCGACGGGGTGGTCAGCGTGGTATGAAAATGGTCGCTGGGTGCCGCGAGACAAGAAAAAGTAGGCCAGATGGGGGCGCACCCCCGCCTTTGAGAAGGCGAGGGTGTGTTATTCTCGTATACGCTGGCGCGTTAACGGAACTTGCGTAGTCTCTGTATGAGAGACGATGTGTCCCAGCGCCGCCCGCCCATGGATTGCACGTCTGCGTAGAACTGGTCTACCAGTGCGGTAACCGGCAGCGACGCATTCACTTTTCTCGCCTCCTCCAGGCAGATCCCCAGATCCTTTCGCATCCAGTCAACCGCAAACCCGTGATCGAACTCACCGTCAATCATGGTTCCCGAACGGTTTTCCATCTGCCAGGACTGGGCTGCACCTTTGGAAATCACATCCACCACTTTGCGTACATCCAGCTCTGCCTGTTCGGCAAAGTGCAGCGCCTCTGAAAGCCCCTGAACCAACCCGGCAATGGCAATCTGGTTAACCATCTTGGTTTTCTGTCCGCTGCCCGCCGGGCCCATCAGGTTGAGCGCACGAGCGTAGTGCGCCATGACCGGCCTGGCTTTTTCGAACGCCTGCTCGGGGCCGCCGCACATGATGGTGAGTGCGCCATTCTGGGCGCCTTGCTGACCGCCCGAGACCGGCGCATCGATAAAAGCCTGTTTGCGGGCGCCAGCGGACTTGGCCAGGCGTTCGGCAATCCCTGCAGATGCCGTCGTGTGGTCAATCAGGATGGCTCCCTCGGGAGCGTTTGCGATGATTCCCTCGTCGCCTTCAAATACTTCGATCAAATCTTTGTCAGCGCCAACACAGGTCATGACAAAATCTGCGTCTCTGACAGTGAGCGCGATCGAATCACATGCGGCCCCTGAATGTTCTGACGCCCATTGTTTTGCCTTCTCGCCAGACCGGTTCCAGACACGGACAGAAAGTCCTGCGTTTGCCAAATGCCCCGCCATGGGATAACCCATTACGCCCAGGCCAATAAACGCTACCGTTGTTGTCATTGATTTGCTCCAGTCGGTGAGTGTCAGTGTGCTTTGATTATGAAATCGAGCCGAAAGGATTGAAACCCTTTTCGACCGCTCGCGGGCTATCCATTGGTCGGGGCTCACAGAATGGTCAACGCAGGCATGACGCCAATCACAGACCGGTAAACTATCTGCTTATTTCAGGCGCATACGATAGCAGGCGCTTCAAGGCATTCTTATACTTAGCAGGCTAGCCGCATGGATGCGTACAGGCCGTGAGAAATTAGTTTTTTTGGTCTCTCGGTACTTCTTGTCCTTGTTGTTAAGCGAATGGGGGAGGCCGTGATGCCGCCTGTAGTTTATTCGTGAGGGAAGTAAATGAATCTGGTATACAAACATGAAAAACCGTTGTTGCTGGTGACGGCGGTGCTTGCTGTGGCCATCTGGCTGGCTCTGATACTGGGTACGCTGGGTATAGTCTTGCTGTATCTGTTAGTGGGGTACGTGTTCTTTCTCTTTGCCCATTCGGCCTTCATCTCACACCTGAAGGGGTCTGGGGTGCGAATCAGTCGCGAGCAATATCCGGACCTCTATGACCGACTTGTTCGTTGTTGCGAAAAGGTTGGGGTAAAGGAGGTACCGGAAGCCTACCTGCTGCGGACTGATTTTTTCAATGCGCTCGCGACCAAGTTTCTTGGTCGTCATTTTGTTGTCTTGTTCACCGATGTCGTTGATGCATTGGAGGCGCGCCCGGACGCCATTGATTTCTACATAGGTCATGAGTTGGGTCATATTCACCGGCGCCATCTTTCCTGGGGGCCGGTGCTGGCACCCGCGGCCTGGCTGCCTGTCATCGGGCCGGCGTTGCGGCGTGCCGAAGAATACACGTGTGATCGCTACGGTGTAGCCTGCTGTCAGTCACCGGACGACATCAAGGCAGCGCTGGCAGCAATCGCTGCAGGCGATACCCGCTGGCAAACCATCAACGTGGACGCATTTGTAGGGCAAGTGGCTGTGACCAACGGCTTCTGGATGTCCTTCAACGAAATAACGGGAGACTACCCCTGGCTCACCAAGCGGATGGCAGCGGCCATTGCCCTATCGGAAGGGCGTGAAGTATCTCACCCGGGGCGGAGCAAGTTAGCCTGGTTTTTCGCTCTGTTCGTCCCGAGGCTCGGGGTTGGGGGAGGGGCTGCGTCCTTGCTCGTGATGGTGGCCATTGTTGGCATACTGGCCGCTGTTGCGATTCCTCAGTATCAGGAATACGTAGAGAGAAGTCGCTATCAGGATGCCTACCTGGAAGGCTTGGGGGTTACGGATTCTGTCGATGCCTATGTCAGTGAACATCAGGCCTGGCCGAGCTCGATGGCGGAGCTTGGTTATGGCGGTACCTTCGGGGGCTCTGGCGAAAACTATACTATCGATGTCTATGACGGTGGTATGATCGGCATTGAGATGGGGGTTGATGAAACCGGAGAGTCGGAATACATCGTTCTGGAGCCGGAGGTCACCGATAACGGGTTATTCTGGAGTTGCTATGGTCAGAACGCTGTTGAAAAACTACTGCCGGCGGACTGTCGTTAGCATGGCGAAAGACTGACCGGGAAATAAAAAAAGCCGCTGAAGTCAGCGGCTTTTTTCTGGTTGAAGGCAAGCGGTGTGCTTACTTCTTCGGGTAATCCCGCTTCGGCGAGCCGGTATATAACTGGCGCGGACGGCCGATACGGTTGGCACCGCTGACCATTTCGTTCCAGTGGGAGAACCAGCCGATGGTACGGGACATAGCGAAGATAACGGTAAACATGGAGGTCGGAATACCGATGGCCTTCAGGATGATGCCTGAGTAGAAGTCGACGTTCGGATACAGCTGGCGCTGAACGAAGTACTCGTCTTCCAGGGCGATCTTTTCGAGGCGCTGGGCAATTTTCAGCAGCGGATCGTTTTCCAGGCCGAGTTCGCTCAATACTTCGTGGGCAGTCTGAGCCATGACCTTGGCGCGTGGATCGAAGTTCTTGTAAACCCGGTGGCCGAAGCCCATCAGGCGGAACGGATCGTCCTTGTCTTTTGCCTTGGCAATGAACTTCTCGATGTTGGACTCGTCGCCGATCTCGGCCAGCATGTCCAGTACCGCTTCGTTCGCGCCGCCGTGAGCCGGGCCCCAGAGTGCGGCAATGCCGGACGCAATACAGGCGTATGGGTTGGCGCCGGTAGAGCCTGCAAGGCGAACGGTGGAGGTGGACGCGTTCTGTTCGTGGTCAGCGTGCAGAATGAAGATCTTGTCCATGGCGTTGGCCAGAACAGGATTTGGCTTGTACTCTTCGCACGGAGTGCCAAACATCATGTGCAGAAAGTTCTCTGCGTAGGACAGGTCGTTCCGTGGATACATGAACGGCTGACCCATGGAATACTTGTAGCACCATGCCGCAATGGTCGGCATTTTCGCGATCAGGCGATGGCCGGTAATTTCACGTTGCTTGGGATCGGAAACGTCCATCTGGTCGTGATAGAACGCAGACAGCGCGCCCACAACGCCACACATGATGGCCATTGGATGCGCGTCACGGCGGAAGCCGTTGAAGAAGTTGCGCATCTGGTCGTGCAGCATGGTGTGGTTTTTGATGGTGTCGTGGAACCGCTTGTTTTCTTCTTCGCTGGGCAGTTCGCCGTTCAGCAGCAGGTAGCAGACTTCCAGGAAGTCGGAGTGCTCGGCCAGCTGGTCAATGGGGTAGCCGCGGTGCAGCAGCACACCGTTGGCGCCATCGATGTATGTGATGGCCGATTCGCAGGCTGCGGTGGATACAAATCCGGGGTCGTAAGTGAAAACGCCTTCCTGTACCAGGCCGCGTACGTCAATAACGTCAGGGCCGACGGTGCCGGAATAAACCGGTAGCTCAATGGACTTATCTCCCACCGAGAGCGTGGCTTTCCTGTCGGTCATGGTGCTCTCCTGTCTGATTAGCTATAACAGCTTTTCTGCATGTGTAGATGCGCCAGAAAGCGCGTATTATCGCAAAACTGGCGGCAAAATATAGGGCGTCAGCTTTTTTTGTCAATGCACTGGCGGAGAAAACGGCAAATTTCTTCGCGTTTGTAAATGAGGGATATCCGGAATATCGGGCCCCTGGGGCGGAAATTGGTTTTGTCAATAAGCCTTATAGATGGGTAGAGGCTGCAAGCTGCAAGGCCTGGAGGGCGATTGCAAGTTTGTAATTACCGGGGTGTCTCCTTATAATCCGTAGCCCGGAATCGGGGATGCACCGGCTTATTGGCTTGAGTATAGCAAGCTACCGGGTAGTCATCCGCCCTCCTGAACCAATCGGTTATCGGTATCGTACCGATTCTCCGGTCCCAACATACCAACCATCCGCCACCGTTTTGCGGTCCCGCGGAACCAAGAGAGAGTGTGAGAGCGCTGTGAATAGCAAACGACCAGTAAATCTCGATCTCGGCAAGTTTCATTTCCCGCTGCCAGCCATTACTTCGATCCTGCATCGCATCAGCGGCATCATCATCTTCGTAGGTGTTGCCTTCCTGATGTACGGCCTGGATCTCTCCCTTTCCGGAGAAGATGGCTTTAACCGGGTGAATGAGCTGCTGGACAGCTTCCTGGCGAAGCTGATCATCTGGGGCATCCTGTCTGCTCTGCTGTACCACCTGGTTGCAGGTATCAAACACCTGTTGATGGACGCTGGTATTGGCGAAGAGCTTGAAAGCGGGCGCCTCGCCGCGAAAGCCACGATTGCGGTTTCCGTTGTTCTCATCGTTCTGGCAGGAGTCTGGGTATGGGCATGAACAGTGTAACGAATATTGGTCGTAACGGTATTCAGGACTGGATCATCCAGCGCGTAACAGCCTACGTATTAGCTCTGTACACGCTGTTCCTGCTTGGCTTCTTTGTGACCACCGATGTTGACTACCAGGCGTGGTCTGCGTTGTTTGCTCAGGGATGGTTCAAGATCTTCAGTCTGCTTGCGCTGCTGTCCATTGCCGGGCACGCGTGGGTTGGCTTGTGGACAGTTTCTACCGACTACATCAAATCCGCGATGCCGCGTTTTCTGCTTCAGGCAGCCTGTGTGCTCGTAATGTTTGTATATGTCGTGTGGGGCATTCAGATTCTTTGGGGGCTTTAATCGATGGCTAACATCAAGACCATGTCGTTCGACGCGATTGTTATCGGTGGTGGCGGTGCCGGTATGCGAGCCGCCCTCCAGCTGACCGAATCCGGTCTCGATACCGCGTGTATCACGAAAGTATTTCCGACCCGTTCGCACACGGTATCCGCCCAGGGCGGTATTACCTGTGCGATCGCAAGCGCTGATCCCAACGACGATTGGCGCTGGCACATGTACGACACTGTGAAAGGTTCTGACTACATCGGTGACCAGGACGCGATTGAGTATATGTGCTCCGTCGGTCCGCAGGCAGTGTTCGAGCTCGAGCACATGGGCCTCCCGTTTTCCCGTACCGAGCAGGGTCGTATCTATCAGCGTCCGTTCGGTGGTCAGTCCAAGGACTACGGTAAGGGCGGTCAGGCTGCCCGTACCTGTGCCGCAGCCGACCGTACCGGTCATGCTCTGCTGCACACGCTATACCAGGCTAACCTCAAAGGCGGCACTTCGTTCCTGAACGAGTGGTACGCCGTGGACCTGGTCAAGAACAGTAAAGATGAAGTGGTCGGCGTTGTCGGTATCGAAATTGAGACCGGTGAAGTCTGCTACATCAAGGCCAAGGCGACCGTTCTGGCAACCGGTGGCGCCGGTCGTATCTATGCGTCAACCACCAATGCCCTGATCAACACCGGTGACGGTATCGGTATGGCCCTGCGTGCCGGCTTCCCGGTTCAGGACATGGAAATGTGGCAGTTCCACCCGACCGGTATCCACGGTGCCGGTGTGCTGGTAACTGAGGGTTGCCGGGGTGAGGGTGGTTACCTGATCAACTCCGAAGGTGAGCGTTTCATGGAGCGTTATGCTCCGAACGCCAAAGATCTCGCTGGTCGTGACGTTGTTGCCCGCTCCATGGTTCTGGAAATTCTGGAAGGCCGCGGCTGTGGTCCCGACAAGGATCACGTACTGCTGAAGCTGGATCACCTGGGCGAAGAAACCCTGAACCTGCGTCTGCCGGGTATCTGTGAGCTGTCCCGTACCTTTGCTCACGTTGATCCGGTCAAAGAGCCGGTGCCTGTGGTTCCGACCTGTCACTACATGATGGGCGGCATTCCGACCAACGTTGGTGGTCAGGCGTTGACTCAGGATGAAAACGGCAATGACAAGCCGATTCCGGGCCTGTTTGCCTGCGGTGAAGCCGCTTGTGTGTCTGTACACGGTGCCAACCGTCTGGGTGGCAACTCTCTGCTGGATCTGGTGGTCTTTGGTCGTGCGGCTGGTCTGCACATTGAGGAGCAGCTGCGTGGTGGTTTCGAGGTCGACGGCGCAAGCGACGAAGACATCAAGCGTGCCATGGCTCGTCTGGAGCGTCTGGACAGTGCAAGTGAGGGTGAGGATGTGGCTCAGGTTCGTAAAGACCTGCAGAACTGCATGCAGCTCTACTTCGGCGTGTTCCGTGACGGCGAAAGCATGGAGAAGGGCCTGAAGCTGCTGGAAGAAATCGGTGAGCGGGTTCGCAAGACCAAGCTGACTGATACCAGTAAGGCATTCAACACCGCCCGTATCGAAGCGCTGGAACTGGACAACCTGTACGAAGTTGCCTATGCGACCGCCAAGTCTGCGATTGAGCGTAAAGAAAGTCGCGGTGCCCATGCCCGTAACGATTTCACCGAGCGTGACGACGAGAACTGGCTGAAGCACTCCATGTACTTCCCGCTGGACAAGCGCGTTGGCAAGCGTGACGTGAACTTTGCACCGAAAACGGTTCCGACCTTCGAGCCGAAGATCCGGACCTACTAAGGGGGTATCCTGAAAATGTTGGTAAGTCTGTACCGTTATAACCCGGAAACTGACAACGCCCCTTACATGCAGGACGTTGAGATTGAGTTGCCGGAAGGCAAAGATCTGATGGTTCTGGATGTTTTGGCGCTGGCCAAGGAAAAGGACCCGACTGTCGCATTTCGCCGTTCCTGTCGTGAGGGCGTTTGCGGCTCAGATGGTATGAACATGAATGGCAAGAACGGCCTGGCTTGCATCACGCCGGTTTCCGATGTGGTCAAGAACAACAAGCTGGTTTTGCGCCCGCTGCCTGGTCTTCCGGTCATTCGTGATCTGGTGGTTGATATGGGCCTGTTCTACAAGCAGTACGAAAAAGTGATGCCGTACCTTGTGAATGACAACCCTGCGCCAGCCATCGAGCGTCTGCAGTCTCCGGAAGATCGTGAGAAGCTGGACGGCCTGTACGAGTGTATTCTCTGTGCCTGCTGCTCGACCGCTTGCCCGTCTTTCTGGTGGAATCCGGACAAGTTCATCGGTCCGTCTGGTCTGTTGCAAGCTTATCGCTTCCTGGCCGACAGCCGTGATACCGCCCAGGCAGAGCGTTTGGCGAACCTGGACGATCCGTTCAGCGTGTTCCGCTGCCGTGGCATCATGAACTGTGTCAGTGTGTGTCCGAAGGGCCTGAACCCCACAAAGGCAATTGGCCATATCCGGAACCTGTTGCTGCAAAGAGCCACCTGACCGGCAAAATTCGCAGCACCAGCTATACTGGTGTTCTGACACCAGTTAGTACCCCTGAAGGCCTCGCTATATGCGGGGCCTTCAACCAAAGGCTTATAGTCAAAAGTCTTACCGGGGTGCAAACTTATGCACGCTGTTTCGGTGCGCTTATCCAGTCACCGGACAGTATTGCTGAGTATAAAAATCACTGGGGACGGAAAACATCCTTGCCGGGTGTGGTGGCCAAAGTCATGCCGTAATAACCCGTATTGACTGAGAATTACCCCTGGCCGACCATACTGGCTCCCCCGCACCAGCCCAAGGTGAGCTATTCAAAATGCACGAAAGCATCATGGAGCAGTTATGGCAGACTTCCCACCTGCAGGGTGGCAATCTTGCCTATGTTGAACAGCTTTTTGAAACCTACCTGACAGACCCCAACGCAGTTCCAGAAGAGTGGCGGAGTTACTTCGATAAACTCCCGAGCGTCGATGGCTATCAGGGCCGCGACATCGTTCACTCCACCATCCGCGAGCAGTTTGAGCACATCTCCCGCAATCAGCGTTTTCTGGCGACCAATGGCGTGCCTGCCAGTGCTACGTCCGACGCTGATAAAAAGCAGATCCGTGTTCTGCAGCTGATCAACGCTTTTCGTTTCCGCGGTCACCAGGAAGCAAAGCTTGATCCTCTGGGTGTCTGGCAACGTCCTCAGGTAGAAGATCTGGACCCGCGATTCCACGAATTGGGCGAATCCGATCTTGATCTGGAGTTCCAGACCGGCTCTCTGAACTTTGGTTCCGAGAGCATGAAACTCGGCGATATTGTTCAGGGCCTGCGCCAGACTTACTGCGAGAGCATCGGCGCTGAATACATGCATGTGGTAGACACGCGCATCAAGCGTTGGTTCCAGCAACGTATGGAGCCTGTTCGTTCCCGTCCGGAATACGAGACCGAAACCCGCAAGCATATCCTTGAGCGCCTGACGGCTGCTGAAGGGCTGGAAAAATACCTGGGTTCCCGTTATCCGGGCGTCAAGCGTTTTGGTCTCGAGGGCGGTGAAAGTCTGATCCCCTGCCTGGACGAGCTGATTCAGCGTGCGGGCTCCTATGGTGCCAAAGAGATCGTGCTGGGCATGGCCCACCGCGGTCGACTGAACGTGCTGGTCAACACCCTGGGCAAAAATCCGAAAGAACTGTTTGATGAATTCGAGGGCAAGAAGCTCGCGGATTCCGGCTCCGGCGACGTGAAATACCACCAGGGCTTCTCCTCGAACGTGATGACGCCGGGTGGCGAAGTACACCTGGCCATGGCCTTCAACCCGTCTCACCTGGAAATTGTATCTCCGGTGGTCGAGGGCTCTGTGCGCGCCCGTCAAGACCGTCGTGGCGATACCGACGGCAGCACCGTGGTACCGATCGTGATGCACGGTGACGCCGCGTTTGCGGGGCAGGGTGTGGTGATGGAAACCTTCCAGATGTCCCAGACCCGGGGCTTTGGTGTAGGCGGTACCATCCACATCGTGATCAACAACCAGGTTGGTTTTACTACCAGTAAGCAGGAAGACGCTCGTTCGACCGAGTACTGCACTGACGTTGCCAAGATGGTTCAGGCGCCGATTCTGCATGTGAATGCAGACGATCCTGAAGCGGTGATGTTCGCCACCCAGATGGCCATGGACTACCGCAACGAATTCAAGCGCGATGTAGTGATCGACCTGGTCTGCTACCGTCGTCGTGGCCACAACGAAGCGGATGAGCCGGCAGCGACCCAGCCGCTGATGTACGACAAGATCCGCAAGCTGAAGACCACTCGTGCGATCTACGCGGATCAGCTGGTTGAAGCCGGTGTGATCACCGAAGATGAAGCCAAGCAGATGGAGACTGATTACCGGGACGCCCTGGACAAGGGTGATCACGTGGTCAAGTCCCTGGTTAAAGAGCCTAACAAAGAGCTTTACGTGGACTGGGCTCCGTATCTGGGCCATGAGTGGACAGCGAAGTGCAAGACCAGCGTTGCGCTGAAAACCGTCCAGAAATTGGGCAAGAAGCTGACTGAAGTGCCGGAAGGGTTCAGCATACAGCGCCAGGTTTCCAAGATTGTTAATGATCGCGAGAAGATGACGGCTGGCGCGCTGTCCCTGAACTGGGGTTACGGCGAAATGATGGCCTATGCCACTTTGCTGAACGAAGGCCACCCGATCCGCCTGACTGGTCAGGACGTTGGCCGGGGCACCTTCTCGCACCGTCATGCTGTTCTGCATAACCAGAAAGATGGGTCTACTCATATTTCCCTGCAGAATCTGAAAGACGATCAGCCGAAGTTCGACATCTATGACTCACTGCTGTCTGAAGAAGCGGTGATGGCGTTCGAATACGGTTATTCCACCACAACGCCGAACGCGCTGATTGTCTGGGAAGCCCAGTTTGGTGACTTCGCCAACGGTGCCCAGGTGGTGATTGATCAGTTCCTGACCAGTGGTGAGCATAAGTGGGGTCGACTGTGTGGCCTGACACTGCTGCTGCCACACGGTTATGAAGGGCAGGGGCCGGAACACAGTTCCGCCCGTCTGGAGCGTTTCCTGCAGCTGTGTGCCGAACACAATATTCAGGTCTGTGTGCCGACTACACCGTCTCAGGTATTCCACATGTTGCGTCGGCAGGTGAAGCGTCCGTTGCGCAAGCCGTTGGTTGCCATTACGCCCAAGAGCCTGCTGCGCCATAAGGAAGCCATTTCGGGTCTGGACGACCTGACATCCGGCACGTTCCAGACAATTCTGCCGGAGAAAGAACCGTCCGATCCGAAAAAAGTGACTCGCCTGATCCTCTGCAGTGGCAAGGTCTACTATGATCTTCTGGAGAAGAAGAAGGCGGATGAGCGGGACGATGTCGCGATTGTTCGTATCGAACAATTGTACCCGTTCCCGAGCGATGACCTGGACGAACTGCTGAGCCAGTACAGCAAGCTCAAGCATGTGGTCTGGTGTCAGGAAGAGCCGATGAACCAGGGAGCCTGGTATTGCAGTCAGCATCACATGCGGAACGCACTGCAGCGCCTGAATCCCAAGCTATATCTCCAGTATGCCGGTCGTGAGGCTTCTGCTGCTCCTGCCTGTGGACACATGTCTGTTCACATTGAAGAGCAGAAGAAACTGGTTAACGACGCGTTTGAAATCTGACGAGCTACCGAACTAAGGATCCGTAATGTCAACAGAGATTAAAGCCCCCGTTTTCCCTGAGTCGGTTGCCGAAGGCACCGTCGCGACCTGGCACAAGCAGCCGGGTGAGGCCTGTTCCCGTGACGAGCTGATTGTCGATATCGAAACCGACAAGGTTGTGCTCGAAGTGGTTGCGCCGGCGGATGGTGTGATCGAAGAAGTTCTCAAGAACGAAGGCGACACCGTGGAAAGCGGTGAGGTGATCGGCAAGTTCAAAGAAGGCGCGGCAGGTGAATCCAAGCCAGCCGAGAGCAAGTCCGAAGCGAAAGCCGAAGCACCGAAAGCCGAAGAGAAATCCGAAGCTGCTTCCGGTGATGCCATTCTGAGCCCGGCTGCCCGCAAGCTGGCCGAAGAAAACAACGTTGACCCGAGCGCGGTAAAGGGCACCGGTAAAGACGGCCGTGTTACCAAGGAAGACGTTCAGAACTACGTGGACAGCAATAAATCTTCCGGTGGAGCGGCTGCCTCCAAGCCGGCAGCGATGCCTGAGGTGAACGTTGCCCAGGGCGAGCGCGCCGAGAAGCGGGTTCCGATGACCCGCCTGCGTGCCAGCATCGCCAAGCGTCTGGTTGATGCCCAGCAGACAGCAGCCATGCTGACCACCTTTAACGAGGTGAACATGGCGCCGATCATGGAACTGCGCAAGCAGTACCAGGACAGCTTCGTGAAGCGCCACGGCATCAAGCTGGGCTTCATGTCGTTTTTCACCAAAGCGGCTACCGAAGCTTTGAAGCGCTTCCCGGCAGTAAACGCCTCCATCGATGGCAACGACATGGTGTACCACGGTTACCAGGACGTAGGTGTGGCGGTATCCACCGACCGTGGCCTGGTGGTACCGGTTCTGCGTGACACCGACGCTATGGGTCTGGCCGACATCGAGAAGAAGATCGTCGAGTACGGTACCAAGGCGAAGGAAGGCAAACTGGCCATTGAAGATATGACCGGTGGCACCTTCACCATCACCAACGGCGGTATTTTCGGGTCTCTGATTTCCACGCCGATCCTGAACCCGCCCCAGACTGCCATTCTGGGTATGCACAAGATCCAGGAACGCCCGATGGCGGTGAATGGCAAGGTTGAGATTCTGCCGATGATGTACCTGGCGCTGTCATACGATCACCGTATGATCGATGGCAAGGAAGCGGTGCAGTTCCTGGTGGCCATCAAGGAAATGCTGGAAGACCCGGCACGTATCCTGCTGGATGTGTAATCTGACACTCAACGAATTCGATAACAGGAAAGATTATGTCCGATAAGTTCGACGTTATTGTCATTGGTGCAGGCCCCGGTGGTTACGTTGCTGCCATTAAAGCCGCTCAGTTGGGTCTTAAGACCGCCTGTGTTGAGTCCTGGACTGGTAAAGACGGCAAGAGCCAGGTGCTCGGTGGCACCTGTCTGAACGTAGGCTGTATCCCGTCCAAGGCCCTGCTGGAAGTGACTCACAAGTTTGAGGAAGCCAGCCACGATTACGATTCCATGGGCATTCTGGCCAAGGACGTGAAAATCGACGTTGCCAAGATGATGGAGCGCAAGGCTGGTATCGTTAAGCAGCTGACTGGTGGCATTGCTGGCCTGTTCAAGGCCAATGGCGTCACCTCGATCCACGGCCACGGCAAGCTGTTGGCCGGTCGTAAGGTGGAAGTCACCGACAAGGATGGCAAAACCAAGACCTACGAAGCCGACAACGTGATCATCGCCACCGGTTCCCGGCCGATCGAGATTCCGCCGGCGCCGTTCGACGGTGAGTACATCGTCGATTCCGAGGGTGCGCTGGAGTTTACCGAAGTTCCCAAGCGTCTTGGTGTGATCGGTGCCGGTGTTATTGGTCTGGAGCTGGGTAGCGTCTGGGCCCGCCTGGGTTCAGAAGTAACCGTGATCGAAGCGCAGGACAGTTTCCTTCCGGCGGTTGACCAGCAGTGTGCCAAGGATGCGTTGAAGCAGTTCCAGAAGCAGGGCCTGAACATCGTGATGGGCGCCCGCATGACTGGCGCGGAAGTCAAACGCAAGCTGGTTAACGTCAGTTACGAAGACTCCAAGGGTAAGCAAGACGCCAAGTTTGACAAGCTGATCGTGGCTGTTGGCCGTCGTCCGTACACCGATGGTGCACTGGCTGAAGACTCCGGCGTGACCATGGATGAGCGGGGCTTTATTTTCGTAGACGACAACTGCAAGACCGAAGCACCGGGTGTCTGGGCCATCGGTGATGTGGTTCGTGGTCCAATGCTGGCCCACAAAGCGTCTGAAGAGGGCGTGATGGTTGCTGAGCGTATTGCCGGGCATAAGCCCCAAGTCAATTACGACTGCATCCCGAATGTCATCTATACCTTCCCTGAGGTTGCCTGGGTCGGCAAGACCGAAGAGCAGCTGAAAGCTGAAGGCGAAGAATACAACGTGGGAACCTTCCCGTTTGCGGCGAATGGTCGTGCCATGGCTGCCAATGCCGCTTCCGGTATGGTCAAGATCATCGCAGATGCGAAGACCGACCGTATTCTTGGCTTCCACGTGGTGGGTCCGCAGGCGTCTGAAATCGTTGCCCAGGGCGTGATCGCCATGGAATTCGGTTCCAGTGCAGAAGATCTGGCTCTGACCTGTTTCGCGCACCCGACTCTGTCCGAGTCTGTGCACGAAGCGGCCCTGGCCGTTGCTGGCGGTGCGATTCACGTCGCCAACCGTCGCAAGAAGAAGTAACGCATTGTCGGAATACGGGGCGCCAACTGGGGCGCCCCGCTGCCATCATAACGGCGGCTTTTCGCATGCGTGACCGGCAGGCCGAGGCGATCCCTGGCCTGCCAGAACGAATTCGTTCCAGCTGCACCAATGGCGGTGCACTGACGGGTTCATTTCCGTACGTGGTTATCCTCCATCAATAGACGGGACATTAACTATGAATTTGCACGAATATCAGGGCAAGCAGCTGTTCGCTGAGTACGGCCTGCCCGTATCCAAAGGCATTGCCTGCGATACTCCCAAGGAAGCCGTAGCAGCGGCAGACGAAATCGGCGGTGACGGCTGGGTAGTGAAAGCCCAGGTTCACGCCGGTGGTCGCGGCAAGGCCGGCGGTGTAAAGCTGGTCAAGAGCAAAGAAGAGATCCGTGAATTCGCCGAAAAGTGGCTGGGTAAGAACCTGGTTACCTACCAGACCGACGAAAACGGCCAGCCAGTCAGCAAGATTCTGGTTGAATCCCTCACCGACATCGATCAGGAACTTTATCTGGGCGCTGTGGTAGACCGTGGTTCCCGTCGTATCGTTTTCATGGCCTCCACTGAAGGTGGCGTGGAAATCGAGAAGGTTGCCGAAGAAACTCCGGAAAAGATCCTGAAAGCCGAAATTGATCCGCTGGTCGGCGCGCAGCCGTACCAGGGTCGTGAACTGGCATTCAAGCTTGGCCTGGAAGGCAAGCAGATCGGTCAGTTCACCAAGATTTTCCTGGGCCTGGCCAAACTGTTTGAAGAGTGCGACCTGGCTCTGGTTGAGATCAACCCGCTGGTGATCACCCCGGCTGGTGACCTGCACTGCCTCGACGCCAAAGTAGGTGTAGACGGCAACGCACTGTACCGTCAGAAGAAAATCCACGAGATGCACGATCCCTCCCAGGAAGACTCCCGGGAAGCGGAAGCGGCCAAGTGGGAGCTCAACTATGTTGCGCTGGAAGGCAACATCGGCTGCATGGTTAACGGTGCTGGCCTGGCCATGGGCACCATGGACATCATCAAGCTGTCCGGTGGCCAGCCTGCCAACTTCCTGGACGTAGGCGGCGGCGCAACCAAAGAGCGCGTATCCGAAGCGTTCAAGATCATCCTGTCTGACGACGCGGTACAGGCCGTTCTGGTTAACATCTTCGGTGGTATTGTTCGCTGCGACATGATCGCAGAGGGCATCATCGGTGCGGTTAAAGAAGTCGGCGTTAAAGTGCCTGTTGTGGTTCGTCTGGAAGGCAACAACGCGGAGCTGGGTACCAAGGTACTCGCCGAAAGTGGCCTGAACATCATCGCCGCCACCAGCCTGGCGGACGCCGCAGAGCAAGTCGTTAAAGCCGCAGGGGGTAAATAATGAGCATCCTGATCAACAAAGACACCAAGGTTATCTGCCAGGGCTTTACCGGCGCACAGGGTACCTTCCACTCTGAGCAGGCCATCGCTTATGGCACCAAGATGGTAGGTGGTGTCAGCCCCGGTAAGGGCGGCACTGAGCATCTGGGTCTGCCGGTGTTCAACACCGTACGTGAAGCGGTAGAAAAGACCGGCGCTGAAGCGACCGTCATTTACGTTCCGGCTCCGTTCTGTAAAGACGCCATCATCGAAGCGGCCGACGCTGGTATTCAGCTGATCGTTTGTATCACTGAAGGTATTCCGACCATCGACATGCTGTACGCCAAAGAATACGTTGATCGTAAAGGCGTTCGCATGATCGGCCCGAACTGCCCGGGCGTGATCACTCCGGACGAGTGCAAGATCGGTATCATGCCTGGCCATATCCACAAGAAGGGTAAGGTTGGTATCGTGTCCCGTTCCGGCACCCTGACCTACGAAGCGGTCAAGCAGACCACGGACTTCGGCTACGGTCAGTCCACCTGTATCGGTATCGGTGGCGACCCGATTCCTGGCTCCAACTTCATCGACATTCTGAAGCTGCTGCAGGAAGATCCGGAAACCGAAGCCATCGTCATGATTGGTGAGATCGGTGGTACCGCTGAGGAAGAAGCGGCTGCGTTCATCAAAGAGAACGTCACCAAGCCGGTGGTTTCCTACATTGCCGGTGTCACTGCACCTCCGGGCAAGCGTATGGGCCATGCTGGCGCCATCATCTCTGGTGGTAAGGGTACGGCGGACGAGAAGTTTGCTGCCCTGGAAGACGCCGGTGTTAAAACCGTGCGCAGCCTGGCCGAAATCGGCAAGGCCCTGAAGGAAGTGACTGGCTGGTAAAGCAGCCCTGAGCTTCACCAAAACCCTCGGATTCGCGAGAATTCCGGGGGTTTTGCGTTATAGGGCTCCGGTTTTGTGCCGCATTGCTTAACGCCGGCGAGTGTAAAGACTATAATGTCCGGTCAGCCTGATTTCAGCGGCCGGTTTAGGTGCTGATCTCCGGCGCTCTATAAACAGAAAGAAGGAGTTCGTGCTTTGAGTTCTGTCGATTCCCAGCAAAGAGTGTTGTCCGGCATGCGTCCGACCGGCAAGCTGCACCTCGGCCACTACCATGGTGTGCTGAAAAACTGGGTCAAGCTCCAGCACGAGTATGAGTGCTTCTTCTTTGTGGCGGACTGGCACGCCCTGACCACGCAATACGATGATCCCTCAGGCATTGAGCAAAGCGTATGGGATATGGTCATCGACTGGCTGGCGGCCGGAGTTAATCCGGGCTCGTCCACCATGTTTATCCAGTCCCAGGTTCCGGAACACGCCGAGCTGCACCTGTTGTTGTCTATGATCACGCCCCTGGGCTGGCTGGAACGCATTCCCACCTACAAGGATCAGCAGGAAAAGCTGCGGGAAAAGGATCTGGCCACCTACGGCTTCCTCGGTTACCCGTTGCTCCAGACTGCGGATATCCTGATGTATCGTGCCGGCAAGGTGCCGGTTGGTGCTGATCAGGTATCCCACGTTGAGATTACCCGTGAAATCGCCCGCCGGTTTAACCACATCTATGGTCGCGAGCCCGGTTTTGAAGAGCAGGCCGAGGCCGCTATCGTCAAGATGGGCAAAAAGAACGCGAAACTCTATCGCAACCTGAAAAAACGGTATCAGGAAGAAGGCGATTTTGAGGCGCTTGAGACCGCACGGGCCCTGCTGAAAGAACAGCAGAACATTTCGCTGGGTGACCGCGAGCGGTTATACGGTTTCATTGAAGGCGGAGGCAAGGTGATACTGCCGGAGCCGCAGCCGTTGCTGACGCCGGAATCCAAGATGCCGGGGCTGGACGGACAGAAGATGTCCAAGTCCTACAACAATTACATTGGCTTGCGTGAAGATCCGGACAGTGTTGCGCAAAAGATCCGGACCATGCAAACCGACCCGCAGCGGGTGCGACGGACAGACCCGGGCGAGCCGGAGAAGTGCCCGGTCTGGGGTATGCACAAAGTCTACTCGGACGAGCAGACCTGCCAGTGGGTACAGGAAGGCTGCCGCAGCGCCGGTATTGGCTGCCTGGACTGCAAAAAGCCGCTGATCGATGCCATCATCGAGGAACAGAAGCCGTTGCATGAGCGTGCCCGGGAATACGAGAGCAATCCGGATCTGGTGCATTCCATTCTGCAGGAAGGGCGAGAGCATGCGCGCGATGCCGCCCGTGATACCCTGGAAGAAGTCCGTGCAGCGATGGGGCTCAGCTACCGCTGATTCCTGACCGCCAATAACGTCAAAGGCTGGCAAAGGCATGACCGAAGACACCAGGGAGCCGGAAGAAGCGCAGGCAACGACACCGGAACAGGTGCCGCTGGCGCTCGTATCCGGCAAACCCCTGGTGGATATCCCCAAGGATCTTTATATCCCGCCGGATGCCCTCGCGGTTTTTCTGGAGGCCTTTGAGGGGCCGCTGGATTTGCTGCTCTACCTCATTCGCCGCCAGAACATGAATATCCTCGATATTGATGTCAGTGAAATCACACGCCAGTACATGGATTACATTGGTGCGGTGGAAGCGATGCGGTTCGAGCTGGCAGCCGAGTACCTGGTGATGGCTGCGACCCTGGCGGAGATTAAATCCCGTATGTTGCTACCCCGCCAGGAGAGTGACGATGAAGACGATATTGATCCTCGGGCAGAGCTGATTCGCCGGCTGCAGCAGTACGAACGCTTCAAGAAGGCTGCGGAGGATATCGATGAAATCCCGCGCATGGAACGGGATACCTATCCGGCTTCCGCTGCTTTACCCAAGCTTCCGTCATCGCAACCCCATCCGGACGTTGATATGAAGGAGCTGTTACTGGCGTTGCAGGGTGTTTTGCAGAGGGCGGATCTGTTTACCAGCCACCATGTCGAGAAAGAGCGGTTATCGACAAGGGAGCGGATGTCCCACATTCTCTCTGTGCTGCAGGGCGACCGGTTCGTAACATTCGAGAGCCTGTTTACCCTTGAAGAGGGCCGGCTTGGCGTGGTGGTGACCTTTCTTGCCACACTGGAACTGGTGAAAGAACAGCTGATTGAAATCGTTCAGGCGGAAGTGCTCGGCCCCATTCATGTCAGGGCGCGGGCGGCAAGCTGAAGGATCGAGTGACACTATGAACGAAGAACATCTGGCCCGTATTCAGGCTATTGCTGAGGCGGCACTGTTGGCGGCCGGCAAGCCGTTGTCTATGGAGCAGCTGCGCGAGCTGTTTGGCGAAGATGAGCGCCCGGCCAGGCAGGTGATGGAGCATGCGCTGATGATGCTGGAGCAATCCTGCGAAGGCCGCGGCTTTGAGCTTCGCAAGGTTGCCAGCGGGTACCGATTGCAGGTCAGGGAAGAGTTTGCGCCATGGGTTGGTCGACTGTATGAGGAAAAGCCCCAGCGTTATTCCCGGGCGCTTCTGGAAACTCTGGCCCTGATTGCCTATCGTCAACCCATCACCCGTGGCGAGATCGAGGATATTCGTGGGGTTACGGTAAGCAGCAATATCATTCGAACACTGCTTGAGCGAGAGTGGGTGCGCGTGGTCGGTCATCGGGATGTCCCTGGGCGGCCTGCCATGTATGCCACCACACGCCAGTTCCTCGATTATTTCAACCTGACCGGGCTGGATGAACTGCCTCCGCTTTCTGAGGTACGTGACCTTGAGGAGATCGGTCGGGAAATAGAGCAGAACATGCAGGGAGAGATCAAATTCGACTCTCCTGATGGTTCCGGTGCCAGTCCGGACTCCGACGCGGAGTCCCAGGCGCCTGAACCGGATCAGACACTTCACTGAAACCCAGGTTTCAGCCCCGTATATCAAGGATATTTACCCTTATGGCGGCAAAAGGCCCCGAAAACAAAACAGCCCGTAGCGATCAGTCTCTAAGTGCAGGTCCGGAGCGGGTGCAGAAGCTGCTTGCTCGCGCCGGCGTTGGCTCCCGGCGGGAAGTGGAAGGCTGGATAGAGGCCGGTCGACTGCTGGTCAATGGTGTTCCGGTTCAGCCTGGCCAGAAGGCTTCTACTTCTGATCGTTTTGAGCTTGATGGCAAGCTGCTGGACGTGAGTTCAGCTGCCGAAGTTGTGCGTCGGGTGCTGATTTACAACAAGCCAGAGGGCGAAGTAACCAGCCGGAAAGACCCGGAAGGGCGGCCCACGGTGTTTGACCGCCTGCCGCGGCTCAAGGACCAGCGCTGGATCTCCATTGGGCGTCTGGATATCAACACTACCGGTCTGGTGTTGTTTACCACCGACGGTGAGTTGGCGAATCGCTTGATGCATCCCTCCAGTCAGATTGACCGGGAATACGCGGTTCGGGTATTCGGTGAAGTGGATGACGCCATGATTGAGCGCCTGAAGGAAGGTGTGCTGCTTGAAGACGGCATGGCCAAGTTTACCGATATCAGCCCGGCGGGTGGCAAAGGTATGAACCAGTGGTTCCACGTAACCTTGCTGGAAGGTCGCAACCGGGAGGTGCGTCGCCTTTGGGAATCTCAGGGCGTTCGGGTGAGCCGTCTCAAGCGGGTACGGTATGGACCGATCTTCCTGCCCAGCCGGTTGACCATGGGCCGTTGGGAAGAGCTGGATCAGAAGGGTGTTGATGCGCTGAGCCGTGTCGTGGGGCTCGGCAGCGTTGCTGTACCCCAGAAAACTCCGGGAGAGCAGGCTGCCCATGATCGCAAGCGCCGCAAGAGTCCTGGTAAATCACTGCAACGGACGCGTAAAGGTGGAAGCTGGCAAGTCGCCGATGGTGCGCCGCCAAAAAAACGGTCTGATTCCCCCGGGAAGCCGTCTGCAGGCAAGGGCAGAAAGCCCGCTCGCTGAGGCTTCTCTTCAGGAAATACTTGCGAATACCCGTGTGCAGTTTCTGCCGGCCGCCTTGGCCCGGTAGAGTGCTTCGTCGGCCCGGGCAAGCCATTGCTCGGGCTGTTCATCCGTCAGGTGCATCGCCACACCGCAACTGGCGGTAACCGTCAGAGGTGTTTCACCGCCGTCCACTCGAATGCTTTCAATGGCAGCCCGAATTCGATCTGCTACGTCACGGGCTTCCTGCTCGTTGGTATGAGGCAGGAGAATGGCAAACTCCTCGCCACCAAAGCGATAGACCGTGTCGGAATTACGCAGGGCCTGCTCAAGCTTTTCTGCGGTGCGAGCGAGAATGTGGTCGCCAACCACGTGGCCGTGGTTGTCGTTAATCAGTTTGAAGTGATCCAGATCGCACAGGATCAGGCTCCAGGGGGCGCCGTGTCTGTCCGCCATGGCGCTGGCGCGCTGGAGCGCCTCATCCAGTGCCCGTTTGTTGCCAATGCCTGTCAGGGAATCCGTCAGTGCGGTCTGTTCGATGGCAATGAACTGGCAGGCATTGCGAATATGGCAGATCGCACCGGAGAGCATCATCTCGATACCCGTCAGTTCCTCTTCGCTGAATCGCTGGCGACGGTGTAACGTCAGAGTGCCATACTGGTGACCTTCCAGAGAGAGACGGTACTCGCAGCGATGGGGCCCACCCATGCCAGTGGAAAAAATGAAGTCCTGACGGGCGATGCGGTGCCTGTAATTGAGTGAGTCGAAAGGCACCATGTCTGTCATCTCCTCCGCCAGAATCGACAGTTGCGCCTCGAGGGAGAGAGTGGTGCTCAGGCGTCTGGCCAGCCGGGCCATGACATCGGAGGTGTTGTTCCAGTCCTGGAACGACTGCTTCAAAGCGGCAAGCCGCGCGGGGCGGGAAGTGTTTGGCCGGATCGATGTCAGGTTTTTCACAGTAGGACGCTCTGCTGGTGACAAAGTGATTTGCTGTACCAATAAGCAGAAAAAATGCCATAAGATAAAAAGCCAATAAAAACAACAGAAAAGTGCCTCCTGTTAAAGTCGATTCCATAAACTGGCAGATAATATTTGCCTGGTTGTCAAAAATCCGGCAGCGGGTTGCCGGTTCTGAAGACGTGCAATCGAAATGTCGGACAAAGGGGTGGGGCTGCCAAAAGCCTGTGATAAACTCCTGCGCTTGAATGTACCAAGCGAGCTGTCGATTTATGAGATTTCAGGCACCCGAAAGCCTATCCGAACAGATTGCCCAGCATCTGGGGCAGCGCATTGTTGTTCGCGATCTCAAGCCGGGAGAGCGAATTCAGGAGCTCAAGGTCGCCGGCGATCTGAATGTCAGCCGCGGCTCCGTGCGTGAGGCTCTGCTGATTCTGGAGCGGCGTCATCTGGTTGAGATCTATCCCCGGCGCGGGGCGGTGGTGTCGGAGCTGACGATAGACTCGGTGAATGCCCTTTACGATATTTACATCGATCTGCTGTGCATGTTGGCTCGCAAGGTGCTGGAGCGTTGGCCAGGTGAACAGCTCGGCGGCATGATGGGGCAGGTTAATGAAATGCAGGCGGTTATTGATGCCCTGAACTCGAATGCACCCGATGCCGCAGAGCGGGTCATTGAAGCGGGGTTCGGGGTCATGCAGTATGCCTACCGTCTGGTTGACAATCCCTTTCTTGAGGAAACCCTCGAAAACTTCCGTCCCGCCATTAGCCGGACCTACTATGTGGCGCTGGAACATTTCCGGAGTGAGATCGCAGAAACCGGTACCTTCTTCCGTCGTCTGGCCGATGCTGCCGTTGAGGGTGATTCCGAGCGTCTGCAGCGGGTTATTCAGGACTTTGGCGAGCATCAGCGCCACCAGGTTCTGAGTATTCTCACGGAGGAGACCGCCTGATATGCGGCTGAAGTCCATCAAGCTCGCGGGATTCAAATCCTTCGTTGATCCCACTACGGTGCCTTTCCCCTCCAACATGACCGCGGTGGTGGGCCCTAACGGCTGTGGCAAGTCCAATATTATCGATGCCGTTCGCTGGGTAATGGGTGAAAGTTCCGCGAAGTACCTGCGTGGCGAATCCATGACCGACGTTATCTTCAACGGTTCCAGTGCCCGCAAGCCGGTGGGACAGGCGTCGATTGAACTTGTTTTTGACAACAGTGACGGATCGGCGCCCGGCGAGTTTGTGAAGTTCAACGAGATTTCGGTAAAACGCCGGGTATCCCGGGAAGGGCAATCCGAGTATTTCCTGAATGGCTCCAAATGCCGTCGTCGTGACATTACCGATCTGTTCCTTGGAACCGGTCTCGGGCCGCGCAGTTACGCCATTATCGAGCAGGGCATGATTTCCCGGCTGATTGAGGCGAAGCCCGAAGAATTGCGGGTATACATCGAGGAAGCTGCGGGCATTTCCAAGTACAAGGAACGGAGGCGGGAAACGGAGAACCGTATTCGCCGTACTCAGGAGAACCTGGAGCGGCTGACAGACCTTCGCGAAGAGCTTGGACGTCAACTGCAGCACCTGGAGCGTCAGGCGGCCGCCGCGGAAAAATACAAAGCCTACAAACAGGAAGAGCGCGAAAAGAAAGCCGAGCTAACCGTGTTGCGCTGGAAAGCCCTGGATGACGATCTTCAGACCTGGCGCGGAAAAATCCGCGATACCGAGCTGGAACTTGAGAAGTTCCTGACCGAAAGGGTGAACCTGGAAACTTCGCTGGAATCGCTCAGGGAAGACCACCATGAACGGACCGAGCACTTTAACCGGGCTCAGGCCCGGTACTATGAGGCCGGGGCCGACATTGCCCGTATTGAGCAAAGTCTGGAGCACCAGCGCGAGCGCAGCCGACAGACTGCCGCAGAGCTGGATCAGGCCCTGGCCAACGAGCGCGAATTAGGCCGCGAACTGGAACAGGATGAAGAAAAGCTGGCCACGCTCCGGGAAGAGCTCGACATGATCGAGCCTGAGCAGGAGGCATTGGCGATACGTTCAGAGGAATCGGCCGAGAAGCTCCAGCAGGCAGAAGAGGCCATGAGTGACTGGCAGCATCGCTGGGATGAGTTCAGTACCCGTTCATCGGATGCCCGCCGGCAGGCCGAACTGGCGCAATCCCGAATTCGCTCTCTTGAAGACGCCATCGAACAGCTGAAAACCCGACAACAGAAATTGCGGGATGAGCAGGCGCTGCTCGACGGACAATTGGATCGCTCGGAGCTCGAGCAGCTTCTGGAAGAACAGGAAACCCTGGAACTGAAAAGGGAAGAAACCGCGGAGCGTATTCAGCAACTGCAGGATCAGGTGTATTCGAGCCGACAGGCTTTGCGCGAAGCCGAACAGAGTTCATCTGAATATCGCCAGACGGTACAGAGCCTCAAAGCCACGATGGAGTCCCAGCAGGCACTTCTGGACGAACAAATGGGTGCCGGCGACAATGCCCTGCAATCGTGGCTGGCCGATCAGGGGCTGACCGACGCGCCGCGACTTGCTGCGAAATTGTCGATTGAGGACGGCTGGGAGTTTGCCGTCGAGCAGGTCATTGGCCGCTTCACTCAGGGCCTGACGTTGCCGGAATTCGATCAACTGGCTACAGCGCTGGAATCGGCCCCCAAAGGTTTTGCGGTGGTCAGTGACCGTGCCGTTGCCTCCGAAACCCGTGGCCTGGCGGCCAAGGTGAGTGGTGTTGGGGCGATCAGCCAGCTGCTTTCTTTGGTTCAGGCTGCCGATACCCTTTCTGAAGCCATGGCCAACCGATCTGGTCTGGCGCCTGGCGAGAGCATCATCACCCGGGACGGTGTCTGGCTTTCTCGTGACTGGTTGCTGATGCCTGACTCCGATGCCGCTCAGGTTGGTGTGATTGAGCGTCAGAAAAAGGTAACGGAATTGCAGGCAAAGCTGGCGGAAGCACAAGCCAGGCTGGAGCAGGCAACCGAGCAGCTTGAGCATCTCCAGGAGAAGGCGGAGCGTGCCGAAACCGAACGGGACGAGGCTCAAGCCCGCCACAGCGACGTTGAGCGGGAGCTTGGGGCTCTGGCCTCACGTGCCAGTGGTCTGAAAGCCAGGGCAGAGCAGATTGAAGCCCGGCTGTCCCGGATCAGGGAAGACATTGCGGATGTGGGTCTGGCGTTGGAAGAGCAGCAGGCCAACCTCCAGGAAGCCCGTGAAGAGTGGGATATTGCACTCGCATCCAGCGAGGATAGTGAGGAAGAGAAAGAGCAGTTGCTGGAGCAACGGGATTCTCTGAGGGAAACGCTGGACCGCCTGCGCCAGGAAGCCCGGCATGACCGTGATCACGCTCATCAACTGCAACTACAGTTGCAGACACTCCAGAGCCAGCGCGACGGACTGCAGCAAACCATCGACCGGATGCAGATGCAGAAAGAGCGCCTGCAAGAGCGGCTGGATGTACTCAGGGAATCCCGCGAAAGTGCCGAGGAGCCTATTGAGGATCTCCAGTTGCAACTTGAAGGGTTGCTGGAACGACGACTGGCCGAAGAAGAAAAGCTCAGTGCCGCCCGGGATGCCCTGGAAGAGATTGATCGACAGGTTCGTGATCGCGAACAGGGGCGGAGCCGAACCGAGCATCAGGTTCAGGAAATCCGGGCTCGGCTGGAAAAACTGAAGATGGAATCCCAGGCCCTGGAAATTCGCTCCGGCAACCATATTGAGCAGCTCAAGGAACTCAACGTTAAGCTCCAGGAAGTTCTCGAACAGCTGCCAGAGGATGCTGAAGAAAAGGTCTGGGCCGAAGAGCTGGAGAAAATCGGTAACCGTATCCAGCGTCTGGGAGCAATTAACCTCGCGGCCATTGAAGAGTATCAGGTACAAAGCGAGCGAAAGACCTACCTGGACGAGCAGCACAACGACCTGATGGAAGCGCTGGAAACCCTGGACAATGCTATCCGGAAAATTGACCGGGAAACCCGGCAGCGCTTCAAAGAGACGTTTGATCAGGTGAATGGCGGCCTGCAGGCCCTTTTCCCGAAAGTATTCGGTGGTGGCAATGCCTATCTCGAGTTGACTGGGGAAGACTTGCTGGAAACTGGCGTGGCCATCATGGCCAGGCCGCCGGGCAAGAAGAACAGCACCATCCACCTGTTGTCGGGGGGTGAGAAGGCGCTGACAGCCATCGCGCTTGTGTTCTCGATTTTCCAGCTCAATCCCGCTCCGTTCTGTATGCTGGACGAAGTGGACGCGCCGCTGGACGACGCCAACGTGGGTCGCTACGCGAATATGGTTAAGGAGATGTCGAAACAGGTTCAGTTCATCTACATTACCCATAACAAGATCGCCATGGAGATGGCGGATCAGTTAATGGGGGTCACCATGCACGAACCCGGCTGCTCGCGGCTGGTATCTGTTGATGTGGATGAGGCCGCCGCGCTGGCTGAGGCCTGATAGGCGCAGTGGTTGGTGAAATGCTCGCCAACCATGACAATAACGCCATCTGGGCCCGGTGTGCGTTGTATTCATTACGGGCTTTTCTTAGAGTAGCAACGTTCCAAACTGCAAACAGGACAGCAGCATTATGTCACTTAGGGAATGGTTAATTGCCATAGGTACCCTGGTTATTATTGGAATTGTGATTGACGGTGTGCGCCGTATGCGGCGTGCCCGGAAGGAATCCATGGCCATTTCGTCCGGTATGGGGGCTGACGAACTCAAGGATTCCCCGCTGGATGATGACTTCAACCCGGAATTGCCAAACGGTGGTGCTCGCACGGTTTCCCGCTCGACACTGGAAGACAGGGGCTATCTGAAGCGCGATATGTCCGCGCCCGTAAGCGCTGACCAAGAAGACGATGTAACCCCGGAATCCGGCTGGAGCGCCCGGGACGACGATGAGGATGACGGCATCCTGAGTCCGCCCAGGGTCGTGAAACCGGAAACAGAAGAATCCGAGCCCGTGGAGCCCGAGGCGGGCAGCACTCCGGCACCGGAGGTGGATAGACCGAAAACCAGGCCCTCCCGCCCTGAAAAGATCAAAGCCGAACCCGAACCCAGAGCGGAAGAGCCGCCGGTGGTTACCACCGAGGTTGAGGAAGATACTGCCAGGCGAACGCCCAACAAGCCGCGCAAGAATCAGCCTCTGGCCGGAGCCAATCGCCCCGAGGCCAGGGAAGTGCTGGTGATCAACGTGTTGGCCCGCAGCGGCGAGCAGTTCCAGGGCAGCAAGCTCAAGAGCCTGTTTGAGGCCTGCGGCCTGGAGCATGGCGATATGGACATTTACCACCGCCATGAATCCGAGGACACTACCACGCCTGTGCAATTCAGTGTCGCCAATGCCGTGGAGCCGGGTACCTTCCGCCCGCAGGACATGGCCGGCCTCAGCACCCCTGGTATCAGTTTCTTTATGAGCCTGCCGGGGCCCACCAATGCGTTGCAGGCCTTCGAATTTATGCTTGAAACTGCCCAGTGCGTAGTCCGAAACCTTGGTGGTGAACTGAAAGATGAGCGCCGAAGCGTAATGACGCCGCAAACCATTGAGCACTGTCGCCAGCGCATTCGTGAGTTTGAACGCAAACAACGCTCCCAGCGAGCCTAGCAGCCCGTCCGGACCCCAGACCCGATGACCAACGTTCCCGAAACTATCCGGAAGCGCGTGGACTCTCTGCGCGCTACCCTCGAAGACCACAATTATTACTACTACGTTCAGGACGACCCCAGGATCCCCGACGCCGAGTACGATCGGTTGTTTCGGGAGTTGCAGAAGCTGGAAGCCGAACACCCGGAACTCGCGACAGAGGATTCGCCAACCCGCCGGGTAGGCAGCAGCGCTGAGACCAGTTTCGAGGAAGTTACCCATCGCCTGCCGATGCTGTCGCTGGATAATGCCTTCAGTGAGGACGAACTCCGGGATTTTGACCGTCGGGTTCGTGACCGGTTGGGAGAGGACGGGGCCGGGGCCATTGAGTATGTCTGTGAGCCCAAGCTGGACGGTCTCGCCGTCAGTCTGCACTACGAAAACGGTACATTAACCCGTGCCGCGACCCGGGGTGACGGCTATACCGGCGAAGATATCACCGCCAATATTCGCACCATTCCGTCGGTACCTCTCAAGCTGCGTGGCTCGGGATACCCGGATCTTGTTGAGGTCCGCGGCGAGGTGTACATGCCCCGTGCCGGTTTCGAGAAGCTGAATGAGCGCCTGGCAGAGCAGGGCGAGAAGACCTTTGTAAATCCCCGCAACGCTGCTGCCGGAAGCCTGCGCCAGAAGAAATCGACGGTAACCGCCAGGCGCCCGTTGGAACTGTGTGCCTACAGTATGGCGGTAACTGATGAAAGTGTACTGCCTGAAACTCATTGGGACAGTTTGCAGCTTGTCAGGGGCTGGGGGTTCCGGATCAATCCGGAAATGCGCAAGGCCGAGGGCGTGGAAGCCTGTCTGGATGCCTACAACGAATTGATGGCCAAGCGCGACAGCCTGCCCTATGAAATCGATGGTATTGTGTTCAAGGTAAACCGTCTCGATCTTCAGCAGGAGCTGGGTTTTGTTTCCCGCGCCCCGCGTTGGGCGATCGCCCACAAGTTTCCGGCCCAGGAAGAGCTGACGATCATTGAAGATGTGGAATTCCAGGTGGGCCGAACCGGAGCAGTGACGCCGGTCGCCCGCCTGAAGCCGGTGTTTGTCGGCGGCGTGACTGTGTCAAATGCAACCCTGCACAATATGGATGAGATCCGACGCCTGGACGTTCATATCGGCGATACGGTGTTCATTCGCCGGGCCGGCGATGTTATCCCGCAGGTAGTGAAGGTGGTGCCGGAAAAGCGCCCGGCCAAGGCGCCGATGGTTGAAATGCCCGAGCACTGCCCGGTCTGTGGCTCGGATATTGTCCAGATTGAAGGAGAAGCCGTTGCGCGGTGTTCGGGCGGTCTCTATTGCCCGGCTCAGCGCAAGGAAGCGATCCGGCATTATGCCTCCCGGAAAGCCATGGACATTGAGGGCCTTGGGGACCGCCTGATCGAGATGTTGGTGGACGAAGGTATGGTCAGCACCGTAGCGGATCTTTACCGGCTGACGAAATTCCAGATTGCCAGCCTGGAGCGTATGGGCGACAAATCTGCGGCAAATCTTATTGCCGCCATCGATCGCTCCCGTGAACCGGTGCTTTGGCGCTTCCTTTATGCACTTGGTATTCGTGAAGTTGGTGAGGCCACCGCCAAGGGCCTGGCAGCCCATTTCGGCACGCTGGAAGCGATTTCCGAAGCGGATGAAGAGTCTCTCCAGACGGTGCCAGACGTCGGGCCGATTGTGGCCGGTCATATCCGGAGCTTCTTTGATCAGCCCCATAATCAGGAAACACTGGCGGCGCTGAAAGAAGCAGGCGTCACCTGGCAGGAAGAGCAAGTGCTGTCGGCGGATGAACAGCCTCTCAGTGGTCAGACCTGGGTGTTGACTGGCACTCTCTCCGGGATGACACGGGATGAGGCCAAGGAAAAGCTTGAGCAGCTCGGTGCCAAAGTGGCTGGTAGTGTCTCCAAAAAAACCGCCTGCGTTGTCGCAGGCGAGGCTGCCGGCTCCAAATTGACGAAGGCTGAGCAGTTGGGGGTACCTGTGTTGGATGAGGCAGGGCTGGCCGACCTGCTGCGGGAACATGGTATCGAGGTCTGAGGGCTGCTGGCCAAAGAATCTGAGAACTCGCGCAGATCGCTCCGGATTCAAATTGGCTACCATGGCGTTGATCTGTAACGGTGTGTAAACCGGATGCCAGGCATCCGGGCACGGCCATAACAATAACGTCATGAAACGGATTTTTGCATGCGCGCCGATTTGTTCTCCCGCTCAACCGCCTCGGGCCGCCTCCTTGGTGTTGCCCTGATTGCCCTGGCAGCAACCGGCTGCAAGACCGAAAAAGATCCTGACCAGCCCACGTTGTTGGGGGCGCCACCGACCACCGCCTATCTGGGGGTGGAGTATTACTACAACTGGGGTGCCTATGGCGGTGAAAGCATACTCGATTACTCGCTGACCAATGCGCCATCCTGGCTTGCGCTGGAAGACACCAGCAATAAGGCGCGTCAGGGTATTATCATGCGCGGTGTGCCTGGGCTATCCGGAGGCAACCGGGGTGAAGCTGATCTTGGCCAGACCGAGAATATCGAGATAGTCACCACGGACGGCCGCATGGCGGGTTTTCAGCCGTTTGATATCGACGTCAAGCGGAACGTTATCACCCTTGCCGGAGCCAATCTGAAAGAAGGTGAAAGCCAGGACTCCGAAGACGAGTCGGAAGAGCGGTGTGCGGTGCCTGAGCTTGATGCAGGCTCCTATTCTTATGATCTCCAGAAGTTCACGGATGAGGGCGCGCCGGATGGAACTGAGTCAGTCACCTACCCAACAAAGCGCGCGTATGTAAAAGTAAATCTGGATCAACCCTCCGTTACCGAAGTCAAAATCGCCTTTGAGTTGCGTTCTGATTTCGACCCAACTGCCTGTGACAATGACGAAACTGATCCCGCCCATCAGGACTGCAAATATAGCCGCGCCAACACCGGTGCGATTATTATCGGCGAAGACCTCGTTGCGCTCAGCGACGAACTGAATCACCCCGTTGATAAAGAGGGTAACCTCCTCGAATACGTCGAATATGACACGACTGGCAATACGGTAACCGGCGGTGTTGTGACACTGAAGCCCGGTCTTACCGAGTGCTACATTCCTTTTGAAGTGGTTGACGACCTGCTTCCCGAGCCAACAGAAGTGGCGACCATGGTTCTGACCGAAGTACGCCAGGGCATTGCCTCCCTGGGCAATGGTAGCGTTGAGGTCAAGGCCAACCTTTCAATTGAGGATAACGAGCCGCTACTCAGTATAGAAACCGTCAATGGCGGTAGTCGCGATACCATCAATACCGAGACGACTCGTGAGTATCGCGCCATTCTCACGGGTGACCGTAAAACCCTGTTCAGAGCCAAGCTGACAAGAATTGGTGAGCTGACCGGTGTTGTCGAGGACGAGACTTTCGAGATTGTTGAGAAGAACGCTCAGGGTACCTACGACCCAATTGAGGAGCTGGTATTCCCGCTGGAGCAGGATGAAATCACCTTTGGTGTGCGTGCGCTTGTTTACAACAATCTTCAGGATGAATTGGACGACAACGCAGCGCCTATTGGCGTCGATGTAAATTACCAGGCTGGCCGGGCCGGGTATGCGAGGGGCGAGTCTGAAACACTGCTGAGGTTGAACCTTAACCGTCTGATTGAACCGCTGGTCTGGAGTGATGGCTTTATGGCAACGGATGTGTCGCTGGGCCATGAGGGCAGGGTGTTTGTTGCTGGTTACCTTCCAGGGAACAATCAGGTCCAGGTCCGCATTTATGACCAGGCGGGTACAGAGCTGCAGATTGTTGAGGTGACAGACCCGGCGATAGCGCTGCAACCTTCAGACGTATTCCTGGACGTTGGTGTACGAACGGTCACTGAAAACAATAACCGTGTGAATCGTTATGAAATTGCCGTTGCTTTTAGCTCTGACCAGGCAGAACCGGGTGCTCCCGTTGGCGGGTCTGATGCGGTAACGGCCCTGTTCCATTATGACGGTGCTTCGGGGAACTATCTTCCGAGCTGGACCGGAAACAATATCTTCAGAATTGGCACGCCGGCGGACGATTCGGTGCGATGGGTGGGCATTAACGGCACCACTGGTTATGTTTTGGTGGGCGGCGAAACCCTCGGTGCCTGGAATACCGATGCCTACCAGGGCGGCACCGACAGTTTCCTGGCCCGCATTGATACGGCGGAGAACGCAGGGGCTCTGGAGCCGACCCTGGCCTGGACACGGCAGGTTGGCTCATCAGGTGATGAGACGGTGGTCGGTGGTAGCTCACAAGGCTCGCTGGCTCTGCTGTTCGGGGCGTCGCCAATGACGCTTGATGGCCTCGGAAATGTTGGCCCGTATTTCTTCAATGGCAACACTGGAGAGTCACCGACCGTGTATCAGGTGGGTGAAGACAGCTCTGAATCGCTCGGGGGCGGTCTGTATGGTGGTGCCGGGGTGGTGCTGATTGGCGACGCGCCCTATAGCTACCGATTCCGTGAAGCGCAGCCAGAGGATGCCGGTACCGAAAATGCGGAGGATGAGATTATTCGCACGCGGTTGGATAATCGGGCCGGCTTTGTTTTGGGATTCAATACTTCAGGCGAACCTCTGAGCGCGTACACCGTTGATGATGCCGGTGATCTATCCAATGAATTCCTGACCAGTGGAGTCCGGTTTGACGGTGATATTGTGGTGTCGGGCAATACCAACGGGAGCTTTGTTGAAGGCCAGGCGGCGCCGGTGACGGGCACAGAGAGTATCCTGGCGAGAGTGGATACCTCAGAATCTGACGTAGCTTTCCGCAACTGGCGTAGGCAACTGGCATTCGAAGGTCTGGACATTCTCGATCTGGAGAATTACCGCGACGATGAAGTGGTGGCGTTGGTGAACCGAAATGGCGAAAGGATGCTGCTTGTTTTCAGCCCGGAAGGTGAGTTACTGACACCGATAACGCCGTAATCCTCCGGGTTGCAGGTCCGGGGTGGGGTCAGACCGCCCCTTCCTGTCGGCCCGCATTGGCATAAAGCTTCAGGTAGTCGGTGCTGGTGACCACGCCGGCGGGTTGTCCGGCAGCATTGATGACCAGGGCTGCATTCAACCGGTGAGCGAGCATCAGGCGTGCCAGTTGATGGGCGTCGGTTTCGGGAGATGCAGTCAGAAAAGCCGGTAGTTCAATGTGAATCAGGCTTTGGTTCAAAGCTTCCGAACTGTTCTCGTGAATCCACGAAAGAAGCCATCGCAGGTCGATCAGGCCTGCGACATTGTTATCCGAGAGCACGACCAGATGGTGAACGCCGTGTTCTTCCATGGTCTCCAGCGCCTCTGCGACGGTGGCAGAAGCAGGAACCGAAAACTGCGCTGGCGAGCTGATGTCGGCGACTGGCAGGTAAACCCTTTCCTCCCGACGTTCGCCCGCAGCAGCGGCACCATACTCCTGAAGTGCGCGGAAGCTGCTACCACCGCCGCCGCTGTGCACTGCCTGCTGGAACTCGGCGTCGGTAGCCTCGCTGTGTTCGGCAGAAATGGACGCAGACTCCGACAGCTCGGTGACATCGCCCACCCGGCGACTTCGGAACGCTTCGGGTAACCGGGTCCCGATCGGACGTCCGGGTTCACTGACGAAAATGGACATGGTTCCACCTCTCCGGGGATTTCCCCCTCTACTGCCACCTTATGACGGTTTATCGGCCGCCGGACCGTTCGCTATAGCTCGAGTTTATTACTATACGGTTAGTTGGTTCCGGTAAAGGCGTCCCGCTTCCACACGACGGGCGAGCCGGGTATTCAGGCAGGCCGGTTGCTGGCAGATCCGGTCGGCCAGATATTCCGCCAGCAGGGGAGCCCATACCAGGCCTTTGCTGCCAAAACCGGTGAGCAGATACACGCCGGTCCGGGATATCTCATTGTTGCCGGGGCACGGACCTGCCACCGGCTGATAGTCGTGTGTGGTACAGCGAAATCCCACGCGCCCCTGAAGATGTTCTGCCTGTATGTGCTCTGAGATGTTTACGGAGGGAAGCAGTTCCCGAAGTTGGTCCAGGTTTTCCTGATGCCCCTTGGGCGTTGGTTCGGGGTTATCGTCGCGAAGATCAAATGTGGCACCGGTTATGGCACTGCCGTCATAAGCGGGGTTCAGGTATTTGGTGCCACAAATGACTACATCTGGAAGCTGGCAGTCGTCTGCGGGTATACGCGTGACCTGTCCGCGAATGCGCTTGAGGCGCAGCGACTGGCCCTCAGGTACAGGAGCGAGGGCAGTGCTTTCATGGCCGGCAGCAACCACAACCTTTGCGGCTCTGAGAGATCTTCCGTCACTGGCCTGAATGACCCAGTGGTTGTCTGCCCACCTCAGCGTATCGGCCTTGAACTCGAAAATCGTGTGGATGAGTGGGTGCTCAATCAGCGTTTTGCACGCCCGGGCCGGTTGTAGCCACCCGGAACCCGGAAACCATAGCCCTTCGCACTGGACCGGTATGCCGGCAATACGACTAGCTTCTGTGGGTGATACGGCACCCAGCAGGTTTTCGGGGTAGCTGCTGCGTTCCAGAAACCGCTTTTGGCGATCCTGCTCCTGGTCTGTGGCTGCGAGCTGCAGCAACCCGCTTGGGTGCCAGAACTCGCCCTGCCAGCGTTGGTAGAAGCGCTGACTGAAGCAAAGCGCGGTGGCTGCGAGCTCTGTCTGGTCGTTGTACTCGACACCGAGTTTTACGTACAGGGCCCCCTGGTCGTTACCGGAAGCTCCTGCTCCGGGGCCACTGGCCTGGTCGGCAAGCACCACCGGAACGCCCCGTTCCGCCAGGTTGCGGGCCAGAGCGGCACCGGCGATCCCGGCACCAATGATGACGATGGGGTCAGTTCCGACAGTGGGGGCAGAGACATCTTCGGAGGTTGGCAGTCTGCCGGTCAGCATTTCCCGCTTGCGCCCGAAGCCGGGAACTTTCACCATCTCGAAGCCTTCATCTGCCAGCGCACGACGAACCCTGCCGACCGAGGTGAAGGTGGCCAGGGTGGTGCCTGGTTGGCTGTGAGCCCGAATCTGATGAATGGCTTTTTCGAGCCACATGTCCGGGTTCAGCGACGGCGCAAACCCATCAAGGAACCAGGCGTCGGCCACGAATTCCAGTTCGTTCCAGGCGTCCAGTACATCGCCAAAACAGAGGGTAAGCCTGATAGCGCCGCCGCCAAGTACCAGGCGGTGCGTTCCTTTGATCAGCGGTGGGTAGTTCTCAATCAGCTCCCGAGCCAGGGGCTGCAGCCCCGGCCAGCTCTCCAGGGCCTTTTCCAGATCGGCCAGAGACAGGGGGTAACGTTCCACCGAGATGAAGTGAAGAATTGCGTGGTCTTTATCGTCAGGTCGTTGAGCCTGCCACTCGGCCCAGGTCGCCAGGAAGCTGAGCCCGGTTCCGAAACCTGTCTCGGCGATCACAAAGTGGCTGTTCCTGTCGAGTTCGGCGAAGCGCCCGGGTAGTCCATTTCTTTCGATGAACACGTAACGGGTTTCGGCCAGACCGTCATCTCTGCTGAAGTAAACGTCGCCAAAGCGCGCTGATTCAGGCACTCCGTCTCGCCATGTCAGCTCCGCCGGTTCCATTGCCGGCGGACGAAGGTCGTTGATCATGGGGCTCAGTTGTCTTTTGTGATTTCTTCGGCGGACTCGATGATGACCGGGCTCACGGGAACATCGGCCATTCCGCGCTGGTAGCCGGTCTGGACCCCTGCGATACGATCAATCACACCCATGCCATCGGTCACCTTGCCGAAAACCGCATAGCCCGGGCCCCGAACTCCGGCGTTCAGGAAATCATTATTGGCTACATTGATGAAAAACTGGCTGGTGGCAGAATCCGGCGCATTGGTTCGGGCCATGGCGATGGTGCCGCGAAGGTTGGGCAGGGTGCTGGTAGCTTCGTTCACGATGGGAGCTCGGGTCTGTTTACGCCCCAGGTTCTCATCGAATCCGCCGGCCTGAACCATGAAGCCGGGAATCACTCGGTGAAAGATGGTGCCATCGTAAAAACCGCTGTTTACGTAAGCCAGAAAGTTTTCCACGGTTTTGGGCGCAACATCGGGCCGAAGCTGAAGCACGAAAGAGCCCTCCGTCGTGACAAAACGGACCTCAGGAAGTGCCGGTTCCTCGTTCTGGGCCACGGCTGGTGAGGTGGTCAGCAGAGTGGCAACGAAGGCAAACAGGACAGACATCACAATCGGGACGAGTTTTACGGGATTTGTCATTTCAAGGCAGCTCTCTGTTACAGGTGGTGACCAGAATACTGAGATAATCCGGTTATTACGTAGTTTGTGCAGATCTTAACAGATCATTACGCCATTAAGGGCAAATCAGAACAGCACGCTCAGAGGTTGTGGGCTACGCTTCACTTGACTGTTGAATACCGGGCCGGGTTGTACGGTGATCACTGATACTGCAGGAGGAATCTGGTGAGAATCCGTCAGGGTTTTGAAGAGAAATCCCGGCTTGGCCGGTTGCTGATCAATCGTGGCTACCTGTCTGAAGGTCAGCTGGAAGAAGGGCTTCGTGCGCAGAGGGAAACCGGGCAGCGCCTCGGTGAGGTGTTAATTGCTGCCGGCTGGATCTCAGAGAGGGAACTCCACCGCGTACTCAAGCATCAGTCACGTTACCGCAATGCAGCAGCGCTGGTTACCATGGTCACCTTGCCATTTCAGCCCCTGGTGTCACTGGCGTCCAGCAACACCAATGCAGCGCAGATAGGCACCGGAGCGGGCGAACTCTACGAGCGGAGCGGGCTCACACCCCTCTCGGAAGAGGAAATGTCAGGGGTGTCTGCACAAAGCGGTATTGGCCTGATGGAGCGCCTGGAGGCCGTGTCTTCCATGCCCGCCAGCGCTCGGGACGATCTCTCAGGAGAATCTCCCGATGTCGATGTGGTGGAAGGGATCAGGCTGGCGGCAAATGTATTCGTGCCGGTGCTCAGTTTTCTGGATTCAGACCTTACAATTACGGGTGTGCATTACCGGGACTCAGAGCCTCGCTACTCGCTACAGGAAGACGGAGGTCTGAGGTTGGCATTTCCCGAGCGTATCGAGGAAATCCGGATGGATAATATTCGCGTGATGGGCGGCCAGACTCCACCCATGGGCAATGTCAGCATTCGCGATATCCGCTTTCACCCGGATTCCCAGATGACCATCTATACGCGTTGAAAACCTTGCCCTGAAACGAAAAATGCCCGGAAGATCTCCGGGCATTTCGTTGTCTGTGAGCGATGGGCGTATCAGGCGCTGGCCAGAATGTTGGTGCTTGAGACGTTGGTCTGCTGGCCTTTGGCACCATAGAGCTTCTGCTGGGCGGAAGCACCTCGGAAGATGTCGGTAAGGCGTGACAGGCGCTTTTGCAGGTGGCCAAGAATTCGGCCGTTGTTCTGATTCACGGCCTGGCATTCGCGCAAACGGGTGTCGGCTTCTTTCCAGAGTTGGTACAGCTCATCCATACCAGCGGCGCGAATGAAGCGTGATGGCTCTCCGGCATTGGGCTTGTAGCCCATATTCACCAGCAGGTGAATCTTCTTTTTGGCGCGTTCGCGTATGCCCTCAAGAATCTGGTTTTTCCGGCTGGTCATTTCCTGGAGGGGTTGGATATCCGCAGAGGAGAGCACGGATTTTTCCTGGTGGAGTACTTCCGCCAGCAACTCAAGCTGGCGGATATCTTCCTGAAGAATCGCTTTCAACTGTTCATGTGCAGTCATGCTTTACTCACCCGAAAATGCTTTTATCCATCTCAAGCATTTTCTGGGCCAGTTTCTGGGCATCTACCTTGTAGGTGCCGTTCTCAAGAGCAGAACGAATCTGTTCGATGCGATCATCGTCCATTTCGGGGTAGTCCCCCAGCTTCTGCTCAAGTTGCTTCAGGTTTTTCGCCTGATTGCTCAGGTTCACGTTTTCGCCACGGGCAGCGGGGCTCTGGGCCTTGGCTTGCTCGCCTGTGGGCGCCTGTGACGTTTGATTGCCTGAGGCTTTGTCGGCCGTCGTGCGCGTGGTGTTGACCTGGCCGGGGCCAATTCCATTTAAGTCAACTGACATATCAATACCTGCTTGCCTGGGGCCACAAGAAAGTGGCGTATTCGGGTTTATATCTGCTTAACGGCAAATCCGCGCCATACTTTAGTTACAAAACGGAAAACATTTGCCGCTCTTGCTGTTTGCCGCCTTACATCGGAATTTCGACCCGCCCTGGGCCAACGGCACGAGCTTTGACTGTCCGGGACGAGCGGAGATTTTCCACCAGTACCTGTTCTCCAACGCCCGCGCTCGCCAGTGCCTTACCGCGAGATGATACCGAGAATGAGCCTGAGCGCGCGGTGATAATAACATGGTCACCCCGCTCAATCGCGTTGGGAGCTTCAAGGAGATCCGGGGTCATTACCGTGCCGGCGTTCACCGGGCGGCGCATCATCATGCCTGAAACGGACTCTTTGTGGGTGAGTACGCCGCGACGACTGGCATTGATCTGCACCGAATTTACGGTGACCAGGTCCGGCGTCAGGCGTTCGCCCCGCGCCAGAGGACGGGCTGCTATCAGTGCAGGGCCGTGAACCTCGACGCTGGTGGTAACGTACATTCTCCAGGGGCGCTCACCACTGCAGGAAACCAGGACCGACGGGCTGGTGGTCTGTAGCGGATCGCCCGCAAACTCGGCGTTCAGCCCCTGGTTGCAGGCAGCAAGGGCGATGCGGCTGTCGATAGCGCCAACTTCGTAGCGGCTCGTGTAGCCCTCGGCAGCAAGGGTTCTGGACCACTCTGCCAGGAATGTCTGGGCAGCGTCACGGATGGCTTCAGCACTGGTTCTCTCCGAAGACAGAGTGATTGGGCTCAGTGATAGACACAATGCAGCCAAAAAGATGATTCGCATACGCACCGGTTTGTCCTATGCTGTGTTTATCTGTGTGTATTGTCGAAATCCGCTAAGGATTCGGGTTTTCGGGCCGTTAACCGTTAACAGGTTGCAGGCGTCAAAGATTTGTCTTGGACAGGCCTGAAAACACCTTACAAAGGTCAAAGCAATATTGATGCCGGTAAAGGCGCGCCAGGAGTAAAGCATCATGACAGGGGTACTCGACAGCGTTAATCAGCGAACGCAACTGGTCGGTAAGAACAGGCTGGAATTATTACTTTTTCGGCTCCGGGGGCAGCAGCTATACGGTATCAACGTCTTCAAGATTAAAGAGGTGCTGCAATGTCCCAAGTTATCCTCGATTCCCAACAGTAAAACGGTGGTGAGAGGCGTTTCTCATGTTCGGGGGGAGACCATTCCCATTATTGATCTGAGCATGGCGATAGGGCTCGCGGGCATACCGCAGGAGCAGTTAGCTACAAGCTTTGTGATCATTACGGAATACAATCGTAAAACGCAGGGTTTTCTCGTGGCTGGTGTCGAGAGAATCATGAATATGAATTGGGAGGATATTCTTCCGCCACCCAAGGGTGCGGGAAAGGATGTTTACCTGACTGCGGTGACGAAGATTGATGATAAGCTGGTAGAAATCATAGATGTAGAAAAGATTCTTGCAGAAGTTTCTCCGCTCAGGGAAGATGTTACGGAGGAGTTGGTTGCAAGGAGTGCCGAACGTGTGCCGGGCCACTTGCCTGTGCTGGTGGTAGATGACTCTTCGGTGGCTCGTCGGCAGATCGAGCGTTGCCTGACCGCTATAGGAATGGAAGTGGTTACCAAAAACGATGGCAAGCAAGCACTGCACTATCTCAAAGAGATAACTCAGGATGGATCGCGCGCAAATGATCACCTGTCTCTGATTATCTCTGACGTTGAGATGCCGGAAATGGACGGCTACACCCTGGTTACCAGAATCAAAGAAGATCCGGCTCTGAAAGATATGTATGTAATGCTGCACACCTCGCTGAGCGGTGTCTTCAACCGGGCGATGGTGCAGAAGGTGGGCGCAGACGATTTCATGGCGAAATTCAGCCCGGATGAGCTGGCCGAGCGAGTAATGGAAATTATTGATCAGCACTGATGCTCGGCTGATGGTTTCACCCACGAAGAGATCCAATGAAAGCGGACATAACGCCCCAGGAATACGAAGCCTTTAAAAAGTTCCTGCAGGATGCGTGCGGCATCCTGCTGGGTGATAACAAACAGTATCTTGTAAAGAGCAGGCTTCGGCGCATTCTCGAAGAAAATAGCCTGAATTCCCTTGGAGAGCTTCTGGAACGATTAAAGAGGCCTGGAAGGGCAGGCTTGCGCGAGGTGGTCATCGACGCGATGACGACCAACGAGACGCTTTGGTTCAGGGACAACCATCCGTTCCGGATTCTGCAGGAAAAGCTCTTGCCAGAGTTTGCCGAGCGCAGTTCACTCCAGCCGTTAAGAATCTGGTCTTCCGCCTGTTCTACTGGCCAGGAGCCATACTCCGTAGCCATGGTAATTGACGAATTCCGTCGCACCCGCCCGGGTAAGCTGCGGGATGTGAAAATCACCGCAACGGACATCTCCAAAAGCGTGCTGGAGGTTGCCCGCCGCGGCGAATACGAAATGATCGCCATCGGCCGGGGGCTGTCCCCGGAGCGCCAGAAGCACTTTTTTACCCCCTCGGCCAACGGTGGTTGGCAGATTCGACCGCAAATCAAGTCCATGGTGGAATTCAAGGAATTGAACCTGCTGGATCGATACATGCTTGGCAAGTTCGACATCATCATGTGCCGGAATGTGCTGATCTATTTCTCAGCGGAGCTGAAAAAGGACATTCTTACCCGGCTGCATGGTGCTCTGAACCCCGGAGGCTATCTGATTCTTGGTGCTTCTGAGTCTTTGAACGGGCTTCCCAATCTCTACGAAATGGTCCAGTGTCACCCTGGCATCATCTATCGCAAAAAATAGCCGGGAACTGTTCAATGCGGAGTAGGGGACCGATGTGGAGAATCTGAACCTCCGACATCTCTATTATTTCTGGGTTATTAGCCGCGAAGGCTCTATTGCCCGAGCCAGCGAGGTACTCGACCTGGCACCCCAGACCCTCAGTGGCCAGCTTGCGACCTTTGAAGGCGCGGTGGGCGGCCGGTTATTCAGCCGCGAGCGCCGGCAACTGGTACTCACAGAGCTCGGCCATATGGTTCGCAGTTATGCCGATGAGATCTTCGAGCTAACCGGTCAGTTGTCTGAAACCCTGAGGGCGGGGCCTGAACACAGGCCGCTTTCCTTGTCTGCGGGCATATCGGCGTCTATCCACAAACTGATCGCCTATTACCTCCTTCACCCGGCGATGAAGCTGAACCGGCCCGTGCAACTGGAATGCCGGACCGGCCGGACGGAAGATCTTCTTCTCAGCCTCAAGCGGAAGGAGCTCGACGTTGTACTGACCGATAGAATGCCCCAGGCAGAATCTCCTGAACGTTTCGCGGTTCATCCGCTATCCCGGTCTACCATCAGTCTGTTTGCTGCACCCGAACTGGCGGAGCAGCTCAAAACCGGCTTTCCTCACTCGCTCAATCACCAGCCGTTACTGGCGAACGCTACCGATGCGCCGTATTTCGAGAAACTGATGCACTGGTTCAATCTCAATAATGTCCGAATGAACCTGGTTGCCCGAGTCGATGACAGCGCCCTTATCAAGGTGTTTGGTCGGGAGGGACTTGGTGTGTTCGCGGCGCCTACGATGATTCAGGATGAAGTGTGCCGTCAGTATCAGGTGGCTCTGATTGCTTCGCTCGATGAGGTGACGGATCAGCTGTTTGCGGTCTCCCGAAGCCGAAAGCTGGCCCATGAGGGGGTGAGGGCAATCTGCGAGGCTCGTCAGGGGATCTTTGAGCGCTAGACTTCACTCTGTTAAAGCATCGAAAAATACGATGTTTTTTGCTTAATAAAACTTATTTTATCGAAGCCTGCACTGCTCCATTATGGAATCGTATTCCGCAGTATCCAGAGGAGCGCAGCTATGAAAACGATTCACAAGTTCAGACTTGAGCCTGGTAAAGAGCCTACCACCCTGACCTTGAGAGAGGGTTATGAAGTGGTGCGCTGCGAGTATCTGGTGCCGCACAAAGCGGTCTTCCTTTGGGTACAGCAGCCTTTGAATGTAACCACGCCTACTGTGGAACGGCAGTTCCGGGTGGCAATGTCGGGTGAGCCGGTTCCCGATCGGTTCCAGTACATTGATACCGCGCTGGACCCGTTCGGCCCTGAGGCCTATCACGTCTTCGCGGTGCCGGCAGGTGAATTACACCTCACTGGTAATGGCCACGAGCGGGGCAGCGATGAAATGCTGGGTGGCGCTGGGTGGCAAGGGCGTTACGCGTCCTGAATATGATCGCTAGCAAGCAGCGTTGCACGCGCTCTTGGGCCCCATCTGGGGCCCTTTTTACGTTTCAGGGGAGTGGTTTACCGGTAAGTGGCCGGTTTTTACCCAGATGACCGTCTCATGTTCAACAAACGGATGATGTTCGCTCATATGCGGGCTGCGAATCCAGCTTCCTGCGGGATACCGGCCGTGCTCATCACAGAATTCGCCCGACAGCACAAAGATCTCTTCTCCACCAAAGTGACGATGCGGCTGAAAGGTTTCGTTTGGCGGCCACTTCACCAGGGCAACGTGTTCATGCTCGAATTCGTGCAAAGGCATAACCTGTAAGCCGCCAATGCCGGGTAGCCAGTGGCCGGAATTGGTATCGATTCTGACCGTCGCGGTATCTCTCGGGTCGAACTGATGGAGTTTGACCAGCAGGGTGCAGCCCTCTTCACTGAACGGTGCGTGACTGCTGCCCGGAGGGTTCCGGATGTAGGTGCCGGCCGGATAGTGGCCGGTCTCGTCGGAAAAAACGCCTTCAAGCACCAGAATTTCTTCGCCCAGAGGGTGTTCGTGGGTAGAGAAGGAGGAACCGGGCTTATAGCGTACAACGCTGGTGGCGTGGCCCCGCTCCGCTTCCTCTCGGGCCAGTGGTTTGCGCTCAACGCCAGCGGCGGGGCTGGGCACCCAGTGCTGTTCGTGGGTGCGAATAACAACGCGCCGGGAAAAGTCCATGTTGAGCATAGTGTATCTACCTTCTGTCATTCACTTTATCAGGGCCTGAATGTCCCGGAAGTGTGGATGCTTGCAGTGAACCATCCACTCGAAGGCCACCATTTCCGTGGTAACAATGCGGGCGCCGCTCTGGTGCAGTCGATCCAGGGCAACGTCCCGGTCAAGTTCGCTACGGGACCCGGTGGCATCTGCCACCACCCACACCTTATAGCCTGCATCCAGGAGGCTCAGGGCGGTCTGCAGCATACATACGTGGGTTTCGCAGCCCCCGATGACAATGTGTTGCCGGCCTTCGGGCAATTCGTCGATGAGTCCGTCCGGGCAGGCGTCGAAATGGGTTTTCTCCAGAGTTTTGTTGCACAGCTCCTTAACGCCTTCCAGATTCGGCCCAAGTTTTTCAGGTATCTGCTCAGTTGCAATTGCAGGTACGCCAAGCAGTCCCGCAATAGTTGCCAGTGTAATGCAACGCTCAGCAACCGCGTCGCCCTCGCTGATGGCGGGCATCAGCCGTTCCTGAACGTCAATGAGTAACAGGGTGGATTGGTCGGCTTTCATCAGCATGGTCATTCTCCTGAACGTGTTGAGCGGGTTTCCTGAAAGGATACGCCATGGACCCCGGGTTTGTTATGCCCGAGGCCGTCGTAAGGTTCTTCTGAAAAAATTTTTGATGAATTCAAAACATGGAGTTGCCAAACGCCGTCAAAACCATTAAAGTTTGCGCCCTCAAATGAGCGACGACATCGCTGATTTGAAACAGTTTATTGGAGAGGTGGCCGAGTGGCTGAAGGCGCACGCCTGGAAAGTGTGTATACGTTAATAGCGTATCGAGGGTTCGAATCCCTCCCTCTCCGCCAATACAAAACCCCAGCAGAAATGCTGGGGTTTTTTATTGGCCGATTGGGTGGGTAGAAGAACCCTCGCAGGTTCGACCGAAGGCTGCGCAGCAGCCGCAGGAACGTCGGAGCAAAGCGACGACGGCCCCGAAGGGGTGAGGGCCGCAGGCCCGAATAATCCCTCCTATTCTTAGGCAACTCCTATCGACTGCAGCATAAACACCCCGGTAGTTACCGTCACACTCGCCAGCAATGTCGTCAGCGCGATAATGTTCGCTGCCATGCGATCGTTGCCGCCAAGCGCCTTCACCATCACGAAGCTGGCCGCTGCTGTTGGGCTGGCAAAAAACAGGAACATGAGCCCGAGTTCGCGCCCTTCAAAGCCTGCCAGCCAGGCTGCAAGAGTGAACAGTGCCGGCAAAGTCACCATCTTCCAGATGGATGATCCCACGGCCGGGCCGCTGTCACTGCGGATGGATTTCAGTGAGACCGTTGCGCCGATACAGAGCAGGGCGAGGGGCAGCGTTAGCGAAGCAAAGTAGTCGCCGCTGGTCATTACCCATCCGGGAAGCCTGATTTCAAGGGCTGCAAAAGGAATAGCCAGCACTACGCCGATGATCAGAGGGTTTCGGGCAATGTCCCGAAGGGTGTTGGTCAGGCTCATGGTTTTACCGGGCTGATACGCCAGCAACACGATCACCGATAATGAGTTGTAGACCACGATCACCAAAGCCAGGAGCAGCCCCCCGGCCGAGAGCCCGTAGTCCCCATAGAGGTTGGCTGCCAACGCCAGTCCAACGATGCCACAATTGCCCCGAAACGCTCCCTGGACGTAAACCCCGCGATTCTCTTGCCGGACCCGCTTTGTTGCCCAGAACCAGACAAGGGCAAAACTGGCCAGGGTCGCCAGGAAGTAGAACACCAGCATGCTGATGCTGAGGGTGGTATCCAGGTCGGCTCTGATAATGCTCAGGAAAACCAGGGTGGGGAGTGTGGCCTTGAAAACCAGGGCAGAGGCGGTGGCGATGAAGCCCTGGTCAATCCAGCCAATGCGCCGAAGACCGATGCCGATAAAGACCATGGCAAAGACCGGCAGCGTGGTCTCCAGCGTATACAGAAAGGTACCAAGAAGACTGCTCAATGTGTGGCCCTGAAGTCAGTGAATTCCTGAGTAGCCGGCAGTTCCTGAGCCGCCACTTCATCGACCACCGCACGTTCCGGGCCTTCGTGACACCATTCATGCAGTGCCTTGAGCTGGAGTGGCTCCCCCCCTGCCACGATTTCGACCCGGCCGTCGGGTAAATTTCGTACCCAACCTGTGAGGCCCAGTTCCCGGGCTTTCTGTTCGGTGGATGCCCGGTAGTAAACGCCCTGTACTTTGCCGCTTACCAGCAAGTGCCAGCGATTGATGGTCATCGTGTTCCTCCTTGCGCTGACTGCAAGTAAAAAGGCCTCCGCGAGGGAGGCCTGTAACTCCGCATTATAACGCCTGTCAGTCGAATGATCTCGACCGTACCGAGTCTGGCTTGAGGAAAGGTTTGTCTCCGGTGTTGTTGTGGTCGCCCAGCAACTTGCCATCGGATTCCCGAACCTGGCCATACAGGGAATGCTTGTGGAAAGTGGGCCCGAATTTTTCTGCGGTTTCCTTTACGTCGCCCGTGTAACGAGGATCTTGTGGCCGCTCCTGGCTGTCCATGTAAAAAGCGATATCCCAGGCTTCCTGGTCACTCAGGGAATTGGGCTGCCCCAATGGCATGTTGTTCTTGATGAAGCCGGCTGCGGTATGCAGGCGCACAATGCCGGCACCCCAGTTATTGGACATATCGCCCCACGGGGCCGGGAATACCGTGTGGCCGTCGACACGCAGGCCAGCACCGTTTTCCCCGTGGCACACCGCGCAGTTTTCCTGATATAGCTCTTCACCGTTGGTGTAGCTCAGTTCAGCCGGCCGCTCGGGTGCCGGGAAACCCCGGCCATAGATGGGCTGTTTGGGGTACATCTCCACACCTGTTGCCAGCCACTGATGGTAGGCAGACAGCGCCAGCATATCGTCACTGCCGTATTCCAGCGGCTTGCCGTTCATGGAATAGGTGAAGCAGCCCGCAATCCGTTCCTCCAGGTTGTTTACGTGGCCGTTCTTGCCGCGATAGCCGGGCAGGGTGACGGCAGCAGGCCAGATAGGCGCGCTGAAAGGCATCCGGCCTTCACCCAGATGGCAGCTGGAACAGTTCATATTGTTGAATACGTTCTTGCCACGTAGTTGCTGGGTATTGGTGAACAGGTCGTAGCCCCTTCGAATAACCTTTTTCAGTTCCGGATGGATGTCGGCTTCTTCCAGGTCCGCCATGGACGGCGGAATGTGTACCAGCTGGTTTTCGTTCGGGGCAGGAAAGCCCATGGCCGTGAGCTGATCGATGTAGGCCTGGGTTCTGTCGTCATTGGCCGCAGCGGTTATCGGAAGCATTACGCAGCCGGAGAGGGCGACGGTTAGCAGTGTGCGCATCATGATCTTTGTCCCCTCAGTTGCTGGCAGTGTTCTGGTTGGCAAGCCAGACGGCGACCGCGTGAATGTCGGTATCGCTCATGCGGCGTGCTATGGAGCCCATAAGATCCTGGGGATCGTTCTTGCGGGTACCTTCTTTCCAGGCTTTCAGTTGAGCCTCAATGTAACCCGCGTGCTGGCCTGCAATCCCGGGAAATACGTCGCCAGCACCCTGGTTCCCGGGACCGTGGCAGCTCTTGCAGGAAACCACGTATTGGGACCAGTCGCCACGCTGGGCCAGTTGTTCGCCTCTGGTCAGAAGTGCGTCATCGGCTTTCTGGCCGCCTTCACCAGCGGTGGGTTCAAGCTGGCTGTAGTAGGCCGCAACGTCGGCAATCTTCTGATCGTCCAGCATGTTCACGAAAGGCATCATGGTGGGGCTGGTCCGGGAGCCATCTTTGATGTCGTGCAACTGTTTGGCCAGATAGCTGGCATTCAGCCCCGCCAGCCTGGGCCAGGATTCTCCACCTTCGATGTGTTTGCCGCTGCCATCGGCCTGGTGGCACGCCACGCAGAGGTTGGCGACCTCCTTGCCGTTTTGTGGGTCGCCAGATACCTCAGCCGATGCAATACCTGCTGTGGTGGCCAGCCCGATCGCGGCCAGTATCACTGGGAGTTTGCTCACGGTCGATTGTCTCTCTCTTGTTCTGAATAAGTGCGCTTTATCACCATCAGTTATGTGCTTATAGCGCTAGTTCACCGTTAATTCTTGCTTGACGAAGGTCAATAATGCAAGGGAACCCCTCCGAAAGGCGAAGATGGTGATGCACATTTCGGGATTTTCGTTTACTGTCCTATTCAAAGAATGGCAGCAAAGAACCATCCTGCAAACGAATGAACAGGGACAACTATGGCGACCGTCAATCCATCTCAGGAAGAGTTACAGAAGATTCTTGATGAAATCCCCAAAGATCAGCCTGTTGTGATGCTGAATCTGCTTCGGTTCAGGGACAAGGCTGCATACAAGGATGACAGCGAAGACTGTTCGGGAAGGGATGCCTACAAGCGTTATATGACAGAGGCTGCCCGCAGTGTCTCGGAAGTTGGTGCTGAGGTGATCTGGTCTGGCCGTTCCGTCGGTTCGCTGATTGCGCCGCCGGATGAATCCTGGGATCAGGTGCTGCTGGTCCGCTACCCCTCCATTAACGCCTTTCTGGCGATGATTGAAAGTCCGGAATACAAGGGCGTGGTGAAGCACCGCACGGCCGCTCTGGAAGATTCCCGGCTGGTGGCCAATGTTGAGGGAACCCCCTGATTATCGGGTGCCTTACAGAATGCCTGATTGCTGAATGGCCATGTAGGCGGCAGTGCCGGCCGCGATAGAAAGCAGCGCGTTTCTGCGCCACAGGTGAACGGCAGCCACCAGTAATGCGGGTATCAGCGCATCTGCGCCAGGTGCCTGTGCCTGCCAGTCCGCAGACCTCTGCAAAAATACTGTGGCCAGTAATGCCATCACGGCTGCGGGCAGGAAGCGCCCGATGTGTTTGATCAGAGGGTGTTCCGTGTGCTTTTCAAAGAACAGGAAAGGCACCACCCGGGTCGCAAATGTGGCCAGGGCGGAGATGGCAATAAACGCCGCCAGGTAGCTACTTTCATCCACGATTTGCGTCTCCTGCCATGGTGTCGGTTCGATACTTCCGGTAGTGCAGAAGAAGCACTGCAGTAACCAGTACAATGCCTGCTATCAGTTGATGGGTTGCCGGTACCAGCATCATGGCAAGCGCAGCTGCCGCCGCCCCCGCCCACACTGGAAACGAATCCCCCAATGCTTTCAATTGTTCGATTGTGAGCACAATAAACAGCGCCACGAGTGCAAACTCAATGCCGGTACTGTTGAAGGCGACAGTCTTGCCGAGTACCGCACCCAAGGTGCATCCGACAATCCAGTAGCCCTGGTTCATGGCCGTGATCCGGAAGTCCACATGCTGTTCCTGTTCGCGATTGGCCGAACGGGGACGGCTGGTGAGCAGCGAATAGGTTTCGTCAGTCAAACCGAAAATCAGATACGCCTTACGCCAGCCGGCGCCACGGAATTGCCCCAGCAGCGACAATCCATAGAAGAGATGTCGAGCGTTCAGTACGAACATGGCAACGGCCACCTCAACCAGTCCGGCATTGGCAGCCAGCAGGCTGACCGCCAGAATCTGGCCGGCACCGGCGTAGATAACAAGGCCCATCAAGGGAGCAATCCACCAAGGATAATCCAGTTGCGTGGTAAACAACACACCAAAGGCCATACCAAGGGGGATGTAGCCAAATAAAATCGGCAGGGTTAGCTTGAAAGCGTGGTGATTCATTAGCATCCGAACGGAAATAAAAGAGCGATGATAGTGATTTAGCAGTTATTTTTGAAGATCGCCAAACGTAGTATCGAAAAAATGACGCAAGCAAATACATAAAAGTGTCATAAAACGGGCATACCCTCCGACCGGGTACACCTCATCGGAGTTTTTATGCTGACCACTGTTCGCGCCAGAATCCTGGCGTTTGCGCTGCTGTCGGTGGCTGCTGTTGCCGGCCTCACGTTCATTGCCTGGATGATCATAGCGAAAGCCGAGCATACCTCTCAGGCACTGGTTGGAGAGAGTCTCGAGCAATCCTGGATGCTGGTTGATCTGGAGCAGGACCATCGACTGTTGCAGGATCTGGCTTACAAGATCAAGGCACAGCTTTTACTGTGGGACGAAATCGATCCTTTGTTCACCGAGTTGGAGCGCTCAATTCCCCGGCACTGGCAGAGGCTTCAGCAGAGTCCCGGGTTAGGCACCTGGTCACGGGACAATCGCGAGCAATATGACCGGGTCGTGGCGCTGATGGCGGACATGAAACAGGGAATAGGCCAGCGTAGCTACTATGAAGTGGGAAAAATCGTCGATTTTCAACTGTTCCAGGCGTTGGAGCCCATGCTGGCGGCGATAAGCGAGCGCCAGAGAGCCAGCCGCGATGGCGTTACTGCGAGCGCATCAGAACTGTTGCATTATCTGGCAGACCAGCAGAGGTTCCTGCTTGGTGGCGCCCTGGTCTTTCTTGCGTTGGTTGTGGCGATGACGCTCTGGCTACGGACTTCGGTGATCTTTCGCTTGCAGGCCATGGCCCAGGATGTGTCGGCCATGGAGCAGAACGCTGATCTAACCAAGATCCTCGCGGTAAAAGGTCGTGACGAGGTTGCCGGCGTGGCCGGAGCTATTGAACAACTGGTCCGGCGCTTTGAGGTCTTTGTTGAGGATGTTCGGTCAGCGGCTTCAGGCCTTGATGCACGCTCTGCCAGCCTGGATAACGGAGCGGAAGCACTGCAGCAAACCGCCGAAAGCACTCGCCGCCAGATTTCCGATGTGGCTCAGTCTATGGCTTCCATCGCGGATCAGGCGTCCCAGATCGAACAGGCCACCGAGCACTCTGCAGCAACGGTGATGCATGCTGTCAATGCCAACAGCGAAGTCCGTGAGGGGCTGGCTAACAGTGAGAAAGGCGCTGACCACACGGTTGAGGTGATTGGACGGGTTTCTGAGTCGATCACTGCGTTGATAGACGCAACCGGAAAAATCGAGCAAGTCACCGGCGTGATCGCCGATATTGCCGAGCAGACCAACCTTCTGGCCCTCAATGCGGCGATTGAAGCTGCCAGGGCGGGCGAACACGGCCGGGGATTTGCCGTGGTGGCAGACGAGGTGCGCACGCTTTCACGTCGGACCTCGGAATCCACCGCCAATATTCGCCAGTGGGTGCAGGATCTTGTCGTGGGTGCAAACAACGCAGACTCACTGTTGGAAGATATGGCGGGCGCTGGCGAAATGAATCGCTCTAATCTGCATGCCCTGAGAGCGCACCTGGAAGGCCTGGCGGCTCAGTTCCATGAGCTGCAGCGTCAGAGTGAGAGTGTGCAGGGTGCGGTTGCCTTGCAGCGGGGTGAAATCGCGAGGGTGGGGCGTCGCGCGGAGGCTCTCGGTGAGAGCGCTGAGACCCTGACTCTGAATGTGGAGGATACCCGCCTTGTCAGTGAAGCGCTTAGGCAGGAATCGGTGGGCATGAAGCAGCTCATTGCCCGTTTCCGCACCCGCTCTCCAGAAACGTGATGATGTGTCTTCATCTGCGGGGGTTCTTGTCTGGCTCATAAAACCGTAACATACAGCGACTGACTGGAGGTTCTATGAGTAACGATGCAGTGCAGCCTTCCGATCCGGACCCGCGAGAAGAAAAATTTGTAGTAGACACGGGTTTACTCACGGCTGATCAGCTTGAGGGCCTGGCCGAGGAATACTGCACCCGTTATCACGGATTGAATGACACCGAAAGTCCTCTGGCAGAGCGGGAGCGAGTACTTGAAGCAGTGCGCAGGGGAGAACTTGTGGTGTGGTTCGATCCGGTTGAGAACACTGCCGGCCTGGGTTCCCCTTCCGGCAATGGTCTGTGATCAAGGTGCCCATTCTGGCAATTTTTTTCATGCCGCCTACCGGCTGACGCTGCTAACCGTTACAATCGGCCTGTTTCCTCATACCTGACGGCGAGGTGAGTTTTGATCAGGGTATTGGTTGTTGATGACCACGAGCTCGTACGCTCGGGTATCACTCGCATGCTGGCTGACAATCCCGATATAGACGTCATTGGCCAGGCTTCGTCCGGCGAAGAGGCGATTGACTGTGTGCGTGAAAACCGTCCGGATATTGTCCTGATGGATATTCGCATGCCCGGTATTGGCGGCCTGGAGGCGACCCGGCGCATTCTTCGTATTGATGATTCCATTCGCGTTATCGTGGTTACCGCCTGTGCAGACGACCCTTATCCGGCCCGAGTGATGCAGAGCGGCGCCACCGCGTATGTGACCAAAGGTGCTGATATTCAGGAAATGGTGCGGGCCATTCGTAAAGCCCATTCCGGCCAGCGCTACATCAGCCCTGAAATTGCCCAGAAAATGGCACTGAAACAGCTCGGGGGTGAGCGGGATGAAGACGGCGAACTGTCGTTGTTCGAGCGCCTGTCTGAGCGCGAAATGCAGATTGCCATGATGGTGGTGGATTGCCAGAAGGTTCAGGATATCTCCGACAAACTGTGCCTGAGTCCGAAAACCGTAAACAGTTACCGTTACCGGATTTTCGAAAAGCTGGAGATTTCCAGTGATGTGGAGCTGGCGCTGATGGCAGTAAGGCTTGGATTGCTGGATGCCGACAAGGTCTGACCCCGAGCAATCTCCCGGGAAGTTCGACAGCCAGAATTTCCTGAAACAACTGACAGAACGCCCCGGTGTCTATCGCATGTATGACGATACCGGTGGCATCCTCTACGTGGGTAAAGCCCGCAACCTTCGTAAGCGCGTCAGCAGTTATTTCCGTAAATCAGGCCTGGCCCCTAAAACCGAAGCCCTGGTGGGCAAGATTGCGGCCATTGAAGTCACCATTACCGGCAGTGAAACAGAAGCATTGCTGCTGGAACAGAATCTGATCAAATCGCTGCGGCCGCCCTACAATATTCTGTTGAGGGACGATAAGTCCTATCCCTATATCTATCTCTCCTCGCATTCGGATTATCCCTCGCTGACCTTTCGGCGGGGCCGCACCAAAAAGGGTGGTGGCACCTGGTTCGGGCCCTTTCCAAGCTCGGGAGCGGTCAAGGAAAGCCTTAATATTCTACAAAAGGTTTTCCGCATAAGATCCTGTAGTGAAAGCTATTTTAGGAACAGAACCCGACCATGCCTGCAGTACCAGATCAACCGCTGCACGGCGCCGTGCGTCGGCTATATCAGCCCTGAGGAATACCAGGAGGATATCCGGCACGCCAGCATGTTTCTGGAGGGCAAGAACCCGGCGATTATTCAGGACCTGATGCAGTCCATGGAGGATGCATCAAGGGCGCTGGAGTTTGAGAAAGCCGCGGCGTACAGAGATCAGATCAACAATCTTCGCCATGTGCAGGAACAGCAATCCGTAGACGGTGAGGGAGGGGATGCAGATGTCATCGCCATTGCCCAGGATGCCGGTGTGGTCTGCATCGTTGTGATTATTGTTCGTGGCGGGCGGGTGCTGGGCACCAAGGATTATTTTCCTCGCTATTCCCTGGAACAGACCGAAGGCGAATTGCTGGCCTCGTTTCTGGGCCAGTACTATTTCGGTGGCGACACCCGGCGGGAGATTCCGCGCGACATCCTGGTGCCGGTGGCGGTAGACGGGCAGGAATTATTGTCGCAGGCCCTGTCGGAAGCGGCGCGCAGGGAAACCCGCATCCGCGGCAATGTGCGGGGCGAGCGTCGGCGCTGGCTGGAGCTGGCGATGACCAACGCCCGGCAAACCCTGCTGACACATCTCGCCAGTAAAGAAACCGTGTATCGCCGATTGCTGGCCCTGCGGGACCTGCTGGAGCTGACGGAAACGCCTTCCCGTATGGAATGCTTCGATATCAGCCACAGTCATGGGGAAAATACCGTCGCATCCTGTGTGGTTTTCGACGAGAATGGGCCACTGAAAAGCGATTACCGGTTGTATAACATCCAGGACATAACCGCCGGCGATGACTATGCCGCCATGCGACAGGTGCTCACCCGGCGTTACCGGCGGATGGTGAACGGTGAGGGCAAGCGGCCAGATCTGGTGCTTATCGACGGTGGTAAGGGCCAGTTGAACATTGCTCGCGAAGTGTTTGAAGAGCTTGGAATTTCCGACATCCCTCTGATTGGTGTCGCCAAGGGTGTGACCCGGCGCGCAGGGATGGAACAGCTGATTGACGCCTTAACAGGGGCCGTATTCCGAGTACCGGCGGATTCTCCGGCGCTGCACCTGATACAGCATATTCGGGATGAATCCCACCGCTTTGCCATATCCGGACACCGGGCCGGGCGAGATAAAAAGCGGCGCCAGTCGACCCTGGAAGGTATCGAAGGGGTTGGGCCGAAGCGCCGGCGCGAACTGATTCGCTATTTCGGTGGCATCCAGGAACTCAGAAAAGCCAGTGTTGATGAAATGGCCAAAGTGCAGGGCATCAGCAAATCATTGGCAGAGACCATTTACGCAGCATTGCATGACCAATAGGAACACCATGAATTTACCGAACATACTGACCATGTCCCGTATCGTGATGATTCCGGTATTCGTGGTGATCTTTTACCTGCCCATGCAATGGAGTTACCTGGTCAGCGCCATCCTATTTGCTCTGGCAGGTCTGACGGACTGGCTGGACGGGTACCTGGCCCGCAAATTGAACCAGAGCACGCCGTTCGGCGCTTTCCTGGATCCGGTGGCCGACAAACTCATGGTGGCAGTGGCGCTGGCCGTCTTGATTGAAGAGTATTCGGCGGTACTACTGACTATTCCCGCCACCGTGATTATCGGTCGCGAGATTGTGATCTCGGCGTTGCGTGAATGGATGGCCGAAATGGGCAGCCGGGCCAGTGTTGCCGTGTCCTATATTGGTAAGATCAAGACGACCGCTCAGATGGCGGCCATTGTCGGATTGCTGGCGTTTCCGCCGGGTAATTTCTGGGCTTATGTGGCCATTGGCCTGCTTTACATAGCAGCAGTACTGACATTGTGGTCCATGGTGCTTTATCTGAAAGCGGCCTGGGCGGATTTATTTCCTGAGCAGAAAACTGGTCAGCGCTAATTCCATTTCGCGGATCTGCCCGAGCACAGTCGTTCCGGGATAGCTTGCCCAGCCAATGATGGCCTGGTCTGCATTGGTCGACAGCTTTGCGAATGGTGCGATTTTTTCAGTCACTCTGAATGAGCGGTTCAGTGTTCGCTCTATCTGGTACCGTACCACCGGCTCGGGTTCCTGCAAATCAAGAACCCAGGCTCGGGCAATTGTCTGCTGTTTTGTAATGTGTTCGTACTCAATGCCACTGAGTAAACGGCTGCCGTCCCGGGCAAGCTGGAAGCTCGCGTTAAACCTGTAGTCGCCCTGCATCATTTTCCCCAATGACATAACGAACGATGCCGGGTTGTATGGCGCCTCAATCGGGCTTCTGCGCGGAAGGGCAATGTCTTTCCACGGTGTCCATTGCGGTACTTCCCGCGATCGTTTCCATACTGTGAGGCCGGCCAGTGCGGTCTTCACATTAATGGGGCTGCCAAGGTATGTGTACGTTGTGTTGTCATCCTGGAGATCACGGTAATCACCAATCACCAGTGTGTCCCCATCATCACTGACTTCAACCGACCCGGCGGGTATGGTGCCGCCTGTTGGCCATAACGCGCCGAAGTTGGTGGTCAGGTCGATCTCCGATCCATTGACTGAAAACTCCAGGACATTCGCCTCGTACTCCTGGCCGAAGTTTCGGTGCCGGGATAAGGCGACAAAGAGTTTGGTGCCATCGGGGGTGATGGCCAGATCGGATACGGCCAAATGAGCAACGTCATCGGGATACTCGACCGTGGCAACAGGTTTTTCTGGCGAACCGACTGAATAAATCAGCAATTTTGTCGGCGCTGCGATAATGATACGGCTCTCATCGCGTGTCACTGCAAAGTACCAGGGCGCAATCCCCTTGCGCCTGCCGGAACCATCATTGATCGGCCTTTCTGAAACAGTGATGAGGCTTTCCCTACCGCTACGACTTAGTCGGGCTAACTCGTAGCAGTCCATTTGGAATTGGCATCGGCGCGCATAAAGCGCGGAGCTTGAAGGATGCACAAACCAGTCGTTTAATCTGTAGCTGCGCCCTATCGGGTAATGAATGCCGGTGTCCGAAAATTTGCTGGCTGGTGCACTCAGTTGAACTAGAGAGGCAGGTTTTGCCACGGCCAAATCCGATGTTGGGCCTGACGGGGAGAACGAAAGCATCGGGATACTGTGGTGAGACTCAAACGATCCGATCGCAAAATATGGGACGCTGTGGGGTTCCGGCGGATTTCGTCTACGCTCAGCCGGGCTGAGGAGCGCTTGTGACTTCGGTAAGGTATGTTTGCTCTGATGCACCGAGATTCCCGTTGCACGGGGTCCGAATTCCCTCCATCCATAGGATTTGGGTTCTGGCTTGGGCGCTTTGGGGCTTTCTGGCTTACTTTCGTTTGCCTCGGCCATCCGTTGCTGTTCTTTGATTCGTTCAGCCCGATCAGTATGTTCGCCGTAAAGATGCACCGTGTATCCCACCGCCAGGAATACCGCGAACAGCACGCTGACCACCTTGAGAAATGATGAGTTACCGGCACTCGCCGGCGGGTTATTCTGGGCTTGATAGGCACGTGTAATGGTCTGGGCCAACTGCTGCTGATAGGGATTGGGTGTTGTTGCCCCTCTCTTGTGGCGTTTCCTCTCTGGCCTTCGCTGAGGTTTCTTTACCTTGATTTCGACGGACTCACGGCCACACAGCGGGCAATTATCTTTCCAGAAAGCGTGATGGCGATTTTTACGACAGGAACGTAGTGTTTTATAGGCCTCGTTCAGCGTTTCAACCCAATCTTCCGCCTTGGGGCGATGATTGACAGAGCGGAAACTTTGGTGAAATGCTGTGGCAATGCTTTCCGGGAAGTCTCTGTGCAAGCTCCAGGGCGAAGGCTTGATCTTCCCGGATGACTGGCGCCCATAGGCATAGAGATTCTCGCCGATTCGCCCCTGAATATCGGACGGGATGTGCTGGCGATCGCCCGGTACGCCTTGATAGGGGTGAAGACCCTCGTTAAGCAGCTGAAAGATAATGACTGCAAGCGCAAATCGGTCCTGAGGCTGGCCGAGCTCCTCGGGGCTGGCCCCCCGTTGCCAGGCTTCGGGAGCAATATAGCCAGTGGTGTACTGGTGGCCAGGTATAAACTGCTGGTCCCCCTGGATAGCAAAGCCATCGCAATCCACCACAACCACATCGCCGGTTTGCTTATGCACCAGGAGATTGGCCGGCTTCAGATCGATAATGCAGTGCCCTCGGGCATGGAGCTGAGCTACACGTCTGGCCAGATTAATGGCGGCGGTAACTCTGAGATTTCTGGATTCCGGCAGCCGGGCGAGCTCTCGACCCTTCCGATTAAGCAGCAGGTCCAGGCTAACGTAGTCACCCATGGGCAGGAGCGGCATAGCGTAGCCGACAAAAGCCCCCTTGCTGTTTGTTAACAGGGCTACAGGCCAGGCAAAGTGGGTCAGACCCTGATCGTCTGGAGGAGACGCGAGCATTTGCTGTATTTTCCCGCGCCGCTCCGGGTCTTTTTCTGGTTCGTGGTAGATCTTTAGCGCCAGCGGCTTTCCAGGCATGGCATAGATAAGACCGTCCGCACCGCGGTTCAGAGGTTTTCCACGTAACCGGAATCGCTCTTTTCTATCGTCGGGATAGGTGAGGACCAGTTCAGAGCCGCGTTTTATCATCGATCCATACCAGGGTTTTGTCATCAGCGGTGATGCGGTCGGTGTCCGGCGACTCAAGAGTGCTCATCAGCGCCTGGTTTCTGGCGTGGGTGTCGGGAAGCCTGGTGAGGTAATCGTGAACGGGCTTCATAAAGTTCGGGGTAGGGCGCCAGGGTGATGTCTTGACCGCGAAGCTCGCCGCTCCGTCAGACATCAGGAACCAGGTTCTATAGCGCTTGGGGGCGGTAAAGATCCGCAGGTGATCTTTCCAGCCGGGCAGAGTGAAAAAGTAGGTCGTCTCCGCGAATTCCCCGTTCTCCGGTTCACTGACCACAAAATCATCCCAGTCATCGGAATTGACACCCATGGCAACGCCGTCGCCAAGGTGGAATACCAGGCTCTGTTCTTTATTCATCACCACGCCGCAGAGGGTGGCGTGAAAGTCCGACAGGGGGCCTTCGGTTGATAAGGTTTGGCGCGCCGCTTCGATGGCTTCGACCAGAGCAAGAACACACGTTGGAGAGTGCAGGTGGTCAGCACGGGCAATCACTGCCTGGCAAACGGAAGATGCCAGCAGGTTTGCGCCCCGGGCAGAATGGCTGGCAGATCCGGCGCCATCACAGACGCAGGCGGCAATTGATGTGTCAGTCTCGATGACCTGCCAGGCGTCTTCACAGGTTGTGCCTTTATCCAGATGGCTGCGCCCTGTGGCAGACGCACCACCATGCAGAAAGGCCATGTCAGACCTCGATTTCTGCCCAGGAATCCGTGGTTGGCAGGCTCACCCTTTCTCCGGGCACGCTTGCTGAGACGGTCGACATACTGCGGCTCAGCCAGACAAAGAGTTCACGGAACTGAAGGCCTTTGAGTTTTTTAGGGGTCTTGCTGGAGAAACGACCGAGCGCTTCGAAGTCTGCACCTCGGGTCCCCACGGGAAAAATGATGACCCGCTTGTTTTCTTCCTCAGCACGGGCCTGATCGGCGTAGGACTCCCAGCCGTAATCGTTGGGGCAGCCATCGGACAGCATAATCACCCATGGGCGGGTACTGGAAATGCCATTGGCATCGTAGACCGCCTTCTGGCTGGCAATCTCATCAAGTGCCAGGCCCATGCCTTGACCAAGAGGCGTCAGGCCATTGGCATGGAGATAGGGCGGCTCAAAGTCTGCGGCGTCTGTCCAGGGCTGGACGATGCGCACGTCTTCCGGGCCACCAACGGTAATCACCATTACCTGAACCCGTAGCGAGGCAACCGGGTCGGATTTTAGCTCTTCTGCAAAGGCTCGCAGACCCTCGTTCAGCTGGCGAATCGGTTCACCAGACATGGAGGAGGAAATATCCAGAAGCAGTACACAGGGGGTGCGCTGATTGGTGTTATCGACAAACTCAAGGCCGGGGATGGCGGACATGGCACGATCCTTGTGAAGAAGTTGGCGTAAGCGTTCCGTTCCTGGAACCGGGCGAATTCTATCGTTGAAAAAGCAATTGAGCAAACAGCTCCATCGTCCTTAGCGACCCACGCCGCAATTATATGCCCATTTCACAGTGGCACCTGCGGCGTCATTGGCGACGGCGCTGAAGGTTTTCATGAGATCATCCAGGGCGGTGCTGGCGGCAACACTGGTCGTTTCAAAATCCCTTACACACAAACTCTGTCGGGTTCGGTTGTCCAATAGTTGCAGGTGCTGCCTGATCACCACCCGGGTGCCATCCTCGCCGTTTTCAGCCTGAAATCCAGTCAGCTCGGAGACCAGGGTTAACTGCGACGTTGCCGGGCTGGTGTCGGTCATCACATTCGCGAACGCGCCGCTTGCCCGGAAGGTTTCCAACAGGTGATCGCGAACGACCACGGGAATACTCTCTCGCCATCGGGCGCCTGCCAGGGCTCGGTATTCGTATGCCGATGGTTTAATCAGAATACGAGCGCTGTCCAGCGGGTCAGAAGCCAGTGGCGTATCTACCCGAAGGCTGGCCGGCAGCGACTGGTCAAATACTGGCAAGTCGCTCGCTGGTGCCAGCTCCATCAGGCGAGGGGATTCGGGCACCGGGAAGACCGTGCAGGCAGCCAGAACCAGGCCCAAGGCGAGAGCGGATAGCACTTTCATTGTTCGTACTCCTTGAAGCCGGTGCCGCCCCACAAGGTTCCGGTGGGGTCCTGTTCCAGCCTGCGGGTAAATGAGTTCAGGTTGCGCAAGGTGCTACGCAGCTCCCGCAATGCAGGGGTTATTTCTCCCAGACCCTGAAGCCCGGCGTCCAGCGCCAGTTCGTTGTCGCCGGTGAGGGTGTCCAGTCGATCCAGGGTAGGTTGAAGGGTGGTCAGCGCCCTGGACATGGCCAGGAGAACCGGTTCCACCCGCTCATCCAGTACCTCTCGGGACCTGTCTGCTGCGGCAGACACCTTGATGGCAGCTTCTTCGGCACGGATGCCGGCGTCATCGAACCGGGTCATCAGCGCCTCAAGCTCGTCCCGGCTGGCCAGCAGTGATTCACTGGCCTGGCGGGTGTTCTCAAGAATTTCGGCAATGTTGCTCAGGTTGTCTTCGGACATTAGTCGGTTGGCATTCTCCAGCAACTGCTCTGCTTTGCCGAGCATGGCCTCGCCGTTGGTCAGCAGGTTACTGAAGGCCGAAGGCTCGGCGGCTATCAGCGGTGGATTGTCTTTGTGGCCTTCCAGAATGGGGCTGTCTGGTGTGCCTCCGGTAAACTGTATGCTCATGCTGCCGGTTATGTTGGCCAGGACCAGGCCCGCGCGGGTATTCTCCCGTACCGGAATATCCTGGTTCACCCTCACCAGTACCCGCACATGGGCGGGGTTGTCCGGCGCCAGGGTAAGATCCAGCACGTCGCCCACCGGGACGCCGGTATAGAGGACCGGGTTACCCTTGGCCAGCCCGCCAACCGGGTGATCAAACCCGATCCGGTAATAGGCCCAGTTGGTGTCGGTAGATGATTTTCCAAGCCACAGGGCAAACAGCAAGGCAGCGCTGACTGCCGCAAGCGTGAAGAATCCGATGATAACGTGATGGGCCTTGGGCTCCATTAACCGGGCTCCTGTTTGGTTAGCCTGTTGTGGGCTGTAATCGCCGCGCGGCCACGGGGACCATGGAAGTAGTCCTGAATCCAGCGATCGTCGGTTTGTGCCACCTTTTCCAGAGTATCGGCAACCAGCACCCTGCGTTGAGACAGAACCGCAACACGGTCACAGGTGGTGTACAGGGTATCCAGATCGTGGGTAACAAGAAATACCGTAAGGCCCAGTGCGTTGCGAAGGGTGACAATCAGCTCGTCAAAGGCGGCAGCGCCGATCGGGTCCAGACCGGCGGTTGGTTCATCCAGAAACAGGATTTCCGGGTCCAGCGCCAGCGCCCGGGCCAGGGCCGCCCGCTTGACCATACCGCCGGAGAGTTCGGCCGGGTATTTCGTGGCGGCTTCTGGTGGCAGGCCGGTCAAGGCCAGTTTCATTCGGGCCAGTTCCTCCGCTTCGGCCCGCGACAGCCGGGCGTGTTCAATCAGCGGCAGCGCGATGTTCTGCTCAAGGTCCAGCGACGTGAACAAGGCGCCGCCCTGAAACAGAACCCCGAAACGTTGCTCATAGCGAGAGCGTTCGGTGGCGGATAGTTCCGTCAAATCTTCACCAAAAACGGTGATGTGCCCGCCGGATGGTGGATTCAGGCCAACAATACTGCGCAGTAAAACGGACTTGCCGGTGCCGGAGCCGCCGACCACTCCAAGAATTTCCCGGGGATACAGATCCAGATCGAGTTTCTCATGAACGATGTGGCTGCCGAACCGGTTGTCGAGTGCGCGTACCTGTATGACCGGATGATCCGCCATGCTTTACCAACCCATTTCCATGAAAAACAGCGCTGCCACGGAATCCAGCAGTATCACCATAAAGATAGACTGCACCACGCTGGAGGTGGTGTGTTCCCCGACAGACTGAGCACTGCCGGCCACTTTGAAGCCTTCCAGGCAACCAATGACGGCAATCAGAAATGCGAACACCGGCGCCTTGCCAAGGCCGACCAGGAAGTGCTTCAGGGCAATATCCCGTTCGACAATGGCAATGAACTGGCTGGGCGGAATGTCCAGAGCCACCGCGCAGACCACAGCCCCACCGACCATGCCCGAGATCATGCCGATAAACGTGAGAATGGGGAGGCTGAACATCATCGCCAAAACCCGGGGAACGACAAGCAGTTCCACCGGATTGAGCCCCAGGGTGCGAATAGCGTCGAGTTCTTCATTGACTTTCATAGCGCCAATCTGTGCGGTGAAGGCACTGGCGGTTCGGCCGGCCAGCAGGATGGCTGCCAGAAGTACGCCGAACTCCCGCAGGAACGAGAACGCCACCAGATCCACGGTGTAAATGGTCGCGCCAAAGTCTTCAAGAACTGTCGCGCCAAGAAACGCAACCACGGCGCCAACCAGAAAGGTAAGCAGGGCAACAATGGGCAGGGCGTTCAGGCCGGTGTCGTGTAGTGCCGCCACAAAGGGTGTTATACGCCAGCGAGTAGGCCGGGGCAGGATGTAGAACAGCGTGCCCAGCGTCTGGCCAATAAACCCGGCCAGCAACCAGACAAGTTGCCCCAGTGTGGTCACCTTCTTCCCGATCTCCGCCAGGAACGCCACGACCGGGTTAACGGTTGCGACCGCCGCCGACGGCTGGTTCATGGCTTCAGCAACCGCCTGTATCAGGGCGCGCTGTTCATCCGGTAATTCGGCTCGTTCCAGAGCGCTGATCAGAGCGTCGCTGCCAAGCAATTTCACCATCAACGAGGCGCCGGCGGTGTCCAGGCGGCCCAGGCCGGAAAAATCCGGGTTGCAGGCGGCTGCGAGAGGTTTCAGGGCAGTTGTTTGCCGATTCAGGACGGAATAGTGGGACAGAGTCCAGTCGCCGGAAAACTTCAGCGTATGGCCACCGAATTCGGCGTTACCGGGAGTGTGGGCGCCAAGTGGCTGAGATAGGCCTGGTTCATTTGCCACGGAGTCACGGAGTCCCTGTTTGAGTTCTCTGAAAGCTTAAAGATTCCAGTGGCTGTCTGCCAGTATTCTGCGTTCTTCTTCATCGTGACTGGCCAGTAGCATGGTGATGCCCCGGGCTTTCTCTTCCAGCAGCATGGCGTACAGAATCTTCCGGGTCTCGGTGTCCAGGCCAGTCATCGGCTCATCCAGCAAGAGCAATGGTTGGCGTCTCAGGATGGCTCGCAGCAAGGCAACGCGCTGGCGTTGGCCACCGGAAAGCTCGCCAGGCATTCTGGGACCGAAACCTGCTAACCCGGTGCGTTCCAGTCCGGCTTCAATGGCGTGGCGTTGAGATTCATCCAGCTTGAGGCCGGGGTGAATGCCAAGGCCAATATTGGTAAAGACATCCAGGTGCTCGAACAGGTTGTGTTCCTGGAACACGCTCGTGACCGGGCGCTGCCAGGGCTTTAGCAAGTGGATCGGCTTGTCCTGCCAGAGAATGCGGCCGCTGGCTGGCGGGAGAAAACCTGCAACCAGACTGAGCAGGGTTGATTTGCCGGAACCGCTGGGGCCCTGGATGGCCAGACATTCGCCGGCAGGCACGGAAAAATCGAATCGCCAGAGACGGCCATCAGGCCCATACTCGAAGGCCAGATCTTTGATCTCAAGCATGTTCAGGCTCCGGCAGTGGTTGGCTCGCAGCGGAAGTTGTTCTGGACTTAACGCCGGGAACACGGGAGAGCGATACAAAGATCAGTACCAGTAGCGCCAACAGCCAGAGCCCGGTACCTGCAGCTTCCGCCAACCGGTAACTGCCCAGTTGCTGATAAAGCAAAACCGGGAGCGTGGGTTTGCCCGGGCTGCCGAACAGGGCGATAACACCGAAGTCACCCAGAGATAATGCCACACCATACGCCAGGGCCAGAGCAACTGGACGGCGCAGATGCGGCCAATACAGCCATCGCCATCGATACCAGCCCAGGAGGCCCAGTTGGTCTGCCTGTTTGAGTGATCCGGCGTCCAGGCTTGCGAGAGGTCCGCGCAGTATCTGTAGCACAAACGGCACGGCCATCAGCCCGTTGATCAGTGCCACCAGGAACCAGCCCTGCATGGTGTTCCCCAATTGCGGCCTTAACAGAATAAAAAGCCCGGTCCCCAGTACCAGAGGCGGTACGATCAATGGGAGATAGCCAGTGACGGCCGGCACTATGGCCAGCCAGCGCAGACGAGCCCTGTTGGTTGCCGCCAGGGTTAGCAAGGCAACGACCACCGAACCGAGCCCGGCTGGAATGGCGATTAACAGGCTGCGCGCGGTGGCCGGCAATAGCTGTTGATAAATAGAAGTAGCATCCGCCGTTGGCCACAAGGCCGGTAAACCGCGCAGAATAATAGCCAGTAGTGGCGCGACCAGAAAGGCCGTGAAAATCGCCAGGAGCAGACTTGCTGAAAACCCTTGCCAGCGCCGTGCGAACAGAGGGACCTGACGCGATAGCCGTCGGTTTGGCAGTACCGCGGTGTCCAGGCGTTTCCGGAAAACCAGCCACCAGAGGCTGCCACAGATCAACAGCTGCAGAATGGCAAACAGTGCGGCACGGGCGAAATCGAATTCAAAGCGCAGTGCCTGGTAGATGGCGACTTCCAGGGTGGTTGTTCCTGGCCCTCCGCCCAGCGTCATGATGATGGCAAAACTGGTGAAGCAGAGCGTGAACACCAGTGCCGCCACGCCGGGCAGGACCGGTTTGATGGCGGGCCAGTGTACCGCACGCCACAGCCACCAGCCGCCGAGCCCAAGCTGAGAGGCGGTTCTCATTCGTGGCGCGGGTATGGAATCCAGAGCCTGCAACAGGATTCGGGCCGCCAGTGGCGCATTGAAGAACACGTGGGCGAGCAGAATGCCGTTCAGCCCATAAAGATTCCATCCATTTCCAGGAACCCAGATATTGAGCAGGCCGGTGAACCAGCCCTGCCGACCAAACACCGCTATGATGCCTGAGACTGCCACGATAGTGGGCAAAACCAGACTCAACTCCATCAGCCGCAGAATCAATGTGCGACCAGGGAAGCCTCTGTAGCGGGCGAGGGCGGTCGCCACCGGGAGCGCCAGCGCCAGGCTTAACAGGACAGATAAAAAGGCCTGCCAAAGGGTAAATCGGACCACGCTCTGGAAATAGGAGCTTGCTAACGTGCGCTCCGGATCCAGCTCTCCGGCCTCCTGTAGTATGCTCAACAAGCCAAGCGCCACGAGCAGCAATAGCCCGGTGCCGAGTAACAGGCCAGGCCAGATTTGCCAGCCAGGATGGCTGAAGGGGGCGGCTCTCGCGTGTGTTGGCATCACTTCAGTCGGTCAGTGCATCAAGCCAGTCGTTCACCAACTGTCGGCGAATGGTGGCAACTTTCGCGGGGTCTATATACAGGGCTTCGGGTGGTGTAATCAGCTTGTCGAAAACGTCTGGCAATTCATCGCCAAGATCGACCGCCGGATACATCACATTCTTCAGTGGAATATGACGCTGGAAGTCCGCAGTCAGCATGAAGTCCAGAAACTCTCTGGCAAGTGTCTTGTTATCGGAGCTTTCGACCAGGGCGGCGACTTCCACCTGCAGGTAATGTCCTTCATTGAAACGGGCCGCCTGATAACGGGCAGTTTTGTCGATAGCCATGTGATACGCAGGAGAGGTGCTGTAAGAGAGGATCATAGGCGCTTCGCCATTCATGAATAGCGAGAAATAACCGTCACTCCAGCTTTGGGTGGTTGCGAGAATCTTGTCGCTGAGCTGCTGCCACTTTGCTGGCGCTTCATCACCATAGACGGCATGCATCCAGAGCAACAGGCCGAGTCCCGGTGTGCTGGTGCGCGGATCCTGAATAATGATCTTGAGATCGTCTGGCGCGTTGACCAGTTCTTCAAGGCTTGAGGGCGGCTCCGACAACTGCTCGGTATCGTAGACAAAGGCAAAATAGCCCCAGTCGTAGGGCACGAAAGTGTCGTCGTCCCAGTTAACAGGCAATGCCAGGCGTTCCAGTGATTGGCCGTGGCGGCCCAGAAGGCCGGTTTGCCGAGCGGTCTCCATGGTGCCGGTATCCAGCCCCAGAACCACATCTGCCGGAGTGGAGCTTCCTTCCAGCCGGAGCCTTTGCAGAATGTCTCCGCCGCTGTCCAATACGGTGTAGTTCAGGGAGCACCCGCATTGGGCTTCAAACGCCTCTTTAACCGCGGGCCCCGGGCCCCATTCGGCGGCAAAGGAGGGATGGGTATACACATTCAGGACGGTAGGTTCATCGGCGGCAACCATCAGCGGCAGCGACACGGCGAACAACGCGGGAATCAAGCGTGAAATCATACATTGGCACCTTGTTCAGTAGCGGGGGTGCCATGCCGCGAACACCACGAAAGGTGGTGACTCAATCCCTACGCCGGTATTAACCGGGTCAGGTTCCGCGGGTATGGTCTCAGCCCTTCCAGGCACCCCGTTGAGTTGAGCCAATGCTATCACGCCGGAGCCACACCCCGGAATTCGTATGTTTGATTACTGCTTGTTTAATTTTTGTACGGCGACGACGGGTGTCTCATTTTTTATTGGTAGAATAGGGCATTTTTTGATCTGCGGATTTATGCAGCTTCTATCTGGTTGAGAGGTAAGTTTGATGCCCAAGCATCACAAACGACGAAAGATTTCTGCTCTGGTTGCAGGCGCGCTTTTTACCCTCGGGTTGTCGGCCGCAGGCCACGCCCAAACCGCGAACGATGATATGTTTGGACGTTTGGCTTCCGCGGCTCCCAAGCTCAGCCCGCAGGTTCTCGAAGCCGCACTCAAGGCAACCCGTTGCGCCATCCGCAATGGCACAGCCATGCCGGAGCGGCTGGCTGTGATCGACTTCTCTTTGCCGTCCTCTAAAGAAAGGCTGTGGCTGTTTGATCTGAACGAAGGAGAATTAATCCTTCGTGACCTCGTGGCTCACGGTAAAAACTCCGGTAATGCTGAGGCAACCGCATTTTCCAATATCGAGGGCAGTCACCAGTCCAGTATCGGCCTGTTCAAAGCCGCCGAATCCTATCGGGGTTCCCATGGCTATTCGTTACGCCTTGACGGACTGGAACCGGGTTTCAACGATCTTGCTCGTCAGCGGGCGATTGTTATCCATGGTGCAGACTACGTTCAGGACAGCTGGGTAACAAAGTACGGCAGAATCGGCCGTAGTCATGGCTGCCCGGCGGTAGACAATCAAATCATCAAAACCGTGGTAGACGAGCTCAAGGGCGGACAGCTGGTGTTTAAATACTATCCCGATCAGGAATGGCTCCAGTCCTCCAGTTACCTGAACTGCGATTCCGCCGGGCAGCTGGCCGGCGCGCGTAATGCCACAGCGGTGGCTGGGGATCGATCCTGAATCGTTGCTGGCTAAACTTTGTGCAGATTTTCAGTAAAAACAGAAAGTTGAAAAAAAGGTGTTGACGGCGAAGGCGGAATCCGTAGAATACGCAGCCGTTGACGAGGCAATGCCTCTGAAACATTAGAGCGGGAATAGCTCAGTTGGTAGAGCACAACCTTGCCAAGGTTGGGGTCGCGAGTTCGAATCTCGTTTCCCGCTCCAATTTCTCCAAGTCTCTCAATGCCTCCTGAGAGCAAAAGCCAGATCCAGGCTTCCCCGGCGCGGTGGCAGAGTGGTTATGCAGCGGACTGCAACTCCGTGTACGCCGGTTCGATTCCGACCCGCGCCTCCATTTTTACCCCCTTATATCAAAGTCTTGTGATCTTGGGCAGTAGTCCCCGGCTGATACTGAAGGCTCATGTCTTCGGGCATATTCATGAGGGCTATGGTGATTACCTGCAGGGCGAAACCCGTCTCATTAATGCCAGTACCTGCAACGAACGTTGTATTCCTGAGAATACTCCGGTGGTGTTAGATCTATCCCTTCAAAAGGGCTGACCTCAAGGACGCCAGGCTATGCTTGTTGCTCATTAACTGCGTGAAGCCAGGGGCGTCATAAATGCCTCTGCCGCTTTCGCCGGCATTGGTTTGGCGTAAAGAAAGCCCTGGGCGAAATCGCATCCGAGATCCCGTATCAGCTTTGCCTGTTGCTCCGTCTCTACACCTTCTACAAGAATGCTCAAGCCGAGACTCTGGCCGACCGTAACCATGGCTTTCATGATGGCCATGTCGCTTTCGTTTTCCATGGCATAGTGAAGGAAACTTCGATCGATCTTGATGCTGCATACTGGCAGCTTCCGAAGATAAACCAGGGAAGAGTATCCGGTGCCGAAGTCGTCAATGGATATATGGAGCCCGGCAGCCTTGAGGCGCTCCAGTTGCCTGGTTTGGCTTTCTTCACTGCCAAACACCTCGTTCTCCGTGAGCTCCACCCCGAGTTGCTCAGGTTTCAAGCCATAGTGTTGGATGGTTTCCAGGATCTGGTCAGCCAGGTGCGGATTGGTCAGTTGGCGACCGGACAAATTGACGTCAATGCGTACGCCAGCGAGCTCAGTTTCCTGCCAGGCTTTGAGCTGTTTGCATGCGGCATCGATGACCCAGTCACCGATACGGTTTATAAGTCCGGATTTTTCAGCGACCGGGATAAATGTCGCCGGGGAGACAAGGTTTGATGCCTTGTCGAAACACCGCAACAGCGCCTCGCATGAGGTGGTCCCACCATTTCTCAGATCTATCTGTGGCTGGTAGTAAAGTTCCAATCCGCCATTCGTCAGGGCTTGTCGGAGCAGGGCGGTAATCTGTTGGTATTTGACGAGCCGGTCGTTGATATCAGAGGTGTAGAAGCAGACCGTATTCTTTCCGATCTCCTTGGCGCGGTACATGGCCGCGTCTGCGTTGCCCATGAGTTCCGCTGCGGTGCCGCCATTGTGTGGATACAGGCTGACGCCAAAACTTGCCGATACCTGATAGCAATCACCGTGAAGCTGCACCTTGCTTTCGAGTGCCTTGACCAGCCGTTGAAGTAATTCATGAATGCCCTCAGGGCCATGGAAATCGAACAGTAACAGAACGAATTCGTCGCCTCCGAAACGGCAGAGCAGATCGCTGTGTCGCAATTCCTGCTTTAAGGTGTCGGCAACCGATTTGAGGAGGGAGTCGCCCTGATAGTGGCCGAGGGTATCGTTAATCAGTTTGAAGTTGTCCAGGTCCATGAAGATCACTGCAACTTCGCGATTGCAGCGATCTGCTTCGGCCAGCCGGCTTTCAAGCTCAGATTCCATCAGGCGTCGGTTGGGTAACCCGGTAAGATCATCAAAGCTGGCGCGGCGAACCAGTTCTGCCTTGGTTTGCGTTTGTTCTTCCAGGCTGATGTCGATACAGAACATTTCGCACTCGCCGGTATCCTGTTTGATCATGACATGGCTGGAGTAAACGGGAACCAAGTGGCCATCCTTGTGTTTCAGTGCCAGTTCTTCTGCGGGAATGCTGATGTTGTGATCGAGCCAGTTGGTGTGGGCCTCAATGACGGCTTCGCGCATGGCTTCCGGAATAATCAGGTCCTCCAGCCGTTTTCCCTTTGCCTCATTTCTGGAGTATCCGTATAGTCTTGTGCTGGCTTCATTCCAGTAGATGACCCTCCGATTCCGGTCGTAGCCCTGAACGGCAACCATCGGCAGGCTCTCAATCAACTCATGGAACTTCTGTTCACTTTGCTCCGATTGTGACGGTGACGACGATCTGTCCTTCTTCTTATCCATGACGGACGAGACTCCTCCCGGTGGGTGAGAACGCATCTATGCGCTTTTCAGTCGTTCACAACAAGAATAGGAAGCCATTCCTCCGTTTGCGAGCCTGATGGGGTATTCCTTGTTAGAATAGCCCGGCATTTCCAACGTTTGGACGCTCAGTGAACATCACTTCCTTTGACTCTCTCGCCTGTCCACTCGACGGCAACCCGCTGCAGCGGGAAGACAAAGTCTGGCGCTGTCCGCAGGGCCATAGCTTCGATATTGCCCGCCAGGGCTACGTAAATTTGCTGCCAGTTCAGAAAAAGCGCTCGAAAGAACCCGGTGACAGCAAAGTCATGGTGGCCGCGCGCCAGCGCTTTCTTGAGGCGGGGTACTATCGCCCGATTGCGGATGCCGTGTCGGCTGCAATCCTGAACGACGCTGCGACGGGCAGCGAACTCAGTTGTCTGGATGCCGGCTGTGGTGAGGGCTATTATCTGCGCCTACTAGCGTCCCAGGAGGACGAAATCTCACTATCGTTGCTCGGACTGGACATTTCCAAGTGGGCGGTGCTGGCGGCGGCGCGCATGGAAAAACGCGCCGGTTGGGTGGTTGGCAGCAATGCCAATCTGCCGGTGTTACCAGCTTCAGTCGACCGTGTGCTTTGCCTTTTCGGGTTCCCGGTGTATCCGGAGTTCGCGCGGGTTTTACGGCCAGGCGGGCGACTGGTACAGGTAGACGCTGGCCAGGATCATCTGAGGGAATTGCGGGAGATTGTCTATCCGGAAGTTCGCGCAGATTCCCGTAAAGTGGCTCTGGTACCAGAAGGATTTCGACGAATCGGCACCCAGGATTTATGCTTTACAGTGCATCTCGAGGGCGCCGAGCCTATTGCCGATTTATTGGCAATGACCCCACACCTCTACCGGGCGAGTGCGGAAGGCAGGGCACGGGCTGCGGCGCTGAAAACGTTATCGGTAACCGTGGATGTCTGCCTGCAAACGTTTGAGCGTTATAATCCTGCCGGCTGATCAGCGCTTTCCATCCCCCAGCGGGTGCCTCTCGCCTTGAGCCGGTAAAATTCCTCGATGATGCCGGCCATGGCCTCAGGGCAGTACTCCCGAAGGCCGCCCAGTACCAGCCGCTTGGCAACCTCGCCAACGGTTTTGCCGGAAGACTGCAGGTTGTATTCAAGCGTTACGTTGCCGCGTTTACCCGCAACTTCCAGATCCGCGTTGTTCAGTTCGAGGTCTGGGTGAGGATTCTCCAGCTGTGTGAGAGCCAGGCTCATGCTCTCATACATCACCATTGGCCGGTCGGGATTGAACATTACCCCGTGTGATTCCATCAAGGGCTTGAGCGTGTGCGGAAAGTTTTTCCCGGACGCCGCAACATAGCACCGACTGAACTCTTCAATCACTTTTTCATCCCGGGTTACCGCGCCTTTACGGGTAACTTCCAGGTAGACCTTACCGGCTTCGTCGACAACTTGGATGGCTTCGCCATTGTCGCTTTCGCGGAACTCAAGAGGAACCTCGGCACCAAGCAGGTTACGGAACTTGAAGGTCATATTTTCTGAGAGCCCGAAACGGGATACCACAATGGTGAACAGCAGATCGCCGGGCACGCAAAAACGACGGGCGTCCGGATCGTGGATCGGATTGAAGTCCCCGGCGATCTCTTTGGCAAAGTAGCTGGCCTGGGGTGCGGAAATCACAATACGTCCGTCCTGGACGGAATAGAACTGTTCAGAAAACATGGTGGGCCTTTTCTGGTTTGCTGAGCCTCGAGGGCCTGGGGAGTGAATTCACCCGAGGAGGCATTATAGGCCTTAGCGTGGCTCAAGGTGAGCCCGACCATGGTACTAATAAGGATGAATACGGACGAACAGGTAAATTCAGGCAACAAAAAAAGGCAGCCGAAGCTGCCTTTTTGATCGTACTGGGCTGTTATTTACAGACCAACTACGTTTTCCGCCTGAGGACCTTTCTGGCCCTGAGTCACGGTGAATTCAACCTGCTGGCCTTCTGCCAGAGTCTTGAAGCCGCCGCCCTGAATGGCGCTGTAGTGAACGAAAACGTCCGGGCCGCCTTCACGAGTGATAAAGCCGAAGCCTTTGGATTCGTTGAAGAACTTAACAGTACCGGTAACAGTAGACATACTTTACTATCCTGAATTCAATCATTTAATGTGCTGCCTGGTCTCGTTGTGAGGGCAGGTCAGCGGTGTGCGGAAACATAAAAACTGGCGTGATCAAAAACAGGACGAACACTACTTATAACAACAGGGATGCGTCTTATTGATGAATGCTTTGCTAAATCTTTCCAACGACGGCCACTGTACTCCTGTCTCGATGGTTTGCATAGCTATTTTTTCTAAGCAGATACCCTGATCACCGGAAACCACTCAAGCCAACTCGCCCGAATCCTGCAGTTTGCGCGTTAACCGGGACATCAACTCCCCACCGTGACGCCAGAAGTGCCAGTAAAGAGGAACTTCCAGGCCGCTGCCCGGGGAGATACTAACCAGTCGATTTGCCTCGATATGCTCCCGGGCCTGAATTTCTGGAATCATTCCATACCCCATGCCGGCCAGCGCAAGCTTTACGAAGCCCTCGGATGAAGGGCACAGGTGGTGCGGAAATTTGCCCTGATAGCCCACCTGGGCCAGGAACCGATGCTGGAGTTGATCGTTGGGCCCAAACACAATGGCGGGAGCGGATTGCAGGCTCGCGTTGTTCAGCCCGTCCGGAAAAAAGCGGCGGCTATAGTCCGGTGTGGCCAATGGCTGATACGTCATCACTCCCAGCGGTATGCACCGGGCGCCGGCAACCGGCTGAGGGCTGCTGCAAAGGCAGGCGGCTACATCGCCCTCGCGCATGCGCCGCAATCCGACGTCCTGGTCTTCTACCACCATGTCCAGAAGTATTCCCTCTTCGGTACAGAAGTCGCCGACGGCAGAGGCCCACCAGGTTGCGAGGCTGTCCGCATTGAGCGCGACGCGAAATCGAGTGGCTGGTTCGGCCAGGGAGGGAATGGAACTGGTCAGGTCGCGTTCCAGCAGGCGCACCTGATGAACATGATTGAGTAATCTCTGGCCTGCGGGCGTTGCTCTTGGGTTTTGGCTTCGCACCAGCACAGGCTGGCCAAGCCTGACTTCAAGTGTACGAATTCGCTGAGAAATGGCGGACTGGCTGATGCCCAGCATGTCGCCGGCTTTGTCAAAACCGCCGGCGTCGACCACGGCCGCAAGGGCTTCCAGCAATTTGTAGTCAAGCATAAGAAAAACTTATCAGGTATTAACAGGATGAATTTCAAGTATAGCGGTAACGGGGTAGGCTTTCGCCATTAATCATAAGGAGTGCAGTGGTGTTTGAGAGTTATCTGACAGGCCTGGTTGTGTGTGGCGGTATCATCGTGGCTATTGGTGCCCAGAATGCCTACGTTCTCAGCCAGGCGATTCGTCGTGAACACCATTGGTGGTCAGCAGGTTTGTGTATGACCTCGGATATCCTGCTGTTCACCCTGGGCATGTTTGGCGTGAGTGCGGCACTGATGGCCATGCCCGAGGCGCTGGATGTGCTCAGATGGCTGGGCGTTGGGTTTCTCGGTTTGCTGGCAGGACAGGCGTTCTATCGGGTTCTGAAGGGGAGGGCTTCGCTGGCGGCAGGGGAAGCTCGGCGCAGCACCGTCAAAGGCGTGATCCTGACAACCTTGGCTGTCACCTTGCTGAATCCCCAGGTTTACCTGGATACGTTACTGTTAATTCCGGCAGTGGGAGCCCAGCAATCGGATCCGGCAACGTTCGTGGCGGGTGCCAGCAGCGCGTCGGTGCTTTGGTTCGGCGCGCTGGCCTGGGCCGGTTCCCGGCTGGCGCCCTGGTTGGCCAGGCCTGCGGCGTGGCGTGTGATTGACGGTGTTATCGGCCTGATGATGGCTGCGATTGCTATTCAGCTCGCTGCAGGAGGGCTGTAACCCTATATCCTCTTTGCGCCTGAGATCGTTCGTGTAAAGGTTTCGCAAAACCCTGATCCCCGGCTTCTTTTTCCCGTATCAGTTCTCTATGGTTCGGTCTGATTTGGACTCTTGGAGATATCTGAATGGCCTCTGCTACCCGTGCCGGGCATCGCTGGCTGAAGTGGGTTGGATTTCTGTGTGTGCTGTGCGCGATAGCCTTCGCTGTCGTTTGGTACGCCCGCAATGCTAACGGCAATGAACCGGCTTTGAATACCGTGGAGGTGAGCCGAGGCGACATCCAGAACCTGGTTTCGGCCACCGGCGTGCTTGAGCCGAGTAATTATGTGGATGTGGGTGCACAGGTTTCCGGTCAGCTGGAGCTGATTCACGTACGAGTGGGCCAACCCGTGAGCACTGGCGACCTGCTGGCGGAAATCGACCCTACCGTGTATGTGGCAAAAGTGGATGCCACCCGCGCCCAGTTGAAGAACCAGCAGGCCCAGCTAGCCGATCGCAAGGCCCAGCTGCGGCTCGCGGAGATCCAGTTCCAGCGCCAGCAGAACCTATGGCGCGAAGACGCGACCACACGGGAATCCCTGCAGACCGCCGAAGCATCTTTAGCGTCTGCCCGGGCGCAGTTGGCCATGCTTGAAGCCCAGATTGAACAGACCTCCTCTACACTGCGGGCCGAGGAAGCCAATCTGGGTTATGCGCGAATCTATGCGCCCATGGACGGGACCGTGGTCTCTATTGAGGCCCGCCAGGGACAAACCCTGAACGCGAGCCAGACCGCGCCGTTGCTTATGCGCATTGCCAACCTGAGCACCATGCGGGTGCGTGCCCAGGTGTCCGAGGCCGACGTCGGCAAGCTGCAACCAGGCATGCGGGTGTACTTCACCACACTCGGCGATGCCAAGCATAAGCTCTATGGAGAGTTGCAGTACATTGAGCCAACTCCCGAAGTAACCAACAACGTGGTGCTCTACAACGCCCTGTTTACGGTGGATAACCAGGAGGGGCGGTTGTTGCCCCAGATGACCGCCCAGGTGTTCTTTATTCAGGACGAAGCGTTGGACGTATTGCGGGTGCCAGTCAGTGCGGTGGCGAGAAACCAGGTCAAGGTCCTGGATGCAAAAGGGCAGCCACAGATTCGGGACATCGAAACCGGCATCAGCAACCGGGTATACGTGGAGGTGCGGTCCGGGGTGAGCGAGGGTGACCAGGTCGTGCTCGCAAACCGGGATCCACGGGCCGCTCAGGGTGAGGGCAGATCTGCCTTTCGGGGTATGCTGAGATGAGTCCGCGGCCGTTGATTGAGCTTCATGGCATTACCCGATCCTTTGGTGAGGGTGAACTGGCGGTTCCTGTACTCAAAGGCATTGATCTGAAGATCTGGCCCGGTGAGTTTGTGGCCATTATGGGGCCATCGGGCTCCGGCAAGTCTACCCTGATGAGCATCCTCGGCTGTCTGGATCAGCCCAGCGTTGGCCAGTACCGATTCAATGGCAGGGACGTATCCGCCCTGGACCGGGACGAACTGGCACTGCTTCGGCGTGACGCCTTTGGTTTTGTATTCCAGAGTTACAACCTGCTGCCCGGGATGACTGCCCGTGAGAATGTGGAGATCCCCGCCATTTACGCCGGAATGGCGCCGGCCGAGCGGCACGCAAGGGCAGAACGGTTACTCACCGGGCTTGGGCTGGGCGAGCGGCTGTCGCACAGGCCGGCACAGTTATCGGGTGGTCAGCAACAGCGAGTGTCTATTGCTCGGGCCCTGATGAATGGCGGCCAGTTGATCTTCGCAGACGAACCGACCGGTGCTCTGGACAGCAAAAGCAGCCAGGAAGTGATCCGGCTGTTAACCGATCTTTCTGAGCAGGGCCACACCATTATCCTGATCACCCACGACCCCGATGTGGCAACCGTGGCTCGTCGGCAAATTCGCATTGCCGATGGTGAGATTGTTGAGGACACCGGCGCAGAAGTGCCCTCGGTCCCGATGCCAGCAACCGACCAGAATGGCCGTCGCCGTTTCCGCCTTGGCGACTGGCAGGAAGCCCTGAAAAGCGCGGTGCGTTCCCTGCACAGTAACCTGTTTCGGACGGCGTTGACCCTGCTTGGCATCGTAATCGGGGTTGCCTCAGTGATCACCATGCTGGCGATCGGGGAGGGGGCCCGAAAGGATGTGGTCGACAGAATCAGCACCATGGGCAGTGATCTGCTGCTGGTGCGCCCCGGTGGGCCCGATCAGCGGGGTGGGCGCTGGAGCGTGACCACGCTGGTACCATCTGACTTCAAAGCAATCAATGAGATAGGAGGTGTTCTTGCAGCAATACCTGAGCTGACTGGCGGACAGACGCTGCGATATTCCAACCGGGATCACTCGGCCGAGATCAATGCTACATCCTTCCGCTTCCCGGTGGCCCGCCAGTGGCCTGTGGTTGAAGGCACCTTCTTCAGCGCCGAGGATGAAGCCAGCTACGCAGCCGTGGCGGTACTTGGCAAAACCACCGCCAACGCCCTGTTTCCCGACGAAAGCCCTCTCGGCAAACACTTGATGGTTAACAACGTGCTGTTTCAGGTGATTGGTGTGATGGATGAAAAAGGCGCCTCTCCCATGGGGCAGGACCAGGACGATGTGGTGTTTGTTCCCTATACCACGGGCAGCCTGCGCATCTTCGGGCAAACACACCTGCGCAACATCACCGTGGCTGTGGCCGATATCGATCGTATGGATGAGATCGAAGCCCTCATCCACGACACTCTGATGGCCCGCCATGGCATTGAGGACTTTACTATCCGCAACATGGCTTCATTGATTGAAACCATTTCGGAAACCCAGAATACGCTCACCTGGCTGCTGGGCTCTATTGCAGCAATTTCCCTGCTTGTGGGTGGTATCGGGGTTATGAATATCATGCTGGTGAGCGTCACCGAACGTACCCGCGAGATCGGTATTCGCATGGCCACCGGTGCCCGTGCATGGAATATCCTGCAGCAGTTTCTGACTGAGGCCTGGCTGGTATCGGCCATTGGTGGGTTGATTGGTGTTGTCATCGGCATTGCGGCAACCCGGATTATTGGCTCACTGGGAACACCTATTCACATGACGCTGCTACCCATGGCTCTGGCCTTTAGTTGCGCTTTTGCAACGGGCCTGCTGTTCGGATTTCTGCCCGCACGTAAGGCCGCCCATCTGGACCCTGTTCATGCCCTGGCCTCGGAGTAATGTTATGAGCCTTCGCCATATTGCACTGTTGTCGGTGTTGTTGACCGGGTGCGTGAGCTTTCCGCCACAACCCATTGAGCTGCCGTTGAATCCGCCAGCCCATTGGCACATCGGGGCTGGCGCCGGTGAAGCGGTTGGTTCGCGTTGGTGGTATTCCTTCGGTGACGAAGAGCTCAACCGTTTGGTCGACCGGGCACTCTCGAATAATCCGGACCTGGCCGCCACCGCTCAGGCAGTGATTCAGGCAGACTTGCAGTTGCGCAACGCCGGAGCTGCCTTGCTGCCGACCCTTGGTGCGTCGGGAAGCACGGGTAAACAGGCAAGCGAGGCCTCCGGCCAGGATCGTGTCACCAGTGGTTCGAGTAGCCTCGGGCTGTCGGTTGACTACGAGCTGGATCTCTGGGGTCGCCTGTCCGCCGCGGAAGCCGGGGCTCTCGCGGGTTTCCAGGCCTCGGAGTATGACTATGACGCCGCCCGAATGACGCTGGTGGCCTCGGTAGCCAGTACCTGGTTCGAATGGCAGGAGTTGCAGCAGCGTTTGGATATTGCGCGTCGGAATCTGGAACTGGGTGAAAAAACACTGGCCCTCGTCGATGCCCGGTATCGTAACGGTGTGGCCGATCGCTCGGAATTGTCCCGCCAGCAAACCTCCGTACTGAACCTGAAGAATGCGGTGCCGCCACTGGAGTATCAGGCCCGGCAACGGTTAGCGGCCTTGCGGCTACTGTCCGGGGATTATCCGTTTACGGAAGAGATTCCGGAGGCTGAGCTACTTGCGGTTCAAGTGCCGGAGATCAACCCGGAAACGCCGGCCAGCCTGGTTACCCGAAGACCGGACCTGGCGGCTGAGGAGGCTCGGCTGATGGCCGCCAGTGCGGACGTCGAGCAGGCCAGGGCGGCCTTGATGCCATCGGTGTCGCTCAGCGGCGCGGTTCGCTTCTCCACCAATAGTTTTGTAAGCCTGGCAGACCCACTGCAAACCGCCAATGGCCTGCTTGCCCTCAGCCAGACTCTGTTTGATGGAGGCCAGCGTCGCAACAATGTGGCCATTTCGGAATCCCGGCGGGTGGCGTTGTTGGAGAATTACCGTGCCAGCCTGCTCTCGGCATTCCAGGAAGTCGGGGATGCACTCGACAGAGAAGCGCTGTACCTGAGCCAGGAGCAGCGGTTACAGAGTATTTTGACTCAGGCGGAAGAGACCTTACGGTTGACCGAAGTGCGTTACCGGGAAGGGGCAGATGACCTGCTCACCTTGCTGGAAAGCCAGCGAACCGTATTTGATGCCCGGCAGCAACTCAGTCAGGTGCGGTTGAATCGGCTGATTGCAGCGGTGGATCTGTACAAGGCGCTGGGAGGCGGCTGGCAGGCCGATCTTCAGGAGAGAGAAACGGCAGAAGCTACGGCGCCGGCTGAGGCAGTTCGCCCTCTATCAGAAACTGGTCCAGGCTGAATTCGTAAACCTGTTTACTGCCATCCGGTTCCGACAGGCTCATGGACACCTGGCTGGGCGACGTCACGGCAATCAGTTTTTGATAACTTCTGGGTGCGGCGTCCCGGAACACGCTGGCATTAAACAAGGCCACATTGACGCCCTCAACGCCGTTGTCTGGATGGTACGGAAGAGCGTAAAGGCCGGCTTGCAGGGCGCGGGCTGAGAGAAACTGGAAGGCGCCCACTTGCAGGCTACGCATGTCGGTACCCACAGCCTGGCTTTCCCGGTAGCTGACTGGATCTGTCAGCGTATGATGAAGATCCTGCCAGTGTTCAGACTGCAGCCGAACACCTCGTTCCGTTCGGAATCGGGCGCTGAACACCGTGTGCAAGGTGGTTAACGGGCGCTTGAACGGGGTTTTCAGGTGGCTCATGAACACAAACCGGTAAAACGCGGTTTCCGCCAGGGCAGCGGGAATGGCCATGGCTCCGTAGAACAGGCTTGGCTCGAAATTGCGGCCAAAACGTGAGCCGTATTTCAGGGGTGGGTAGCGGAACGGGGTGGTCAGCAGGTAATGGCGTTTTCGTGCCGTGCCGGGTACCGGAGGCTTGTTGCTTTCCAGCAGTTCCTCCAGTCGATTCTGTTCCTGCATACTGTCGACAATGCGCGCCGTCGCGATGTCTTCCTGGCTTTCCACTACCCGGAACAGGCTGCCTTGCAGCGGTGCGATGGACTGGGCAATCCGTTCCCGATAATTCAAATCCGCCCCCGCATGGCGTCCAGGTAGTGAACCACCCGAACCAGGCCTTCCGTGCTCTGGATCATCTCTCTGGGTGTATCCTCAAAATAGTGGTTGGGCGTGTTCAGCCAATGGGTCATGGCCTCCCTTTCACCGCCGGTCAATGCATAGACGCTGCGGTAAAGCCGGATAAACAACAATGCCAGTTCACCGGACTTGCTGGCCGGATCGATGCCGTCGCGGGTCAGACCTGTGCGGTTTCGGCCAACCACGGCTGCGATTTCCGCTTGTGGCAGACCAAAGGCTTTCGCCGCGTTCAGCAGAGCCTTGGACAGCAGAGCTTTATCGCTGGATTCCGGTGCTACGCGAACCGCTTCTGGCATGCCCTGACCTCCCGTGATGAATTTTCATCAGTATAGGTTCTATTGAATAAAATGTCACCATCGGGGTTAGCGCGGGTAGCCAGTAATCTCCCGGATCTTTTTGTACAGTGGTTGCAGGCGGGGATACATATCCTGATAAACCTCCCGGTAGAGACGTTGATAAAGCGCAGATGCTTCCGGGTTGGGCTCGAATACCCGGCCGGTTCTGGTCATAGCCCGTACCGCCGTGTCGAAATCCGGGTGTAATCCCAGCCCTACGGCGGCATCAATAGCCGCTCCCAGTCCGGAGGTTTCATAGGTGTGCGGGCGTTCCGCCGGCAGGCCAAATATATCCGCCGTCAACTGCATGGCAGCATCACTCTGGGAGCCGCCGCCTGCTACTCGCAGCCGCTTGATAGCCTGGCCGCTGCGTTTCTCGATGCGTTCCTTGCCTTCCTTCAAGGCGTAGGCCAGCCCTTCCAGTATGGCCCGATAGACGTGAGCTCGTGTGTGCACGTCGCCAAAGCCGATAATGGAACCCTTGGCCTCCGGGCCTGGCTGTCGCACGCCGGGGCTCCAGTAGGGCTGCAGCATCAAACCCATGGAACCTGGCGGTACGGCGTTCACCAGTTCGTCAAACAGGGCTTCGGGTTCAATACCTTTCTGTTCTGCCAGCTTCTGCTCCCGCAGCCCGAATTCCCGTTTGAACCAGCTCACCATCCAGAAACCCCTATATATCATGACTTCGGTGGAATAGTGGCCGGGCAGGGCAGACGGATACGGCGGCATGAACCGGGTGGGTTCCACATAGCGGGCATTGGTGGTGTTGATGGTGGCCGTGGTGCCATAGCTCATGCAGCCGGTCTCCGGAGACAGACCGCCGGAGCCGAGAATTTCGCAGGCTTTGTCCGATGCCGCGGCGATGACGGGCAGTCCACCCGGCAGGCCAAGGTGCGCCGCCGCCTCAGGCAGCAGGGTTCCGATCTGTTCACCAGGTGGTATCAGTTCAGGCAGCATTCCCGGGGTCACCGGCATCACTTGCCATTTGAAATCCCGGTGGCCGGCCCAGCACTGACGTTTATAGTCAAAGGGCAGGTAGCCCACCTGACTGCCAGTGGAATCCCGGTATTCACCGGTCAGTCGGTAATTCAGGTAGCCTGATAGCAGCAGGTACTTGTGGGTTTTCGCCCAGATATCCGGCTGATTCTGCGCAATCCAGTTCGCCTGGGTTTTTTCCCGGAATCGGCTGATGGTGTCTTCCAGGTGGGCAAGCTTGAACAGCCAGCCCCAGGGGCCTTTCACTGGCCCATCCACCTGCGCATGGCGCTGATCCAGCCAAATGATGGCGGGCCGCAGGGGCTTGCCCTCACGATCGAGGTTGACCACCGTGCCGCGTTGCGTGGTAACGGTCACGCCCACCACCTGCTGCGGGCGGGCGCTGGTGGTTTGCCAGAGTTGCTGGCAAGCAATGCCAAGGTTGTCCCAGAAGTACTCCGGGTGCTGTTCTGCCCAGCCGGGTTGCTCGGAAAAGTAAGGCTCGATTTCCTGCTTGCCCTTGCCCAACAAGTTACCCCGGGTGTCAAACAGCAGGGCGCGGATGCTCTGGGTGCCGTTGTCGATCGCCAGTATCAGTGGGGTCTCACGCATCCAGGGCATCCTCGCCCATCGGCAATTGATAGGCCTTACGGTAGGTTGCCAGATATCGCTCTTGCTCCTGATGCCAGCGGGCATCATCCCAGCCTAGCAGGCTCTGGCATCGGTTACGGATTTCAGGAAGCAAACTGGCCGCCCCGTCAGGCAGGACCAGCCCCAGGCGGGTACGTCGCAGCATCAGATCATCCAGATGCTGAACCTGTTCATGGCGACAGGCCCATTCCAGTTCGGCCCAGAGCACACCGGTGTCCGGGATTTCGGTGGCGTCACCGTTGGTCACGATTGACCGGCGGTGCGGGCCGTAATAGCCGCCCAGTCGATGCCAGGTCAGCGCCGGAATATCATCGGGTTTACGGTCTTTTGGCGTGGCTGTGAATACCCGTTGCTCGTCGCTACGAAGCCGATCTTCATGCTGATCACCCAGGGCCATGGCCAAAGCCTGTCGTGCCATCTGGCGGAAGGTGGTGAGCTTCCCGCCGGCGATGCTGATCAGACCCTTGTCGTGCCGGATGGCGTGTTCCCGATTCTCCCGGGACGGAGCTTTACCTCCGCCGTCGGTGACCACAGGTCGAACGCCCGCCCAGGTGGACAGCACGTCGGCCCGTTCAATGGTCGCACCGGGGAATAAACGGGTGGCAATTTGCAGCAGATAATTTACTTCCTCACCGGTGATGGCCGGCTCCTCGTTCAGATCTTTGGCGTGTTCGAGATCGGTAGTTCCCAGAACCGTGGCACCTGCCCAGGGGAAGGCAAATACAGGCCTTCGGTCATCCGGGTGCATCAGAGAAACCGCGCAGGTCACCGGCAGCTTGTGCCACGGAATGACCAGATGACTGCCTCTCAGCGGTCGGATAGTGAGCGGGTTAACCGTCGCTGATTGTTTCTGTAACCGATCGGCCCAGGCGCCGGTAGCGTTAATAACGCATCGGGTATTGACCGTGATGGCGCTCTGCTCTGCATTCTCTTCGGCAGTCAGTCTTAATCCGCAGACAGCTCCATTATCATCCCGGTCGACGGCGGTCGCGGCGACGTAGTTCAGGCACATGGCGCCGTCGTGGGAGGCTTCGGCAATCAGCCTTTGGACCAGGCGGGCATCGTCTGTCACCGCATCGGTAAAACGACTGGTGGCGCGCAGGTTGTCAGTATCGAGCCCCGGGGCCCAGTTCAGGGTTTCCGCCGGCGTATATTTCTGATGGCTGCGGGTGCCGGCCAGGCGGTCGTACATGGCCAGCAGCATCTGGAACAGCCCGGGGCCCGGGAAACTGCCCTTGTAGTGGGGCATCAGGAAAGGCAGTGGATCGACCAGTCCGGGCGCTTCCTGCAACATGCGTTCTCGTTCCCGGACGGCATCGCGGGTTAACCCGATGTGTCCGCTGGCCAGATAGCGAAGTCCGCCATGGACCATCTTGGAAGAGCGGCTGGAGGTGCCCCAGGCGAAATCTTTCTGCTCCACCAGCAAGGTCTTCAAGCCGCTGCCCGCGGCTTCCCGGGCAACGCCGGCGCCGGTAATGCCGCCGCCGACCACTACCACATCGAAGGTCTGCGTTTCGCCCTTCAGGTTTTCCAGTATCTGTTGTCGATCCATGATCACTTCAATCCAGCAGAGTTTTGGGGTTCAGGCGCTGGTCCGGATCAAAGCTCTGGGTCAGCGAACGAATGGCACGCATACCCAGCTCTCCCTTTTCGACAGGGAGGAAGGGGGCATGGTCCTTGCCTACGCCATGCTGATGGCTGATGGTGCCCCGGTTCCGCACGATCAGGTCTGAGGTGGTGTTCTTCAGATGTTGCCAGCGGCTCAGGGTCTCGTCATAGCTATCCGCAACCCGGAAAACATAGGTTGTGTAGATGGAACAACCCTGGCCGTAAAAGTGGGACAGGTGGGTAAATACGTGCGTTCGCTCGTTCCTGTCTGCCAGACCTTCCCTGAGATTGGTTTCAATCCGGTTCATCAGGGTATCAACGTTGTCCCAGTCGGTGGCGGTTTCCAGGGTGTCCACGGCGTAGCCCATTTGCCACAGGGCTTCGCGCAGGTAGGGCATGGTGAAGCGTTTCTCCGCCCACTTGGCGCCAAGTTTTGTGCCGGTATAGACCCCTTTGTAGCCACCGCAGAGTTTGCGGGCCTCCGCAAGTGCTCCCCGGCACTGGGCTTTGCTGCCAGTTACGCCAAAGGTCATCATGCATTTGCCGTCTTCCGCACCGCGGAAAGCTAGAAAACGTTCCAGTATCCCGATCATTTTCGGATGCCCGGCCAGTGCCAGCTGGGTTTCGGTTTCAATGGCGTTGCTCAGTCTTAGCATGGAAAGCTGAACCCGGTTCTGAACCAGCTTGCGAGCGGCGGTTCGGGCCTTGTCCCAGTCCGGGAAGAACACCACATGAAAGCTTTCCTGTTCAGGCAGACGGCTGATCCGGGCTTTGACCTCGGTAATCAGGCCCAGCCGGCCCTCGGAACCGAGGATCATTTCCCTGACATCCGGGCCAGCGCTGGAGGCCGGAATGGTGGGGATTGTCAGGGTGCCTTGCAGGGTTTCAATCCGGCCGCCGGCAAACAGCTGTTCTATGCGGCCGTACCGCAGTGACTGCTGACCACTGGAGCGGGATGCCACCCAGCCGCCAATCGTGGAGAGCTCGAATGACTGAGGGAAGTGTCCCAGGGTATAGCCATGGGCTCTTAACTGGGATTCCACCAGCGGGCCGGGGGTGCCTGCTCCGAAGGTGGCGATCTGGCTCTCACGATCCAGATCCATCAGGCGGTTAAGATTCGCAAGGCTGACGGTCAGAACCGGTTTGCCCTGGTCTACCGGGTTGATGTGCCCAGCCACGCTGGTGCCACCCCCATAGGGGATCAGTTGGATATCCTTGTCGTTGGCGTAATGGAGCAGGGCGCGTACATCGGTACTGGTGTTCGGGAAGGCCACGCCGTCCGGGAACTCGCCAATATCACCGCTGCGCATGGCCAGCCAGTCTGGCAGGCTTTGGCCCCGGGCGTGTCGGACCCGGGTTTCCGGGCTTCGGTCGATCAGGTCGTCAACCTGTGGGTCTGAGGGCAACCGGGATTCCGGAACCTGCTCACAAGCTGCATGCAGGGTGATATCCGCCAGCGGGGAGCCGCCTCCCACACGGTCAGCGAGAAAGGCCTGACCTTGCTCCGGTAATTCCAGTGAGAACTGTTCGTCACCCCATCCATTCCAGCGTCGCATTCTGTACTGCTCCATCGTTTATCGAATTGCGGGCATTCTAACGGCTGGCCGGCCGTTGCCAGTGTCAGAGAGCGACAAGCTCACTGTCATTTGCCGACAATCGGTATTCACAGCGCGTTCTTCTCAAGGGCGGAGGGCTTCGGTCAGCCTTTCGTTAAGATCCCGCCAATGCTCCAGCTTCCGGGCATCGCCAATTCTGGCATTGTCGCCGGATGTGCGGTTCAGCCACAGGCCTTCACCGTTGAAGCTGTATACCGGTTCCAGATCGTTTCTCTGGGAAGCCGGTTTGATGTCATTGATCAGGTTGTCGAGAATCAACGGGTCGGAGCCCGGCGTTTTATACCAGGCCAGAACCATATGGGCCTGGTTCAACTCCAGTGCCTTGACGTAGATAATCCGGAGTTGGTCATCCGGGACGCCCATGGCCCTCAAGGTGAGGTACTTGGCGATGGAGAAATCTTCACAGTCACCGCCGTTGGTGGTGAGCAACTCAACCGGCGTGGCCCAGTAGTCTTCCTGGCCCCAGTGGCGGATATCGCTGACAAACGTCACCCGGTTGAAAAAGGAATTAACCAGCCGAAGCTGGCGATCTGTCGGAGCGTTGGCAGCCAGCGCGTGCAGGCGTTGCCAGTTTTCAAGCCGCTGGTGCGCGGCCTCGCCGAACTCTTCCAGCACATAGGTCATCAGGCGGCTGCTTAATTCAAGTGCGCTGACAACAGACACGGTAAGGATGAGGGGAAGCAACAGGGACTGGCGACGTGTGAGTCTGCTTGCCGCTTCCATGGCGGACCTCAGTTGTTGTTCTGAAGCCGCTGGCGTAACTGTTCCAGCCGTTGACGGATTTCCTCTCGCCGCTGTTGCTGGTCGGCCGACGAGGCGCTGGTTTGGGGGCGTGCTCTTTGCACCTGAACCTCTTGCTGTGGGGGAGCTTCGTAGGCAGGCTCGTCATTGCTTGCGAAATCGACCCCGGAGCGATCTTCGGTCTCCGGGAAGTAGAGGTTTTCCAGTTTGCCGGATCTTTCAATGATGACCCGATTGGCAAACACAGTACGAAGCCTGGCATTTCCGGGCAGTTCATCACCCACCAGAAAGGCCTCGGTTTTGCCTTTGTCGTCTTCGATCAGGGCGCTGCCGGGGAAGTCACCGTCTGCTGCCAGCACACCGCGCAAGGACAGGCGAAGGTTGGTTTCCGGCAGGTTCTCTGTGTTGGTGTCTTCATTTTGCGGGGTGGCAGTCGCCGAGCCGAACACTTCCAGATCCGACAACTGAACATCAGGCACGGTTCTGGCCTGATCTGCACCTGTTGAAGCTTCCCGGGTCGGTTGGGGCGGGGTACGTTGGGTTTCATTCTGCCAGAACTGATAGCCTTGCCAGCCGGTCAGCGCCAGCATGGCCGTTGCTGCTGCTATGGCCAGAAGCAGCGGAGTCCTTCGATCAATTGCAAGCATTGTCGTTCCTGAATGCATTGGGAAATCGTAAAAAGCTCACAGGTTATCAGACTGCAATGAATTAGTGGCAGTATAGTGTATAGAGTTGTTCAGTGGTTCCCATTCCTGTGGTAGCCTTTTTGCTGACGCTGACAACGTGGAGGGCCGTCGTAATGGGTGGCCCCATAAGAACAATCAGTGACCAGACGGATTTAACGAGGACGAGCTTGACCACCCAAACCGACATTCAGCCGCAGGATGCGCCGCTGGGCCGACTTCCCTTTACCTTCGCCAAGCGTAACGGAGTCATCCTTACCCGCAACGAAGAGGGCGAGCCGGTCATTCTAGTGCGCCCGGGGGCTTCCCACACCGCACTGGCCGAGGCAAACCGCGTGAGCGGTGGGCGGGCGAAGTTCTCTACCGTTGAGCCGGACCGCTTCGATCAGGCCCTGAATGCCGCCTATCAGAACGATTCGGCGGAAGCCATGCAAATGGTGGAGGGGATCGGTGACGACATGGATCTGGCCTCCCTGGCGGACTCAGTTCCGGAAACGGAGGATCTGCTGGAGCAGGAGGACGACGCTCCTATTATCCGCCTCATTAACGCCATTCTTACCGAGGCGGTCAAAACCAACGCCTCGGACGTTCACATCGAAACCTATGAGAAACAGCTGATTGTCCGGTTCCGGATTGACGGCGTGTTGCGGGAAGTGGTCCAGCCCAAACGGGCGCTGGCACCATTATTGGTCTCGCGGATCAAGGTTATGGCAAAACTCGATATTGCAGAAAAACGGGTACCCCAGGACGGCCGCATTGCTTTGAGGGTGGCCGGCCGGGAAGTCGATATCCGGGTGTCGACCATGCCCTCGTCCAGTGGTGAACGGGTGGTACTGCGTCTGCTCGACAAACAGGCGGGCACCATTCGTCTGGAGTCCCTGGGCATGGCCGGGCAGGATCTGAAAACCCTGCGCAAGCTGATCTATCGTCCGTACGGTATTCTGCTGGTGACAGGCCCCACAGGTTCCGGTAAATCCACCACGCTTTACGCCTCTCTGCAGGAAATCAATGATCGCAGCCGCAACATACTGACGGTCGAGGATCCGATCGAGTACAACCTGCCGGGCATTGGTCAGACCCAGGTGAACCCGAAAGTGGATATGACCTTTGCTCGGGGCCTGCGAGCCATTCTGCGCCAGGATCCGGATGTGGTGATGATCGGGGAAATCCGGGATCTGGAAACCGCGGAGATTGCCGTTCAGGCGAGTCTGACCGGGCACCTTGTGTTGTCTACCCTGCACACAAATACCGCCGTGGGTGCCATTACCCGTTTGATGGACATGGGTATCGAGCCTTTCCTGATCTCCTCCAGTCTTGTCGGTATCGTTGCGCAACGGCTGGTGCGGGTGCTCTGTACCCACTGCCGCGAGCCCTATATTCCTACCGAAGAGCATTGTGAGTTCCTCCAGCAGGACCCGGCCAACCCGCCCACCATCTTCCGCGCCAAAGGCTGTGAGCATTGTAACCAGTTGGGCTATCGGGGCCGGATTGGTATCTACGAGGTGGTCGAGATCACGGAAGAAATCAGCACCCTTATTCATAAACGCGCAGGGGAGCTGGATCTGGAACGGGAGGCCCGCCTGCACAGCCCGAGTATTCATGCCGATGGCGTTCAGAAGATTCTGGATGGCGTAACCACGGTGGAAGAAGTACTGCGTGTGACCCACCGGAGCCAGTAATCCATGCCGGCCTACGAATACAAAGCACTGGATGCCAGAGGCAAGCAGAAACAGGGCGTGCTGGAAGCCGACGCGCCCAGGGCGGTGCGCCAGCAACTCCGGGAAAAGGGGCTGACCCCGCTGGCGGTGGAAGCGGCCGTAGAAAAACAGGCCCGTAGCAACCCACTGAGTAGCCGCGGTTCTCTGAGCGCAGCTGATCTCGCGCTGGTCACCCGACAGCTGGCCACGCTAATCCAGTCCGGGATTCCGGTCGAGCAGGCACTGAGTGCGGCCGCCCAGCAATCCACCAAGCCGCGGATTCGCAGCATGCTGATTGCTATCCGGGCCAAGGTGATGGAAGGCTACACACTGGCGGACAGCTTCGGTGAATTCCCCAAGGCCTTTCCCCGGCTCTACCGCTCCACGGTCGCTGCCGGTGAACATGCCGGGCATCTTGACCTGGTGCTGAACCGGCTGGCGGACTACACGGAAAGCCGCCAGGAAGCCCGCCAGAAGATTCAGCTGGCTGCCATTTACCCGATTATCCTGAGTGTCGTAGCTATTGCCATTGTGGTGTTCCTGCTCACCTATGTGGTGCCCGACATTATCGAAGTCTTTCTTAAGCAGGGGCAGGAGCTGCCCGCGCTGACGGTAGCTATGCTCTCGGTGTCGGAATTTCTCGGCAGTTTCGGAGTCTACCTTCTAGTGTTGCTGGTGGTGGCGATCATCGGGTTCCGTTTCGCGTTGACCAAGCCGGCGGTGCGTCTGAAGTTTCACAAGCGGCTACTTCACCTGCCGCTGTTTGCAGGCATGGTACGAGGCGTGAATACGGCTCGCTACGCCAGTACCCTGAGCATTCTGACCACCAGTGGTGTACCACTGGTTGAAGCCATGCGCATTGCAGGGGAGGTGCTTTCCAACGATTACCTCCGGCAGGAACTGCGGGAGGCTGCCCGGAAGGTCAGTGAAGGGGGATCGTTGCACCGTTCACTGGACCAGACCGGTTACTTCCCGCCAATGATGCTGCATATGATTGCCAGTGGCGAGGCCAGTGGCGAGCTGGACAGTATGCTTGAACGCACGGCCCGCATGCAGGAAAACACCCTGCAATCCAAGATCGCCGCTATTGTGGGATTGTTTGAACCCATGATGCTGCTGTTCATGGGGGCTGTGGTCCTGATTATTGTTCTGGCGATCATGCTGCCGATTCTGAACATGAGCAACCTGGTGGGATGATGGCCCGCCGTCGGGCCAGCAAGGAAGCCAGAAAACTTTTCTGAAAGCGACGAGAAACAACGGACCCAAGATGAGTGAAACTATGAGCATGAACCAACCGAAAGCGCTGGCCCGGACCAAGGGCTTCACCCTGATCGAAATCATGGTAGTGATGGTCATTCTCGGCCTGTTGGTGGCAATTGTGGCGCCCAACATCATGGGGCGCAGTGATCAGGCCAAAGTAACGGTGGCCGAAACCCAGATCAGTAACATCGCCAACGCACTGGACCTGTATCGCCTGGACAACAGCCATTATCCCTCTACCCAGCAGGGCCTTGAAGCACTGGTCAACAAGCCCAGCGGCAGCCCTGAGCCGAAGAACTGGAACCCGGACGGCTACCTGAAAAATGTTCCCGAAGACCCCTGGGGTAACAACTACCAGTATGTCAGCCCTGGTGTAGACGGGCCGTACGATCTGTATTCCTATGGTTCTGACGGCCAGGAAGGCGGGGATGGCGATGCCGCTGATATCAGTGTCTGGGACAGCGGGAACTGATTGATTGTGGGCCGCAGGGCTGACCAAAACGGCTTTACGCTGATCGAGATTCTGGTAGTCCTGATCATCGTCGGACTGCTGGCGGCACTGGCGGTGTTCAATATGGCCGGCAGCTCCCAGCAGCGCGAGCTGGAAAGCCAGGTTCGGGAGCTCTACCTCCTGATGCAAACGGCACAGGAACAGGCGGTTCTCAATAACCTGGAAATGGGCTTGCTGCTGGAAGAAGACGGTTATCGGTTCGTGGCGTTTCAGGATAAGACAGGCGAGTGGAAATCCTCAGGTGAGCGCATATTCCACAAGCGAACCCTCCCGGAATGGTTGACCGTTACCCAGTATATTGAAAGTGACGCTCCGCGACTGGCCTCGGCCGAGGATCGGCTCAGGCCAGACGTGGTGTTCTTCTCCAGTGGTGAAACCACACCGTTTGAAATCGAATTCACCCTGGGCCGGGACACTGACCTGATGCACGTAGTTGCTTCAGATGGCGTCTCGCCGTTGGAATGGCGCAAACCTGGTTCCGGGGATGAGTCATGAGTCGGCCTCAGCGTGGTTTCACCCTGATTGAAGTCCTCGTCGCATTGCTTGTGTTCGGTCTGATTGCAACGGCCGCCGCCGAAGTGGGCGGGAATTACATCACCAGTTTTGAGCGCATACGTGACAAGACGCTGGCAGGCTGGGTGGCGGAAAACCGGATTAACGAACTACGGCTTCAGGATGAGCTGCCAGGGATTTCGGAGAATTCGGAAGATACCGACTTCGGAAATTTCCGCTGGCGGGTCACCACCGTTGTTGAGGCTACGGCAGAGCCCACGATGCGGCGGATTGAGGTAACCGTAGCCAAATACTCCGGGGCGCAGTCGGAACCGTTTGCTGTTCATACCCTGGCTGCCTTCCTGGGAGAAACCTGATGGGCATGCCCGCGCGCCAGGTCAGGTTAGCCGGGGAGTCCGGTTTTACGCTGATGGAGGTACTGATTGCCGTCACTATCACAGCCGTGATCGGGCTGGGTGTTTGGCAGGTGGTGAGCAGTGTAATGAACTCCCGGGACCGGGTGGATGAGGTTGCCCAGGCGTTCGACGGCTTGCAGAAAACCATGTTGCTGCTGGAACGTGACATCACCCAGATCATCAACCGGCCCGCCCGGGATGTTTATGGTGATTATTCACCGTCCTTAACCTCAAGGGATGATGCGTTTGCGTTGATGCTGACCCGCCAGGGTTGGCGCAATCCGCTTGGTCTCCGGCGTAGCGGTCTGCAGCGCGTCGGCTGGGAATATACCGGAACTGAACTGCGCCGTCGGCATTGGCCTGTGGTGGATCAGGGGCAGGAAGACGAAAGCCTGGACATTCTGATGCTGGACGGGGTTCTGGAGTTTGAAATCCGGTTTCTGGATGAGAACGGTAACTGGCAGGAGCAATGGCCGGAAGATGATGCTCTGGCGCAGATGACGCCGGGAACCCGACCCGACATCTCTTTGCCTCGCGGGATTGAGATTACACTGGAACATGAACGCTTTGGTGAGTTGGTCCGCATGTTCAGTTTGCCGGATTTTGAACCGTCGCAGGCTCAGGCGGTGATCAATCAGCAACAGGAGACCCAGGCCGAGTCGGAAGATGACGCGACTGAAGACGGATCTGGCCAGGCCGCGGGCGGGGTGACCGGCAATGATTAAGTTTGCCGGGAGCAGGCAGCAGGGCGTCGCCCTGATCATGGTGCTGTTGGCGATGGCTCTGGTGGTATTGATGGCATCGGGCATGACCCGCCAGCAAGGCCTGCGGGTGTTCAAGGCTGGCCATTACCTGGCCCAGCAACAAGGCCAGAGTATTGCTCTGGGTGCCGAGGAATTTGCCAAGCGTATTCTGGTTCGGGACTACGAAGAGGATAAGGAAAACAGTGTGATGGTCGACAGCCCGGATGAGTTCTGGGCCATGCACGCTGCCATTCTGCCTCTGGACGACAGTGGTGTTGCCGAGGTCCAGATCGATGATCTTGGAGGAAGAATCAACCTGAATAATCTGGTTACCGCGAGCGGAGAAGTGGACCCCATCACCAAAGACCGGCTCACCCGGTTATTTCGTGCTCTGGGTATCACCGGCCTCACCGTAGACCCGCTCATTGACTGGATGGACGCCGACGACCAGGCCATCAGTGCTTATGGCGCCGAAGACGGCCAGTATCTGATGGCAGACCCTCCGTATCGCACTGGCAACCAGCCCTTTGTTTCCATTACCGAGTTGCGTCTGATTGAGGGCATGACCGAGGAAATCTATGCTGCGCTGCGGCCTCATCTGGTGGCACTGCCAGTCTCTGGCGTCGGCATTAACGTGAATACTGCGACGGCGCAGGTTCTGATGAGTCTGCACGAGGATATGAATGAGGCTCAGGCGGAATCGATTATTGCCAAGCGCGAAGAAGAACGATTCGAAAACCTTCAGGATTTCCTGGCACTGCCGGAGTTCTCGGGGATGGGCCTGAAAGCCAACGGGTTAACGCTTCAGACCCGTTTTTTTGAAGTTGTCTCACGGATTACCTACGATAATCGTGTCGTCAATATGGTCAGCACCGTGTATAGAAACCCGGAGGGCGAAGTCCGGACGGTTCACAGGGATACCGGGCAGAAGAATCGCATTACCAAGGAACCTTACACTTTCTCAGAAGGATAACCATGTCTTACCGCCTTTTTGTCCGGCCGGTGCCTCCGTATGCGGACCCGGACCAGAGCCCCGATGCCCAGCTGTTCAGCTGGGTGCTCCAGGATGCCAGTGGCGATGCTCAGGCCAGAGGCACGGCTGATACACGGGAGCATATCGAGCAAACGCTGGCACAGAATGCGCTGGAGAAAGTGCTGCTGATCGGGCTGATTCCCGGTGACGAGGCGGTTTTCTGTCTGGCGGATATACCGGCGAAACAGACCCGTCTTATTCAGCAGGCCCTGCCGTATGCCGTTGAGGAGCAGATAGCCCAGGACATTGACTCGGTGCATCTCGCGCTGGGGCCGCACACGCCTGAGGGCTACCGGGTTGCTGCCATCGATCGCGAGCAGATGGCCCGCTGGCGCCAACTGTTTTCTGGCTGGTACCACGCCCGTCTGGAGGCCGTCTATCCTGACGCTTCACTGTTGCCGGCAGCGGAATCCGGATGGGTGATCTGCCTGGATGCAGAGTCGGCACTCCTGCAGAGCCAGCGGGGAGAGTGGCTGCGCATGCAGGCAGATAATCTTCCGCTGCTTGCAGTGACACTTGCTGCGCCTTCGTCTGACGAAGTGGTGGCCGAAATTCCGGTGCAGCTATATGGCACCGAGGCAGATCTGGACGCGAGCCAGGCCCTGGTGAGCGAGCTTTCGGGAACCACCGGGCTTCTTCGTATCGAAAAGAAGCCGTTGGAGTTTTCAGTAACCGAGTTCCTGGCGTGGTCGTACCACCATCACCTGAGCCAGCCCATTAATCTGTGCCAGGGGGTGTTCGCGTTCAAGGCGGAGGGCAGCAGCCCCCTGAAACCCTGGAAGCCGCTTATCGCCGTAGCATCACTCTGGTTCGTGATCCAGATGGGGCTGGAGATCGGTATGGGAATCTACCAGCAGCAGCAAGCGGAGCAGCTTGAAAGCCAGGCCATGGCGGTTTACCGGAATGCCTTTCCCTCGGACCGCCGAACCCATGCCGGAAACGTACGACGTGTTATCGAAGGCCAGTTACGGGTTGCTGGCTCCCAGGGCCCTGACGTCGATTTTATCACCCTGATGAAATACACCGGCGATCAGTACGGCCGGCTGCAGAATCCCGGAGCTGTTACCTTTAACTCGATCAACTACAGCCGGAGCCGGGGCGAACTCGTGGTGGATATCCGGGCCGACAGTTATGATCGGTTAAGCCGTCTGCGTAACGGACTGGCCAGCGAAGGGCTGCAGGCCCAGATCGGTTCCGTGGTCAACGAATCCAGCGGCGCCCGAGGCCGCCTCACGGTCTCAGGAGGATAAGCCCATGTGGTCACGCATCAAGGATCAACCGGCCGTGGGCAAACTGATTGCTCGCTATGATCAGTTACCCACCCGCGACCGTCATGCATTGACTGCTCTGGGTATAGCCCTGTTGCTGGCATTGATTTATCTGCTGATCTGGCAACCGGTGACTCAGTTTCATGACCGGGCTGCCTCGAGTCGTGAGAATGCCGCAGAACTCCTGGCCTGGATGCGGGCCAACGAGACGACCATTCAGCGCCTGGGCTCGGCTGGTGGCGCAGCGACAACTGCGGCAGGGGCTGACAAGCCGGAAGATGGGCGGGCATTGATGGCCCTGGTGACTCGTTCAGCCGGAGAGGCGGGGCTTTCTTTGCAACGCTTCGAGCCCAGCGGAGAGGGTGCCATCCGGGTCTGGCTTGAAAACGCCGCCTACGCTGATGTGGCAGCCTGGCTTGAGCGTTTGCACAGCAATCATGGCGTGGTGATTGACCAGGCCGCACTTGATCGGGGCAATGGGCCCGGGCAGGTATCCGTGAGGCTTACGCTGGCGATCTGACCGGCAAGCGTGACCCCACACTAGCGAGGGAGCAACACGATGGCAGACAACAACAATAATGCTGAAGCTGTTCTGGTTCGCCTGGACGAGACGGCACGAAACGAGGCCCAGTCGGTGCTTTTTCATGCCTATCGGGAGGAGCCGACATTCCAGTACCTGTTCGATCACCGGAAACCCGGTTACAGCCAGAGGGTGAGGGCGACCATCCGGGAATTGATCGACCTTTATCTGGAGCTGAATCAGGATGCCATCGGTGTGATGGTGGACGAAACACTGGTCGCGGTTGCGTTTGTAGGTGAGCCGGAACTCAGGCTGAATCTGGCAGACCAGCTTGGCTGGCGGGTGCGTATGGTTCTGACGGCGGGCTTTTCATCTACGCGCCGGTATCTGGAGTATCACCGCAGGATTCGCGACCTTTTGCCGCAGAGGCAGGCGCATCAGTTGCCGTTGATGGGAGTCAACCCAAAATACCAGCACAAGGGGTATGGTCGGATGTTGCTGCAGGCAGTGGAGCGCCTGTGTGAGGAAAACCCCCGGGGCAGTGGATTGGTACTCGATACCGGGAACAGCCGTTATCTGCCGTTTTATGAATCCGAGGGGTTCCGAAGCCTGGGCAAGATCCGGCTTGGTGATTTTGAAGACCACGTGTTGTTCCGGGAAGTGCTCGCGGACGAAGATCAGTCGAGTGAGCCCCGGCAACAGCAATCTTGAAGTAAACAGGAGAAACAGTGTCTGAGAGCCATGATTTTGATCTGATCGTTATCGGGGCCGGTTCCGGCGGTGTCCGGCTCGCCCGCATGTCGGCCCAGCGCGGTGCCCGGGTGGCGGTGGTGGAATCCCGTTACCTGGGAGGAACCTGCGTTAACGTGGGGTGTGTTCCGAAAAAACTCTTTGTCTATGGAGCGCACGTCAGGGAAGAGCTCGAAGATGCGCATGGATATGGCTGGACTGTGCCAACAGACGATGTCTCGTTTGACTGGCCAACGCTGGTGGCCAACAAGAATGCCGAGATAGAACGCTTGAATGGCATTTATGGCCGATTGCTCGAGAATGCCGGCGTCACCATCATTGAGGGCACGGCCAGTCTCCGCGACCCTCACACGGTGATCGTTGGTGATAAAGCTTATTCGGCAACGCACATCACAGTTGCCACTGGTAGCTGGCCAGTGGTTCCGGATATTCCCGGCAAGGAATTTCTGCTCACCTCCAATGAGATGTTTTACCTGCCACAGTTACCGCGCCACGCCGTGGTCTGGGGCGGTGGTTACATTGCCGTCGAGTTCGCCGGCATTCTCGCGGGTCTTGGTGTGGAGACCACGCTGCTGTACCGGGGCGAGCTGTTCCTGCGAGGGTTTGACGAGGATATCCGCAAGTTCACGGAACAGGAGATGCGCAAGAAAGGCGTGGATCTCCGGTTCAATGTCACGATTGAATCTGTCGAGCAGTTGAACGCTCACTACCAGGTGAATCTGAGCGATGGCAGCAGCATGGAGACCGGGCTCGTTATGGCTGCGACAGGTCGCCGCGCGCTCGTAGACGGACTCGGGCTGACCGATCTGGGAGTGGAACTCAATGCTTCGGGTCATGTTGAGGTGAACGATCATTTCCAGACGTCGGTACCGTCTATCTCCGCCCTTGGTGATGTCATTGGAACGCCGCAGCTAACGCCGGTTGCGCTGGCGCAGGCCATGGTGCTGTCCCGGCGGCTGTTTGGTGATGGCCAGGGTGATATGGACTACAGCGCCATACCCACGGCTGTCTTCTGTCAGCCTAATATCGGAACGGTCGGGTTAACCGAGAAAGAAGCGCGGGACGCGGGGCATTCGCTGCGGATTTACCGTTCCGAGTTTCGCCCCATGAAGTACACCCTGAGCGGCCGTGATGAGCGTTGTCTGATGAAGCTGATTGTGGACGATAGTTCAGACAAGGTTCTGGGCGCCCATATGGTCGGGCCCGATGCCGGTGAAATCATCCAGGGACTGGCGGTGGCTATTAAAGCCGGTGCCACCAAGGCCCAGTTTGACGCTACGATAGGCATTCACCCGACATCCGCTGAAGAGTTTGTCACCATGCGAGAGCCGGTGGCCTGACAGGGTGGATAGCGCCGGAGTGCAAAGCCTGCCAGCTCCGGCGCTCGTTATTACACGCGAATCCAGCGAGAGAGTACCTCCCGCAACGTATCCCTTCGCACGGGCTTGGTCAGATAGTCGTTCATACCTGCTTCTTTGCAGGCTTTCTCAGTATCCTCAGACACATCTGCGGTCAGTGCGATAATGGGTACGCCGCTCTGACCATTTCCCTGTTCCCAGTCGCGGATCATACGGGTGGCATCATAGCCATCCATTACCGGCATCTGGCAGTCCATCAGAATGACATCATAACCTTCGTGGTCATTTTTGATTCGTCTAACAGCATCGGTACCATTGGTCACGCATTCGGTCTGGAATCCGAACTTCCGCAACAGCGCTTCCGTTACTTTCTGGTTCACCAGGTTATCCTCGACCACCAGGGCCCGGGCGGTACCGGTCACCTGTTCCCGCGGCTCATCGGTTGGAGGATTCTGATAGGCTAGCTCGAAAGGCAGCTCGAACCGGAATGAGGATCCCTGGCCGATGTCGGACTCCACCTGCACATGCCCACCCATTAATTCGACCAGGCGCTGAACCAGCGACAGCCCAAGCCCTGTGCCACCGTGAGCCCGGTTATCGCCGGCGTCCAGCTGCTCAAAGCTGTTGAAGACACTTTGCAGTCGTTCCGCAGGAATACCTGAGCCTGAATCCTTAACCGAGCATTGGACGAGTACGCAGTGGTTTTCAAGCTCAAGCCAGTTTACCCGGATACCGACGAACCCTTCGCTGGTGAACTTCAGTGAGTTGTCGATCAGCCCGGCAAGGATCTGTCTGACTCGCGGCGCATCCCCCAGCACGGCAGGATGCCGTGGCCATTCACCGAGGAATTGGAGATCCAGGCTCAGCCCCTGCTTTTGTGCGGCGTGACGGTAGGAGGCGACGCAGTTGGTGAACAGGCTCTGAAGATCGAAGGCCTGTTGGTCCAATACCAGATTGCCATTGTCCATTCTGGCGTAGTCCAGGATATCGGAGATCACGGTCAGCAGGTCTTCCGTGGATTGCCGGGCCGTGGTCAGGTAGTCGCTCTGACGCTTGGTCAACGGCTCTTCATGAATCAGGTCAACCATGCCGAGCACGCCGTTCAGAGGAGTCCGAAGTTCGTGACTCATGGTAGCGAGAAACTCTGACTTGGCCTGGCTGGCGTGTTCCGCTTTCTCCCGGGCACTTTCAGAAATCGCCAGTGTCTGGTCCCGGGCAGACCGAAGTTGTTCCAGATGAACTGCGAGTTCGTTCAACTGTTGCTGTATCTCCGCAATTTCCCGGGCACTGCCCTTGCTCGAGACCGGTTGCGTGGTGTAGTCACCAACAATCAGCTTGCCAACGCGGCTGGACAGTTGTCGCATGGGCTGAAGGATATTGTTCAGGAAATGGTTTGCCAGCAGCAGGCTGAACACCAGCAAGGCAAAGCCCACGGTCAGGGAGCTCCAGAGAATATCCTGCCTTCGGGTTTCCAGAACGTCGGGGTTCACCCCGACTTGCACCAGTCCCACCCGAAGCGATCCGGAATTGAAGTTCCAGCCGCCGGTAAACCAGTCACCCGCTCCTCCGGAACCGATCTCCAGCGGTTCCTGAAGAATCTCGGCCTCATAGATGTCGAAGATCCCGGTTGCTGTGTATTCCGATTCAATACCTCGGCTGACAAAACCGAGCTCTTCACCAATGACGTCGGTCACGCGAATCCAGTCTGCTTTGCTGCGTTTCAGGGACTGCCCGAGGACCTGCTCCAGAGCCGTTGAGTTACCGGAGACCACGGCATACTCAAGTGCTGGGGCGAGGCTGTCAGCAAGCATCTGACTGCTCTGGGCCAGGTCCAGACGGGCATCTTCTAGACGGGCTGAGGTAAAGAAAACCATCAATGCGACAAAAATCACAACCGCGGGCAGGGCACCAAGCAGGAGAAGACGCCGCGAGAGTGACATGCCGGGAGTGTTGGCTGTGGTGCTCATTGGCCTGCCTCCTGGTTGTTCTCGCTAATCATGTTTTGTACCGCCTGGGCAATCCACTCCCGTTCTGGCAGCGGGATGTTCAGGGATCGCGCAACCTGCTGGTTTACTTCAACCCGATATTCGTCAGGGTAGGTTGGCGCCGGGAAGGCGCCTGAGTCGAAATAGGTGATCAGGTGACTGGCTGCAAGCTCAGCCATCTCAATGAACGGCGCATAACTGGAGGCGAGGACGCCGGCCTTGACGTAGGCCTGGCTCGGGCCGATCAGGATCTTGTTCCTGCGATAGGCGGTCAGCAGAATGTGTTTGATATTGCGTGGGTTGTAAATGGCATCATCCTGCCCGGCAAGCAGAAAATCACCGAAGCTGAGGGCTCGAATCAGGCTTGGGATAAGTTGATCCTCGGTATCGGCAATAAAGACCTTGGCTTCCAGGCCGTAGGGTGCCAGTTGATCGATGAGGGGTTCGTAAAGTTCTACGCTTTCGGTTGTGGCAAGCAAGGCGACGCGGGTTGCCTGGGGCAGGATGACCTTGCCGGTCAAGGCTTGCCGTAATAAGGGCGCATCGTAATAGACGGCAGAAACCTGGCCGGAAAATCGTGTGGTATACCCCTCGATGAAATCCTTATCAACCAGTAATGCCAAAACCGGAAGATCTCTGTTGGCCTGGCGCACCCGTGAGAATGCGGCAGGCCCTATTGCGATCACTGGTTCATTCTCGAGAACGGCGAGCTGGCTTTCAGTCAGTGACTCCAGTGTGACCTGGTCGCCAAGCTGTTTGGTCAGCAGGCGAGCAACGTGGTCATCCAGAGCGGCGTTGCCAGATCCAGCGATATAGGCTGAGCTGGTCCCCGATTCCTGGCCTAGCGCGAGACCAGAATTCACGAACAGCAAAGCCATCAGCCAGACCAGCAAAGAGGTTAATCTGGCAAGTTTGAGTGTACGGCCCGTTGTAACGTTACCGTTAGGGTTGAGCATCGTCTGACAGCTGGCCCATTCCATTGACTGTTTAGTTTCCTGCCCTGCACACCGTCAAAAGCGAATACCGGCTTCAACAAAAAACTGGTTATGATCTTCGATGTTGTTGTCTGAGCTTAGCTCAGGTTCCCGGTTCAGGTAATGTTGCATGGATAGCGCGATTTCAGCCGTATAACGGGGCTGGAATATCTGTTTCACCAACCGGGTATCAAAGCGTTCAAACCGGGTGTTGAATTCGTCGGCCCAGTAAAATGCACCAGACCACTTAAAGCCTGCGGGAAGATCCTGAATAACCGCCAGGCTGCCCGAGTGCCGGACAGACATCCGCTCCAGCAGTTCGGTCATGTAGCGCTGCTCGTTTTCGTTTACCGTGCCGTCAGATTCCAGAATCGGCGCGCCGGTATACCAGGTCTCCTGATCAAGATAACCGTAGCTTGCTCGAAGCAGGGTGCCGGGAAAATCGAGGCTGGCTTCAACCTCAAAGCCCTTCTGGTCAACGGCGACGTTATTTTCCAGCGTCCACTCCTTGAGCTGGATAACGCCACTGATCATGTCTCTGAGCTCATCGCGAAAGCCTCTGACTTCAAGCGAGAACAACGCTTGATCCAGAGGAAACTGTCCGAAGTAGCTGATTTCGTGAGAGGTAATGGTCTCCTCCTCAAGATCGTTACCCAGTGTGAGGATACCTGTTTCCTGGGCGGCGTCCTCAATCGTGACGCGGCGACCTTCAAGGTCAGAATAGATTGCCGGTCTGACATTACGCAGGGTGTATCCCCAGTCAGGGCTTTGTTCAAAGCCATCAGGAGTTCTGACAGCCTGGGAGAACACAAACCTCAGGGCGTGGTTATTGTTCACCACGAAGTTTGCGGCTGCGCGGGGAGAGAAATAGCTGTCGCCTGTGGTGCTGGTTCGCTCCCAGTTGCCGCCGGCATTAAAGGTGACCCATTGCCAGGGACTGTATTCCAGGTTGCCGAACAAGCGGGACTGATAGTTGTTTCCGCGCCCGTTGAAGTAGGTTTCTGAACGGAAGATATCTTTACGGAAACCCGCGCCGGAAACCAGTTTCAGGCTGTCGCTGACAATCAGCGTATCCTGAGCTTCCAGTTCAATCCGGGTATCTTCGGAATCTGCATCCACTACTGCAAAAGCGTCGGGACCGCCCTGGGATATGAAACAGCGCCGTTCCCGCCCGCCGGCCGTGTACGTGTACTCGTACAATGGAGTGTTGTTTCGGAGGCATTCCACCGTGCTGTCCGGGAAACTGATGGCATATTCCTGGCGCCGGTCAAAGTTCTCAACGCTGGCCTGCAAGTGGATGAAATGCTCGCTTGAGAAACTGTGGTTGAGCTTGCTTTGCAGATAGTAGTCCCGCACGTCGATGTCCGGATGGTCCAGCGGATTGAGTTCGCCGCTTTTGTCCTTGTCCTGGTATTTGGTGCCATCGACCACGCCGCCCTGAAGTTCCAGGTTAGTCCCCGGCGTAAATGTCAGTCGAGAATCGTAGATAAAAGAGTTGATATCGTGGCCATCATTGAACGGGAAGCGTTCATCGTCATCGACCTGATAATCAAATCCGTCGAACTTGCGTCTCTCGAAACTCAGGCGCCAGTCGTAACTCGAATCCGCATTGCCGGTGGAGGCAAACGTGCGCAGGTAGCCCCTGGAGCCACTGGTGACCGTCGTTTCCAGGTTGGCGCTGTCCGCAGGGTCCCGAGTAATGATGTTGATGGTGCCCAGAAATGCGTTGATACCATAGGCGGCCGAATTCGGTCCTCTGGCAACCTCAATGCGCTCGATCAGCTCGAGGGGCACAGGCATGGTTTCCCAGTCCATGTCGGACAGGGTTGCCCGGTGAGCCGTCCGGCCGTCTACCAGAACCTGCATTCTCCGCTGTTCGTAGTGGACTGTGCCGTGGTAGGTAACCACGGGCTGATGGCTGCCAACAAAGTTCACTACCATGCCTGGCACCAGGCGGAAGACTTCATACAGGCTTCTGATACCCAGGTCCCGAATCAGGTCTCCGGCAATCACCGTCGTACTGCCGGGCACTCGGGTTTTGGGCTGCCGCAGTCTGGTGGTGGTCAGCACTTCCGGTATCGCGGCGTTCAAGCCGGGAATACTGTCCTCGAAACCGGAATCGAGAGTTTGTGCGGTGCCGGGTAATGCCGTCCCGCTCAGGGCCGCAGAGAGAGAAACCGACAACCATATGCGTCCTTGCAAGCGATGAAGAGAGCGTTGCTTTGCAAACAGGTAATTCGTAATGGCCATGTGTGTCGTTCTATAATTTGCCGAGATGAAAATATTGTTATGGTTCTCAACTAATCCTAAGTGAGAGAGCCTCGTTTGTCTCTATAAAGAATACAGATTTTCCATTATCGGAGTTGCTGTTGTATGAACTGTTGGGATCTTCTCGGAATCGAGCCGACGGGCGACCAGGATCGGATACGCCAGGCCTACGAGCGTCAGTTGAAGTTTGCGTCAGGCGATGAGGTCCAGGCCCTGGAGCGGGCCTACCGTGAAGCGACCGGTGGCGCGGAGCCCCAATCGACGGCCAATGCGCCGGACGGGGTCCCGTCATCAAGCCCGACAGACAATGATTCCGGACAACTCCGCTATGAAGACGCTGATTCCCGGGCGCTGACGTCCGAAGAGGCCCAGGTTACCCGGGAAGTCATTATCCAGATCAGGGCGTTGATGAACGATAATTACCGGCAGCAGGACGTTGCTATCTGGAAGGCCATCCTGTGTGAACCCCCGGCAGATCGTGTTGATGTTCGCCGGGAGATTGGTCGCCAGTTGGAGCCCCAGGTTCGCCCGCTGGCAGAAAACGGCGCGCTTCCGGCTCCGGTCGCGCGCTTTCTGGGGGACTGGTTCGAGTGGTTCAGCCTGAAAGATGTTGTTGAAGAACCGGATCCACGGACTTACCCGGAGTCGGATATGCTATCTGGCCGAGGCATGGGGGAGGGGGAAAGCGATTCCGCCGACCAGCCTCCACAGATGGTCAATTTCTGGCCGGCGGTTATTGGCTGGATTGTGGGTTTAGCGATTCTGGCAACCATTTTCGGAGGCATGGGCGGGGGCTGATTTTGCCTGTTGAATTTTCTCACGATACTTCTGCGCAAGAATGGCCCCGACAATCACCTGGATCTGGTTGTAGCACATAATCGGCAACACGATCATGCCAAACCCCGGATGGCCAGAGAAAAGCACTTTGGCCATCGGCAATCCAGATGCCAGGCTCTTCTTCGAACCACAGAAAACCACCGCGGCTTCATCCTCCAGACTGAACCCCAGCTTTCTCACCATCAATCGAGCGATCAGCATAAACAGCCCCAACAAGCCGAAGCAGATCAGAATCGCCAGGACGATGGCCTGTACCGGAAGGTTCTGCCACAACCCGCTAACCACGGAGTGAGAGAAGGCGGAGTATACGATGATCCAGATCACACACTGGTCATAGCGCGCCATCAGTGACTCATTGCGTGACAGGTAGCCGCCGAGCCAGGGGCGCAGGGCATGGCCAACCGCAAATGGCAGCAGTAGCTGAAGCACGATGTCTTTCAGTGCCTCGGCAACCGAGAACTCTCCGGCGCCCGAGGTGGATACCAGGAGCAGCAACAGAAACGGTGTCAGCATCATGCCGAACACATTGGATGCGGCCGCACTGCAGATGGCAGCCGGTACGTTGCCCCGGGCCATGGCGGTGTAGGCAATCGAAGAAGATACAGCGGATGGAAGTACGCCCAGATACAGAAAACCCAGCCCCAGGTCTTTGGGCATCCACTCGGGCGCAATAGTGTTCAGCTCATTGACCGGCAGTACGGCAAGGGGGAAAAACACGAAGGTGAGGGCGGTAATCAGGATGTGCAGCCGCCAATGGGTGGCGCCGTCGATGATCTGCTGTCTGGACAGGGCTGCGCCATGAAAGAAAAACAGTAAGGCCACTGCGATGGTGCCTGCGGTGCCGAGCGCTTCTGCCGCCTGTCCCGTCACCGGCAGGAACGAGGCGAGAACAATGGCGCCAAGTAACAACAGGGTAAAGGTGTCTATCCGGAATTTCACAGCTTACTCCTTACCACTGAGGGCATTGAGGCTTGGTGTCAGAAGCGCCCTCGACAGTGCCTCCGCTTTATCGGCATCTTTCCGGCGAATGGCTGCCAACAGCAGTTCGTGGGCTTCCTGGCTGGGTTCCGGGAGGTCTGAATCCATTTCGGTTCGCTCGATGGTCTGGCTGACCGCGTGAGAGAAATAGTCGTAGAGCTCAATCAGGGCAGAATTGTGAGATGCACGCACCAATGAGTGATGAAACCGCTCGTCGTGCCGTATACGGTCCGTAATGACTTCTCCGGCCGCCGCTCGCGCATCCAGGGCCTCGGTCATGGCTTTAAGGTCCGCTTCGTTGCGGCGCCTTGCTGCCAGGCGCGCCGCTTCCGTCTCCAGCGTAATCCGGACCTCAATCTGCTCTGCCAGTCGGCTCCGGGCAATTCTCCTAAGTGTTTCTCCGGCGTCCCTGTTTGCGCGCACGTAGGTCCCGTCTCCCTGTCGGGTTTCCAGCATGCCAACGTGCACCAGAACCCTTACGGCTTCGCGGATTGTATTGCGACTGATCCCTAAAGCCTCCGAGAGCTCTGCCTCGACGGGTAAGCGAGTACCTACCGGCCATTCCCCGCTCTCAATCGTTTTCCGGAGACTGTCGATGGCGGTTTCGACCAGCGAACCTTTGCGGATTGGTGTCAGCATAATGGATCATCCCTCTATATGGTGATCCAATCATCCTATGTTTAAGAGCGCGGTTCAACCCTGGCGTTGAAATTCATGAGAGACCTCGGCGGGGCGGTTCCGTGCTGCCGGGCTCAGGCGTTCACCGGGTCAAGAAACTGGTAGTCGGCGGTATCCACTGACCGGGTCGCAAACCGGTAACTGAAGGTGAAGCCGGGCCAGTTCACGGTGTTTCGCCCATGCTCGTCCAGATACCAGGAGCTGCAGCCAGCATCCCATACACTGCCTTCCAGGCCGCGCTGGACCACCTGGCAGTATCGGCTCTGGCGATCCTCCCGCACATCCATGGCCGCGCCGGGGTAGCGGGAGAGGGCGTCCAGGGCACTTAACACGTACCGGTACTGAGATTCGAGCATGAACAGTATCGAATTGTGGGCCAGGTTGGTATTCGGGCCATAGAGCATGAAAAGATTGGGGAATCCGCTGACTGAGATGCCTTTGAAGGCTTTGCTGCCGTTGCTCCACGCGTCATTCAGCGTCAGACCCTCACGGCCGGCAATGTGGATGGGCGAGAGAAACTCGCTGGCCCGAAAGCCAGTACCGAAGATGATGATGTCGGCAGGCCGGTGCTCGCCTGTTTCAGACACAATCCCGGTCTCGTCTATTCGGGCGATGCCGTCTGTGAGCAAGTTCACGTGGGGCTGATTGACCGCTCGGTACCAATCATTGGATATAAGGATTCGCTTGCAGCCAATGCGGTAATCGGGAATCAAATGGTGGAGCTTATCCGGGTCTGTTACCCAGCGGCGGGCTTCTTTTCGGGCCTGATGGGCGAACAGATCCAGAATCCACGAGAAACGGGTAAATGCCAGAGCCCGGGATTCGTTCTTCCAGTAGATGAGGCCCCGGTAGAGGCGGTCCCACAGTGGCAGCTTTTTAAACAGTGCTTGCTCAAACTGGTGAAACGGCCGGTCCGGCTTGGGCAATACCCAGGCGGCTGAGCGCTGGTAAAGGTCCAGTTGCCCGACCAGTGGCGTAATTTCGGGCACAAACTGAATCGCGCTGGCGCCGGTTCCTATTACCGCAACGCGCTTGTTGCGAAGCTCGGTGTGGTGCTGCCATCGGGCGGAATGAAAGCAGGCGCCCCGGAAGGTCTCGAGCCCCGGAATGTTCGGCATGGCTGGCCGGTTCAACTGGCCAGTGGCGGTGATTAACACGTCGGCGTTGAATGTGTCGCCGGTTTCGGTCACCACGCGCCACTGGTTGCTGTGATCGTCAAATGTTGCGGACGTTACCGCCTGATTGAACTGGATGTGAGGCTCCAGTTGGTATTTGGTAACACAGGCTTCCATGTATTCGAGGATTTCAGGCTGAGCTCCGAATTTCCGGCTCCAGTCGTGTTTGGGCTCGAACGAGTAGGAGTAGAGGTGGGACTGAACATCGCAGGCTGCGCCGGGGTATGTGTTGTCACGCCAGGTTCCGCCCACACCGCCGGCCTTTTCCAGCAGAGTCAGGTCCGTAAATCCTGCCTGTTTGAGTTTGATGGCCATACCGATTCCGCCGAATCCGGTACCGATAATGAGAACAGAGGGTTTTCGGGTGCGAGCGTGGACCATGGATAATCCTTGTTATTGTTGTACACCAACGACTATAACGGCCCGTTTGTGTAATACATAGGCCGAATCAACCAGATTGATTGTCCGAAAAGGTCAGTAACTCCTCGGCTTTCTGAGCCATCAACTCCCGCAATACCGGCGACTCAAACTGGCGCCGGATACGAATGGCGTAAAACTCCTCGAATACGCCGGGCAGGGCGCCGTAGTCTTTCAACTCGCCGTTTCTCAACTCATCCCGGACGACCACCGGCGGCAGTATGGCGTAGTGGCCGCTGTCCCGGGTCAGCAAACGCATCATGGCCATGTCGTCAACTTCAGCGATGATTACAGGGTGAATGTGGTGGTGATCACAGAGCTGATCGAAGGCCTGCCGGATGTTGTTGTCAGGCCCGGGCAGAATCAGAGGTCGGTCGCGCAGAATATCGGGAAACCCGGGGGCATCCTGGCTGCCCGGTGGCCCGATTACGCTGACCGACTGGCGGGCTATACGGCGTGAGCGCCAGGGCGTTTCTTCGTCACCTTGTACTGGCTGATTCGACAGAATGAGATCGAGTCGGTGCGCTGATAAACGGCGAAGAAGGTCGTCAAGGCTCCCGCTTTGCAGCTTGAGCTCCAGATCTTTTCGTCCCAGCAGGGGCCGCAGGAAGCCTTCCTGAAAGTTTCTGGAGAGGGTTGCGACCGCACCGACTTTCAGAGTTTCCCGGTTGGCCTGACGCCCGGTACGAAACAGCGCCTCCAGTTCCTCCCCCTGGCGGAAAATCTCCTCAGCGTAGGTAAAGGCTACCCGCCCGGCCTCCGATAGTCGCAGTCGCCGCCCCTCCCGGACAAAAAGATCGTAGCCAAGGCTTTCCTCCAGCTTTCGTATCTGGCCGGACAATGCGGACTGTGAGATATGCAGTGATTCGGCTGCCCGGGTGAGGTGTCCGGTTCGAGCCACAGTCCAGAAATAGTAGAGGTGATGGTAGTTCAGACGCATGGTGGTCTCTTGTCTGTTCTTTAAAAGTGAACGATTTGATCTTTATAAACTATTTTATGTATGAGTGCATTAACGGCAAAGTAGGCGTGAACCTGAAGGAGCCCAACATGACAACACTTACCACGACTGCTTCGCTCGTGCTGTTGATGGCCTGGCTGGCCCTGCCTGTTGCCCTGCTGGCGCTGGCTGGATTCGCCAACTGGACGAAAAACCCTCTCAAACTGGCTCATTGCTGGCGCCTGGCGGAAAGCGGTTTCAGGCTGTTGCTGCTGGCAACTGCCACCATTGGTGCAGTCCTGTTGTTTGACCGGCTGGTGTTTGATACCGGTCTGCCGGAGCTCGGCATTCGACTGGGGTTGTACCCGGACGGTCTGGCGGTATGGATGGCTCTGATGGTCTGTTTCATTGCCTGGGTCATTCTTCGTTATACCCGGGACTACCTGCGTGGCGACCCGGCTTATAATACGTTTTTGCCCTGGTTCCTCACTACAGTGGTCAGTGTACTGGTGCTGGTGTTTACCGATCACCTGCTGGTGCTGGCTGGGGCCTGGGTGGGTGTAAGCCTCTCATTGCACCAGCTCCTGACGCTGTATGCGGAAAGGCCACAGGCTCGCCTCGCGGCAGCTCAGAAATTTATTGCCAGCCGGCTTGGCGATGCCGCCATTCTGGCAGCCGTACTGTTAATCTGGAATCACTACGGCAGCTTCCGCATCCCTGAAATCTATGCTTTGGGCGAAGACCTGGGCCGTGAATCCCTGTCGCTTACCATCGCTTCTGTTTTGCTGGCGGTGGCTGCTGCGCTCAAATGTGCCCAGCTACCGTTCCACGGTTGGCTGATCCGGGTGATGGAAGCTCCCACCCCTGTGTCAGCACTTCTGCATGCGGGCGTAGTCAACCTGGGCGGTTTCCTTTGGCTGCGACTGTTCCCGGTGTTTGAAGGCTTCACGGCAGGGCACATGATCCTGCTGGTTGTTGGCGGGGCAACCGCCATCGTCGCCGTGTTCACCATGATGACCCAGAATTCAGCGAAACATGGCCTGGTCTGGTCCACGAATGCTCAGATGGGCTTCATGCTCTTCGAGATTGCGCTGGGCGCCTACACGCTGGCACTACTGCACCTGCTGGCTCACTCCCTGTACAAGGCGCACTCGTTCCTGGCCGTTGGCCGTACCGTCAAAGTCTCCCGGATTGCGTTTTCAGAGCAAATCAGCAAGTCGCAAGCCGGTCTCGCACTGCTGGCCTCTGGTCTGGCCGCCGCCCTGCTGTGGCAGGCCCCACAACTGGTGGCCCACAAGCCGGTACTGGCGGCCTTGCTGGTGTTCGCCGTTGGCGCTGCCGTTCTGGGTACACCGGGAGCAAGCCAAAAAGGCGCCCGTGTCGTCGTGTTGCTGATGGCCGTTACCCTGGTCCCCCTGTACGGGGTGCTTAACTGGCTGCTGAGCACCGCTTTGCCTCAGACCGCGCACACAGCCTTGCCGGTTGGTGCTGAGTGGTTCGCCTGGGTAATTCTGGCCGTGCTGTTTATGTTGTCGCTGGTGCTATTCGCCCGCCCGCAGGGCGTGGTGGCGCAGAAGCTCCACTGGCACTTCAGCCAAGGACTCTATCTCGACAAGCCTTTCGAAAAGCTTACCCGCCGCTGGGCACAAACCTGGCTCAATGCCCACGGTAAACCGGCCGACATCCGATTGCGGCACGGGGCTCTGACTGGAGAAAGATCATGAACGCACCTGTTACGTATTCTGCTTCCTGTGAACAGGTCATTCCGGAGCTTGTTAATGAAGCCTGCGAACGAATTGCGCCCATCTGGCCGTTAGATCGCTGGATCGCAGTTAACCCCTGGTGGGGCAGCAGGACTGGACCTGTCGAAAAGGTTTCCCGAGAACTGGACAACCTGTTCGGGGCAGGGTTGTTGATGCCTCCGGCTTTCTACCGGGAAGCCTGGGATGGCGGTCGTATTCAGCGTCCGCACCTTGAGGAAGCTGCCCGCGAGGCGGGCTTGAAAGATGATAGCCAGGCGCTCCTGGCCCAGCTTTCCGGGGCGGCATCAAATCAGCCCGGGTTTGTGTCGGCTCTTGGTTACACCCGCCGTGGTCAACAGGAACCGTCCCTCGAGGAGGTCCGGGAAGAGATCGGCCGCGCCTGTGCGCGCTACTTCGACCTGCGTCAGAATCGCTGGCGGGTTTCTGGTACAAAACAGGATCTGTATCAGTTCTGGCTTAGTCAGTCCGGACGCTCTCTGGCCCGGAAAGCCAGCGTGGAAATGTTGCTGAAGCCTGACTGGCAGGAAGCGGCTGCAACGGCAGCCCGTGAGTTGCCTTACAGCAGCCGCCAACTGCCCCTGGTGATCCACCACCTGCTCGGCCATTTGCTGGGCTGGGCATCCTGGTGCAGAGGTGTGGACTGGCGAGCAGCACTGGGCGATCCTCATGAAAGCGGTACCGAACACTTCTGCGCGCAATTGGCGACCATCTGGCTCATTCATGAGGCCCATGCGCTGATCAATATGACTGAGGCAGAGCGTGAGAGCTGGCAGAATCGTTACGTCAATGCGTTCGATCTGGCGCCGGCCTCCGCTAATGAACAGGCACTCTGGATATGGCATCGGGCCTATGAGCTGGCCTGGCAGTCCCGTTTCCTTGACGATATCCGCTCCAGTGAGCGGAGCTCGCTGGCGGAACCGGATCCTTTGGCGGAAGTGCAGGCCGCCTTCTGCATAGACGTAAGGTCCGAAGTCATTCGTCGACAGCTGGAGAAGGTATACCCTGAAATCAGAACGCTGGGAGTGGCGGGCTTTTTCGGCATGCCCATTGTTCACCACAGGCATGGTCCAACCGATGACGAAGCCCGGCTGCCGGGACTGCTGGCGCCGGTGTATCGGTACTCGGAAACCCTGGGCAGTCCGTCAGAAGACCGGGAGCTGGACCGGAAACTGGACAGCCGCGAACAGGTTCGGGAGTCCGTACGCCGGGCCAAATACTCCAGCCTGTCTACATTCACACTGGTGGAAACCACTGGCCTTGCCTGGGCCTGGAAGCTGGTTCGCGACAGCCTGAACAGAAACTCTGCAAAAGCAGAGGCGGTGGAACCCGGCAGGCTCCACCACTGCGTGGACGGCTATCCTTTGTCAGATCCTGAGCGGGTAAATCTGGCGGAAGGGCTTTTGCGGGCGATGTCCCTGACCAAAGGCTTCGCCAGCGTGTTGTTGCTGGTGGGCCATGGTGCCCATACGGACAACAACCCCAACGAAGCTGGTCTGGCCTGCGGAGCCTGTGGCGGCAAAAATGGAGGGGTAAATGCCAGAGTGGCTGCCGAGCTGCTGAATGACCGGCAGGTGAGGGCGGGCCTGGCAGAGCGTGGCATTGTTATGCCCGAGAGCACCATTGCCCTGGCGGCTGAGCATTGCACGATCACGGACAGAATAACCATTTACGGGCGGGACCAGGTGCCCGACAGCCATCAGCGGGTATTTAATTCGCTGGTTGAGAAGCTTGAGGCTGCTGGCCAGGCCTGTCGCAGAGAAAGAGCCACCAGTCTTGGGCTTAATGGCAAGAGCGATGATGACCTGCTTGCCGAACTCAAACGCCGGACTCGCAACTGGGCGGAAGTGCGGCCTGAGTGGGGCCTGGCCAACAATGCCGGGATGGTGATCGGCCCGCGTTCACTTACTCGCTCACTGGATCTCGGAGGGCGCTGCTTCCTGCACGACTATGATCCGTCGCAGGACCCGTCCGGAGAGGTTCTGACCCTGCTGATGTCTGCGCCCATGGTGGTGGCAAACTGGATTAATCTGCAGTATTTCGGTTCTGTTGCGAGGCCGGATATCTTCGGCGCCGGCAACAAACTGCTGCACTCGGTGGTTGGCGGCAACCTGGGTGTCATCGAGGGCAATGGTGTCGATCTCAAGATCGGACTTCCGTTGCAGTCAGTATTCGACGGTGAGCACTGGCGCCACGAGCCAATGCGCCTTGCGGTGGTGATCGATGCACCGGCGGAACGCATTGAAGCGGTGATCCAGGGTAACGCGGATGTCCGGGCTCTGGTGGAAAACCGCTGGCTCTGGCTGCACCGAGTGGAGGGCGACCAAACGCTGCGTTACGAAGACGGCAGGTGGGTAACCACCTGACCGCCGATCACATATTGCTGGCGTTGGCTGCCTCGGTGTATTGCCAGTCGATCGTTCTCGGTTGAACGCTGTCGGCGACAAAGAGGTGGCCAACGTCGGGTACCGCGTACCAGAGTTCACCGCGGGTGGGGTTCTGGCGCGCAAACTCCGCATGGCTCATGCCGATTTCCCAGATTTCATCGCTCTGCCAGCCTTCCGGGGCAAGTTCAATACGCACTTCCGAGCCGATCAGGCTGATGGCTTCAATGCGCAGGGGCAGGCGGGCCTTGGCCGCGGGGGATCGGGACAGCTGAACTTCGTGGGGGCGCAGGTAGAGCTGGGCTTCCTGATCCTGGCGAATCCCCGGCAGGGATACCCAGGCATCGCCCTGAACCAGTTTCTGACCTTTCACCAAACCCGACAACACGTTGACGTGGCCCAGGAAGTCGAAGACGAACCGGCTTTCTGGCCGGGCATACAGTCCAGTCGGTGAATTCACCTGTTCCACCTGACCCTGGCTCATAACCACCACCTGGTCTGACAGCTCCAGCGCTTCTTCCTGATCGTGGGTCACGAAAATGCTGGTGAAGTGGTACTCGTCGTGTAACGCGCGAAGCCAGCGGCGCAAATCCTTTCGGACTTTGGCATCTAGGGCGCCGAAGGGCTCATCCAGCAGCAGAATACGAGGCTGAGTTGCCAGCGCGCGAGCCAGAGCAACACGCTGTTTCTGCCCACCAGAAAGCTGTGCCGGATAGCGTTTGGCCAATTCGGGCAACTGAATCATCTCCAGCAGCTTGGCCACCCGTTGGCGGATTTCCGGCTTTGAGGGGCGCTGCTTTTTGGGGAGCGACTCCAGGCCGAACGCGATGTTCTCGGCAACGGTCAGGTGCCGGAACAGGGCGTAATGCTGAAACACAAACCCGATGTTGCGGTCGCGAACGTGTAACTGGCTGACATCGTCACCACCGAACAGGATGCGGCCGGAATCCGAAGACTCCAGTCCGGCAATAATCCGGAGTAAGGTGGTTTTGCCGGAGCCAGAGGGGCCGAGAAGGGCGGTGAGCTGGCCTTCGGGAATTTCCAGAGAGACATTCTTCAGCGCCTGAAAGCCGCCGAAGTGCTTGTTGATCTGGTCAATGGTGATACTCATGTCACGCACCTCCTTCTTCGGGCGTCGCGTGTTCAGCTCGGGACTGACGCCATTCGACAAATGCTTTTGCAATTAGTGTCAGGATGGCGATACCGGCCAGCAGTGAAGCACTGGCAAAGGCCCCGACAATGTTGTAATCCTGATAAAGCAGTTCAACATGCAGCGGTAAGGTATTGGTTTCTCCGCGAACATTGCCGGATACCACCGAGACCGCACCGAATTCACCTACGGCCCGGGCGTTGGTCAGCACCACACCGTAGATCAATGCCCACTTGATATTAGGCAGTGTGATCTTGCGAAAAATCCGCCAGCCGGAAGCGCCCAGCACCACGCCGGCTTCTTCCTCCTCGCTGCCTTGTTGCTGCATCAAGGGGATCAGCTCCCTGGCCACAAACGGACAGGTTACGAATACGGTGACCATCACGATGCCAGGCCAGGAGAACATCAACTGAACGTCGTAGTTGCTCAGCCAACTGCCCAGCCAGCCGTTCCGGCCATAGAGCAGCAGGTACAGCAGACCGGCAACAACCGGTGATACCGCAAATGGAATATCGATCAGGGTGATCAACAGCTTGCGCCCGGGAAAACGGAACCGAGTAACCGACCAGGCGAGGGCTGTCCCGAAAACCAGGTTAAGCGGCACCGTGAGTGCGGCCACAAACAGAGTCAGGCCGATGGCATCCAGGGTGTATTCATCCAGGACATTGCCGGCAAAAGCGCTCCAGCCTGTGCTCAGTGCTTGCGTAAAGATCACCACTACGGGAATCACCAGAATGATCAGAGTAATTGCGAGGGCCAGCCCGATCAGGCTGCGGCGCACCCAGGGTTGGTCACCAATACGGCGGTTTTGTGCAGCCATCTATCGACCCTCCAGCCTGCGCAGGTAGCGACCCTGCCAGAGGTTGATGGAGAACAGCAGAATCAGCGACGCCAGCAATACCAGCGAGGCAATGGCACTGGCGGCCGCGTAGTCATACTCCTGCAGACGGATGAAGATCATCAGGCTGGTGACTTCGCTGACGTAGGGCGTGTTGCCGGCGATAAAGATAATCGCACCAAATTCGCCCAGGCTGCGGGTGAAAGACAGGGCGATTCCGGTCACCAGGGCTGGCCACAGCGAAGGAAAGATAACTTTGCGGAACACACGCCCGTCAGATGCCCCCAGGCTAACAGCAGCTTCTTCATCGGCTGGCGACAGCTCCTCAAGCACTGGCTGCACCGTACGCACCACAAACGGGATGCTGGTAAATGCCATGGCTACAACGATGCCCAGGGGTGTAAACGCAACCTCCACACCGATTTTGGCCAGCCATTGGCCGTACCAGCCATTCTGGGAAAACAGCGTTGCCAGGGTGATGCCAGCGACAGCAGTTGGCAAGGCAAAGGGCAGGTCGACCACGGCGTCGACAATGCGCTTGCCCGGAAACTCATAGCGAACCAGCACCCAGGCCAACAGCAACCCGAACAGGCCATTGAACAGTGACGCTGCAAGGGCCGTCCATAAGGTAACCTTGTAGGACTCCACCACGCGCGGATCGGTGATGGTGAACCAGAACTGGTCCCAGGTCATGCCGGAGGTTTCAACGACCAGCCCGGTCATCGGCAGCAGCAAAACCAGGCTGACAAAAAACAGCGAAATGCCGAGGCTCAGACCGAACCCCGGCAATACCCGTTTGTTACGACGACCAAGGCGCCGCACGGGGGCGACGCCTGCTTGAGCGGAGGTGGGCATGGCTTGTTCTTACCGGCGCCGCTGCAACTGGTCCAGTTTGCCGCCACTGCTGAAATGGGTACTCATGGCGTTTTCCCAGCCACCGGCAATCTCTTCGATGGACAGCAGTTTCAGTTCCGGGAAGCGATCGGCATTCTCGGCTTTCACGGCGTCGTTGTGAACACGGTAGTTGAAGCCTGCCAGCAGGCGCTGGGAGTCTTCGGTATAGAGGTGCTCCAGGTACTCCTTGGCCAGCTCGGCGGTGCCATTCTGTTCAACGTAGTCGTCAATCCACGTCACCGGGAATTCAGCCAGGAAGCTTACCTTCGGCGTGACAGCCACGTATTCACCGTTCTCGAAACGGTCTGCAATGTTCAGAACCTCCGACTCGAAGGTCAGCAGGACATCGCCAATGCCGCGCTCAACGAATGTGGTGGTGGCACCACGACCGCCGCTGTCAAAAACGCGTACCTGACCGAGCAGGTCCGCCATGAACTGATCAATTTTTTCCTGATCGTCGCCAAACTGGTCCTGGGCGTAGCCCAGAGCGGCAAGGTAGGTGTAACGGCCGTTTCCAGAGGTCTTAGGGTTCGGCATCACCAGTTGAACGTCTTCGCGAACAAGATCGTCCCAGTTCTCGATATTCTTCGGGTTACCCTCGCGTACCAGGAACGCCATGGTTGAGTAATAAGGCGAGCTGTTGTTCGGCAGGCGATCGGCCCAGTCTTCAGGAATCAGACGACCGCGCTGGTGCAGGATGTCGATGTCGGTCACCTGGTTAAACGTTGCAACATCGGCTTTCAGGCCCTGGATAATGGCCTGCGCCTGCTTGGATGAACCTGCGTGGGACTGTTTGATTTCGACCGTTTCACCGGTCTTTTCCTGCCAGTGCTTTTTAAACTCTTCGTTGTAGGCAGCGAACAGTTCGCGGGCGATGTCGTAAGAGGTGTTGAGCAGCTCCCGGTCTGCAGCCAGTACCGGTTGGGCGGAGAGCAGGGCGGCGCCGAGCGCGATTCCCTTGAACAGTTGCTTCATAACGAGCTCCTCAGAATGATGGTTCTAATCTGAGGAGCAATCTAACAAAAGGTTTTAAGAACGAAAAATATTAAAAATAAATATTGAAAGGCTTGTTTGGCATATAAGCGTCAGCAATTAATAGCGTAGCAGTGCCGAGCCCCAGGTGAAGCCGCCGCCAAAGGCCTCCAGCAGAACAACCTGCCCACGCTGGATTCGCCCATTGCGGACAGCTTCATCAAGCGCCAACGGGATGGATGCCGCCGACGTGTTGCCGTGGCGGTTGACGGTTACCACCACCTGATCCATCGGCATGTCCAGTTTGCGGGCCGTGGCTGCGATAATCCGCAGGTTGGCCTGATGCGGAACCAGCCAGTCGATATCGGATTTCTGCATCTGGTTCGCTTCCAGGGTTTCATCGACAATCCGGCCGAGGGTATTCACTGCCACCCTGAAGACTTCGTTGCCTTTCATCTCCACAAACGCCTGGCCGGCTTTTACAGCCTCAAAATCGTTGGCGATGCCACAGGGGACGTGCAGCAACTCTTCATACCGTCCATCGGCGTGCAGGTGTGTAGACAGAATGCCGGTCTCCTCACTGGCCTCCAGCACGACGGCGCCGGCGCCGTCGCCAAAAAGCACGCAGGTGGTACGATCTTCCCAGTTAAGGATGCGGGAGAATACCTCCGCGCCGATCACCAGCGCTTTTTTGCTCGAACCGGTACGGATGAACTTCTCGGCAGTGGCCAGCGCATAGACGAAACCGCTGCACACGGCCTGAATATCAAAGGCGGGGCAGCCCTGAATACCGAGCCGGGCCTGCAGGATACAGGCGCAACTGGGGAACACCTTGTCCGGCGTGGTGGTGGCAAAAACAATCAGATCAATATCGGTGGTTTCAATGCCGGCGGCCTCAATGGCGTTCAGGGCCGCTTGTTCAGCAAGATCTACCGTGCTTTGTCCGGGCAGGGCAATATGCCGCTGTTCGATACCAGTGCGTTCGCGGATCCACTGATCAGAGGTCTCCACCTTCTGTTCCAGGTCGCGATTGGTAACGATGTTATCCGGCAGATAGGAACCGGTTCCGGCAATGCGTGCAAAGGTCATGGACAATTTCCAGGGGTTTATAGGGTAACGATAGACCCATGCTAAACCTTTGCAACCGGATTGGTTATTAGCGGATTGTCAAAGACTGCCCGGGCGACACATTGGGCGCCCGGGCAAGGGGTGGGAGATTAGCCTTCTTTCAACGTTTTCATATCAATGACGAAGCGGTACTTCACATCGCCTTTCTTCATGCGCACGTAGGCTTCGTTGATGTTCCGGATATCCAGCATCTCGATATCACAGGTGATGTCGTGCTCCGCACAGAAATCCAGAACCTCCTGCGTTTCCGGCATTCCGCCAATGAGAGAGCCGGCTACCACGCGGCGCTTGGTCACCAGCAGGCCAGCCTGAAGGGCGGGTTCAATTGGGGTGAGCAAACCCACGAGAATATGTGTGCCGTCGTACTTCAGACACTTCAGGTACGGGTTGAGGTCGTGGGCTACAGGAATGGTGTCGAGCAGAAAATCGAAGGAATCTGCGGCGGCTTTCATCTGCTCCTTGTCGGTGGAGATGATAACGTGGTCCGCACCCTGCTTCTTCGCTTCCGCCACCTTCGCTTCTGAGCGAGTGAAAATAGTGACTTCGGCGCCCAGCGCTTTGGCAAATTTTACGCCCATGTGGCCGAGGCCACCCATACCGAGCACGCCAACCTTGTGGCCTTTGCCGACCTTGAAGCGCTTGAGTGGAGAATAGGTGGTGATGCCCGCGCACAGAATGGGAGCCGCACTGGCGGGGTCGAGTTTTTCCGGAACCCGGACCACAAAGCGTTCGCTGACAACAATGCGCTCGGAATAGCCGCCGTGGGTGACCGAGCCATCGTGGCGGTCCAGGCTGCCGTAGGTCATGGTGGAGCCTTCAATGCAGTACTGCTCCAGTCCGGAGTCGCAGGCGGAGCAACTGCGACAGCTGTCTACCATGCAGCCCACGCCCACCAGGTCGCCGGCTTTGAAGTGACTGACCTCTGGCCCAACGGCGGTGACCCGTCCAACAATTTCGTGGCCCGGAATGACCGGATATTTTGATCCCCCCCAATCATTTTCAACGGTGTGGAGGTCACTGTGGCAGACACCGCAGTAGTCGATCTCGATCGCTACATCGTCTGCACGGAGCTCCCGGCGATCAATGGCGTAGGGGGCCAGGCCGGAATCCGGGGCAGTGGCGGCGTATGCTTTGGTAGTGGCCATTCGTTCACTCCTTTTCAGTTTTAGAACAAGGATCACGGTTCTGTCGCAGCAGGACAGTTACCTTGTGTTACTCAGTACATTTCAATTGTAACCTACGCATTCCACACCATCAGGGATGACCAGATGACAAACACGCAATCTCTCAAAGCTGTGTGGCTGGCGGGCGCAATCGCGCTGGGCGCGTGCCTGGTCAGCGGTTGTATGCCGGGTACCATTGCCACCGGCGTTGGCACCGGTTTTGTGTATGAGCAGAAACAGGACCACAAGCACCGCCATGAAGTGGAGCGGGCGGTGGATCAGTACGTCGAAGACCACGCCAATTCTCCGTGCAGGCACGGGGAAGACCGGGTAATGGAGTCTGCGGCAGAGATTCTCAAGGAATACCGGTTAACCGGTTTGAACGAAGTGCTGGGCCGACTGGACAAGATCTATCAGGATGAAAACCAGCCGGATCATATCCGGGCCGGTGCCCTGTACAACATGGCGGTGTTGCAGTCGCGCCGCAAGGAACCTAACAAGGTGCTCGCGCGGGAGTACTTCAAGCGCTTGTATGTAGAATTTCCCAACGAGTATCGCTGCATCTTTGAAGAATCAGACTGGCGGGATTCAATGATTGAACAGCAGTTGCTGCTGCCCGGCGAGACGGTTGAATCCTTCCTGAGAGATGCGAAAGCCGATGTGGAGCGCATGAGGCGGCAGGACTGAGCCTGCCGCCTTCAATATCAGGCTATCCAGCCGAAGAAGAAATCAAACAGCCAGGAGAAGAAGCCGCCGCTGCTCTGTGGGCGCGGTTCGGCCTTTGCTTCCTGTTTAGCAACCGGCTCGCTGGCGTTTGCCACTGGCGCATCAACAATCACGGGTTCCGGTTCTTCTTCAACAACGAGCGGCTCGTCCGGGCCCGCTGCGGTGGGCTCGGTGGGCAGTTGGGCGATCAGTTCTTCGTTATCGCCAGTGACCACCTCGACAACTTCTGCCAGCTCCTGGTCTTCGGTGACTGGCGTTTGACCACTTTCGGAAACGGATGAAGAAAGGTCTGTAACACGCTGTTCTTTCAGGTTTTCATTTGGGCCGAGTTCAGAGTCTTCTGCTGGGACGGATTGCACTGCCGGCTCCACGGCCGCCACCTGATTTTCTCGCGGTTCCGTAGTATCCACGACCTCCGGCTCGACTGTTTCCGGTTCAGGCTCCTGAACTTCGGGGGCCGGTTCCGGCTTGGGCTTTGGTGCAATAGCGGCAACGGAACGGGCGGGTGACGGGACCTTTGCGGCAAGACCGAGCTGATCGCGAGCGGCAGACCGGGAAGCCACAGAATTGCTCTGGATCGTCAGGGACGGAGCCGCCGCCACACCAAGGGATTTGAGGGTGGCTGAATCCAGATTTCCACTTGCTGAAAGTTCTGGGCGATCGGACTGGTACTGACGAATGGCCGTGCGCAGTTTGTCGTCTATCCAACCGTCAGCCGTACCGATATCGTAGCCGGACCCATAGAGCGCATTTTCAGCAGCAAAGACGATGTGAACTGGAGAATTAGCCTGGGCCCCGCCACAGATGGCTATGCTTGAGAAAAGGGCCATGCCTTGCGCGGTAGTCTTGCAGCGTCCCTGCAACGGTGAGCGTTTCATGGCGAATCCCTCCAATGGCTCATTGGTATTGTTGTTTACATATTGTTACTGAGTATCTTCACCGTATCAGGGATTAATAGTTGCGCCTATGAAGTGGTTAACAAGTTGGCGCAAGGTGCCCGTAGGATGTTGTGGAGGTTGCTGGTATTGTCACAATCCATCAGACACAGAACGGGCAGAGCGCCCCCGGTAGTTTTGGTAGGCCAAGCATGCAGAATCTCGATTATCGCGTTATACAGCAGGCCATTGACTGGCTGGAGCAAGGGCAGACGATCTGGCTGTGCACCGTGCTGTCCACGTTCGGCTCTTCCCCCCGGGAACCCGGAGCGATGATGGTAGCGAAAGCCGACGGAGCGCATGTGGGGTCATTGTCCGGCGGCTGTGTTGAAGAGGATTTCCTGGATCGACTGGTGCAGGGGGAATATACCTTGCCATCCGTTGTCATTAGATATGGTGGCGACAGCGAGGAAAACCGCAATCCAAATGTGAAGCTGCCCTGTGGGGGCGCATTGGAAGTACTGGTGGAAAAGCGATCTCCGGAGTCACATTTTGTCGATCAGCTGCGGACGCTGCTGCAAGGGCTTTCAAGTGGTGAAGCTTTGGAGCGGGAAGTAGGCCTGGCTGGTGGCAACGTCAGTCTCCACCCTGTCGATGATCACGGTAGCCGGGTCATTTGGGAGCAGGGAAGCGAGACCATAAAGATTGTTGTCGCACCCGTCGCACGATTGATTCTGGCCGGATATTCAACGGTAGCGGACGCCTGCGCCCGGTTTGCTCTGGGCCTGGGTTATGAGGTGGTGCTTTGCGATCCAAGGGAAGACATTGCAGGCACCCACAATTTGCCCGAAGGTGTCGAGTTTATTGCTCAGCTGCCCTCCGTATACCTCGGCAAAGACGGTGCCTGCGCCCCCTCGACGGCCGTAGTGGCCACTACGCACGATCCAAAGATTGATGACCTGGCGATGATGGCCGCGGTCAAAACGCCAGCGGGCTATATCGGTGTCATGGGCTCAATGCGCACTTCAAAAGCCCGGGCGGAACGGTTGAGGCGCAGTGGCGGGCTCACTGAGGCCGAGATTCAGCGTATTCATATGCCGGTGGGGGTGGATATCGGCAGCAAGACACCGGCCGAGATTGCCCTGTCGATTATGGCAGATGTGGTTCGTGCCCGGCGCCAGCTTTTCCGGGCGGTCAGTTAACGCTCTCGGCTCGCGGGTTTCGAGGGTAGTACCGGTCGGGCAGCCGCTCGATGTGCGGAAAGAACCGGGTGTCTTTGTAGGGCATTTTCATATACCCGGACACGCCAAGCCCGGTGATCTGCTCCACCGCAGACAGGATCTCGTCCAGCAGCTCCCGGAATTCCGGTTCCCGCTCAGGGTCCAGCAGCCGGTAATGGCTGTGGATTTTCAGGTGCCGGGGCAGGGCTTCGAAGATGATCATACCGGTGTGGTGGATGTCGTTCAGACGTTCCAGTGCCCGGATAATCGTCTCGGGCAATACCAGGAATTCTTCCGGGTCTGGTCCATCCTCAAAATAGGAATGCACGCGGCTTTCATCTTCCACTTCCGGTGCTGCGCTCACTTCGTAGTGCAGATTCATGCCGGGGGAGACGAGAAACGGCTTGCCCGGATCTTCACGATCAATGTGCAGGGTGTTACGGGCGTTAAACAGGCAGCTTTTGAATATCCCTTTGCGGTAGATGGCCTGGGCCAGGTACACCATGTTATTGACGGCCTGGACAAAGGCCGATTTCAACGTCGGATCATGCAGGTTCAGAGAGGTATCGATATAGATACCGTCGGTTTCCCAGCGTACCGCCAGGCCTCCTTCCACAGGGTAGCGCCCGAGCCGACTGACCGCCGCCAGAAACGCTTTCTCGGTTTCCCCCATGCCTTGCATGAAGTTCTTGTAGTAGCGGTCGAGTTGGACGTCGTTCACATCACTCAGGGTCTCCGGGGCACCTTCCTCCCGCAAAAACGACTTCCGGGAACTGTATACCACGGTATCAATTTCCTGCCCGGACGCCCGCACCCATACCGGCACCTGCGGAGTGGTCGGCCGTGCCGGCAGGTCAATCATCACCGTGCGGGCCATTCGGGGCATTTCCCGCAAGTAGTAATCACCAGCCTTGCGGCGAGTCTCCGGGTCGGGCGACAGCATGCCATCAAGCATTCGGGCAAATTCCATGGGAAGCCCCAGAGACGCAGCTGGAATCGCCCGGTGCCCAAACCGACAGGATTGGGCAGAGGCGAGGGCATACAGGGTTCCGGCAGCCCCCTGTTCGTCAAAGCGGGGCGAGGAGAGCCCGCCGTTCAGCTGCTCCTCGCCGATAAAATAGACATCGCCCAGTCTGGCATTGGTTTGCTGCAGGTTATCCGACATCAGTTCCATCACATTGGCGGTGACGAACTGTTGATTGGCATCCAGCTGGGCGAACACCGAGGACCCCCAGTCAATCAAGGCAATGTTCTCGGTGCGGGCGTCAAACACCAGGTTGGACGGTTTGATGTCACCATGAACAATCGGACGGCCGGCGGGCCCGGTTTCCCGGCGCAGGCAGCGCAGAATATCCGCCAACTGGTCCGCTATCCGAACAATAAGCCGGGGCTTCAGACGGCCTTCCTGCAGCGAGACTTCCTCCAGATTGAGCCCTGCGGCTCGTTCCATGACCAGGATAGGTTGGTTGTTGGCGCGCTGGAAAGCGATTAGTCGCGGTACTCTGGGGTGATGCACCTGCTCCAGAATGAAGGCTTCGTCCTCCAGACGATCCTGCAGGTGCTGGGGCAGGTTGATGCGGGTAAACTTGAACACATGTTCCGGCCCCGGCGTATCCAGGCCGGGAAACCGGCCGGCAAACACAAAGCCATAGGCGCCCTTGCCAATCAGTTCAACGTCCCGGTAACCCAGTTGCCGGAGCTGGGCAACGCAAAGCGCCACCCAGTCCTTGAGCTTCTTGGCATCATCGTGGCTGAGCAGGTAGATCGACTGCTCTTCCGGTATATAGAATTGCTGAAGATGCTTTTCCTGCTCCATCACTGCCCGTCAGCCCATATGTAACAGCATGGTCTGGGGCGACTCCAGGTAGCTCTTCCAGAGGTTGCAGAACCGCGCGATGGTACCGCCGTCAATAATGCGGTGATCGCCGGCCCAGCTGATCGTCATGATCGCCCGCTCAACCACCTGACCATTGGCATCGAAACGCGGTAGCTTCTGGGTGCGGCCCAGCGCCACAATCGCCACTTCCGGTGCGTTGATGATGGGCGCTGCGTAGGTGCCGCCCAATGCGCCGATATTGGAAATGGTGATGGTGCCGCCTTTGAGATCATCCTGGCTGACACGTCCGGAACGGGCGGCCTCAGTCAACCGGGCGATTTCCTCGGCGATACCCAGCAGGGTGAGCTGTTCAACGTGCTTGACGTTGGGCACCACCAGGCCAGCTTTGCCATCTACCGCCATGCCAATGTTGCAGTGGGGCAGGTAGTGGATTTCGGTCACGTCCTCGTTTAACTGACTGTTCAATACCGGGTATTCCTGAACAGCCAGGGCCATGGCCTTCATGAAGAATGGCATGAGCGTTAGCCGGGTGCCTTTGGCTTCAGCCTCCGGCTTCAGCTGTTCCCGAAGCCTGAGCAAGTCGGTTACATCAATATCCTCACTGTAGATAAAGTGAGGGATGGTGGTTGCCGACTGAACCATCGCCTTGGCCATGGCCGCTTTCATGCCTTTGATCGGTTCCACGCGGACTTGCTGATCACCTTCGGCGTGGCGGCGAGGCGCAGTGCTGGGTTCAACCTGACGTTCGGTGGCGTTGGGCTCTGATTTGGGCTGTTCCAAATGCGCCAGAACATCTGCCTTAAGCACCCGGCCATCCTTGCCGGAACCGGCAATGTCGCCCAGGTTCAGCTCGTGCTCGCGCACCAACCGACGGACCGCCGGGCTGGCCGGAATCCGGGCCCGGGTGCCGGTTGCCACCGGTGTCGCTTTTGTGGGCGCGGCGTCCGCCGACGGCCTGGATTCACTCTTTGGCTGAGGAGTCTCTTCACGATCCCGCGGGATGAAGGCAAACAGCGGTGAATGCACCCGCGCCATGGATTGCTGCTCGTGGTAGAGCTTGGTGATTCGGCCGGCCTTGGGGGCGGTGATCTCAACCATGGCCTTATCGGTCATCACGTCCACCACCGGCTGATCTTCTTCGATCTCGTCGCCCTCGGCGACGCGCCATTCAACCACCTCGCACTCGACAATTCCTTCACCGATGTCGGGCAAAATAAAGTCTTCAGTCGCGTTATCGTCCCCGCCTTGTGCGGGTTCCGCTTTGGCTACAGCTTCCGGGGCAGCGTCTACCTGCGACGACTCTTCAGCGCTTGCTGGTGCCGGCGCCCCGGCCTCACCACTCTCATCCACCAACTCGAACAGTGGCGCATGCACCTTCGCGATATCGCCTTCCTTGTAATAGAGACGGGTAACCCGGCCCTTGTAGGGGGCAGGAATTTCCACCAGCGCCTTGTCAGTCATCACTTCGGCCACCGGCTGGTCTTCCTCGATGACGTCGCCTTCGGCTACCAGCCATTTGACCAGTTCACATTCCACGATACCTTCGCCGATATCGGGCAGAATAAAATCACTCATGCTTGTTCTCCTGTCCTGATATCCGCCTAGAATTCCACGCTTTCCCTGATGGCCTCGTAGACCTTCAGGTGATTCGGCAAGTGCTCCTTCTCAAGCACCAGCGGGAAGGGGGTGTCCATCCCGGTTACCCGCGCAATGGGAGATTCCAGGTACAGGAAGCAGCGCTCCTGAATGGTCGCTGCAATTTCGCCGGCAAAGCCGCCAGTGAGAGGAGCTTCGTGGGTAATCACAAGGCGCCCGGTTTTGAGCACGGAATTGGCCACGGTTTCCACATCCCAGGGCAGGATCGACCGGAGGTCAATCACCTCGCAGGAAATGCCTTCCTTTTCAGCGCGCTCAACCGCCTGGTCAATCACGTCCATCTGGGCGCCCCAGCCAAGAATGGTCACGTCTGTGCCTTCCTTGGTGATCTCGGCTTCACCCAGAGGCAGGCGGTAATCTTCATCAGGCACTTCGCCCACAGACGCGCGGTACAGGCGCTTGGGCTCAAAGAACAGTACCGGGTTGGGGTCGTGGATGGCAGCCAACAGCAAGCCCTTGGCCTGATGGGGGTTGCGGGGCACCACGATTTTGAGGCCCGGGGTATGGGCAAAATAGGCTTCCGGAGATTGCGAATGGTAAAGGCCGCCGGCAATGCCACCACCGTAGGGTGCACGAATGGTCAGACCACCAACGTTAAAGAGGTTGCCGGAGCGATAGCGGTATTTCGCCGATTCGTTCACGATCTGATCGAAGGCCGGGAAGATGTAGTCGGCAAACTGGATTTCAGCCACCGGCACAGAGCCCTGGGCGGCCAGACCGTTGGCAAAACCGATAATGCCCTGTTCCACCAGCGGTGTGTTGAAACAGCGGGACTTGCCGTATTTCTGTTGAAGATTACTGGTAGCGCGGAACACGCCGCCAAAAACGCCCACGTCTTCACCGAAACACAACACTTTGTCATCGGCCGCCATGGCGGTATCCAGGGCATTGTTGATGGCCTGGAGCATATTCATCTTGGTCATCTCACGCTCCTCCCTTAACGTGTACGGCGCTCTTTGGGTACTCATCCGGATATCGACGAATGTGAGCCTTCAGTTTCTCAAACTGCTCGGCCAGCATGGGAGGTACTTCGTCGTAGACATCGGTAACCAGAGTTTCGAGGGCTGGTGGCGGACGCTTCTGCGCCCGCTTCATGGTTTCCAGCACTTCCCGGCGCATGTTTTCCTGGAACTGTTTTTCGTCGTCCTCACTCCACCATTTCTTGCTTTCCAGCCACAGGCGCATGCGCAGGATCGGGTCTTTCTCGCGCCATACCGCTTCCTCGTCTTTGCTGCGATAACCGGACGGGTCGTCGGAGGAGGAGTGGGCCGCAAGGCGGTAGCTCATGGCCTCGATCAATACCGGTCGATTGTGTTTGACGGCCAGCTCCCGGGCGGCTCTGGTGGCTTCATACATGGCCAGTACGTCGTTACCGTCTACCCGGATAACGTCCATCTTGTAGCCATAGGCTCTGGGTGCTACGCCGTCGGCTGCGAACTGTTCGGCTGCGGGGGTGGAAATGGCATAACCGTTGTTCCGGCACAGGAAGATGACGGGTACGCGATGGACTGCAGCCATGTTCAGGGCCGCGTGAAAGTCACCCTCGGACGCGGCGCCTTCGCCAAAATAGGTGATGGTGCAGTGGCCGTCTCCCGCCAGCTTCTGGCCATAGGCATAGCCGGTGGCCTGGGGAATCTGGGTGGCCAGGGGCGAAGAGATGGTCATGTAATTCAGCTTTTTCGAGCCGTAGTGCACGGGCATTTGCCGGCCCTTACCGTAATCAAGCTCATTGCCGAAAAGCTGGTTCATGAATTCGTCGATGGAAAAACCGCGGTAGGCGAGGGCGCCTTGCTCCCGGTACTGCGCCATGATCATGTCGTTATCATCCAGCGCGGCGGCGCTGCCGATCACGGCGGCTTCTTCACCGGTACACTGCATGTAGAAGCTCAGACGCCCCTGGCGCTGGGCAGCAAGCATACGCTCATCGAGAATCCGGGTGGTGAGCATGGCCCGGTAGATGCGAAGGGCTTTGTCTTTTTCAAGATCCGGCGTTTTGGCGCTCTTATAGAGCTTGCCGTCCTGCTTCAGGAGCTTGAACGTGGGAATACGGAATTCCGCACCATCGGTGAACGAGGGGGAATACACAACTTTCGATTTTGTTGTTGTCATAGTCCTCTTCCTGGGGTATTGGCCTGAGGAAACAAAACACGCCTTGTGGGCGTGTCGTTAATGTCATTGTAGACAACCTGGGGAAATCTGGTGTGGATCATTCCAGGCTCACCTTTACCTTAACGTAAACTGCATCCATCGGGTAGACCCAGAATGCGGATTTTTATTTAACTGAGCCAAACCGATGAATTTTCCGTCTTGGCCGCAAGCATGCTAACGTCAATACAGGTACTCTATTGAATAGCTTCATTAAACGGACTCTGGTGGGCAGGCATATGAATGTGATCGTGATCGGCGCAGGGATAATGGGAACCACTTTTGCCACCCTGGCGAAGGAACTGGCGCCCGAACTGGATATCACCATTCTGGAGCGACTGGACAGCCCGGGCGCAGGCAACTCCTGGTCTTTCAACAATGCCGGCACGGGCCACGAGGCCAACTGCGAGCTTAACTATACGCCGGTGGATGGCGAGGTAATCTCGGTGGAGAAAGCCTTGAAAATCCATGCCCAGTTCAACGTTGCCAAGCAGTTCTGGGCCTACCTTGTTCGAAAAGGTGCGATAAAAGAGCCCACTAGCTTCATCAACCAGACCCGCCATTGCACCCTGGTCTCCGAGCCGTCCATCGAGGAACTCAAGCTACGCTTCAAGGAAATGTCCGCCCACCACTTTTTTGAGCACATGCGCTTTTCCGAGGAATTTGACGAGATCAAGAGCTGGATTCCCTACACCATGGACGGCCGCCCCCATCACGAGAAAATGGCAGCGACTGTTGTGGAAACGGGAACCGATGTGAATTTTGGTGCCCTGACTGAACAGATGGCGGAATACGCGACGAAGGAGCTGGGCGTAAACATTGAGTATGGCGTTCATGTAAAGCGGGTGCACCGAAACCCGGCGGGGAGCTGGCTGGTAGAGACGCAAACCCGGGGTGCTGCCGTTCAACACCGGGCCGACATACTGTTTGTTGGCGCGGGCGGGGGTGCGTTCCCCATTCTGAAGAAAAGTCATTTACCGTTTGCCCGGCGGTTCACCGGTTTTCCGGTGGGCGGGCGTTTTCTGCAGGCGGAAATTACCGAAGAGCAGGCCCGCCAATATCGCGCAAAAACCTACGGCAAGGCGGAAGTTGGTGCACCTCCAATGTCTGTGCCTCATCTGGACCTGCGGGTGGCTGATGGCAGGCATTATTTGCTGTTCGGCCCATTTGCCTCATTCAAGCCCGTTCTGGAAAAAGGGCGCGGATTCATTGATTATCTGAAGGCCATGCGCCTGCACGACATCCCCGGGTTGCTGAGCGTTGCGATAGAGCATTTCGCTCTCGTGAAATACCTGGTTTCTGAGACCTTCAAAGGCGAGAAAAGCATGCTGGAGTCGCTGGAGAAATTCGCTCCGGGCCTGAGCTCCAGGTTTGACTGGAAGCCTATTGAGGCTGGCCAGCGGGTTCAGATCATCAAGGATGGGGATCTGCAGATGGGTACAGAGATTATCGTGTCGAAGGATAAAACCTACGGCACAATACTTGGGGCGTCGCCTGGCGCCTCGGTGTCACCTGAGGTGATGCTGCGCGCCCTGGAGCAATTGTTCCCGGCGGTATTTGCTGGAGAGTCCGCCAGATCCAAGCTGAAAGAGATGTTCCCTGAGGACAATCTGGATACACTGATCAGCAATCCGGAGCGGTATCGCGAGATTCGGGACGCCGTAAACTCAGCCTTGGGCATCCAGTCAGACATACCAGCGTAGCCAGGCGTTCTCAGGGACGAATACAAATAGTGAAAGCACTTGAACTCAAGGTTCCACCCGTTGTTCTGGTTATCCTTTTCGGGGCGGCCATGTGGGCTATTTCGAGGCTGTTGCCGTCTGGCTACTTTACCGTTCCGGGCAGGCTGATTCTGTGTACCCTCATGGTCCTGACTGGTGCAGGTATTGCCCTGGCCGGTGTTCTGGCATTTCGTGCAGCAGGCACCACCGTGGACCCTCGTACGCCTCATCAGTCTGCCAGCCTGGTGGTTGACGGGATTTACCGTTACACCCGCAATCCCATGTATCTCGGATTCCTGCTGATGCTTATTGCCTGGAGCCTGTATCTGGGCAGTGTATTTGCTGCGCTGTTACTGCCTCTGTTCATGCTGTACATGAATCGCTTCCAGATTAAACCCGAGGAACGTCATATGCGGGCATTATTCGGGGACGATTACACCCAGTACACCTCACGTGTTGGGCGATGGTTCTAACCGGGGATCGGCATATCGCCGGGCTGCACATGTAATGACATCAGGCAAACCAAGATACCAAGTTCTCGAGGCATCTCTGCGCGAAGGCATACTGTCGGGGCGGTGGCGGCCTGGCGAACGGATACCTTCAATAAGAAAGCTGTGCCAGAACCATAGCCTTGCCAAAATTACCGTTCAGCACGCACTGCAGCGTCTTGAAGCGCAGGGGTTGGTCGAGGCTCGTGAACGCAGTGGCTTTTTTGTGTCTGTGGCGCCAAACCGATTTGAGAGCCCAAGTCATCCTGTAACGCTGGAAGCGCCTCAGCCCGTATCCGTCAGTCAGGTTTTTCAGGACATTATGAGCCGAAGTGCAGCTTTCGATCTGCTGCCTGGCTCGGACAAGAACGACGTACCTGCTGGGATCGTGCAGCTGAATCGTTCTATTTCCCGGGCATTGAGGCGCCAGCGCGGAGACTTTCAATACTATGATGAGCCGGCAGGAGACCCTTCGTTACGGCAACAGATAGCGCTGCGGGCGGCAAAACGTGGTTGGCAGGCAGAAGTAGATGAGCTTTGCATCACGTCTGGTTGTCAGCAGTCACTGTTCCTTGCGCTGATGGCGGTATGCCAAAAGGGTGATGTCGTTGCGGTTGAAGCACCCGGTTTCTATGGCGTTCTTCAGTTGCTGGAACAACTGGGGCTTCAAGTAGTAGAGATTCCGGCATCGGCGGAAACGGGACTGGATGTCGGTGCTTTTGAGCAAACATTGCAGCGTTGGGACATCAAAGCCTGCGTGGTCTCTCCGTCGTTTGCTACCCCCACTGGCGCTTCAATGCCACTGCATTCCCGAGTACATCTGATAGAGCTCGCAGAACGCCATGACCTGGCGATCATAGAAGACGACATATACGGCGAGTCTGGCTGGCTGGTCGTGCCGGATACACTGAAAGCCGTCGACCACCCGAACAGGGTCATCCACTGTAGCTCGCTTTCCAAAGTGCTTTCCCGGGACCTGCGTTTGGGCTGGATATCCGGAGGGCGATGGCACGACGACATCGTTCGGCTGAAGCTTACATCACAGCTTGCCAGTAGCCGGTTCATTCAGCGCGGAGTTGCAGATTTTTTCGCGGATGGCGGGTATGCGGCCTACCTGCGGCGATACCGCCAGCAACTGCAGTGCCAACGAGACCAGTTGCTCGATTTGCTGGGTACATGGCCTGTCCCGATTCGGGCAACTTCTCCGGCAGGAGGGTTGGCGCTGTGGCTGGAATTGCCAGAGCATGTTGACACCATAAGGCTGTATAACCGCGCCTTGGACGAGGGTGTCGTGATCACTCCAGGTGAGCTATTTTCGATGTCCGGGAAATTCTCAAACTGTTTACGGCTCAGTTTTGCGCACCCCTGGACGAGAGCCAGAGCTCAGGCATTAATGCGGCTCCCTGGTCTGATGGCCTGACACAAACCCTCATCTGTCCCTATCAATTTCAAAAAATGTGGTCCTGCCCCTAATAAACCAATACCTCTATCCTGCCGCCACTCGATCACATCCGATGACAGGTAAGGGGTGCAGCGGTGACCCAGCTCATTTCCGTAAAACAGCTCGACCAGGCGCCTGGCGCCAGAGGAAACCAGAAAATACAGCCACGATCCTTTACGGGCCTTTATCGACGCTTGAGGCTCTGCGGAGGAGCTGTACTGTTCGCCCTGTATTTTGGGGTCGCCTGGCTGAACTGGAATGACCGTCAGGCCGTGCTTTGGGATCTGGCGGCGAAAGAGTTCCATATCTTTTCAGCCACGTTCTGGCCAGAAGATCTCATTCTGTTATCGGCAATTCTTCTGATATGCGCATTCGGACTCTTCTTTATCACGATGTGGGCCGGCCGTGTGTGGTGTGGCTATGCCTGCCCACAAAGTGTCTGGACCTGGGTATTCCTGTGGGCAGAGCGCTTAGCCGAGGGCGATCGCTCCCGAAGAATCAAGTTGGACAGAGCCGGGCCAAGTGTAAATAAAGCAGCCCGAAGAGCCTGCAAACATGGCCTCTGGCTCATAATCAGCCTGATTACCGCGATTACGTTTGTTGGATATTTCACCCCGATCCGGGCCCTGGTTGGAGATTTGGTGAGCCTGGAGGCGTCTGGCTGGGCTGCGTTCTGGGTCTTCTTTTTTACCGCAGCCACCTATTTGAATGCGGGCTGGCTCAGGGAGAAGGTCTGCTTTCACATGTGCCCTTATGGCCGCTTTCAATCTTCCATGGTCGATGCCGATTCGATGGTAGTGAGCTATGACGCGGCGAGGGGAGAGCCCCGGGGTTCTCGTCGAAAGGGTGAGCAGCGTGCCCCGGACGACGGCCTGGGAGACTGCATTGATTGCCAGTTGTGCGTTCAGGTCTGCCCGACAGGTATCGACATTCGCGACGGACTGCAAATGGAATGCATTGGTTGCGCGGCCTGCATTGATGCCTGCGATTCCATCATGGACAAGATGGGGTACGACCGGGGGCTGGTTCGCTATGCGAGCGAGCGGGAACTGGCCGGTGGCCATACCCGTGTGCTGCGACCCCGTCTGATCGGCTATTTCCTCCTGCTGGTTTCGACGATCGCCTTGTTCTCCTGGGGCGTCGCGTCCCGGCCGCTGGTGACCCTTGATGTAGAGCGGGATCGAGGGATGTACCGGTTTACTGCAGACGGTCAGATTGAAAACAGCTATCTGTTGAAAGTAAGAAACAAGGACAGCGAGGCGAGGTTTTTTATACTTGGCGCAGTAGGACTTGGGCATGGCGAATATCAGGGGCCAGGCAGTCTGGCGCTGGAGCCCGGGGAAAAAGCCGAGATTCCCGTATCCGTTACCTATCCACCCGAATATCTCTCCAGTGCCGATGTGAATATTCAGTTTGAAGTCAGCTCAATGGACAGTAAGGGTGCGCCTGTAACCTCCCGATCAACCTTCCTCGGGCCCAGGTAGTGTCTGGCCGCGGCGAGCATCCTCTCTCTTGCCGTCACTACATGCCAAATGCTGGCATGCCCGAGAGGGTGTGCCAGTTACCGGCGTGGCGCGTCACTTGTGCCAGCAGCTGGCATCGCTATAATTGGCGCCCGCTTTGGCGTGCCCAGGCTGCGATTTTAGCGCTCGCCCCCGGCTACGCCAGAAACTGGCACCGGCAGAAGCTCGTGCCACTTGTTGGCATGACGCTTCCAGAGAGTCTATGTACCGCGATTTCAAGACCACCCTTGAGCTCATTACCACCGTGCTGGATAACGCTGATCTGACTTCAGATGAGATCCGAAGACGTTATGCCAACATGCCTGACCGGACATTCAAGCGACACATGGCGATTGCCCGTAAACACGGCGCACAGATGGAATGTGTCTCTGATCCTGCCGGCCGCTACACCTGGATTTGTCGCAACAGAAATCAGATAGAGAGCCGAGTCCGAACCTGGCTGATCTTTGAGCGCGAACGAACACTGGTGGGCGATTCCCAGCTCGACCTTTTGCACCAGTCGCTGTAGTGGCTGTCGCCACCATTGCCTCGATTTTGCTAAGCTTTCAGAGAGCAGGGAGAAGATGCAATGGCCTTCCATAACCCGGATCCGAAAATCCGTGAAATCGAACGTGACAACGCCCGACTACGTGCCAAATTTTTCGCCGAACTGTTTGGCGGTGCCTGGCGTGTGTTTCGCCGGGTTTTGTTGCGCTGTCGGGTCCGCCAGCCGCGCGTTTGTTGCGTGAAAACTGAGTGCGCACCCCACGAAAATTCTGATCAGCGAAGTGCAAGCTGCTCACAGGTACCGCGCTGACGTTTGCCCCGTATACCTGACGAACAACGACGAGATTGGCATTTTATGGCTGCGGCAACCGAAAGTGAGCTTCGGAGTAACCGATATATGCACCCGGTGGTGGCGACGATTGCGGTGCTTTTCAGGAACGATGAGGTTTTGCTGGTGCGCCGTGCCAACCCGCCAGACGCGGGTCGCTGGGGGTTTCCGGGTGGAAAAATGGAACTGGGAGAGACGATCGAAGCCGCCGCTGTCAGGGAGTTGTTCGAAGAGACCGGCATTCGGGCGACCGCCGGTAAGGTATTCAATGCTGTGGATGCCTACGACGTCGGGGCTGAAGGGCATCTTCGTTCCCACTTCGTCTTGATCGCCGTTCTCTGTTATTGGGAGGAGGGTGAGCCGATAGCCGCCGACGATGCACTGGATGCGGCGTTCGTTCCGATGGCGAGCCTGGGCTCAAGCGACCTCGCTCTGAGTCTTGATGTTGAGGAGATCGCTCGGGAGGCTTATACGTTGCTTCGAAACCAAAAACGCACCGTCCCTGGTGCCAAGACGCAAATGAAGCAGCTAAAGCTCAACCGTGGCTTTCGGGCTGAACCTGGCCGCGGATAACAATCTGACCACTGTATGGGGCCGGTTTGGCTGCATGGCTCTCCGCGTCGCGATCCTGAATTTCACCGCGAATCACGATCTGTCCGCTATAGGGGGCGGGCTGAGCCTGCTCCGAGCGGGCTTCATCGGATTTGCGGTCTGCCAGGATGGAGGAATTCCTTGAGGCCGGACACCTGCTTGTGTCAATGTCAGGGGATGTCCATGGTTTCGTGGACAGTTACCTTGACCAGAAGGGGTATTGCAGGCGCATTGCTGCCACAGTTAACCACTTTTCGATTGTTCCCCAGATTCTCAGGGAGTCGAACCTCATTACTGCAGTTCCGGAGTTGATCAGCCAGGACTGCGGCTTCGTGGACGGCCTGTGGATGGGGCAATTACCTTTCGAAGTAGATCCGACCAGTCTTTACCTCATTTGGCACACCCGCCACGACCGCGATCCCGGAATTGTCTGGCTGCGGAACCACGTTGAACGGCTCCTTCGCGAACGCTGGCATGACATTATGACCAGCTCGCCATGTGGCCATTCGACCGTAAAAGCGATTGCCTGAAACGTGTAGAAGCTGAGTCATCACTTTTCGTGATGATAAAGATACCGCAACAGAATTATTCAGCCTCCCGAAAACCTCCAATAATCCTGTGCAGGTGTCGCAAGTCGCGGCATTGGCAAAGGGTTGGTTAAACCGCAGTTTATGCGGTCGGCTTGCCCAACAACCTGCATATCCTGCAATTTGGAGGGGGAATGAGCGGCCAGACAAACTGCCCATCTGTGGACTCACGCTGGAATTCGGCAGCACTCGAAGATTCCGGTAACCAGAAATGGTACAAGCCAATCGTCTCTGTAAACGTCGATAACAGCGGCAAGAGGCACATTTACAAGGCTTTCAGATTCTCCCGGAGCCTTCTCGGGAATTACTTCAGATTTCTCGCATCCCACGAATTCAGGATGTTGAGAAGAGTTGAGCACCTCGATTTCACGCCTGATCAAGTCTCTCGGCCATCAGACGTCTCGCCGACCGTCCATTATCGCCTGATAGAGGGGCGGGCTATCAAGAATGTTGCGGAAAGCGGCGGTGTCCCTAGTGGCTTTTTCTCGCGGCTTTTCAATGATGTGAAAACCCTTCATCAACATGGGGTGGCGCACATGGACCTCGGCAATTCCGGAAACATTCTGGTTTCGGAGCACGGCGACCCTGCGATCATTGATTTTGGTTCCGCTATACCTCTGAGCTGGCTTCCATCGTCTGTTCGAGCCTGGGCCTGTCGAAAGGATATCGTTGGCGTTCTTAAGCTCTGGTATCGCTTCGATAGGGGGTCCATGCCGCTGTTCCTTCAGCACTATTACGAGAGCAATTATCGCAAAAACATCTACACGCCAAAGCGTTTTCTGAAAGCGTTAAGGCGGTGGCTATCGGGCGGCGCCGACTCGGATGGTGTTTCCGGGTTGACGATTGTGATCAGTGTATTTCTCAGCCTGCTGGTGTTGGTTTCATTCACCTGAAGAGCGGCATTCGCCGCCTAATTGGTTGTTTGAGGGAACCGAGGGTTTCCCGGCTCGGCGCGCTGTAGGGCGCGCGCCGGCCATGGGCGCCCTGGTTGGCTACTGCTTCCGCAGGTTGGTAACGGTTTCCCCTTTCACGCCCCAGTTGTCGGTCGACACTTCGTCTATGACAATGTGGGTGACATCAGGGTTCTTGTTCAGAACATCGACCAGTAGTTGGGTTGTTCCCTGGATCAATTGACGCTTCTGTTCGGCGGTTACGTTGTCATCGGTGACCTTGATGTTGACATACGGCATTCGAAATTCCTCTCGTTGAATAGTTTCAGGTTTTCGGTCAGGCGGTGGCTGGTGAGTACATCTTGTTCACGATCTTCCAGACACCGTCTTCCTTCAGGAAACCCAGGTAGTCGGTAAAGTTGCCGTGGGGCAGGGGGCACGCCACCTTTACCATGGCCTGGTTTCCTGCCAGTTCCACCCAGAGGATGCGGTAGTCCTCCGGATGTCCGATGTTTGCGGGTGTTGGTCGCGTTGCGACATCGGCCAGCCATTCATCCAGTGTGCGCCGCACGCCCGGCGCCTTGAGTACGCAGTCGCGATGAAACAGTGGAGCCAGACGGTCGGCATTCCCTGTGTGCAAGCCCTGAAAATACTCGTTCACCATGGCTTCGATTTGCGGCTGTACGGTTTCCATTTATGCTAAAGCTCCCGCGCTATAAGCCTCTTCCCGCTTCAGGGCAAGTTGCATGCTGTCTCGCTTCAATACCGCGTCCACCATCTGGCGGCTGCGCGGACCGAGGACGATATTCACGGGAAAGAAGTCGCCCCAACGGGAGTACACGGCCAGCAGAATGTCGGCGGGGGAAATATCCTGCCCTCCCAGATAGGGCGAGTGCTCCAACTTTGCTTCCACCACCTGCCACAGTTTGTTGATGGCCACCGCCGCAGAATCGAAAAACTGCTGTCTGGCCGCTGCTTCGTTCACGTTTGCCTGGGCAAAGAACAGTCGGCCGTAGGCGGGGTGCAGGGTGGCGTTTGCGAACATCATGTTTTCGATGGCCTGGTGCCGCGCGCCCCCGTTTTCAGCGATCAGATTGTTCTCATGCTTGTTGAGCAGATGAAGGATGATTGCGACGCCCTCGTTCAGGACCTTATCGCCGTCCACCAATACTGGCACGGTGCCCGCGGGATTCAGGGCGTCAAAGTGGTCGGCTTCCAGCTTGTGAACAAGGGTACTTTCCTGATTCAGCTCGTTGAGAATCGCCTGCGTAGCCAGTGAACAAGCGCCGGGAATGAAGTACAGGGTGTACATATAAAACCTCGTTTGTTGGGTTGTTGCGTGACTGCAGGTGAAGTTTGGCGCTTCCCTCTGCGCTCTTAAACGGCAATAATGTTTTATCAGTATCAACAAAATGGAAACAGTGCGGTCGGGCAGTATGGACAAATTGCGGGCAATGCGAATGTTTGTTCGGGTGGTGGATGCCGGTAGCTTTACCAGCGTTGCCAACGAGTTGAATGTAACCACGTCGATGATCAGCAAGGAGGTAGGGCGTCTGGAGGAAGATCTCGGGGTGAGGCTGTTGCACCGATCGACCCGAGGGCAGCAATTGACCTCCATTGGTGAGGGATACCTGGAGCGATGCCGGAAACTGCTTGTTCAGGTAGACGACGCGGACGCCTATGTGCAGCACATGCAGGACAACCCGCGCGGTAAGTTGCGAATCAACGCTCCCATGGCGCTGGGCATTACCGACCTCTCACAGCTGTTCTCCGCCTATATGAAACAGTACCCGGATGTGGAGCTGGACATACAGCTGGGGGATGAGAGCCTGGATCTCATCGAGCATGGTTTTGATCTGGGGTTCCGGGCGTCCAGCCAAATGCTCGATTCCAACTATGTAGGCAAACCACTGGTCCGTTTTACCTATAAGGTGTGCGCCTCACCCGGTTACCTGGAGAGCCATCCGCCGATACGCAACGTTGACGACCTGGCCGCCCATAACTGCTTTGTATACAGCTATTTCAAATCCGGGAATTTCTGGCCACTGGCGCAAGGTATCACCGTCGGCGGTTCTCTAAAGGTGAACAGCACCTTATTCATGAGGCAGGTAATTGAGGACGGGCTGGGCATCGGTTTTCTCCCCAGCTTTGTGGCAAGGGAAGGTATAGATCAGGGCAAGTTGGTGGAAGTGCTGCCGGGGGTTAGCCGACCGGACCTTACGCTGTACGCGCTTTACCCCAACCGGCAGTTTACGCAGCCGAAACTGCTTAGCTGCATTGAGTTTCTTCAGTCCTGGTTTCTGTCTCGGGGTCTGGATTAGGGGTGGCTTTTCATTGAGGGAATCAGGGCCGACTCAAGGAGTCCTTTGGCAGTGATCCATCTACCCGGCAACCCTTCGCATGAGCGCTTCGATTGGCCCGCGCTTGAAGAATCGATGCCATATCAAGGCATAGA